>Flurry_p1__coassemble_204_pt1 | contig 50211 bp, 35 predicted proteins | sample Flurry_p1__metabat2_high_PE_018 | metagenome-assembled genome bin Flurry_p1
CCATTCTTCAAATCCCCGATTACCAACCTGTGCCTTCGCCTCAGTAGTAATTCCCAATTCTCCAGAATAAGCCACCGCTTCTCCACCACGCTTATAAGCAGCCCGCAATGTATAAGCAACTCCATTTGTTTCAGTTGCACTTTCTCCCATACCTGTTAAAAGGAATAAACCTTTTTCGTTATCATATGACTGATTAGGCCATGCTTTCCATTCCTCACCATCTTTGTATTGAATTTCTACAGTAGAAGAAGAGATAGTACGAGATGCACGCGATTTTGCTGATGCCTCTACCTTTACATAAGCTTTGGTAGCCCATACATCCGCATCACCATTCTTCAAAGACAACGTCAATGCTGGTTCATCTACTTTAACAGTCTTTTCAATAGTTTTAAAAGCATATTCAGCTTTAAACTGAACTCCAGCCTCGGTATCAATCAAAGGGTCTGGATAAGTTAAAGTTACATTATGCGTAGTGCCCTCGCTTGATATTGAAACATTTTCTGCAGCAAACTGCTGAAGAGCACCAAAAGCAAAATAGTAAAATTTCACCTTCGAAGCATCACCTTCCAAAGTCATAGTAAATGACATTGTGCTGCTTCCGTACGGAACACTTTCAGGCAAATTCACAGCAAAACCATTATTACGGCTCGTAATTTTCAATACCACTGGAGTTTCCGTCACTTTTCCGAATTTATCAGTTGCAGTCAATGTAAAAGTATGATCCTCGTTGCCTTCACCAGTGCAATACAAATTAGGAGCTACATTCTGAAATTCCACAATTGCTATCTTATCAAGGTTATCACCCAAACCTTTTACAATAAGTCCCAAATCAGTCATTTTCTGTTTCTGCTCTGCTGTCATTTCCACCAAATCGACCGACTCAGGCCATCCCAAAGCCTTCAATGCAGCAGAATTTGTAGCCAGCGTACAAGAAGCAATTCCAGAAGAAGCATTCAGGTAAGCCTGCAATACACCTTCCACACTTCCACCTTCTACTACTTCAATAGCACTTTCCGAAGTAAATCCATTCGCCATAAATACAGGAGGGGCTGCATTCAGAGCTTCATCAGAAACATCAAACTCTACATTCTGAGTATTTTCAGGATCATCGTTAAAAGTAATTTTCAGAGTAGATGTACCGGCATCCACATCCATCGTCAAACGATATTCATGTTTTACTTCTGCTGCCAGAGTTTTAACTTTCAAAGTTGTCTTTTCAGATGCACCCGGACGAGTCACATCCAGATATACATCCAAATTTCCCGGAACAAAGTAAGCTGCACGTGTTTCGTCTGCTGCAAAGCTCACCTTATTGCTATGAGACGAAGTAACAGATGCACTGTAAGCTGAAAAATATTGCTTGAAAGCATCTGTATATGCTATACTTACCCGTGCTTTATTAATAGTACATTGCACAGAGACTTCAGTAGTTTCTCCTTCTGTAACATTAGCACTAGAACTTCCTGCATAGCTCAATCCGTCGAATCCTTCCGCTGTAGCATCACCATATGAAGCAGAAACAGTATATTCACCTACCGGAACCACTGTGGACGCATCATATTCACTAAATTTTTCCCACGAACCAATTGTCTCGCCATCCGCGTTTTTAATAGTTAAAGAAAAATCTCCCGCCTCGGGAACACCGCTTTCTTCCGCACGCGAAGCAACTTCCTGCATTTCACCGCTAGCAGTCAATTGGATGTCGATGTATCCTTCATTGGCCGAAGGTGTATTTTCATCTCGAGAACAAGATGCCAATACGACAACCATCAATGTAAAAAACAAAAATTTAAGTCTATTCATATCCAAAAAATAATAATCTCATTTTAATTATAAAAATACGTCGCAAAATAACAACTAATCTCAAATCCTCACAAGGTCTATTTTTTTTATTTATGTCCTATTTTTTATATTCCTGCTTTTTAACATACTGACATTTCCTTCATAAGTACCTGATTCTATAGAATTTTCTTGTATTTTATATACATTCATATTTTTATAATCATTACCTTTGTTTCTATAAACCTAAACAAACCAATACTTAATGATGGAAAAAGAATTGCCACACCTTGAACTACCCGAAGAATGGATGGTAGGAACAGATATCAGCAAGAATCTGCTGCAACTTTATACTAATTTCCCATGCCGGTTAAAATCGGAAATATTTGTATTGTGTAAGGGAGGTGAAATTGAAGCGTCAGTCAATCTGAACAGAATAACTGTCAAAGCCAACGATTTTATGACCATCATGCCGGGCAGCATCTTCCAAATCCATAAAGTAGATGGAGATATCAAAATCTATTTTGGAGGATTTTCTTCTTTATTTATAGAAAAGGCTACTCCCACCAAGGAAATTGTAAAAACAATGTTTTTCACAATCGGCCATCCACTAGTCCATCTTTCGCCAGAAGGAGCATCTTTAGTGGAAGACTTATTTAATTTTCTGATTAAGGTATATTGCTTTTTCGATGAGCAAAAACGAAAAAACATTTCACCTTTATTTTATCATAACATTCATGCTATGATGTCTGCTATCTATCAGGAACATTCCAACAGACCTGCCAGCATATCCAAGAGCGAACAGATAAGCCGAAATTTCATGCAACTAGTCACACAGAATTATACGAAGACAAGAAGCGTGTCATGGTATGCTCATGCCATGAATATATCTCAAGCTCATTTATGCACAACTGTCAAGCAGGTAACAGGTAACACTTGCATAGACCTTATTGCAAAAATGGTTATCATGGACGCCAAATCACAACTCAAACTCAGCACACTGCCGGTACAGGATATTGCAGAATCACTAAGTTTCTCGAACATGTCTTTTTTCGGCAAATATTTTAAAAGATATGTAGGCATGAGCCCACAGGAATACAGAAACAATGCATAATTTTATAGCTGTCCGATTATCACTAGTGTACTGTTATATCACAAAAGAGACACACTTTTGCCATATTTATGATTAACCTTTAAGATATTTATGACACATGTTGATCTCAATAATGATAAAATAAATACGCACTAAAAATCGGACAGCTATTTAATTATATTTTTCTGTTTACTCTTTACCTTTCCAAGCCACTACACCAATCTTTTTACGTCCGTCCATCTTTACCTCGAGCGGCTGGTCGAAATGTACCCACCGCAGGAAACGGGTTTCTTCTACAGCGGGCAAGGCATCCAAAACAGCCTGATTATATATACCATCATTCATATAAGCATTAATTGTAAAATAGCCTACACCAAACGAAGTCAGATTCTGAAAGAAATGAGTGCCCTGACTTGGGTCTATACGATAATTGGTCAGTCCGGCCTCTACAATCACACGGGCAGCCGAGATATTAGGCCATTTCACCGGAATGCCCAGCCAGGTATCGCTACTTCCCCAACGTCCGGGACCTACCAGCACATAATTCTTTCCTTCATCTAGAAAACGACGGTTGAGTTTTTCGATATCGTATGCTATCAGCTGGTTGTTAGAAGCAGAATAGCCTTCTGTCTTTACATAAATGATGTCCTGAATATCTTCCATCACACCGTGACCCAGCGAATTGTAACTCTTCAGAAGTAAGGTATTTTCGTCTATCTTTTCCAAATCCTCATCCAAATCGGCTTTAACATCTACCATCGGACGAATCTGCAACAAATAGAAGGTTCCATTTTTTTCCATCGGATTAAAGTTTACGGCAAACTCTATTTCTACCGGACGGCGCATTTCTCCCTGACCATATTTCTGTACCAATTGCAGAATGCGGGCCAACGGGAATACATCGTGCTGCAGAATATTGGCGAACGTTATCAGCTTACGCCCACCGGGATAGATTCCGTCACGGATGACCATATCATATGGGTCGTAGGTCGATGCAATATATTGAAGCGAACCGTCTTTTTCAGCTTCTTTAACAGGGAGTTTCAATAGGTTGAAACCGTCGTCCAGCGAGAAATTATGTCCCAGATTTTTCAAATCGAGAGCATAGAAGCGGGTCTGGGTCTCGCGAAGCGCAATCTCCATTTCACTGGTCTGCAGCACTTGGTGTGGATGATAGGGGCAGAAACGCAGGGTCTGGCCACCATCGACAATGTATTTTCCGAGACCGAGGGCCAGGTTGACCGTTCCTTCTTCGGCTTCCTCTTCTCCCAACGGATAATAATTGATGGAACGGGCCACACCCGAAATAGAAGGGTAATAGCGGTCGCCATACTGGTTTCCGACAACTTCCTGCAGGATGACGGCCATCTTTTCCTGGTCTATCACATTGCTGGTAGCTTGCATGTAGGCCTTACTGTCTTTGTAGTAAACCGATGCATATACACCCTTAATAGCATCGCTCAGCATACGCAGCATTTCATACTTATCTTCCAGATACGGAATCATATATGTGGAATAGATACCGGCAAAAGGCTGGTAATGAGAATCTTCCAACAGGCTGGACGAACGGATAGCAATGGGGGATTTTACCACTTCGAAGAAAGCGAAAAAGTCTTCTACCAAACGATCGGGCAGTTTGGCACGCAGGAAGGCACGCAGGATGGTATCATCATCGGCATCGCTCAAAGCCACCTGGTACAGGCCGTTGGTATCCATAAACTCATCGAATATATCGGTGCAGAGTACTACGGTTTTCGGAATGGCAATGGAGGCGTTTTCGAATTCATCGAATTCGGGATGACGTTTCACCATGTTGTCGATAAATGCCAGACCTCTTCCCTTTCCGCCCAAAGAGCCTTCACCGATACGGGCAAAGTTGGAGTAGCGGTCGAAACGGTCGCGCAGAAAGACGGCTACTACACCTTGGTTTTTCATCTTTCTGTATTTCACGATGGCTTCAAAAATGATACGCCGGTGTGCGTCTACATCTTGCAGAGATTCCCATGTGATTTGTTTCAGGAATTCGGCTACCGGAAAAATAGCACGGGAGTACAGCCAGCGTGAAATATGGTTGTGTGTGATGTGGTAGAGGAAAGACTCGTTGGGAATGGCAAAAATTACGTTTTGCAGTTCCTTCAGATTATGTACGCGAGCTACCTCTTCCATGGTATGTGGATTGCGGAAAATAAAATCGCCAAATCCGAAATGGGCTGACACTGCTTCGCGCAGGTCTATATTCATCTTTTTGGAATTTTTGTCGATGAAGCTGGCTTCGTAACGGGAAGCATAGACACGGTTCTGGACTTCGGACGATTGCAGAATCAGAGGGACAAAAGGGTCACGCTTGCGAATTTCGTCCATCAGCTTGATACCTGCCATGGAGTCTACCGCTCCGTTTCGGGGAAAACGGGCATCGGTTATCACACCCAGTACGTTTTTCTGGTATTTTTCAAACAACTCTATGGCCTCTTCATACGAACGTGCCAGTACGATTTTGGAACGCCCACGCATACGCAATGTACGCTGATGCTCGTTCAGCGCTTCGGTAGCAAACTCCTGACTCTGGCGTAAGACAAATTTATAGAGATTGGGCAAGACAGAGGAATAAAAACGGATGGAATCTTCGATCAGCAGAATCATCTGCACACCGACTTCCTGAATATCGTTTTCCAGATTCATCTTGTCCTCAATCAGCTTGATAATGGATACCAGCAAGTCGGTATTTCCCAACCAGCAGAACACATATTCAAAAATGCTGAGGTCTTCGTGTTCCATGCGCTTACGGATGCCATGCGAAAAAGGAGTAAGCACAACCAACGGAATATGGGGATAATGTTCCTTGATGGCTCTGGCTATGTCAAAAGGTTCGTTACTGTCCGACCCAGGCATACAGATGACCAGTTCAAACGAAGTGTGCTCCAATTGTTTCCAGGCTTCTTCAATAGTTGATACTTGGGTAAAACGGGGCGGATAGCGCAAACTCAGATTCATGTATTCAATAAAAATCTTTTCTTCTATGCGGCCATCGTCTTCCAGCATAAAAGCATCATAAGGATTGGCTACCAATAGTACGTTGAAAATACGCTTGGTCATCAAGTTGGCAAACTGCGTATCTCTGAGATAAAGCTGATTTAATTTTAACTTGCTGAGCATAGTTCTGATTTTATCGTTTTAATAATATCAGCAAATAACGTCAATTATTATCTTTTATGCAAAATTGTTCAGAAAAAACTACCACAAAGTTTTTCAGGAGATTTTATGAGATAAAATCATGTTATCATTTTAAAGCAAAAAATAAGACTTAGAATTTGGTTTTCTCACGAAGAAACCTAACTTTGCATACAGATAGAATTAACTTTTTGTCAGACCTTATTTTTTTTCTAACTATGGATATTAATCAGATTATGCAGTCATTGGAGGCCAAGCATCCCAATGAAGTCGAATATTTGCAAGCTGTGGACGAAGTTCTTCTTTCTATAGAAGAGGTATATAACCAACATCCTGAGTTCGAAAAAGCTTCGTTAATAGAACGGCTGGTAGAACCCGACCGTATTTTTACCTTTAAAGTGCCCTGGGTAGATGATAATGGAAAAGTGCAGGTTAATCTAGGTTACCGTGTGCAGTTTAACAATGCCATAGGCCCTTATAAAGGAGGTATCCGTTTCCACGCTTCGGTAAACTTATCTATTCTGAAATTTTTAGGGTTTGAACAGACCTTTAAGAATGCGCTGACTACACTTCCGATGGGTGGCGGTAAAGGTGGTTCGGACTTCTCGCCAAAAGGTAAGAGTAATGCCGAAATCATGCGCTTCTGCCAAGCATTTATGCTGGAGTTATGGAGACATGTAGGTCCGGATATGGACGTACCGGCAGGCGACATCGGTGTAGGTGGCCGTGAAGTGGGATACATGTTTGGTATGTATAAAAAGCTTACACGTGAATTTACCGGAACATTTACCGGCAAAGGTCTGGAATTCGGAGGTTCACTGATTCGCCCTGAAGCTACCGGTTTTGGCGGACTGTACTTTGTGAACGAAATGTTGCAGACCAAGGGTATTGATATCAAAGGTAAGACTGTAGCAATCTCTGGTTTTGGTAATGTGGCATGGGGTGCTGCAACCAAAGCAACAGAATTGGGTGCTAAAGTAGTTACCATCTCTGGACCGGATGGCTACATATACGATCCGGACGGAATCAGTGGTGAAAAAATTGATTATATGCTTGAATTGCGTGCATCGGGCAATGATATTGTTGCTCCGTATGCAGAAGAATTCCCCAACGCGACATTTATTCCTGAGCATAAACCTTGGGAAGTTAAAGTGGATATCGCTTTGCCATGTGCTACACAGAATGAACTGAATGGCAACGATGCCCGACAGTTGATAGAAAACGGTGTTACTTGTGTAGGTGAAATTTCCAACATGGGTTGTACACCGGATGCCATTGAAGCTTTCATTGAAAACAAAATCATGTATGCACCTGGAAAGGCTGTAAATGCGGGTGGTGTAGCTACTTCGGGCCTTGAAATGAGCCAGAACGCTATGCATATGAGTTGGAGTGCTGAAGAAGTAGATCAGAAACTGCATCAAATTATGCATGGTATCCATGAACAATGTGTCAAATATGGAACCCAACCGGACGGTTATATCAATTATGTAAAAGGTGCTAATATTGCCGGATTTATGAAAGTTGCACATGCAATGATGGCACAAGGTATTGTTTAAGAATAATCACTCAACCGTAATAATGTATAAAAATCTCGTTTAGTTGTATTTGTATTTTGTATTGAATGCGCTGTTTGCCTGTGAAGGTAAGCAGCGTTTTTTTTTATTTTCGTTGTGGAAAGTTTTATTGCTTATTCGTTTTTAAAGAGTAAAACATTATAATTTCAACCCAATGAAAATCACCTTATACAAACTCATACTGATACTATGCTGCTTGGGAGAAGTTGCCTGTATACCACAGGATGACTATATGGAAACAGATTTAATGAAAATCAGCGGTTATGAGTGTAAAAGCTATCATCTAGCCAGCCGGACTATTAAAATAGAAAATGAAGAAACAACTTTAAAAAACGGCAGCCAAATTTCTTTTTATTTAAAAGGCGATATTCAAACAGAAACACAACTAGAGCTTAAAGACGGTATTTGGAAAGGTGAATTACCGGAACTGAGTAACAGCAATCCTACCACTGTCACTGCTACTGCTATATATCCAGTTCTGGAAAACTACAATAACTTATATTCAAAAGAAGGCGAGTTGACAGATATCTGGTACGACGAACAAGTAACATCACCATACAAAATTGAATTAAAATTTAAGCACTTATTTTCAAGACTTTCTATTGAATTGTCTGAAAGCCTGCAAAGCTCTCTCGAACAAATTACAATAACTCCACAACAAAAAGTAGCAGCTCTTTCTCTTTTCCCCATTAAATTAGAATATGCAGACACAGAGCTTCCGACAACGTGCCTGAAAAAAAACACAACCGGAATATATACACTCAATGTCCCCCCACATGAAAACCAAACTTGCTTGATTTCCTTGCAGATGTCAGACGGTAAAATTCTTTCCACTAAAATCCAGAACCAGCAAATGAAAGGTGGAGTGCATTACTATTGCAAAATATCTTCTAAAGAAGACGGTAAAGGTATTTATACTGCAGAAGATTTTATTGCTTTCAGTTATTTAATGATAGGAAAAACGTATGGTAACAGAACATTAGACGAGTTTTATACTGAAAAAGATGGTATTAGAACATTCCATTTAAGAAGTGATATTGTTTTCAACGAGGAGCTGTCTTCACAGATACAAAAAATAGCAATGGGGACATCAATGGCTTTCAATGATATTTTTAATGGAAATAATCACACTATTTCTGGTATCATTTTTAAAAACAATAGAACTGAAAACAGTCTGTTCACTCATATAGGAAAAAGCGGTGTAATAGAAAACCTGATACTGGACAATATGACCATTAATTGCACTACTCATTTAACAGCTGGATTAATTAGTGTTTATAATAAAGGGACTATACGCAATTGCAAAATAAAGAACAGCCTTATATCTTCCAGTGATACTGAAAGCAATATGGTGGGACTTATTTGTAACAGTAATACCGGTATTATTTATAATTGTATGGTCAGTAATTCGGCCATAGAATGCTCCAGTAATAACATAGGAGGCATAGTACGAGGCTGCACGGGCACAATGTTAAACTGTTTGGCTATAAATATTGATTTAAGTAAATGCAATGAAAAAGGCGGATTCTGCAATTCTGTTACTAAAGGTACCATCCACAACTGTTATATCTACGACAAAGGAGCTGCCGAATGGGAAAAATACGGAAGTTTTACTAGCACCATTTCAGGAGGAAGTATCAACAACTGCTTCGGCCTAGAGGAGAGTAATAAAAAAGCTTTTTATAAAATATCCGGTGGAACTATCACCAACTGTCGGCTCTATCCAGAAACAGAAGGGGCAGAAATTATAGAACAGTTAAACTCCTGGATAGAAACGACAGGAAAAGAATTGTATCCAGACAAAGAATTCAAAAAATGGATTCTCTCTCCCGATGGAATTCCCAACCTTCAAAATTAAGTAATGTGCTTTCAGTAAGCATTTTTATAGACAACAATCGCCTTTTATCAGTAAAAAGTTGTATTTTTGCGCAGATTTAAATAGTACAACCTAATGGATAAGAATAAAAAATTTATTTGGATTATCGGCTTGCTGATTGTCATTATCGGCGGTGTTTCATTCTTTGCTGTTCATCAAGTTCAGAAAAACAAGGAAATGAGCCAACTGTTTTCTATTGAAAAAGAAGAAATGGAAAACGAGTACAGTACATTTGCCACACAATATGATGAGTTGCAAATCCAAATAAACAATGACTCGCTTCGTGAAAAACTGGAAAGTGAAAAGCTGAAAACTCAGCGACTGCTGGAAGAACTGAGACAGGTAAAGACCAGTGATGCTGCAGAAATCATGCGTCTGAAAAAGGAATTAAAAACCGTGCGTGCAGTACTGAGAAGTTATGTAATGCAGATTGACTCTCTGAATAGAATTAATCAGGCCCTTACCGCAGAAAACCAACAGGTTAAGAAGCAATACAGCGAAGCAACAAGACAAATTACCACTCTGTCCAGAGAAAAAAAGAACTTGAACGAGAAAGTTACATTAGCAGCGCAACTGGATGCTACCAATATTGTTGCAACCCCTCTTAACAAACGGGGCAAAACAGCCAAGAAAGTCAAGGATGCCAAAAAGATTGCTATATCTTTCACTATCGTAAAAAATATTACAGCCTCTACAGGTAATAAAACTTTGTACGTACGGATAGCTAAACCAGACAACGAAGTCCTTACCAAAAGTGCATCCAATACATTCGAATATGAAGACAGAAGTATTGCCTATTCTATCAAGAAATATTTTGAATACACAGGCGAAGAACTGACACAGACTGTTTATTGGGATGTAGAAGAATTTTTGGCTGCGGGAACTTACAAGGTTTACCTGTTCTGCGATGGAAACATGATTGGTCAAGGCTCGTTCAGCATGAAATAATAAATACTGTATATACTTAAATGAAAAAAATCCTTCTTAAAACCTTAGTCGGTCCGGTTTTACTGGCTGGCATTCTAAGTTCGTGCGGTGAAGACCGTTCGGGGGAGTATTATGCACTGATATCATCTAAATCGTGGATGTATGAAACCATGCAGCAATACTACTTGTTCTACGAAGATTTACCGAATGAAAAAGAGTTGGATTTTTTTGCTACTCCATCTAGCTTTCTCACTTCCGTTGCATCAGACAAAGACAAAAAAAACGGTTATATATTTTCACACGTTGACTCGGTAGCAAACTCAAGAAGCGACGTAAGTGAATATCCGTGTTTTGGCTTTGAAGGTGCTTTAGTACGGACTTTTAGTGGAGACTATGCTATCAGGGTGATTTATACCGAAAAGGATTCACCGGCAGAAAAGGCTGGATTAAAACGAGGTGACTGGATTATTGCAGCTGACAACAAACCGATAACCAGTAATGATTACGAAACGTATATAAAGGCACCTGCCCAATCGTACACATTCACATTAGGCAATTATACAGAAGAAGGGGTTGATACAATCAATACTCCCATTGTTATGCCTCAACCGGAATATGTAAAAATAGATAATCTTCTAAAATACACCACCCTATCATCTGGAAACAGAAAGGCTGCGTATCTCCTATATAACTCATTTGGAGAGAATGATATCCAGGAGTTGCAACAGGCTGTAGCACAGCTCGCAACCGAACATCCGGATGATATTATTCTGGATTTACGGTATAATCCCGGAGGATATGTTAAAACCTCAGTGGCTTTAGCCTCATTACTGGCGCCAACCGAAGCTTTGGGAAAGACATTCATTGACTTGCTGTATAATGACAAAAGGAATGAAAAAACGACATTCCTACTTGATGCTGCTTATAGGACAGGAGGAGCGTCTTTTTCGTACAACAACTTATATATTATCACTTCTGGCGAAACAGCTTCAGCTTCGGAAGCCGTTATCAACGGGTTGAAACCTTATATGCAAGGAAAACTGTTCCAGGTAGGTAATGCTACCTTTGGAAAGAATGTGGGACAAGAACTTTTTAACAGTGAGAAAGCTCCTCAACTTGATTTCTGGCTGACTACCTTTTACCTGGCAAACTCAGAAGGTTTCTATGACTATTTTGATAATGGGCTGCCAGCTGACTATAAAATAGAGGAAGATCTCAGCGGAGAACTGGGAGAGTTAGGAAGTAATGCTGACGCATTGCTAAAACCGATACTGACACACATGGAAACCGGAGCCTTCCCTATTGTGGAAACTCCTGCAGAACAGACCACTAGGAGCTTGCAAAATAAGTATCCTACCACAATTGTATACAACTCTATTGCAGCAAAACCAAAAAAATTAAAAAATAAAGAATAGATAGAATCTTTTTATTTATTTACTTTGCGAATTAGTATATATATTGATACATTTGCAATGTTGCATAAGCAACTAACGTAAATATTTATTTATAAATGAAAAGATTTTTAAGTTTATTGCTGCTGCTAAGTCTGACTGCCGGAATCTATGCCCAGCGCATACTGAATTTGGATAGTTGCCGTACGTTGGCCATTGCCAACAACAAAGACTTGCGTATTTCTCAAGAGAAAATTACAGCAGCACATTATCAAAGAAAAGCAGCTTTTACCAACTTCCTGCCTAACATCTCAGCTACAGGAACATATATGAGAACCGAAAAGGAAATCTCGCTGCTGAATGACGGGCAGAAAGGTGCATTAAGCGGCTTGGGTACCCAATTTGGCAACAGTATACAAAACATACTGACCCAAAAACCTGAACTGGCCGGCTTATTGGCTCCGCTAGCCCCTATTATTCCCGAAATTTCACAGGCACTGAATGGGGTAGGCCAAAGCCTTGTAGATGCTTTCCGAACAGATACCCGAAATGTTTATGCCGGTGCCATTACCCTTACACAGCCCATCTTCATGGGAGGTAAAATCATTGCTTATAACAAGATTACCAAATATGCGGAACAACTTGCACAGATGCAGCATGCTACGGGTATGCAGGATATCATAGTAAGTACCGACCAGGCGTATTGGCAGGTGATTTCACTGGTCAATAAGAAAAAGCTGGCCGAAAGCTTTCTCAAAGTGGTAGAACAGCTGGACAGTGACCTGGAGAAAATGATTGCAGAAGGGGTTGCTACCAAAGCGGACGGCCTGAGCGTAAAGGTAAAGGTCAACGAAGCTGAAATGACGCTCGCTCAGGTAAATGACGGACTCAGTCTTTCCAAAATGGTACTTTGCCAACTTTGCGGTATCCCATTGGATGCAGACATCAAGCTGGCAGATGAAGAGATGGAGAACATTCCATTGCCACAAACTACTACCGAACTGAATGTATCAACAGCACTGTCTAACCGTAACGAGCTGAAAAGTCTGGAAATAGCTTCACTCATCTACAATGAAAAAGTAAAAGTAACCCGAGCCGCATTCCTGCCATCGGTAGCTTTTACCGCCAATTACATGGTCACTAACCCTTCACTGGTGAACGGATTCGAAAATAAATTCCGCGGAATGTGGGCTGCAGGTGTATTGGTAAATATTCCTCTATGGCACTGGGGAGAAGGCATTTACAAGGTAAAAGCAGCCAAAGCTGAAGCCAACATCGCAAGATACCAGTTGGCGGATGCCCGTGAAAAAGTGGAATTGCAGGTTAATCAGTGTTCCTATAAACTGAATGAAGCGGGTAAAAAACTGCAAATGGCTGAAAGAAATATGGAAAGGGCAACCGAAAACTTGCGCTATGCCAACCTGGGATTTAAAGAAGGAGTTATCCCTACCAACAACGTATTGGAGGCTCAGACTGCCTGGCTGGCGGCTCAGTCGGGAAAGATTGATGCGCAAATCGACCTTAAAATGAGCGAACTGTATTTAAACAAATCAATGGGAACTTTAAAATAACCAATCAATATGACAACCGAAAAATCACAACACAGCAATATTTTGCTGGCATTTATAACTCTGGCAGCTGTAGTTGCCATTGTAGCACTCATAGGTATCTTTACCATGGATAAAGGCTCTGACTTCATCCAAGGACAGACTGAAGCTGACGAATACAGGGTTTCGAGCAAGGTGCCGGGACGTATTCTGAAACTGTATGTACAGGAAGGCGACCGTGTAAAGGCGGGCGATACACTGGCTCTGCTGGAAGCTCCAGATGTAGCTGCCAAACTTTCGCAGGCTGAAGCCGCTGAAAAAGCAGCAATGGCCATGAACCAGAAAGCCTTACGGGGAACTAGAAGTGAACAGCTTCAGGCTGCTTTCGAAATGTGGCAGAAGGCTAAGGCTGGACTGGAAATAGCAGAAAAATCGTTCAACCGCGTGAACAGACTTTATAACGAGGGTGTAATGACTGCCCAGAAAAAAGATGAAGCCAAAGCGCAACTGGATGCAATGAAAGCTACCGAGCGTGCGGCCTTTGCACAGTATGATATGGCCCGAAACGGTGCTCAGCGCGAAGACAAGGAAATGGCTGCCGCCCAGGTTAGCCGTGCACAAGGTGCTGTAGCCGAAGTAGATTCTTATATGAAGGAAACCGTACTGACCGCTCTGGCCGATGGAGAAGTAACTGAAATATTTCCAAAACTGGGCGAACTGGTTGGAACGGGTGCTCCCATCATGAATGTAGCTCAACTGGACCGTATGTGGGTTACATTCAATGTTCGCGAAGATTTGCTGAAAGGTTTTACAGTGGGAGGAGAAATCACGGCTTACGTACCGGCACTGGAAAAAAATGTCCGTTTTAAAGTTTCGTCTATGAAGGACCTGGGTACATATGCTGCCTGGAAAGCAACGAAGACCACTGGGGAATTTGATTTAAAAACATTCGAAGTAAAAGCTGTTCCGACTGAAACGGTGGAAAATCTGCGTCCGGGAATGTCGGCTGTAATACAAAAATAATTATCATGTCTGTAAACTCCTTACAACAAATAGGGGCGATAGCTAAACGGGAAGTCTACCGGATAGCTACGCGTCCTATGTATCTGTTTTGCATGCTTGTAGCACCGATATTCTGCTATGTATTCTTCACTACACTCATGTATAACGGATTACCAACCAATATGCCTTCTGGTGTAGTGGACTTGGATAATTCTTCTGTTACTCGGAACATTATCCGCAACCTTGACGCTTTCCAACAGACAAAAATTGTGAAACATTATGCCAGCTTTACGGAAGCACGAAAGGCCATGCAACAAGGGGAAATTTATTCTTTCTACTATATCCCTAAAGGTACAACAGAATTGGCTTTGGCCAGCAAACAGCCTAAGGTATCTTTTTATACCAACAATGCTTACCTGATAGCCGGATCACTGCATTATCGGGATTTAAGAATGATGTCGGAACTGGCTAGCGGAGCTATCGGAAGGGCAACCTTATATGCAAAGGGAGCAACCGAAAGACAGGCAATGGGATTTTTACAGCCTATCGTCATCGATACGCATGCCCTGAACAATCCCTGGCTGAATTATTCGGTTTATCTCTGCAATACACTCTTCCCGGGTGTTCTAATGCTGCTGATTTTTCTGACAACTGTCTACACACTGGGAACGGAGATAAAACAGGGAACATCTCGTGAACTGATGAAAATGGCCGATTTTTCCATTAGTAAGGTGCTGGTTGGAAAGCTTTTGCCACAGACGTTGATTTTTTTTATTATGGCAACCTTCCAGAATGTCTATCTGTATGCATTCATGCATTATCCGTGTAACAGCGGTATACTGCCAATGGTACTGGCAGGAGGTTTGCTGGTTCTCTCTTCACAGGCTTTTGGTGTGTTTCTTTTCGGCCTCTTCGGTTCCCTGCGTCTAGCACTTAGTGCAGCCTCACTATGGGGAGTCATTTCATTCTCTATATCCGGATTTACCTTTCCGGTTATGGCCATGCACCCCTCTCTACAGGCTTTGTGCAACCTGTTCCCGTTGAGACATTACTTCCTGATATACGTAAACCAAGCTTTAAATGGATATCCCATCATCTATGCATGGCAACCAGTACTGGCGCTCTTGCTGTTTATGATGCTCCCATTTTTCGTCATTAAAAAACTACGCACAATCTTCATGGAATACGTATATATACCCTAAAGCAGTCATTTGGTATGAAAGAACAAACTTATAAACAAACAATAAAAAACGGATTCAAGGGATTGCTCTTCGTTTTTACCAAAGAAATGAAATCCCTTTTTAAGGACCAGGGAATTCTGATTTTCTTTTTACTGGTTCCGTTGATGTATCCGCTGTTGTATGCCTTTATTTATACCAACGAGGTAGTCCGTGAGGTTCCAATCGTCATCGTAGACAACAGTAATTCTTCATTGAGCAGACAGTTCGTCAGACAAATGGATGCTACAGCTGATGTATCTGTAACGGCTTTCTGTACAGACATGGAAGAAGGGAAAGAGTGGATAAAACAAGGTAAAGTATATGGTATCGTTTATATTCCTAAAGAATTCAGCTACGACCTGGCTAAAGGGAAACAGACCCAAGTAAGCATTTTCTGTGATATGAGCGGTATGCTTTACTATAAAGCTATCCTGATAGCAGCCACCAACGTTTCGCTGGAAACGAACAAAGAAATAAAAATAGCCAGAATGGGAAACTCCACCCAACGGCAAGACGAAATAGGAACAGCACCGATAGAGTATCAGGATGTAGCTTTATACAACCCGCAGAATGGTTTTGCAAGCTTTCTGATTCCGGCAGTCTTGATTCTGATTATCCAGCAAACGTTGTTGCTGGGCGTAGGAATGTCGGCAGGAACGGCAAGAGAAAACAACCGGTTCAGAGATTTAGTTCCTCTTAGCAGCATGTATTTGGGAACTTTACGTTCGGTTTTAGGAAAATCCATAGCTTATTTTCTGATTTATGTAGCAGTAACGGCTTACATAGTCTGCGTTGTACCGACTCTATTTGGATTGATACGCTTGGCTGACCCAATGGATTTAGCGCTATTTTTAACACCCTATATATTGGCATGTATCTTTTTTGCCATGACACTATCGGTGTTTATTCATCATCGGGAATCTTGTATGATGATTTATGTATTCACGTCTATTCCATTACTATTTATATCCGGAATTTCATGGCCGGGGGCAGCCATACCTGCTTTCTGGAAAGGAGTTTCATGGATTTTCCCATCTACATTCGGAATTAACGGTTTTGTACGTCTAAACAGTATGGGAGCCACTCTGGAAGATGTAAGCATTGAGTTCTGGGGACTCTGGCTACAAGTTGCCATCTACTTTATCACTGCCTGTATTGCCTATAAATGGCAAGTGAGAACAGCTAAAAAGCATCTAAAATCTTCTATACAAGCTTAACATACAAACCTACAAAAGACGAAAAGGGATTGGTCGGCCATAAAGCCCCAATCCCTTTTTCTATAGTCTAAAATATCAGAATACTTATTTATGAGTCTTGACAATTTCTGTAGGCGCCATTTCCACATTTCGTTTTTCAGTCTGTGCCACTACATTTCTTGCTAACTCGATGAATGCACTGCCTGTTATAGAATTCTCGTCCAATGCAGCAGGTGTACCCTTATCTCCATTCTCACAGATACTCTGAACGATTGGAATTTGCCCAAGCAAAGGAACGTTCAATTCTTCAGCCAATCGCTTGGTACCTTCTTTACCAAACAAATAGTATTTATTTTCGGGCAACTCGGCCGGAGTAAACCAAGCCATATTTTCCACCAATCCTAAAATAGGAACATTCACCTTATCATTGGTATACATATTGATACCTTTTCGTGCATCGGCCAACGCAACCTGCTGAGGAGTACTTACAATCACAGCTCCTGTAATAGCCAGTGTCTGCAAGAGCGTAAGATGAATATCGCTGGTTCCCGGAGGAGTGTCCAAAATAAAATAATCAAGTTCTCCCCATTTCGCATCTCCAACCAGCTGCTTCAAGGCATTGCTGGCCATTCCACCACGCCACAAAGTAGCCTGATCCGGATCTACAAAGAAACCGATAGACAGCAACTCAATGCCATACTTTTCAATAGGAACAATCAAGTCACGGCCATCTACTGTTTCGGCATATGGACGGGCATCCTCTACCTGAAACATCTTTGGAACAGAAGGACCAAAAATATCAGCATCGAGCAAGCCCACTTTATAGCCCAGCTTTGACAAAGCCACAGCCAGATTGGCTGCAATCGTAGATTTACCTACCCCCCCCTTTCCGGAAGAAACGGCAATGACATTCTTCACTTGCGGAAGCATCTTGCCAGGTTCGGGACGGGCAGCCTGCTTGCTTTCTGTAGCAATCGTCACTTCTACTTCCTTCGATACATAAGTATGAATAGCTGTTTCGGCAGCTTTAACAACCGACTTCATAAAAGGATCGGTCGGTTTATCAAAAATCAGTGAGAAGCTTACTTTCATTCCGTCAATACGCAAATTGTCGGCAACCATTTCAGCCTCAACAATATTTTTTCCTGAGCCCGGATAACGTACTGTTGCCAGTGCATCAAGAATCAATTTCGGATAAAGTGTCATATTTATCAATATAAAATAAGTTCTTATTTACTTGTCTGCAACCCACTCCGCTTGCTACGGTTATAGCTGCGATAGTCATCCAATTCAATTTCCACATCCGGCTCTTTTAATTCTCCTTCCTGTGGTAAACGGAATTTAATGTACTTGATATTCAACCCACGGTCCAGCCATTGCTGTTCATAATAAGTACGGATATTCAAGATATCGTCATCCATCCCTGAATGATAAAGGTCGTCTGTAATAAACTCAACAGGCAGGGCATTGGCTTCCAGCATGTACTTGGTATAGGTAAACATAAAGTTACTGTCCGTCTTCAAATGTACCAGTCCATTCGGCACTAGAAACTTACGGTAACGGTTCATAAAATACGTAGACGTCAGTCGTTTGGTAGCCTTTTTCATTTGTGGATCTGAAAAGGTAAGCCAAATCTCACTCACCTCACCCGGAGCAAAAAAGCGGTCGATAATCTCAATATTGGTACGAAGGAAACCAGCATTGTGAAGTCCTTCATTCAGCGCTTCGGTTGCGCCTGTCCACATACGTGCACCTTTTATATCGACTCCAATAAAATTTTTATCGGCATAACGACGGGCCAGACCTACCGTATATTCACCGCGGCCACAGCCTAACTCCAGCACAATCGGATTATCATTCTTAAAGAAATCCCGGTTCCAGTTTCCTTTCATCTCGAACGGAACATCATCTACTACCGAATACGGATATTCAAACACATGCGGATACTCCGCCATATCTGCAAATTTCGCTAATTTTCCTTTTCCCATATCTTAGGTTTGTAATATTGGACAAAGATAGGCAATATCTTTAAGAACAAAAAAAATAACGGCATTTCTCTGCATACGCAAAAGAAATGCCGTCAGTTTGTGAATATAAAAAGATTATTAATCGAGTACGGTTACCCAGCCGTGTGTATCAGGTTCGTCACCATACTGGATAGCACGCAATTTATTATACAGCTTTTCACTAATAGGACCTGGTTTTCCGTCTTTAGAAATCACATACGATTTCTGGTTTTCCAAATCATCGATACGCTGAATCGGACTGATTACAGCTGCTGTACCACAAGCACCTGCTTCTTCGAAGGTTTCCAGTTCTTCTTCCGAAATAGGACGACGTTCTACTTTAAGTCCCATATCTTCTGCCAACTGCATCAAGCTACGGTTAGTAATAGAAGGTAGAATAGAAGTTGACAACGGAGTGATGTATGTATTGTTTTTAATACCGAAGAAATTGGCTGCACCGCATTCATCGATATACTTCTTTTCTTTGGCATCCAGATAGAATTCACTGGCATATCCTGCATCGTGTGCCATCTTGTTAGCACGTAAGCTGGCAGCATAGTTTCCACCTACCTTGAAAGTACCGGTACCCAATGGAGCCGCACGGTCGTACTGACGGATGATAACATAAGGATTAGTAGCAAAACCACCTTTAAAGTAAGGGCCTACAGGAGTTACGAACACCACAAACAAGTATTCACTTGCAGGATGTACACCTACCTGAGCTCCTGTACCAATTAATAAAGGACGGATATAAAGAGAAGCACCACTTTCATATGGCGGAACAAATCTTTCGTTAGCTTTCACAACCTTGGTAATGGCTTCACGGAACTTCTCTGTAGGCAGTTCAGGCATCAGGATGCCGTTGCAAGTACTCTGCAAACGTTCTGCATTGGCTTCCAGACGGAAAATACGGATTTTACCATCCTTACCACGAAAAGCTTTCAGTCCTTCGAAAGCCTCTTGTCCGTAGTGCAAGCAAGTTGCAGCCATATGAATATTCAAAGTTTCTTCCGAACAAAGCTCCATTTCTCCCCATTGTCCGTTGCGATAATAGCAGCGAACGTTATAATCTGTACGCATATAGCCAAACGACAGATTTGACCAATCAATTTCTTTCATTGTTTATAGGATATTAATGTTTTACATTCTTTTAGAAAACTCGTCAGCAAATGTAAGGTTTATATTTACAAATTCCAACCTAATATATTTTTTTTCAACAAAATAATTCCAAAATAAGAGATGATGCTTACAGATTAATTATCCTCTTCGGATTTTTCGGCCAAAATCTTTTTGATTTCGGCATCGGCTTTATACAACTTCTCGCGGCAATACTTGATTAGTTTCTGAGCTTCCTTGAGTTGTTCACCCAATGCATCAATATCCAGTTCATTGCTTTCTATACGAGCTACGATTGCCTCCAGACGTTTCATAGCCTCTGTATATGTTTCTTTTTTTACTGCCATACTATTTTGATTTATTTATTGTTACTTTACTGCGGAAAGTTCCATTGGCTACACGCGTAACCAATTCATCTCCTTCTTCCAAAACTGAAATATCGGTTACTGCTTTACCATTTTTCAATGTAATGCTATATCCCTTCTTTAACAACACATCAGGCGAAGCCGATTTTACCTGCTGAGCAAGCATCTCTAAACGATGTTGCTCCTTTACGACATACATACTCCAGACACGCTGCAGTCTGGACTCTAAATCCAAACGATACTGTTCATTCAACAGGCGAGTATGCAAAGCTTTATCCAAACGTGTCACAAACCGCTCCTGCACAAAATGTTCATCCTGCAAACGCATCTGAACTCTTGCCGGAATTCTCGCTACCCATTTATCCAGCAGATCAGCTTGTCTGCGCAACAACAAAGGAACTCTTTCGTGTAAAAAGGATACACATTTCTCTAACCTGCCTGCGACTTCAGCAAACCGGGCTATCAGGAATTCGGCTGCTGCCGTAGGAGTCTTTACGCGAGTATGAGAAATCATATCCAGCACGGTATCGTCGCGCTCATGACCAATACCCGTTATAATTGGCAAAGGAAATTGTGCACAGTTGGCAGCCAAATCGTATGTATCAAACCCTGACAAATCGGAAGTTGCTCCTCCTCCACGAATTATAACAACTACATCCCAATTGTCTATTTCGGCATTAATGGCATCCAGTGCTGCTATAATAGAGCTTTCTACCTTATCTCCCTGCATAACAGCCGGGAATAAACGCGTAAAAAATTGAAAATCATAGATATTATTCTCAAGCTGATTGCAGAAATCGCCATATCCGGCTGCCGTGGCCGAAGATATCACAGCTATACGCTGTGGTAATTCCGGAAAATCCAGCTCTTTATTCAAGGTTAGGATACCTTCAGCGTCAAGACGGTTCAAAATTTCTTTTCTACGCCGTGCCATATCCCCCAGCGTATAGGTTGGGTCGATATCAATAATAGTCAGTGAAAAGCCATACAATTCATGGAAGCCTACCGTAACCTTCACCAATACTTTAATGCCCGAAACAAAAGCCTGGCCTGTTTCTTCTTCGAAATAGGATTTCAACCGAAAGAAAACATTACTCCATATCATTCCCCGGGCCTTTGCCACCAGACTGTTGCTCTTCGGATCTTTCTGTACCAGTTCCAGATAGCAATGGCCCGAGTAATTGGAACGCACATCACTCAACTCGGCTTGTACCCAATACTCATCGGGTAAACAGGCTTGTATACTGCGCCTGACAAGGCCATTCAACTCATATAAGGACAAAACCTGCTTTTCCATCATTTCTTTAGTTTAATAGCTTCCTGATAACACTTCCACACATCCGGAACACCGTATCCAAAAATATTATCTGGAAAATCGGCCTTGTCTGCCGACTGCTGAATCAGCTTAATCAACTGCATAGCCGTAAGCCATGGGCATGCCTGCCACAGACAGGCAACCAGTCCGCAAAAGACCGGTGCAGCAAAAGAAGTTCCATGCGCATACGAAGGTATTCCATTCTCACTCACCACACTGGCATTAAACCCAACTGACATAATATCCGGTTTTATGCGGTTATCTGCAGTGTTTCCTATCGAAGAAAAATCCGCATTAATACCATCTACATTCACTGCACCTACCGATAAGATATTTACAGCATCTGCCGGTGGTGTAATTTTTTTCCAGGATTCTTTACCAGAGTTACCGGCACTGCAAACCAATACCATACCCTTTCCGGCCATCAGAGATGCTGCCACAGACATCGGAGATGTATGACCGTCCAATTCGCGATACGTATAATTAGCTTCCGGATCATCAAACTCATAATATCCCAATGAAGTATTCACAATATCAACACCCAAACTATCAGCATACTCTGCAGCAGCTACCCAATAATCTTCTTCTACAGGCTGCTCTGTATAATCATCTTCACTGCGCAACAGCCAATAGCTAGCCTCCGGTGCTGAACCAACCATCACATGAGGCTCGTTAGCTGCCATACACGAAAGGACTTTCGTACCATGATTATGTTCGGCAAAAATATCCGAATGAGGATTCACAAAATCTCTTGTTCCTTTTAAATGCATTTTCTTAAAAACACCAATGGCATCGACATTCTGAAAACCGGCATCAATAACTGCAATTTCAATGCCTTCTCCCCGATAATCGGCTTTATGCAAACATTCTCCCTTGTGAATCGCCAATTGAGCAAGCCCTACTCCATAACTGCTTTTCTGTCTTTTCCCTTTTCCCAGAACTTTCTTTTTCCGGTCTGTATCGTATACAGGAGCAATATCCGACGAAGTCCATACTTTCTTTACCGCAGAAACAAAAGGCAACCGCTGCAACTTTTCAACAGGCATATCACTCTTAACCTCAACAACAATTGTATTGTTCCATTTACTCATTGTTACCAGACGAGCTCCCCTACACAACACTTCTTTTATATAAACCTGAGAAACCGGTAAGTCTGTGGAATCAAGCATAAGCTGCTGTTTTTGTCTTCTTTCTAAAGATTTCATAGAAAGAAAATTCTCAGGATGCTCTAAAGACCCCATAGTCCCACGCTTATCGGTAAACGAGATTCGGAACATCATACTTGAAGCGGCCTGCACTGAAAATCCGATACTTAGATATACTAAAAACAGCAATAAATCTTTTTTAATCATACGCACTTTTTTTGAAAAAGCAAAGATACATAAGTTTTCCCTTGCAAAGAAATATTCGTACATTTGCAGGTCGAAAAAGAACAAGATTTACAAAAATGAAAGGAACAGCAACAGAACTTGGTACCCAACCTATCGGTAAATTATTGGTGCAGTATGCTATCCCTGCAATTATTGCAATGACAGCCTCTTCACTGTACAACATGGTAGACAGTATTTTCATCGGTCACGGTGTCGGTCCTATGGCCATATCGGGTCTGGCTATTACATTTCCATTAATGAACTTGGCTGCAGCTTTTGGCTCTTTGGTCGGAGTAGGTGCTTCTACTCTAATTTCAGTAAAATTAGGACAAAAGGATTACAAAACCGCGCAGAAAATATTAGGTAATGTAGTTTCACTCAATCTGATTATCGGTATCGGGTTTAGTATTATCACGCTACTATTTCTCAATCCTATCCTATATTTCTTCGGAGCCAGTGAAGCTACGCTTCCTTATGCCAGAGATTACATGGAAATTATTTTGCTGGGAAATGTTGTAACTCACATGTATCTGGGACTGAATGCAGTGCTCCGTTCTGCCGGCTATCCTCAAAAAGCAATGTATGCGACCATCAATACCGTTATCATTAATACGATTCTGGATCCGATATTCATTTATGGATTTAAATGGGGCATAGAAGGAGCAGCCATTGCCACCATTTTAGCCCAAATTATTTCACTGCTATGGCAATTCAGAATTTTCACAAATAAGAACGAACTGCTTCATCTGCACAAAGGTATCTACAAACTACAAGGAGATATCGTAAAAAACACCATTGCCATTGGTATGGCTCCTTTTCTGATGAATCTGGCCTCTTGCTTTATTGTCATACTCATCAACAATGGTTTGAAAAAATACGACGGTGACCTGGCCATCGGTGCATTCGGAATTGTAAACCGAATCGTATTCCTATTTGTTATGATTGTTATGGGATTGAACCAAGGTATGCAACCGATAGCAGGCTACAACTTCGGAGCCCAAGCCTACCACCGCGTAAACCAGGTTCTGAAACAAACCGTTATTTGGGCTACCATTGTAACCAGTTGCGGTTTCCTTTTAGGAGAATTACTGCCACGTTTAGCTGTTTCATTATTTACCTGTCACGAAACTTTAATCCAGCTATCGGCCAAAGGACTGCAAATTGTGGTAATGTTTTTCCCCATCATAGGTTTCCAGATGGTAACCTCCAACTTCTTTCAAAGCATCGGAATGGCCAACAAAGCTATTTTCCTTTCTCTAAGCAGACAAGTACTGATACTGGTTCCCTGCCTGCTCATTCTTCCACAGTTCTTTGGAGTTGCAGGAGTATGGTACAGCATGCCTATCTCCGATTTGTTGGCATCCATCATAGCAGGAATCATGCTTTACAAACAGTTTCAATTTTTCAAGAAACACCCACACACAGAAGCAAAGATTTAAAAATATTGGATAAACGAAAAGAAAAAGATAAAAGGAATTTGTATATTTGCTCTAACTGATAAAATATCAAATCATGGAAAAACACTTTGTTATAAATTTAGGCCGTCAATTAGGAAGTGGCGGTAAAGAAATAGGCGAAAGACTTGCCAAGGAGCTGAATATTGCTTTCTACGATAAAGAGCTTATTCAACTAGCTTCCAATGAAAGCGGTTTATGCAAGGATTTCTTTGAAAAAGCAGACGAAAAAGCTTCACAAAATATGATTGGCGGCTTATTTGGTGCCCGCTTTCCATTTATAGGTGACGGATTTGCTCCTTATGGAGGATACCTAAGTAATGATGCACTGTTCAAGATACAAAGTGACGTCATCCGTCAGTTGGCTGAAGAAAAGTCATGCCTGTTTGTTGGAAGATGTGCAGACTATATCCTGCGCGACCATCCCCGATGTGTAAACGTATTTATATCAGCATCACCCGAAAGCCGCTGTAAGCGTTTAATGGCACTTCACAACATCACCGAAGAAGAAGCAGAGGAACTGATGGAAAAAGCCGACAAGAAACGTTCTTCCTACTACAATTACTATAGTTATAACACATGGGGAGCTGCTGCTACCTATCACTTGTGCATCGATTCATCAGTACTGGGAATTGAACAGACAACTGCTTTTATCAAAGAATTTGTAATTCGCAAACTAGGACTGCAAGAAGGAATAAATAAATAAATAATAAAGCCAAACGGGCCATTTTGCTTGAAGCAAATGGCCCGCCTGAATAATCTATATATATAAAAGTTAAGCGTTACCCTTTTTTAAGCGTCACTGCCGTCTTCCATTAAATAAAGTACCGACTCGTGAAGATCACTTGTCATAATTACAACTTTATAAACTCGGAATCCACTGGCTTGATAGGCCATATAAACCTCTTTTACCATTGCACCTTCGCATGCCAGACGGTCAATTATGCTTTCTGGAACATCATTTACATATACTTCTACAAAATTAAGTTTCTGTGTTTTCTTTGGAGCAGATGCTTCTACACTTTCAACTTCTTTCTTTGACTTGGTATCTTCTGCATGAACCAAAGTAAAACCTAATACCACTACTACTAAACCTACTAAAAATCTTTTCATATTGCTTTCTCTTTTTAACCTTTCTGCCAAATAACATACAAATGGCGTGCCAAATTTCAGCAAAAAGCAAAAAACACTAATAATCAGCAATATAAGAATCCAGAAAGTAAAAGAGATATTACCCAACTCCACATTTATTGTAGAAAAAGTCCACAATCACACCTCATTTTTGCAACACAAATACTTATAAAAATCATATTGCGAACGAACCTCCTCTTCCTGTTGTAGCTTAAACTGATTTGTCAAATCCGACTTCAGCCAACAAGCTTTTCTATTATCCTTTAACTGTAACTCCAGCATATCAATCAACTCTTGTTTAAGCCTTACATCAGTAAGTGGAACAACCGCTTCAATTCGTTTATACAGATTCCGCTTCATCCAGTCGGGAGACCCCATATACACTTTAGGAATACCATTATTCCCAAAGTACCAGATACGGGCATGCTCCAGATAAGTATCCACAACACGGGTTACCCGTATATTTCTACTAAATGACTGTTCAGAAACCAAGCAACAAATTCCCCGTACAATCAAGTCAATTTCCACTCCAGCTTCACTGGCTCTATACAATTCATCAATCATTGCTTTATCCTGCAAAGCATTCATTTTAAGAACAATACGTCCTTTTCCTCCTTGCAGGGCAAATGCAATTTCTTGAGCAATCATCTTTTTCAATTCCGGCAACAAATTAAATCTCGCAACCAGTAAAGATTTAAATGCAGGAATCTCTACTTCCTGACGCAAAACTTTAAAAAGCATTATCAAATCATCCACGATATCCGGTTTCGACGTGAACAGCGCACTGTCAGCATATACACGTGCCGTTTTTTCATTAAAATTGCCAGTACTGACACAAGCAAAGCTCTTTACTGAAGCATCGCGCAAAACCAATGCCACTTTTGCATGGACTTTAAGTCCTGGTATACTATATATAATGTGTATACCAGCCTTACGCATTAATTCGGCAGTATACAGATTATTTTCTTCATCAAACCTGGCTTTCAGTTCGACAAAAACAGTTACTTTCTTCCCACTGTGAGCAGCACTGACAAGTGTGTTTATGACTTCCGAATGTTCGGCAACACGATACTGTGTAATCATGATTTCACGGCATAAAGGATCGTGTGCAGCTTCAAAAAGAAAATGAATAAAATGTTCGAAACTATGATAAGGATAATGCAGCAATACATCTCCAGCCGAAATCTTATCAAACATAAAACTGCTACTCCCCCATCCTTCCAGGTACATTGGAACAAGCTTTGCAGGCATCAACAGATTCGGATTGGGATTAGGAAGAACTGCTAAATCTTCCATATTCAAATGCTTATCTCCAGGAACCAGTTCATCCGCGCGCACATCAAACGCACTGGCCAGATAATCCAAAAAATCGGATGGCATATTCCGGTCATATACAAAACGGCACAAAGCTCCGTTCTTGCGCTGCTTCACTTTCTGTTTCAACAGCTCAACAGCATTTTCCGAAGGCACATTATCAATATGAATATCTGCATTGCGAGAAATTTTACAGCAATAGCTACAATCCACTTCATAGCCAACAAACATTGCCGGCAAATTCGCTTTGATAATGTCTTCCATAAACATCATACAATAGTTTTCATCCAGTTTAGGAAGCCCTACAAAACGAGGAACTTTGCTGTACGGAAGTTTTATAATGAAGTACTCAAAATCGGCCTCTTTATTCTTTCTCACCCGCACAGCCAGATACAGCCGGTTTGTCCTTAAAAAAATATGCAGACGCTCTTTATCCACAGGAACCGGTTGCAAATAAGGAAAAATTTCTTCCCTGAAATATTGTTCTATAAAAGACTGATAAGCAACCGGAACATCTTTTCGAGTCTGATACAAGTAGATATGATTCTTCCTGAGCTCACCCAGTATTTTTTCTTCGTATATGCGGACCCTGTCATCCAGTTGCCGGTTCACTTCTGTCGTTATATCATGAATTATCCGTGAAGCCTCACGCGGTGTTTCCTCATCACTGTACTCGCCCGATACAACACTCATATGTTCGGCAACCCGAATCCGGTAGAATTCTTCCAGATTTGACGAATAAATAGCAATAAAGTTTATCCGGTCGTATAAAGGCAGTCGGTCATCGTCAGCTTCCAGTAAAACCCGGTAATTAAAAGATAACCAACTGATGTCTCTGTTAAAATATTGATAATTCTTTTCCATAGTACAACAAGGTTTCTTCAAATGTAGCAAGAGGAATGCATATAAACAACAAAAAAATGTATTTTTGTCTCGTTTTTCAATGCTTAAAAGATGAAACAGATAGGATTATTATCAGATACACACAGCTATTGGGACGAACGCTTCAACCAATACTTTGCTGATTGTGATGAAATATGGCATGCAGGAGACATCGGCTCTCTTGAAGTCATTGAACGACTCAGCAAAATAGGCCCGGTTAGAGCCGTATATGGCAACATTGACGGTCAGAACATCCGGACCGTTTTTCCTGAAGTCAATCGGTTTACTATTGAGAATACAACCGTCCTGATGAAACATATCGGCGGATATCCAGGTAAATACGACAAGTCTGTCAAACACTTGCTATTGGAAGAGCCGCCTCAACTCTTCATCAGCGGACACTCGCATATCCTTAAAGTATTATTCGACAAGAAACTGAACCTCCTCCACATCAATCCGGGAGCAGCCGGGAAATATGGCTTCCATACAATAAGGACAATCGTAAGATTCAAAATAGACAACGGGAATTTCACAGACTTTGAAGTGATAGAATTATCCGATAAATGAAGCCATCTTTTTACCTGATTAGCTTGTAAGATAAAAAAAACTTTCTCAAATTTGCAACAGTGAAAAAGTAAACGTAACATGAAGACCTATTTGGTAACAGGAGCAGCCGGATTTATCGGTGCCAATTATTTAAAATACATTTTAGCAAAACATGATGACATCCGTGTTGTAGTACTGGATACACTTACTTATGCCGGTAACTTAGGCACAATAGCCAAAGATATTGATAATGAACGGTGTTACTTCGTAAAAGGGAACATTTGCGATCCCCAACTGGCCGACAGACTTTTTGCCGACTATAAGTTTGACTATATCGTAAACTTTGCAGCCGAAAGCCATGTAGACCGCAGTATCGAGAATCCACAACTATTCTTGCAGACCAATATTCTAGGTACGCAAAATTTGCTGGATACCGCCAAAAAAGCATGGGTGACCGGAAAAGACGAAAACGGATACCCCACCTGGAGAAAAGGAGTACGCTTCCATCAGGTATCTACCGATGAAGTATACGGTTCACTTGGAGCAGAAGGCTATTTTACCGAAGACACTCCGCTCTGCCCGCATAGTCCGTACAGCGCTTCAAAGACCAGTGCAGACCTTATTGTCATGGCTTATCGTGACACTTATAAAATGCCGGTAACAATAACACGCTGCTCTAACAACTACGGTCCTTACCATTTCCCGGAAAAACTGATTCCGCTGATTATAAAGAATATCCTGGAAGGAAAGCGCCTTCCCGTTTATGGTGATGGAAGCAATGTTCGCGACTGGCTTTATGTTGAAGACCACTGCAAAGCCATCGACATGGTAGTATGCAACGGTAAAGACGGAGAAATTTACAACGTAGGAGGTCACAATGAAAAGACTAATCTGGAAATTGTAAAACTGACCATCGAAACCATCCGGCGCATTATGGAAGAACAGCCCGACTACCGTTCTATCCTAAAGAAAAAAGAGCTGGATGAAAATGGCCAGATTAAGATTGACTGGATAAACGATTCGTTAATAACCTTCGTAAAAGACCGTCTGGGCCACGACCAGCGCTATGCCATTGATCCTTCAAAAATTAGCCGCGATTTGGGTTGGTATCCGGAAACTAAATTTGACGAAGGCATCGTCAAGACCATTCTATGGTACTTCGACAATCAGGCTTGGGTAAAAGATGTTACAAGCGGAGATTATCAGAATTATTACGAACGCATGTATAAAAACAGATAAGCGTATAAATCAATCGCATATCCGCCAACAATAAATTTTCTAAACTTTTACAGGAATGCCTCTATATTACAACGATAGAGGCATTCCTTCTTTTTGCTAACAAGAATGATACAGATAAATAAATTCAGTGGCTTCCTGTACGGACTGCTATCCTCAGCTTCTTTTGGATTGATTCCTCTTTTTGTGATTCCTTGCATGAATCAGGGTATGAACTTCCTGTCGGTTCTTACTTACCGGTTCCTGTTGGCAACCCTATGTCTGGCCTTACTTTTGGTCGCTAAAAAGGAGTCCTTTCGGATAAAAATCACAGATTTGCCCGTGCTCACTTTATTGGCTGTCTTCTATCTGGCATCCGCGTTATTTCTTTTCTGGGGCTATAAATTTATGGCTAGTGGCATTGCTACCACCATTCATTTTATGTATCCGGTACTGACAACGGTCATTATGATGACATTTTTCCATGAGAAAAAATCACTTTGGAGAATCAGTGCTATCCTACTGGCTGTAACCGGCGTATACAGCCTCTCAAGCACAGAAGGCAGCGGTTCTCTTTCGCTCACCGGTATACTGATTGTATTACTGTCCGCATTGGGATACGCTTTATATCTCGTAGCTGTAGGAGCTTTTAAGAGCAAGAGTATTCAAGGACTAAAACTGACATTTTATGTATTCCTGATAGGCTCCATATTTCTGACATGTGGTGTATCCCTGCTTGGAGACCTGCAAAGTATTCCATCTATAGAAGCCGGATACAACCTGCTTTTATTGGCCATCATTCCTACCATTATTTCCAATTTATCACTCATAGCCGCAATCAAACGAATCGGCTCTACCATCACCTCCGTACTGGGAGCTATGGAACCGGTAACAGCTGTGGCTGTCGGTATTCTTGTTTTCGGCGAACCTTTTACCGTAAGCATAGCCATAGGAATCGGACTGATTATATCAGCAGTAACAATTATTATTCTAAAAAGATAATTTTTATTACCTTTGGAAAAATAAAAGTAACCGCTATGAAAAACTACATCAAATTTTTATCTGTACCACTGGCATGTACCGCCATTCAGCCTATAATGGCAGAAAACAGCCAGCCTAACATCATTCTCATCCTGACCGATGACTTGGGGTATGGCGATTTGTCTACTTACAATCCCGGAAGTAAAATCCAAACCACCAACTTAGACCGTATGGCCAGTGAAGGAGTTTGTTTTACAGATGCCCATTCCAGTTCTGCTGTCAGTACACCGTCGCGTTACAGCCTGCTGACCGGACGCTACAACTGGCGCTCTACCTTGAAAGAAGGTGTCCTGTTCGGATACGACAAACCGTTTATCAAACCTGGAAGAAAAACCGTAGCCGATGTGCTTAAACGAGGAGGTTATACCACTGCCTGCATCGGCAAATGGCATCTGGGCTGGGTATGGAACAGCATTGATAAAGGAAAAGAAAACATAGACTTTACCCAACCCATAACCGAAGGACCTACCGAAAGAGGCTTCGATTATTTTTACGGCATCATCGGCTCACTCGACATGGACCCGTATGTTTATGTAGAAAACAATTTACCTACTGCTGTTCCGAACCGTACAACGGTCAATACAGGACTGGCCTTCTGGAGAAAAGGCCCCACTGCATCCGATTTTGACCACGAAGACTGTCTGCCTAACTTTGTAAGAAGGGCACAAAACTATATTACCGAGCATGCACAGGCCGACCAGCCTTTTTTCCTTTATTTACCCATGCCGGCTCCGCACACTCCTATCCTTCCCGTTAAAGAATTTCAGGGAAAGTCGGGTATTGGCGCTTACGGTGACTTTGTGCTGATGGTAGACCATCTGGTGGGAGAAATCATGCAAACGGTAAAACAGGCAGGTATTGATGAAAACACAATTATAATCTTTACGTCCGACAACGGATGCAGTCCGGCTGCGGATATAAAATCCATGAAGCAGCAGGGACATTTGCCCAACTACGTATACCGTGGGAACAAAGCCGATTTATTCGATGGCGGACACCGCATCCCATGCATCGCCCGCTGGCCCAAAGGAATAACTCCACACAGAGAGAATCAAACCATCTGCCTGACAGACTGGATGGCAACGCTGGCAGCTATTACCCATGTTTCCTTAAACGATAGCGAAGGAGAGGACAGCTATTCACTTCTTCCCCTGCTGAAAGAAACCAATTACACCACTCCTATCCGTGAAGCCATTGTCCATCATTCCATCAACGGAGAATTCAGTATCCGCAAAGGCGACTGGAAACTATTGTTGTCTGCCAGCTCCGGTGGATGGAGCTATCCTACCCCCGAGGACAAGGAAACACTGAAAGGCCTTCCTCCCGTACAGTTATACAACATGGGTAACGACCCTTGTGAGCAAAAGAATCTGGAAGCCCAATATCCTGAAAAAGTAAAAGAACTGCGCGACCTGCTCATCAAATACATCAATGATGGCCGCAGTACACCGGGTAAGCCGCAACCCAATGACAACGGTAATGAATGGAAGCAGATTAAAGATTTCCCCGTCATTCCATAATACAAAGAAAGCCGCTTCCGTACTTTAAAACAAGTCAAAGTACAGAAACGGCTTTCTTCTATTATCTATTCAAAAGTACTTATCTTTTACGTTCCAGTTCCTGAAGATTCTCCATCTTTTTCGTTTCAAGGAATTCATAAATACCACACAGATGCTCTTTCACACGCTGGTGTCCGAACTCATAGACCTTTGTTACCAGTCCGTCCAGGAAATCACGGTCGTGCGATACCACAATCAGCGTTCCGTCAAAATCCATCAAAGCCTGTTTCAGAATATCCTTGGTCTTCATGTCCAGATGATTGGTAGGCTCGTCCAATATCAGCAGATTCACCGGCTCCAGCAAAAGCTTAATCATAGCCAGACGCGTACGCTCACCACCCGACAAGACTTTCACTTTCTTCATCGATTCCTCGGGACCTCCAAACATAAAGGCTCCCAGAAGGTCGCGTATCTTATTACGGATTTCTCCCTTGGCCACATCGTCTATCGTCTGAAATACCGTAAGATTTTCGTCAAGCAGCGATGCCTGATTCTGCGCAAAATAACCAATCTGCACATTATGACCGATGGTCAAAGTACCCTCATGCTCTATTTCATTCATGATACACTTTACCAAAGTAGACTTACCTTCACCGTTTCGTCCTACAAAGGCAACCTTGTCGCCACGTTCAATCGTCAGATTGGCATTCTTAAATACCACATGGTCACCATACGTCTTGCCTACTCCCTCCATAATAGCCGGATAGTTTCCACTACGCGGTGAAGGCGGGAATTTCAGGCGCAAAGCCGATGTATCTTCTTCGTCTACCTCTACCAGTTCCAGCTTCTCCAGCATTTTCACACGGCTCTGTACCTGCAGGGTCTTACTGTACGTACCTTTGAAACGTTCGATAAAGTCCTTCGTTTCCTGAATCATTTTCTGCTGCTCCTCGTATTGCTTCATCTGCTGCTCACGGCGCTCCTTACGCAATACCAGATACTGCGAATAATTCACCTTATAGTCATAAATACGTCCCATCGTCACTTCGATAGTACGTGTCGTGATATTATCTACAAACTTACGGTCGTGACTGATAACCACTACAGCCTTAGCACTGTTAATCAGGAAATCCTCCAGCCACTGAATTGATTCAATATCCAGGTGATTGGTAGGCTCGTCCAGCAACAGCACATCCGGATTCTGCAACAGCAGTTTAGCCAGCTCGATACGCATACGCCATCCCCCGCTGAAGTCACTCGTCGGACGATTAAAGTCGGTACGTTCAAAACCCAGTCCGAGCAAAGCCTTCTCCACATCCTCTTCAAAATGTGTCATGTCGATGGCATAGAACTTCTCGCTCATGGAAGCCACCTTTTCAATCAGCTCCATATACGAGTCGCTTTCATAATCTGTACGGGTAGCCAGTTCATTGTTCATCCGTTCTATTTCGGCTTCCATCTCGTGCAAATGCGAAAAAGCCAGCGAAGCTTCTTCGAATACAGTCCGTCCGTCCTCTGTCATCAGATGCTGCGGCAGATAAGCAACTACACAATCCTTCGGAGCAGTTACTTTACCACGGGTAGCAGGCCGGACTCCTGCCAGAATTTTTAAAAGAGTGGATTTTCCTGCACCGTTTTTTCCCATCAGGGCAATACGGTCTTTTTCATTAATCTGAAAACTAATGCCACTAAACAAGGTGGTTCCGCCAAACTCGACGGTTAGTCCATCTACTGAAATCATATTTTATAAAGGATTTTATTGTAATCTAATTGTCTGTGCAAAGGTACAAAAAAATCCGTTCGACCCTTCACAGTCGAACGGATTCTCCTATCTATTTCATATTTGTCAGGCCATTGTCAAAATGAGCAACTGAGCCGTCAGAATACGCAAGAACATAGCCAGCGGATAAACCGTAGAATAACCTACAGCCGGTGCATCATTACCGGATACCTGATTGGCATAAGCCAATGCAGGGGGGTCTGTATTACTACCGGCTATCAATCCCATCAAGGTAAAATAGTTAATCTTGAAGCGGAAACGGGCTATCACTCCCATTATGAGCAACGGAATAAGTGTTATCAGGAAACCGCAAAGCACATACAGCATACCATTACCTTCAACCACCGTATGCACAAAGTTGGCTCCGGCCTTGATACCCACACTGGCAAGGAACAGCACAATACCAATTTCGCGCAACATCAGGTTGGCACTCATGGTAGTATAAGTTACCAGCTTCAGTTTATGACCAAAACGACCAATCAAAATAGAAATAATCAGCGGACCACCTGCAAGACCGAATTTTACCGGAGTCGGGATTCCAGGTACAGCCAGCGGCAAACTACCAAACAGGATACCTAAGAAAATACCGATAAAGATAGTTACGATATTAGGATGATCCAGACGTTTCAACTGGTTACCCAGCAAGCCGGCAACACGGTCTACTGCATCCTGCGGACCCACTACCATCACACGGTCACCCACCTGCAATACCAGCTGACGGGCTGCAAACAAGTCCATACCCGAACGGTTGACACGGGTTACATTCACACCATACATACTGCTGAAGTGCAACTCTCCCAAGGTCTTACCATTAATATCAGGCTGGGTTACCAGGATTCTGCGTGAAACCATCGGAACATTATCCTGCTTGCACTCTTCCTCCCAGTCTACCTGGATACGTGGGCCAATAAATGCACTGATAGCTTCCGAATCATCTTCTGCACAAACGATAAACATCTGGTCTCCGGTATGAATCGTGGTAGTTCCTTTAGGAGTTATCACATGTCCACCCTGCAAAAGACGGGTACAAACATAGTCGCGTGCCAGGAAAGACTGCACCTGACGGATTGTTTTTCCATCCAAGGCCTCGTTCGTAACTTTCAAGTGCATTGTAAACGGTTTCAAATGCGGATTTGCTTCCTCCGACTGTTTAATCATCTCGTTCTCCTTATCCAAGTTTACACGACAGATGTAACGAATCAGGATTGTAGACAAGATGATACCGACCACACCCAGCGGATATGCACAGGCATAACCCATTGCAATTTCAGAACCATTGTAATTCAACTGCTGCAAAGCTTCGTTGGCTGCACCAAGTCCCGGTGTATTGGTAACAGCACCACAAAGCACACCTACCATCATCGGCAATTCAATTTTACCTTGGAAAGCAAAATAAAGCGCCAGTGCCACAGCAATGTTCAGTACCACAATACCTGCTGCAACCAGGTTCATGGCTATACCTCCTTTCTTAAAGGAAGAAAAGAAAGAGGGTCCCACCTGCAAACCAATACAAAAAACAAATAAAATCAGACCAAAATCCTGAATAAAAGAAAGTATTGCATCATTTCCGGTAAATCCGAAATGGCCTACAATAATTCCGGCAAAAAGGACAAAGGTCACTCCCAAAGAAATTCCAAAGAACTTAATCTTTCCCAATAGAACACCGACCGCTATCACAAAGGAATACAGCAATACGATGTGCGCTATCGAGTTTGGATCGGTTAATAACGTTTCTAGCCAATTCATAATATATTTTAGATTAGATTTAAAATTGTGAGCAAATTTAATCATTATCAGACACTAAACAAATTTTATTCCACAAAATAAGGCTATATGCCATGTACGGGTTGCAAAAAGTTGATTTTTATACATAAAAAAGTCAATTTATCTTTATTCAGAAAGCATTTTATCACAAAAAAACTGGCAAATCGGAAGATTTTATTATATTTGCCTATGTGTGTTATTAAAAAAAGCATACAATTATAACATTAAATCATAATATCATAAAACACTTTTCACTATGGCAGATAGTAAAGAAAAACTTTTTTCAGATTTCCCGCCTGTAAGCACACAGGAGTGGATGGAAAAAATTTCTGTCGACTTAAAAGGAGCTGACTATGAAAAAAAACTGGTTTGGAAAACCAATGAAGGCTTCAAGGTCAAACCGTTTTATCGCAAAGAAGATTTAGAGAATCTGAAATCTACAGAAGCTCTTCCGGGAGAATATCCATATCTTCGTAGTATCAATAAAAAAGACAATACGTGGTTAGTCCGGCAGGATATCCAGGCAGACGATGCAGCAGCAGCCAATGCCAAGGCGCTCGACATTCTGAACAAAGGTATCGATTCGTTAGGTTTCAACATCCCTTCACAAAATGTTTCTGAAGAATTCATTGAAAAACTTCTCGAAGGTATTTGCTGCGAATGCGTAGAGCTGAACTTCTCTACCTGCCAGCGCAAAACCCTCGCACTGGTTCAGATTTTAACCTCCTATTTCCAGAAAAAAGGTTACGACCCGAAACAAATAAAAGGTTCTGTCAATTTCGACCCCATCAGCCGCATGCTTCTGAAAGGAAAAGACCTCAGCAAAGTACTCGATTTTGCCAAACAACTGGTCGAAGCAACCGTTGCATTCCCCCACTTCCGCTGTATCGCAGTAAACTCTATCCTGCTGAACAATGCCGGTGCCTACATATTCCAGGAACTGGGTTGTGCCCTTGCATGGGGAAACCAATACCTGAATTTACTGACCGAAGCAGGTGTTCCGGCAGCACTGGCAGCCAAGAAGATAAAATTCAACTTTGGCATCAGTTCCAATTATTTTATGGAGATAGCCAAATTCCGTGCGGCACGCATGCTCTGGGCCAACATTGTCAATGCCTATAAACCGGTATGCCCACGCACCGACTGCCAGAACACAGCAGCCGACGGCACTTGTCTTTGCGCCTGCAAGATGGTAGCCCATGCCGAAACTTCCAGCTTCAACCAGACTTTGTTCGATGCCCATGTAAACTTGCTGCGCACCCAGACCGAAGCCATGAGTGCGGCACTGGCCGGTGTCAACTCAATCACGGTAACTCCGTTTGATGCTACCTACGAGACTCCGAATGACTTCTCGGAACGTATCGCACGCAACCAGCAGTTGCTGCTGAAAGAAGAATCGCACCTGAATAAAGTGGTAGACCCTGCAGCAGGTTCTTATTATATAGAAAACCTCACAGACTCCATCGCACAGGAAGCCTGGAAACTCTTCCTGCAGATTGAAGACGAAGGCGGCATGCTGAAAGAAGTCCTCAACGGAAAAGTGCAGGAAGCTGTCAATGCCAGCGGTAAAGCACGTCACGAAGCCGTTTCCAAACGTAAGGAAATCCTGTTGGGAACCAACCAGTATCCTAACTTCAACGAACTGGCAGGCGAAAAAGCAGCATTGCAGCAGACTTGCAGTTGTAATGGCCACGAAGAAGAAACCGAAAGTGAATTTACCAAACTTAATCTGGACAGAGCAGCCAGCGAATTCGAAACACTGCGCATCGCTACCGAAAAGTCGGGCAAACGTCCGGTTGCCTTCATGCTTACCATCGGTAACCTTGCCATGCGACAGGCACGTGCACAGTTCTCTTGCAACTTCCTGGCTTGTGCCGGCTATAAAGTTATCGACAACCTGGGATTTGCCTCTGTAGAAGAAGGTATCGAAGCAGCCATGCAGGCAAAAGCAGACATCGTAGTCCTTTGCTCCAGCGATGACGAATATGCTACCTATGCCATCCCGGCCTACCAGCAACTGGCAGGAAAAGCCATGTTTATCGTAGCCGGTGCTCCTGCATGTATGGACGAGTTGAAAGCAGCAGGCATCGAGAATTTCATTCACGTACGCTGCAACGTGCTGGATACACTGAAAGATTATAACGAAAAGTTAGGAATTAAGTAATCTGATACCATGAAACCGAATTTTAAAGACATCAATATATATGCCGGTTTCCGTCCGCAAAACGGGATGGACTGGCAGCAGGCAAACGATATTACTGCCGACTGGAAAACACCCGAACAAATTCTGGTAAAACCTGTATATACCAAGGAAGACCTGATTGGAATGGAACATCTGGACTATGTAGCCGGCATTCCACCCTATCTTAGAGGTCCCTACTCCATGATGTATACCTTCCGTCCATGGACCATCCGCCAGTATGCCGGCTTCTCTACGGCCGAAGAGTCAAACGCTTTCTACCGCCGAAACCTGGCATCCGGACAGAAAGGCCTTTCTGTTGCATTCGACCTTCCTACACACCGTGGCTACGACCCCGACCATCCGCGTGTAGTGGGCGATGTAGGTAAAGCCGGTGTTTCCATCTGCTCACTCGAAAATATGAAAGTGCTGTTCGATGGCATTCCCTTGAACAAAATGTCTGTTTCCATGACCATGAACGGTGCGGTACTTCCCATCATGGCTTTCTATATCAATGCCGGACTGGAACAGGGTGCCAAACTGGAAGAAATGGCCGGAACCATCCAGAACGATATCCTGAAAGAATTCATGGTACGTAATACCTACATCTATCCGCCTGCATTCTCTATGAAGATTATTTCGGACATTTTCGAGTACACCTCTCAGAAAATGCCGAAGTTCAACTCCATCTCTATTTCGGGATACCACATGCAGGAAGCCGGAGCTACAGCCGACATCGAGCTGGCTTACACACTGGCCGACGGATTGGAATACTTGCGTGCCGGTGTGGCAGCAGGTATCGACATCGATGCCTTTGCACCACGTCTGTCATTCTTCTGGGCCATCGGTATGAATCATTTCATGGAAATCGCCAAAATGCGCGCAGCACGTATGTTGTGGGCCAAGATTGTAAAACAGTTCAATCCGAAAAATCCGAAGTCGCTGGCATTGCGTACCCACTCACAGACCTCAGGATGGTCGCTCACCGAACAGGACCCGTTCAACAATGTGGGACGTACCTGTATCGAAGCTATGGCTGCTGCACTGGGCCACACACAGTCATTGCATACCAATGCGCTTGACGAAGCCATCGCACTGCCTACCGATTTCTCGGCTCGTATTGCCCGCAATACCCAGATTTATATTCAGGAAGAGACTTACGTTTGCAAGAATGTCGACCCATGGGGAGGTTCCTACTATGTAGAAGCACTTACCAACGAACTGGCTCACAAAGCTTGGGAACATATTCAGGAAATCGAGAAACTGGGAGGTATGGCCAAAGCCATCGAAACCGGTATACCTAAGATGCGTATCGAAGAAGCGGCTGCACGTACACAGGCTCGTATCGACAGCGGCGAACAAACCATCGTAGGTACCAACAAGTACCGTCTGGAAAAAGAAGACCCGATTGATATTCTGGAAGTCAACAATACCGCTGTCCGCATGGAACAGATTGAGAACCTGCGCCGACTGAAAGAAGGACGCAACCAGGCCGAAGTAGACAAAGCACTGGCTGCCATTACCGAATGCGTGAAGACCGGCAAAGGCAACCTGCTGGAACTGGCAGTAGAAGCAGCAAGAGTCCGCGCTACCTTGGGCGAAATTTCAGACGCTTGCGAAGCTGTAGTAGGACGTTATAAAGCAATAATCAGAACAATATCAGGCGTGTATTCATCAGAAAGTAAGAAGGATGCAGATTTCGCACGGGCTTGCGAACTGACCGAAGAATTTGCGAAGAAAGAAGGCCGCCGTCCACGTGTCATGATTGCCAAGATGGGTCAGGACGGACACGACCGCGGTGCCAAAGTAGTAGCAACCGGATTTGCCGATTGTGGTTTCGATGTCGACATGGGACCGTTGTTCCAGACACCGGCTGAAGCTGCCCGCGAAGCAGTGGAAAACGACGTTCATGCTGTAGGTGTTTCCTCGCTGGCTGCAGGACACAAGACACTGGTTCCGCAAATCATAGAGGAACTGAAGAAACTGGGACGTGAAGATATTCTGGTCTTTGCCGGTGGAGTTATTCCAGCTCAGGATTACGACTTCCTGTACAAGGCAGGTGTAGTAGCTATCTTTGGTCCGGGTACTTCTGTAGCTAAGTCAGCTTGCCAGGTAATGGAAATGTTGCTGGAAACGATAGAAGAATAACTATTCATCTTTAAATTAACAATTCAGGCTGTTTCAAAATGAAAGATTTCAATTTGAAACAGCCTGTTTCGATTTAACATCGCACTTTAAAAACAAACCTATTTTATAAAAAACTAATCATATCAATCTAGTTCATACGCTCTAAAATTTCCAAACACATACGCCCATTGTGGTAAGGACATTTCCAAAATCCAGCCTTATCATCTATTTTATTCACTGTTCCATCAGAAAATAAACTCCAATACCATTCTCCATGTTCATTATCTACTAAATGGCATTTAACAAAATTCCAACACAATAAAGCAATCTCCAATGCCTTATCGTCATGGAAATATTGAAAAAGATTAATGTGCCCAACGATATTCTCAGCTTGTACCCACCAATGTAACTCTCGGTCTACCTTACCTTGAGCTACAAGATTTTCATATATCATACTGCCATCAGTATTTAAGCCTTCATCTGCAGCTCTGGCAATACGGATAATATTAGGCTCAACTTTTTTCAACAAATCTTTATCACCAAGTACTAAAGCAGCTTCATGTATCAGCCAAGAAGCTTCTATATCGTGTCCATATGATATAATCTGATATTTATTAGTCCAATCATCCTCAAAAAATAAATTAAGATGATAAGTTTCAGAATCAAGAATTTTATCCAAAAATAAATTTACCAAATTATGAATTTGCTTTTTTAAACGTTCATCCTTCCACACGCGATATAGATTAGTATAAGGTTCCAGAATATGCAAATGCGTATTCATGGTTTTCTTCTCATTTTCGTCTTTTTCACTTAACCGCATATCAGCTATCGGATTCCATTCTCTAGTCAGAGCCTCCAGATAACCATTCTGATCAGCATCAAAACTATACTTTTCGATTACGTCAAATAATTTTTTCGCAAAATCCAACGCCTCAACATCACCCGTAGCACGCGTATACTCACTCAAACCATAAATTGCAAATCCTATAGCATAAATTTGTTTTTTTGTATCGAGTGGATTCCCGGCACTATCAACTTCCCAATAAACTCCTCCAAATTTAAAATCATAAAAATAGTCAAGCAAATAACGTTTAGCACGAGTTGCCATTTCCAAATATTCTTTCTTCCTAAGAACACGATATGCTGCAGAAAAAGTCCATAATATACGAGCATTCAAGATAGCACCTTTTGAAGCTGATTTATCCAATACATTATCCCCTGAAATCCGACCATAAAATCCACCTTGTTCATCATCCTTCATTTCTTTCATCCAAAATGGAAGAATATTATTTTCAAGTTCTGCTCTTACTTCAACACACAATCGTTGTATTTCTTCTTTATGCTTCATTTTTTATAGTACGTTTTAAGTTTAACTGTTCCATTATATCTTTCATTTTGCTTTCCCCCAAGGGATAGAAAACTATAAAAATAACTGAAATGAATGCTGCCACAGCAGGAAGAAGACTCAGAAACATTTTTATTCCATTAATAGTTTCTAAACTTTGAATCGCATTAGCCCGAAAGCCAAAGAAAGATAAAAGCCAACCTGTTACAGCGGTTCCTATTGCCCAACCAAATTTCTGACTCATAGAAGAAGCACTAAATATCAGCCCTGTAGCCCGATTACCTGTCTTCAACTCCGAATAGTCAGCACAATCAGCATACATAGACCATAATAAAGGAAATATACATCCTGCACAAATACTAATCAAACATTGAAAAATAAAAATCAACACCATATCATCTTTATCAAGCCAAAAGAAAATTATACTCAACACTGAAGCTAACAACATTGAATATGCAAAAGTTCTCTTCTTCCCTATTTTATTACTCATAGGAGCTGCAAAAACTACACCAATAATATTAGCTATTTGCCCAACTGACAGATACAATCCACTTAGTACAAACGATACTCCCATTAATGAAATAGTTGGATATTCTTCTTCTACAACGAAATACTTAAAATAATAAACAGCAGCACCATCACGAATTGAGTTAAAAACAAGTGTAGCAACACCAGCTCCAAATAATATCCACCATGGCTTATTGTGAAATAAATCTCTCACATCTTCTTTTAACGACGTTTTTTTATCTTTAATTGGTTTAACACGTTCTCTAGTCCAAGCAAAACATCCTAAAAACAAAAGGGCACACATAACAGATATTACTATTACAGCCATGAACCATCCCTTTTGCTGATCAGCCAATAATTGACTATGACCATTAAATGCATTAACCATAGGCATAAATAGAAGAAGTGCAATAAAGCTTCCCAAATAAGCAAACATCATACGATATGTTGAAAGCGTATTTCGCTCAGAGGGATCAGGACTCATTACTCCCAATAAAGAAGCATAAGGAACATTAATCCCTGAGTAAACCATCATCATTAATGAATAAGTGAGATATGCATATATCAATTTTCCTATATTCCCAAAAGGAGGTGTATAAAAAGTAAGTACTCCTATCAGTGCAAACGGAATAGCAAGGTATAATAAATATGGACGAAATTTTCCCCATCTACTGGATGTACGGTCTGCAACAACTCCTACAATAGGGTCGAAAAACGAGTCCCAAATTCGCGTTATTAGAAACATAGTGCCAACCATTGCTGCGGGCAAACCGAACACATCTGTATAAAAAATCATCAAATAGGCTCCAAACAACTTCCAAAACATAGAAGAAGCCATATCTCCAAAACCGTAACCTATCTTTTCCGTGAGCTTTATCATAGTAGTACTTACTTTGCTTATATTATTTTATTAATTTAAGGTTCTTATCTATCTGTTTTTTCAATGTTTCAACAGAAGAAGTTGTAGTTAAACCATCTTGAGGGGTATTCATACAGTAATCTACCAACTTATCTACAGTAGAAACAGCTACATGCATACGTGTATCTGATGAAGCATAATAAATAAAGACTTTCCCATCATCATCAGCAATCCATCCATTGGTAAACAACACATTAGATACATCTCCAATACGTTCTTCTCCTTCAGGAGCCATGAAATAACCACCCGGAGAAGCAATAAGTTTACTAGGATCTTCCAATGAGGTCATATACATATAAAGAACATAACGCAAACCTGCGGCACAACCACGTACTCCATGAGCTAAATGCAACCACCCCTTAGAAGTCTTGATAGGATGTGGGCCTTCTCCATTTTTTACTTCCTTAATGGTATGATAAAAACGGTAATCAATAATTTTCTCCTCCTTAACTTCCGCATGAGTTATATCATCAACCAACGCCCAACCAATACCACCACCACTACCGGCATCAATAAATCCATCTTGTGGACGCGTATAAAATGCATATTCACCGTTAACAAACTCAGGGTGAAGCACAACATTACGTTGTTGACTTTTTGATTTCAAATCAGGCAAACGTTCCCATGTTTTCAAATCTTTTGTACGCGCAATAGCAGCTGTAGCTGTAGCAGAAGACAAATCTCCTGCTGGTGCACTATCATCATGTCTTTCAGCGCAAAAAACGCCATAAATCCAACCGTCTTCATGAGCTGTAAGACGCATATCATAAATATTTGTAGCAGGTATTACATCATCTGGCATAGTAATTGGGTAATCCCAAAAGCGAAAATTATCAACACCATTTGGACTTTCAGCAACAGCAAAAAAAGACTTACGGTCAGAACCTTCTACACGGACTACCAGCAAATATTTACCATTCCATTTAATCGCTCCAGAGTTCATAGCAGCATTCATACCAATACGTTCCATCAGATATGGATTGTTTTTTTCATCCAAATCATATCTCCAAAACACAGGAGTATGAGCAGCAGTTACCACTGGATATTTATAACGAGTATATACCCCATTTGAATTTTCAACAGGCTCATTTTTTCGAGTTATCAGTTCTTCGTACTGAGTAAATAATTTTTCAACTTTTTCTTTAAATGTATTCATAACAATCAATTCTTTTATTATTTATTCGTTTTCATATCTCCCGCAAACAAAGTTCGCGGATTATTATAAAACTTCACAAAATCTGCAGCAGATGAATGCCCTGGATAAGGAGCGTAATAATGATTCTCCCGCTCACGTGCATTTCTCCACACCAACACATAACTTATAGGATATTTTTCTATCACTGGTATCAAAGTTTGTGTCCACCACACAGAATCAGGAATAGTTTCGTAACCTGTTTCGGTAACAGCCATTGCCTTCTGATGAGTCTTACTCACTTGAGACATAATTATAAGCGCATTATTCAAATCTTTTATATAAGTATCCCTATCAAACTGATATGCATCTACTCCTATTAAGTCAACAATATCATCCCCTGGATAACGTTCCAAATATTCAGCTGTATCCTTAGGTTCTGTACCAGGAGAATAGGCATATAATAACTGATTTGCTCCTTTTTCCTGCATTCTATCATAAGTCATTCTCCACAAAGCCTTATATTCATCTACTGTACATAAAGCTTTTCCCCACCAAAACCAACTACCGGTATGTTCATGCCATGGCCTGAATAAAACTGGAATTTTCACCCCATCAGAAGTTTGGATAGAATTTAAGAAATCAGCAATTTTATCAAGCCAACCTATAAATTTATCGTGATTATTTCCACCCGGTAAAATAGATTTAACAACAGTTGAGTCACTCACATCCCATGAATCTTTTCCTGTAACTGGATTATCAACATGCCAGCTAAACGATGACATACCTCCACGTTCATACTGTGCAATAACTTCCTTTCTAATCCTATCTAATGGAACATTATCGAGCGTCTTATCACCATAAATTTCCATTCGTCCTAAATCAAAAGACATCATAGCAGGATAATCACCACAAACACTCTTCACATCACTACGGTTTAAATCACCGTCCCATCCTATCCCATATACAGGATCATCATGATGCCCAAACATAAATTGTTTCTGTTGGGGAAGTTTATGAAGTATATCAAGCATTTGCTTCGATTCAATGCTCCGGATGTTCTCGGCAGTCGTTTTCACTGCCTTAGAACATCCCAATAAACTCATTACTAACCCTGTTAACACTATAATAACTTTTATATGATGCATATTACTCATTTTATTGTTTCCATCCTGTATACTCTGCATTCGATCCCCAACCTGGATTTTGCTTTAAATGTTCAGATAAAGAAACCTGGCTTTCTGGTATTTTCATAAAACCTGCAGTTTCATTATATCGTTGAGCATACCCACCATTTTGAGGTACATTCTTAACTGGAAGTGCATCATTTATCATTATATCCACATTCTGTTGTTTTGAAAGTGAAGCAGCTGCTATATGCCAACGACGAATATCATTCCAACGAACTCCCTCAAAAGCTAATTCCCAACGACGTTCATTTTGAAGAGCCTCCAATGAATAACTTACGGGAGGAAGTCCAACACGAGCACGCACCTTATTCATTCCTTCAGGATCTTCCTTCAATTCTGACTGCATCAACAAAACATCGGCAAAACGAATCAATACTAAATCATGGATATTACCAAAATCTATTGTTACACTATATTGCCATCCTCCTGCACCATACATAGAAAATTCAAATGAAGGTAAATAACTCATATTAGGAAAACTTTCAAAATCCGTGTTCTTGCAGGATATAGGCGCTGACTTCATATTATAATATCCAGTTTCTTGCATATAGTCATTCCAATTACCTCCACCTTTCATATAAGCAGGTAAATCATCTACATTATAAATTGACGCAGCCCGTCGTGGATCATTAGGTTCTTCAGCTTCCCAATCAGCAACTAAATTAGGTGCAACTGGCCCTGCTCCCCAACCTTGACCAAATGGAAAAGTATTAGCAAAATCCTGGCCTCCTCTAATACCAAAGTGTAAAGTATACTGATTAGACATACCTTGATATCCGTCACCACTTCCCACATACGTTCCTTGTTTGTTGAATTTGATCATAAAAATAGCTTCCGGATTAACTCCATTATCATCCTCTACCCATTTCAAACCCTGATTTTGAGTTAAAGGAAAATCTTCTACTGTACATCTATTAGTATATGCCCACAAATTTCTATAATCAGATGTAACCAAAGAATAACCAGAATTATTAACACAATCATCAATGTAACTAATAACTTGTTCTTTAGTTAAAATTGCCCCATCTGCGAGTGTAACTTCTGTTAATGGATTATAAACAGTACTTGTTAAATCGTCTAACTCTTCACCATTGCAATACATTCCTGTATAAAAAAGCCATGCTCTTCCTAACATTGCTTCCGCAGCATATTTATCAACATGTCCAGCCTGAGACGGTTCAACTTTCTGTGCAGGCAATAAATCACAAGCAGTTTTCAAGTCATATAAAATCTGTCCCCAAACTTCAGCAGCTGTTGCTTGAGGTTTATCATCCACCTTTAAACTCGTAACCAAAGGTATAGAACCATATTGGGATGCAAGTTCATAATAAAAGAATGCACGCAAAAACAAAACTTCCCCTAATAATCGATTATGCTCTGCTTCAGATATACCTTGACAGTTATCCAAAGACTCAATAAAAGCATTTGCCCGTGCTACACCCTCATATCTAACTTGCCAGAATGAGCGCGTCATGTCATACTGATAATTGGTAAGTAAATCCATAGCTTGCATTAATCCATCAGCAGCTCCACCACCACCTAAGTTATCATCACTAGCCAACATAGAAAGATAATAAAATGAAGTTTGAGGAGTAGATACCGCTTGATTTAGATTTGCATAAACCCCCGTCAGCATTTGCTGCGCATCCGTTACATTTGTAGGAAAAGTTCCTGTATTTTTCTGCGTATAATTTGTGGTATCCAAAGCGTCATCACAAGCGCTTAACGCTACCATCGCACCAACTAAACAATATAAATATTTTTTCATAATCAATATCAGAATTTAATGTTAACACCTACCATATAAGTTCTCGGAGCAGGATAATAACCCACATCAATACCTGAAGCCCAACTATCACCAACCCCTGCATTTGCACCTATCTCTGGATCCATTCCTTTATATCCAGTAATAGTAAACAAGTTTTGTGCTGTTACATAAACACGAAGTTGCTGCATAGGACAAGTTTTCCATAATTTCTTTAAATCATAGCCAACAGTTAAGTTTTGCAGCCGGAAATAATCAGCATCTTCTACATAAATATCTGATATCTGCGTAAAATTGGTATTACTACCTGCAGTCAAACGAGGATATTTATCAGATGTTCCTTCTCCACTCCAATATTCAAGAACTTCAGACGAATAATTATCCCATGGATTATCTGTAAATTTTCTCCAAGAACGAATATTCTGCTGTCCAAAGGCTCCATAAGTAGTAACAGCTAAGTCCCAACCTTTATAAGAACAGTTAAAACTGATACCACCTGTAAAATCTGGGTGTGGATTTCCTATTTCAGTTTTATCAGCTTCAGTAAGTACTCCATCACCATTCAAATCAACAAATTTCAAATCTCCAGCTTGTATAGATGAGCCTTGTAAAGAGTTAGAAGCATCCCCTTGGCAATTTTTGTCCAAATATGCTTGTACATCAGCATCATTCTCCATAACACCTTCTGTCTTATAGCCATAAAAATATCCAATTGGATGACCTTCTTGCATACGATATATAGGTGCTGTGTTATTAGCCAAGATATTAGATTCCCCTTCAATATATCCATTCCGATTGTTTATTTTAGTCACTTCATTTTTATTATGCGCAAAATTTAAATTTATACCATACTGAAAATCTCCTTTTTGTTCATTCCAGCCTAATGCAAATTCAAAACCTTTATTACGCACATCTCCACCATTTACATAAGGAGCATCCAAACCATATGAATCCAAAATAGGAGCTTGTATCAGCAAATCCTTAGTATCTTTTATATAATAATCAAAAGCTAAACTGAAACGTCCATTTAGGAAACGAGCATCAACTCCCAAGTCCCATTGTTCGGAAGTTTCCCAAGTAACATCCTCATTCGGTAAATTCACAGCATAACCGCCTTGCGTAGCTCCATCTTTGTTATTTCCGAAAGGATAACGACCATAAGCATCAAATGCAACCATTGATACATAATGGAAATTAGCAATATTACAATTTCCATTTTGTCCCCAACTTGCACGCAACTTCAAAAAGTCTAACCAACTCTGTGTCTTTTGCATCCATTTTTCATTAGTGAGGACCCATCCCAGCGAAGCAGATGGAAAAATACCCCATCGATGACCACGAGCAAAATTAGAAGAGCCATCACTACGCATAATAAAACTTGCCATATAGGTTTCTTTCCAGTCATAATTAACACGACCAAAGAAAGAAGAAAGTGCACTATCTCCCCATGGAGCACCCGTAGCTTCTCTGGGATTAGAGGCCGTACTATTTGATAAATAAGCCATATTCCAGTTTCCAAACAACGTAGTAGAAGCTGTTGCACTCATATCTTCTCCCATCCCAAATCCACTTTTTTGAAAAGATTGTCCAAGCAAAACATCAAAATGATGTTCATCCTTGACATCAAATTTATAATTCAGTGTATTTTCAACAGACCAGTTCCAACCTACACCCATTGTTTGCTGTACTTCATCATCTGTACGCTGATCACCAATATCATTTAAATGGTAAATGCCATTATACCTTCTATATGAATTTGAACTTTGCTTGTAGCTAACCTGACCTTTATACGTCAGACCTTTAATAGGTTGAATCTTTATATAACCAACCATATTTAAAGAATAATTTTTTGAGAGATTATTTCCTTGGTCCGTATAAGTCATCTTCGCGATCGGGTTTGTAGAATATGGATTATACCCAAACCATCCCGCACTACTCAAATCATCATAACCATAATATTCACCATCTTCATTATACACAGGAATCAATGGGTTTGCACGCAACATCTCCGAAATATTATTAGAATACTGGCCATTAGTATAAATTCCCGAGCGTTGATTATGGTTATAATACAGATTTTCACCAAATGTAATAATATCTAAATCTCCTTCATGCCACAAGATATGCTCCGAATTCATTCGGACAGTAAAACGAGAATAATCAGAAGCTGCAGGTTTTCCTAATGTACCTTCCTGCTTCATATAAGATATACCTGTTGAATACTTTGAATAATCAGACCCGCCTGCCAAATTAATAGAATGACTGGTTGTTATAGCATTCTTGTTTCGAATTGCTTCAAGCCAATTTGTCCCTGCGTCCGAACCATTCATATATGCATCATATTGTGCTTGTGTCATATAGTCTGTCCAATCATATGGCTGACCTCCACCAGAAACGCTAACTTTATCCATTACCTGCATATATTCTCCAGCAGTTAACAAATCGGGCATTTTATATACATTTTGCCAACCTACATAACCATCATAGGAAACTTGAATTTTTCCAGTTTTTCCTTGTTTTGTAGTAACGAGAATAACACCATTTGCCGCTCTGGCACCATAAATAGCAGCTGACGCAGCATCTTTTAAAACATCTACACTCTCAATATCCGCTGGACTAATAGCATTTATATCCCCTTCAACACCATCTATTATATAAAGAGGGGTTGTTGAACCATTTGTACCTGCCCCTCGAATATTTACTTTATAACCTTCTCCGGGCTGTCCTGAAGCTGCAACTATATTCACTCCAGGAGTTTGACTTTGCAAAGCTCCAAGTGCATTTGATGTGTTCAATTTCTGAATATTGTCCCCTTTAACTTGTACAGTCGCCCCTGTAACAAGTTTTTTCTTTTGAACACCATATCCAACCACAACAACCTCTTCCAATGTTTCTGTGTCCTCTTTAAGAACAATTTGCAAAGATGTCTGGTTATCAACCGTTATTTCTTGACTTACATATCCTATGTAAGAAACTTGAAGAATAGCACCCGCAGATATATTCAAACTAAAATTACCGTCAATATCGGTTATCACTCCGTTTGTAGTTCCTTTCTCAAGGATATTTGCCCCAATAACAGGAATACCACTACTATCAACTACTGTACCTGTTATTGTCTTAACCTGTTGAACAGATTGAATTGTACCTGTTGAAACAGCAAAAACATGTGGAGCATTTGCCAACATAACCGACAAACAGGCTCCTGCAACTAAAATTGTTTTTTTAGTGTTTACGTTCATAATAAATATTTTTATTCTTTTTAAGGTTATAACTCATATTTCACAGCATAATTGAATTAAGGACTTATTGTGTCTTACTCATTACAACGATTGCAAAGTTAGAGGGTTAAGCAATCGCAAACAAATACGATTTTATCACATCGTAATACTTTTTTAGCTTATCTGTAAAAAAAGAGTATTATACCTGTTGGCGGAATTAAAATAGCGCATATTTAACTCTGCCAATAGGCTTTTCAT
>Flurry_p1__coassemble_223_pt1 | contig 46207 bp, 43 predicted proteins | sample Flurry_p1__metabat2_high_PE_018 | metagenome-assembled genome bin Flurry_p1
GAGGACTCAAAACAACTGGCCTTATTCTAAACTTATCCCGAACTCAGGTATATATATCATTTCTCCCCCCTCAACTGCAATCATCAAAATCACGAATAAATTTCTAACCTAGTTCTCCAATAAGTATTATTTGGGGGGGTGCCTGATATCTATCGTACTTTTATAATGACTCAATATATCATTTAATACGTAAATATAACTGTTTTACTTTATTTTTTGATATGTTACAGGAATAGACCTCTGAAAATCACGAGAACAGCACTTTTGTTGTGAATTAATCTATTCATCACCATTAAATAGCCATTTTATATACCATTTCATAAGCCAATAAAAGCAGCTTCCTTCATTGTTTTCAATTTACACTAACTCCCGAACCGCTTCTTATTCCATTTATTCGCCACAGCCATTCAATCCCTCTCTTCCTCCTACATCTCAACTTTGCCAAAAATTCATCATAGCAAACATAAACATTTATCAAAGCAAAGCCCAACGTTTATCATTCTTGTGAGCAAGCCAGTTTACAGGCAAAGAATAATATTCCGTACACTCAGGTATCGACAGAAGCTGTTGCTAAAACACAAAGCAAATCTGTCCGACTTATTTCTTCCTGCGTTTTGATATATACGCCGAATTATCCAATGCCCATGTTATGAGGCTGTTTAATATAGGAATCAGACTTTGGCCCACCTCTGTCAACGAATATTCCACCCGTGGCGGTATTTCGGCATATAGCTTTCTTTTTACCAGTCCGTCGGCTTCAAGAGCCTTCAAAGTTTCGGTAAGCACCTTAGGAGAAATATCCGGAATTGCTTTACTTATGGTATTAAAGCGCGTTGCTTCATTTTCGGAAAGGACACACAGTATGAGCATAGCCCATTTGCTGGAGAAGCGAGACAGGACATTCCGGATGGGACAATCTTCTATACGAGTATATTTTTTCAGATTTTCTTGTAGTTGTAAGCTGTTCATTTCCAATAATAATTACCTTAAAGTAAGTGGGTTACGTTTTCGTAACTTCTTGTTTATCAATACAAAAAGCACTAATTTCGCACTATCCAAATGATAGTAAGTTCAGAATACAAAGTTAATCAACTTGATAAAAAACAGGAAATATGAGCAACATTAAAATTATGAACAAGGGCGAAAAGTACGCTCACGCAACAATAGGTTGCATCAAGGGTTTTGAAGGCAAGCAGTTTGTGAAAGAAGCTACCGATGCCAGTTCGTGTGAGGTTTCGTTTGGTACATTGCCGACTGGGGCATCTGTTCCGTTTTTTCATAGCCATAAGGCGAATGAGGAAAACTACATCATTCTGTCGGGAGCCGGAAAGTTTCAGGTGAACGATGACGTTTTCGAAATCGGTGAAGGGTCAGTCATCAGGGTATCGCCGGGATGCGACCGGAACCTGAAATGTACTTCTGCCGAACCTATGATTTATATATGTATTCAGGCAAAGGATGGAAGTCTGGAAGGCTACACAATGACTGATGCTGAAATAACCGAGCGCAAAATTCTGTTGTAAAAGATTGTATTATCGATTGTCTTTCAGCCACCGTCCACGTTTCAGACGTACCAGGAAAATGAGTCCGCGGAAACACAGCTCCACACACATGGCAATCCATACCCCTTGCAATCCCAGTGTCGGGGCGAGCCAGGCAGCCAGAGTCAGACGTACAGTCCAGATGCTGAAGAAGTTCATCAGGCATGGCACCAGTGTATCGGCTGCTCCGACAAAGACTCCGTATGCAACGATAGAGGCTGCAAACATGGGTTCGGCAAATGCCTCGATGCGTAAGGCCATCACACCCAGCTGCCGGATTTCTTCTACGGGAGTCATCAGTCCGATTATCTGAGGAGCGAACAGATACATAAGGATACCCATCGTGCCCATGATGGCCATGCCCATCAGTACGGTAATGTGGGCAAAGCTGCGGGTCAGCTTCTTCCGCCCGGCTCCGATACTCTGGCCCACAAGGGTGGTTGCTGCATCGGCGATTCCGTAGCCGGGCATATAGCAGAGGCTCTCGGCCGTAATGGTAAAGGAATTGGCTGCAATGGCAAAGACTCCGAGTGGCGCTACGATGACTGTCGTCAGAATCTGGGCTCCGCAAATGACGATATGCTCTATCCCCATCGGGAAACCGATACGGAATGCTTTCCGGAACGTGTCGGCTTTCAGTCGGAAACGGCTTTCACGGCTGCGGTAGCTCAGTTTCTCCGAGCGCGTCAGCAGATACCAGAGCAGCACACCGGCAACGACGGTCTCTGCGGCAGCCGTACCCAGGGCGGCACCGCTCACACCCAGTCCGGCGCCCGGAAGGGTGAACTGTATGCCTGCAACGCTGCATCCGCGTGTCGGGAAAATCAGAAAGAAATTGAATACCACATCCAGCACGCACATGATGACACCCAGCAGACTGGGAATACGCATATTCCCACTGCAGCGCAGCATGCCGCCAGCCAGAAAAAATCATCTGCAGGACGGGCAGAAAAATGGAAAAGATGAAAAAATAGACGGATGAGTCCCGACGGATGGAGACATCGCCTCCCAGCCATGCCGGCAGCGAAGAGCTGATGCCCGCGCCCAGTATGGCCAGCAGCAGACTGAAGATCAGTGTGCCGGCAAGCGACTGCTGCAGAATCATGCGTGCTCCCTTCAGGTCGCCTGCTCCGATTCTGTGGGCCACCTGTACGGAAAAGCCGGTAGCGGCAGCCGTACAGAGTCCCCAGAAAAGCCATGTGGTGGTCGATACCAGTCCGATGGAAGCAGAAGCCTCCGCGCCGACACGTCCCACCATGGCCGCATCGATATACTGCATGATGATGGAAGACAGCTGTGCGATGATGGCCGGAACACTGAGCTCTACGGTCAGACGCAACTGCTGCCGCAAGGTCATCGGGCAGCCGTCGCGGATAAGGTCAAGCAGTCTGTCGGTTTCAGGTAAGTTACGTTTCATCGGGTCATCCTTCTGTTGTTAAGGCATCGGCAAAGCTCTTGAAGCGCGACAGGGCATCTTGCAGTACCGAACGCGGGCAGGCGATGTTCCAGCGCAGGAATCCTTCTCCTTCGGCTCCGTACATGGTACCGCTGTTGAGCCAGAGTCCGGTGGTTTCCAACAGGCGGGTCTGCAAGGTATCGGACGGCAGCTGCAGTGCCCTGCAGTCGGTCCACACCAGATAGGTTCCTTCCAGCTTTGTCACCGGTATTTCAGGCAGGTGGGTACGGAAGAATGCACACAGACAGTCATAATTGCCTTTCAGATAGTCCAGCAACTCCAGAAGCCAGTCCTCGCCTTCGTTATACGCAGCGATGGTAGCTTCGACACCGAAAGGATTGACATCGCACACCTCATTGATGTTGATGGCACGGTCTATCCGCCGACGCACGGCCTCATCGCGGGCTATTATGCTGGCTATCTGCAATCCTGCCATGTTGAAGGATTTGCTGGGCGATACGCAGGTGACCGAATCCCACAAATGGTCCTCGCTGACAGATGCGTACGGCGTGTAGGTATGTCCGGGGAAAACAAGCTCACAATGTATCTCGTCCGATAGAACGGTCACATTATTCCGCAGGCAAATCTCTCCTATCCGGCACAGTTCCTCACAGGTCCATACACGTCCTGCGGGATTATGCGGATTGCACAAAAGCAGCAGTTTTACGCCCGGTTCTTTCACTTTACGCTCCAGGTCGTCAAAGTCGATACGGTAGGTACCGTCCTCATATATCAGCGGATTGGCGACAACGCGGCACCCGTTATTACGGATGGATGAGAAGAATCAGTTGTACACGGGAGTCTGCACGACGACCCCGTCGCCCGGTTGGGCCAGCGCTTTGATGACAGCAGATACAGCCGGAACGACTCCGGAGGTGTATAGCATCCACTCTTTACGGAAAGTCCAGTGATGGCGCCTTTCAAACCAGCGGGTGACTGCCGCATAGTATTCATCGGGGACACGCACATACCCGAATATGCCGTGCGCTACACGTCTGGCCAGTGCTTCGGTAATGGCCGGCGCCGTACGGAAATCCATGTCGGCTACCCAAAGGGGAAGTATATCCTTATCTGCCGGCAGACTGTCCCACTTGTAGGAATTGGTTCCCCGACGGGAAATAATTGTATCAAAGTCGTATTTCATGGTCCTCACATTTTAGTCGGTAAAGCAGGTGCGTTCATCTCTAAGCCGGATTTCGCAGTCGGCAGGAGCCTTGATGTTCTCGTCAATGGTTATGGAGCCGTACTCGTCGGCTACGATACGTCCCGACATCGGGTTCTTGATGTTGGTTATGGCACCGCGGATGTCGGCATTCAGCGTGCTGTATTCAAAGGCACGGTCGCAGTCCGGTCCGAACGTACAGTTTTCCAGCACCAGGTCGTGCGCATAGCAAAGCGGCTGCTCGCCCGTGATGTGGCAGTTCACCAGACGGAGGTTTCGGGAGTGCCAGCCAAGGTATTCGCCGTTCAGCTCGAAATCGTAGATGGTTACATTCTCCACTTCCCAGAAAGCATCCTTGGTAGTAATCCTGGCATTGTGAATCTCCACGTTCTTCACATACTGGAAAACATACTTGCTGTCGCTCTCCAGTCCGTCTACATAGATGTCACGGCTGAACATGAAAGGATAGATAGGTTCCTCCATGCAACTTGAGGTCCTTGATACGGATGCCGTTGCAACGCCATAATACCTCATCGGCATCGTTCATCGTGACGTTTTCTATGTCTATCTCGCTCATCTCGCGGAACATTTTGGGAGCGTCAATCACGGTATCCTTCATCTGCAGATGGTCGGAGTACCACAAGGCCGAGCGTCCTCCTACATCGAAATAGCAACGCTCGATCTTGAAGCCGTGTACGTGCCAGAAAGGGTAATTCCCCTCAAAACGGCAGTCTACCGCCTCAATGTTGCTGCACTCCTTGATGGCCGACTCGCCGGCACGGATGATTACGTTTTCCAAACGCAGATTATGCGACTCAAACAAAGGACGCTCGCCCCCGAATTCTGAATTACGGATAACTTCCATATTATTTCTTTTCCAGTCATATCTGTTACTTTTCAATTAACCGATACAAAAATAGAAAAGGGCTGAATGCCGGATGGTATACAAATCCTCGGAGTATATACCCATGTTACGGATTGTAGGGGGAAGGTCGTTTTTTAGACTATTTCAACGCCAACAAAAGTAAAAAGTCTGATACAAAATCCGATAATTAGTACGTTGCACCACTTCATTTTTCTGAAAAGTTCGTAGCTTTTTACTCCTCCTTCTTCATCCTTCTCTTATACGAAAAAGCCATCCACTTCTCCTCCGGCCACTGCTGTCGCTGCAACTCAAAGCGGGCCAGCACAAAAAGCAAGTCGGACAGGCGGTTCACGAAGCGGAGAATCGCTTCCGGCACGGCATCCGTACGGTTAAGCGTCCACAGCCTTCGTTCTGCCCTGCGTGCCACGGCCCTGGCATACTGCAACTGGGCAGCCAGCGGCGTTCCTCCCGGCAAGATGAAATAACCGTTGTCTTCCAGTTGCGACATCATCTCGTCCATCCACTCCTCGCAAAACTTGTCGAGGTCCTGGGGCAGCTCGTTCGGATTCTGCGCACAGATGGCAGAAGGCGTGGCCACATGGCTCATCACCACCATCAGGCTGCGCTGTATGAAACAGAGTTTTGCCTGCCACTCGTCTGTTTCAGAGAGCATGCTCCGTACGATACCCAACAATGTATTCAGCTCATCCAGACAGCCGTTTGCTTCGATGCGGATGTCGTCTTTGGGCACACGGGTTCCTCCATGAATACCGGTCATACCTTCGTCACCGGTCCGGGTATATATTTTTCTCATAATCCTAATTTTGTTTCAATCCTATAATTAAAAAAAGTCATTCTCTCCCCAATACTATCAACCTGAATGGTTACAAAGGTAAAAATATTTTTGACAAGATACTATACCCTATTTTATCGGCCCCCATCGCTTCTTCTTTCTGCTGCGAATGGAATAAAATTCCTGCAACGCAGCACATCATTGCAGATAAATACATATCTTTGAACTCAAAATCAATTCGTTAATCAGTATGAAACGCAATCTGTTTCTCATTATAGGAATATTTCTGGCAATTATCTTTCTGATAGTAGTGGGCAATATAATCACGATTGGCGAGAAGCTGGCTGATGTCACCGGATACAGGCCGGTGGAATACCTTTGGTACGGCGTAATTGGGCTGTTGTGTACAGGATACATTATATGGCCATGTGTCAAGATTTATCATGCTCCTTCCCTGCCGTCGCTGACACTTGACGACAAGAAAGACCTGAAGGCTGTCAGACGCTTTGCCAGACAGCTGGCTGAAAACTGCAGATACATTCCCGAAAAGGATGTAAGAGAAAGGCATGCAACTGACTTGCTGAAGGCTATCAAAGATGTAAAGGAGGATAAGGATGCACTCGCTGCTCTTATCCAACAGGAAATTGCACTGCGAATTGAAGGTAATGAAGAGTTGAATGTCATCAGCATCGACAAACGTATTCGTGAATGGGCAAAGTCTGTTTTCATGATAACGGCCATTGCGCACAACAGTAAGTTTGATGCGCTCACCATGCTGTTCCTCAACCACAAAATGATTGAAGGAGTCATCCTGGCATCGGGATTCAGGCCAACGAATGCCCAAATGTTCAGAATATATACGTGGATTATCGGGACCGCATTCTTTTCCTATCTTATATCCGACCCGCTGGATTCCATAGGTGATGTCAGACCGTTTGCCGGTTTAGAGGATGGAGATATTGACGCAAACGGTGACATTGATTGGGGTGACGTGGCTGCCAGTATCAAGATTCCGGGATTCGTAATCAGCTCCATTGCAGACGGCGCTGCCAATACGCTCATGTCGCTCCGCATTGGTTACATTGCCAAGGCATACATAACAAGCGGGGCAAAAAAGTTACAGGGACGGGAAAACAGAAAGGCCATCAAACGGGAAGCGCTGAAAAAAGCGGTAGCACTGCTACCTGGAATTGGTGCAGAGGTGACCAAAGAACTCACATCGAAAGCGGCTAGCAAGACTTGGGAACAGGTGAAGGGTACAAGTGAAAAGGTTGCACAAAGTACCGTGCAAAAAGTCAGAAGCCTGTTCCGGTAATGCAAAAAGAAAAGTCGAGCATGAAATTATGTATCTGTATAAGAAATCAACCATGAAAAATAAAATCATCACCCTTTCTGCATGGATTGCCGCACACATCACCCTCGTAGTGGTACTGGTGACGGCCGTTGCCCTTTTCCTCCCCTCCTCGTTCACCTGGATGGACACTTCGGCCATCACACCGATGCTGGGCATAGTAATGTTCGGTATGGGACTGACGCTCCGTCCGGCCGACTTCAGACCGGTTTTGCAGCATCCCAAAGATATTCTGGTGGGCGAACTGGCGCAGTTCCTCATCATGCCCTCGCTGGCATGGCTGCTCTGCAAACTGCTGTCGCTGCCGGAGGAGCTTGCACTGGGAGTCATCCTTGTAGGTTGTTGTCCGGGAGGTACGGCCAGCAACGTCATCTGTTATCTGGCCAAGGGTGATGTGGCGCTCAGTGTGGCGATGACGGGAGTTTCCACGCTGCTGGCCCCCATCGTTACCCCTGCCCTTGTGTGGCTGCTGGCCGGAGCGTCGGTGGAAGTAGATGTCGTCAGCATGTTTTTAAGTATCGTACAAGTGGTGATAGTGCCCATCGTACTGGGTCTGGCTGCCAATCATTATTTCGGACGGACTACCCGGCGGATTGTTCCGCTGCTGCCCATGATTTCTACGCTTTCCATTGCGTTCATCATCGGCATCATCGTAGCGCACAATTCGGCCAGCATCCTTGCATGCAGTCTGATAGTGGCTGTAGCGGTGATTCTGCACAATGTGCTCGGTCTGGCTTTAGGTTACGGACTGACTGCACTCACCGGAAGCGAGCGGCCCAAACGGTCGGCCATTGCCATCGAGGTGGGCATGCAGAACTCCGGACTGGCGACTTCGCTTGCCACGACTCATTTTGCCCTGTTCCCCATGGCGGCTGTACCCGGTGCCATGTTCTCGGTATGGCATAATTTTTCGGGCAGCATCGCGGCACAGATTTTCAGAAAGAATCCATAAATAGTATGCAGGACAGCAATCAATCACCGCAACCATGAGAACAGAACTTATACATGCCTGTCCCGAACTGATAGACTACATCAATGAAACGGGATTTCTGCCTTTGCTCAGCATGGGCATTGCCGGATGGTCGGCCGAGGATGTCGTAGACGAGGATTGCCAGTATACCCGTCTACCCGATGGTGGATGGGAGTGGCCGCTCTGGGAATGGAAAGGCTCCATCCTGCAGGAAAGTGGTTGTGCATACGGCAAGTTTTTCAGTCGCAAGGCGGCATTCATCAGTCGTGAGTGGTGGCCCGACTTCTGCAATTACCGCCGCAGCATTTATCCGTACCCCGAAGAAGGAAGCATCGAGGAAGCTATTCTCGCAACGCTGAAAAGCGAAGGCAGCCTGATTACGCGCGAGCTGCGTGCGGCATGCGGTTTCACGGGACCGAAAATGCGCAGCCGTTTCGATGCTTACCTCACCCGACTGGAGATGGGCGGCTACATCGTAACGGAGGATTTCATTTATCCCCGCGACCGGCATGGAAGGGAGTATGGCTGGGGATGGTCTCTGCTCACCACGCCCGAACGTCTTTTTGGCAAGGATGCCTGCCACCCCGACCGCAGTCCGCTGGAGTCCCGCGAACGGTTGCTCGGCCAGCTCCGGAAAATTCTGCCGGAGGAATCCGGAAAAGTGTATGAAAGTTTGCTGAAATAAGGCTACAGGAACATTGTCAGCAGCGGAATGCTCAGCACGGAAAGCAAGGTCGTAAGGAAGGTGCCTTCTGCCATAATGATTTCTCCTTTCTGATACTGGATACAGAACAGTGTGCCATACGAAGCTACGGGCATGGCTGCCAACACCACATTGATGTTGGCGATAGTTGTATCTACCCGGCAAAGCCGTGAGAGATAAAGGATCAGCAGCGGAATCACGATGAGGCGCAGGGCCGACATCAGATAAATGGCTGCATTGCCAAACATCCGGCGAACAGGTACCTGAGCAATGGATGAGCCGATGATAAGCAGGGCAGCAGGTACGGTCACATTTCCCAGCAGGATGAACGGGGTGCTGATAACGCGGGGCGGCACCCATCCGGCCACGACAATCAGAATGGAGAGGTACGATGCAAGCATGGCCGGACAATAGAGCGTCCGCCAGTCGAAGCGCATTTTCCCCTGCCCGCCCGAAATGAACAGCGTACCGAACACGAATATCAGCAAAGTACTTGGGAAATTAAGAATACTGGCATAGAACACGGCACTGGCCCCGAAAATAGATGCGACAATGGGATAGCCGATAAAACCCACATTGCCGAATGCCAGCATGAAACTGTAGATACCGCGGTCGGACGGCCTGACGGGCAAGTAGCGAGGAAGCAGAAAGGCTGCTCCGATAAGAATCACGTAGGTGGCAAAACCGACTGCTAGCAAGGGTAGAATCAGCTCTTTGTCGGGAAGCGTGTCTCCCATCACCGACGAAAGTATCAGACTGGGGCATGTCACGTTGATGACCAGTCCCGAAAGCTTGCGGTCAAAATCCGCATCCATCATTTTCTTCTTACTCAGATAATAGCCGATGATTACCAGAACAAACAGGATAATCATCTGTGTAACGATTGCATCCATTGTTTTCTTCTTACCTTAAAAAAAAGTCGTGCAAATATAGCGATTTTTTCTTTTCCTGTTTCATCAACCATTGGCTGGCTTTTAGTACCTTTGCAGAACTTTTAAAATGGAACGTACCGACCACTAATCAGGCTATTTCTTTCGGGAGGTAGCCTTGTTTATATAGAATCATAAAAAAAGAGAAAACAATGGAAACATTTTATGATGTAGTAGCAGGCAATCAGCTTGTATTGGTGGACTTCTTTGCCACCTGGTGCCAGCCTTGTAAAATGATGCGCCCGATTCTGAAGCAGGTGAAAGATGTTTTGGGCGACCGTATCCGTATCATCAAGATTGATGTGGACACCCACAGTGCATTGGCCAGTAAATATCAGATTCAGTCGGTCCCTACCCTGATGCTGTTCCGCAAGGGCGAAGTGCTTTGGAGAACCAGCGGCGTGATGCAGAAGGCCGAACTGCTCGGCACGATTGATCCTTTCCTGAGATAGTACACAGTTAATATATTCAACTACCCGAACATGAAAAAATTAAGTAGAAATGCCATTATCGGTTATCCTGCAGGAATTATTACCGGTATCACTTACGGATTAAATCCTTTATTTGCGGTTCCGCTGATGAAGAACGGTGCCGCCACAGAGTCTATACTCTTCTTCCGCTACTTCTTTGCGGTAGTGCTTCTGGGACTGTTCTTACTGCTCAGCAGACAGAGCTTCAAGGCTTCAGGAAAGCAGATTGGCGTACTCCTTACCCTGGGACTGCTTTACACGGCCAGCAGTGTTTTTCTTTTCGAAGCGTACGAATACATTGCTTCCGGACTGGCTACGACACTGGTATTTCTCTACCCCGTCCTTGTGGCCATCATCATGGTGTTCCTGAGGGTCGTCCCGTCGTGGCCGGTATGGCTGGCTATCGCTGCTACCTTTGGCGGTGTGCTTATCATGACGCAAAGTGACGGTACACAAACCATCAACCCTATCGGTGTACTGCTTTCCATCGCTTCGGCATTGGTGTATGCACTCTTCATCGTCATCATCAACCGCAGCAAGGCTATTGTCGGTATCTCCAATACATTGCTTACCTTCTATGCGCTTACAGTAGGGGCAGTGGTTTTCATTGGGAAAATCATCTGTTCCGACACAGTCATCACAGCTGGTATCACGACCGGGATGGACTGGCTGAACCTAGTAGGACTCGCGCTGTTGCCAACCATTGTTTCGACGGCTACGCTGGCCATCGCTTCCCGTAACATCGGTGCGACGAAGGCTTCGGTGCTTGGTGTATTCGAACCGATTACGGCTATCGTCGTGGGTACGCTGATGTTTGGCGAACCGCTCACTACGAATATCATTGTCGGTATTTCTATCGCTATGGTGGCCGTGACGTTTATGATTACGGTAACGAAGCGGTGAAGAGTCCTTCGTACCCCAACTCAATGACAAAAATAGCAGAGATTTATATCACACCCGGATGTATCTTGTAGGGTGTGATATAAATCTTTTTTTTAATAACTTTTGTTCCTTATCTCCAGCGTAACATCGATATAGCTGCGCCGGCCTTCGATGTAGTCGGCATACAGGATTTCTGCATCCTTCCCTTTCAGAATACGGCATTTGCCACACATTTCACAGTCGTGCAGGCATTTCCAGGCATCGATTACATATGCCTGCCGTTCTTCACGGGTAGATCTTTCTCTTTGTTTTTGTTATTGCTCTTTTCACCGGCCTGCGTTTGACGGAATTCGTATTGTTCATGCAAAACCGGACAGTTACCACACCCGTACATCGCAACTGATACTACAGTCAGCAGGAAGGTTATTCCAAATGCTCGTATCATAATACAGGGGTTTAACCTTTTTTCTGATGTTATTCAATGACTGTGACAAAAATAGGGAAAGATACTAGTTTCTTTTGTATACAAATCCTTGAACAATAGACCCGTGTTACGGATTCTGTCCTGCACAACCTACTGACACATCTATTTACACAAGCCCCCTTTTACAAAAAAATGATTCAAGTTCCATACTTTTCGCTACAATTGTCTACTTTGCTTTTTGAGACAGACAGCCATCCAGCTCTTCCCATTTGTCGCCTATCCGTTTGATTTTTATTATATTTATTCAATGAACATGCTTTATTGCATAAAAATGATGTTATTTTATCTTTATTTGCAAACAAATGTGATTTAAAAGTATATATTTGCGCCGTTTGAAAAAGAAAAAAAATAAGACACGTATGATTTATGACATTGAAATGCTGAGAAACTTCTACGCTTCGTATGCCGCGAAGGTAGATTTGGCAAAGAAGAAACTGGGCAGAGCCATGACGCTTGCCGAAAAGATTTTATATGCACACCTCTACGACGAAAATACCCTGAGCGCATTCCACCGGGGAGAGGATTACGTAAACTTTCGTCCGGACCGTGTGGCCATGCAGGATGCTACGGCACAGATGGCGTTGCTGCAGTTCATGAATGCCGGTAAACAGACTTCTGCCGTACCGGCCACTGTGCATTGCGATCATCTGATTCAGGCTTGCAAAGGTGCCGATACAGATTTACCGGCTGCCTGCCAGACCAATCAGGAGGTGTACGATTTTCTGAAGAGTGTGGCTGCCAAGTATGGCATCGGCTTCTGGAAACCGGGGGCGGGTATCATCCATCAGGTAGTCCTGGAGAATTATGCTTTCCCGGGCGGTATGATGGTGGGAACCGACTCGCATACCCCCAATGCTGGCGGACTGGGCATGATTGCCATCGGTGTAGGTGGCGCGGATGCCGTTGATGTAATGACGGGCATGGAATGGGAACTAAAGATGCCGAAACTTATCGGTGTGAAGCTCACTGGAGCACTTTCGGGATGGGCCTCGCCAAAGGATGTTATCCTGAAGCTGGCGGGTATCCTGACGGTTAAAGGGGCTACCAATGCCATCATCGAATATTTCGGTGAGGGTACAGCATCGCTTTCGGCTACGGGCAAGGCTACTATCTGTAACATGGGTGCCGAAGTGGGTGCCACGACATCTGTCTTCCCGTTCGACGATGAGATGGCACACTACCTGTGTGCTACAGGTCGTGAAGAGATTGCCGCACTGGCTTCGGATGCTGCCGGATGCCTGCAGGCTGATGCTGAAGTGCTGGCCAATCCGGAAGCCTATTACGACCGCATCATCGAAATTGATTTGTCTGCACTTGAGCCGTATCTCAACGGACCGTTTACACCCGATGCGGCATGTCCTATCTCGGAGTTTGCCGCCAAGGTGAAAGCCAACGGCTATCCGCAGCGCATGGAAGTGGGCCTCATCGGTTCGTGCACCAACTCTTCGTATCAGGACTTGAGCCGTGCGGCTTCGCTGGCCCGTCAGGTAAAGGCCAAGGGAATCCCGATGGCGGCTCCGCTGATTATCAATCCGGGGTCGGAACAGGTTTACTGTACGGCTCGGCGCGACGGCATGATTGCCGACTTCGAATCGGTGGGAGCTGTCATCATGACCAATGCGTGTGGTCCTTGCATCGGACAGTGGAAACGTGAGACAGACGACAATACGCGTCCGAACTCCATCGTGACTTCTTTCAACCGCAACTTTGCCAAGCGTGCCGACGGTAATCCGAATACGCATGCTTTCGTTGCTTCGCCCGAAGTGGCCATGGCACTCGCCATCGCAGGCGACCTTTGTTTCAATCCGCTGACGGATACGCTGACCGACGCAAATGGCAACCCCGTGAAACTGGATGCTCCGGTGGGTGATACACTTCCGGTAAATGGCTTTACAGTAGACGATAACGGGTATGTGGCTCCTCCTGCCGACGGTTCCGGAGTTGAGGTAAGCATTGCCCCCGACTCGCAGCGTCTGCAGCGCCTGGCTCCTTTCGCTCCGTGGGACGGCAACGACCTGACCGACATGCCGTTGCTCATCAAAACACAGGGTAAATGTACTACTGACCATATTTCGATGGCAGGCCCGTGGCTCCGTTTCCGCGGCCATCTGGAGAATATCTCGGACAATATGCTGATGGGTGCCGTAAATGCTTTCAACGGTCAGACCAACCATGTATGGGATTGCCTGACAGGAACATACGAAGCCGTTTCGGCTGTGGCCAAGCAGTACAAGGCTGCGGGCATGGCCTCCATTGTGATAGCCGAAGAGAACTACGGCGAAGGTTCCAGCCGTGAGCATGCAGCCATGGAGCCACGTTTCCTCAACGTGCGTGTCATTCTGGCCAAGAGTTTTGCTCGCATCCACGAGACTAACCTCAAGAAGCAGGGTATGCTGGCACTGACTTTTGCCGACAAGGCGGATTACGATAAGATTCAGGAACAGGACCGTATCTCGGTAACGGGCCTGAAAGATTTTGCTCCAGGTCGTCCGTTGCAGATTGTTGTAACCCACAAGGACGGCTCTACCGATGTCTTTGCAGCCAACCATACGTACAACGAGATGCAAATCCGATGGTTCAAAGCCGGCTCCGCACTCAACATGAGCTGCTAAGCCTGTACACATAACAACCTTTCACAAATTCAACCAACTAAAAAATGACAGATTATCATGAGTAAAGTATCTATGAAAGACGGGAAACTGTTTGTTCCCGACCAAGTTACGATTCCATATATAGAAGGCGACGGTGTAGGTGCCGAAATCACACCGGTGTGCCAGCAGATTGTAAATGCAGCCGTAGCCAAGGCTTATCAGGGCACCCGCTCCATCGAATGGATGGAGGTGCTGGCAGGCGGAAAGGCCTTCCAGCAGACCGGCGAATGGTTGCCCGAAGCTACGATGGAAGCCTTCCGCGAGTATCTGATAGGTATCAAGGGACCGCTTACTACGCCGGTAGGTGGCGGCATCCGATCGCTGAACGTGGCCCTGCGCCAGACACTCGACCTGTACGTATGCCTGCGCCCTGTGCGCTGGTTCAAGGGTGTCGTTTCGCCGGTAAAAGAGCCACAGAAAGTAGACATGCACATCTTCCGCGAGAATACCGAAGACATCTATGCCGGCATCGAATGGGAACAGGGTACGCCCGAAGCACAGAAGTTCTACGACTTCCTGCACAACGAGATGGGTGTCAGCAAGGTGCGCTTCCCCGAAACTTCATCGTTCGGCGTAAAACCGGTATCGAAAGAAGGTACACAGCGTCTGGTGCGTGCTGCCATCAGTTATGCCTTGCAGCACAACCTGCCCTCGGTGACACTGGTGCATAAAGGAAACATCATGAAGTTCACCGAGGGCGGCTTCAAGCGCTGGGGATATGAGGTAGCCGAAACTGAATTTGCCGAACAGACGTTCACCATGAACTACTACGAGAAGCTGAAGAAAGATTTGGGCGAAGAATCAGCCAAAGCTGCCGTAGCCAAGGCCATCAACGAAGGCAAGGTCATCGTCAAGGACTGCATTGCCGATGCTTTCCTGCAGAACACTCTGCTCATACCGGAAGAATACTCGGTCATCGCGACACTGAACCTGAACGGCGACTACATCTCCGACCAGCTGGCGGCCATGGTAGGCGGCATCGGCATCGCCCCGGGTGCCAACATCAATTACCTGAGCGGGCATGCCATCTTCGAGGCAACGCACGGCACGGCTCCCAACATTGCAGGAAAGAACGTGGTAAACCCTTGTTCACTGTTGCTCTCGTCGGTAATGATGCTGGAGTATCTGGGCTGGAAAGAAGCTGCCGCACTGATTACGGCTGCACTGGAAAAGGCTTTCTCGCTGGGCGAAGCTACACCCGACCTGGCACGCTTCATGCCGGACGGTAAGGCACTGGGAACGGATGAATTTGGTAAACGTATTGTGGAACTTCTGTAACGGAACGTACTTATGAAAAAAGAATACATCGTATATAAACTTTCGGAGTGTGCCAAGCAGGCATGCCGCATCGACAATGAGCTTTTTACCAAGTATAACGTAAAGCGTGGCTTACGCAACGAGGACGGCACCGGCGTACTGGTGGGACTCACCAAGATTGGTAACGTAGTGGGTTATGAACGTACAGAGCAGGGACTGAAACCCATCCCGGGCAAACTGTTCTATCGCGGATACGACCTGGACGACATTGCCCATGCCCTGCTCCGCGAAAAGCGCTTCGGATTCGAAGAGGTAGCCTACCTGCTGCTCTCGGGTGAGCTGCCCGACAGCGAACAGCTGGCTTCGTTCAAGGAGCTTATCAACGACAACATGCCACTGGACAAGAAGACCACGATGAACATCATCGACCTGGAAGGACAGAACATCATGAACATCCTGGCACGCAGCGTACTCGAGATGTACACTTTCGACCCGAATCCGGATGACATCTCGCGCGACAACCTGATGCGCCAGTCCATCGAACTGATTTCGAAGTTCCCTACCATCATAGCTTATGCCTACAACATCTACCGCCACAGCATGCACGGACGCTCGCTGCACATCCGTCACCCGCACGAAAACCTGTCGCTGGCCGAGAATTTCCTCTACATGATCAAGAAGGAATACACTCCGCTCGAGGCCCGTATGCTCGACCTCCTGCTGGTGCTTCAGGCCGAACACGGCGGCGGTAACAACTCCACGTTCACCGTACGCGTCACCAGCTCTACACGCACCGATACCTACTCCAGCATTGCAGCCGGCATCGGCTCGCTGAAAGGTCCGCTGCACGGAGGCGCAAACATACAGGTCGTAAAGATGTTCCATCACCTGAAGGAAGCCATCTCCGACTGGACCAACATAGACGAGATAGACACCTACCTCACCCGCATGCTGAACAAAGAAGCTTATGATGGCAGCGGACTGATTTACGGTATCGGACATGCCGTATATACCATTTCCGACCCGCGTGCCGTCCTGCTGAAGGAGCTGGCCGGCGAGCTGGTAGCCGAGAAAGGCTGCCAAAAAGAATTTGCTTTCCTCGAACTCATCGAGCAGCGTGCCATCGAATGCTTCAAGAAGGTGAAAGGCATCAAGAAGCAGGTATGTGCCAATGTCGACCTGTATTCCGGTTTCATCTACGAAATGATGGGCTTGCCGCACGAAATCTACACCCCGCTCTTTGCCATGGCACGTATCGTGGGATGGACGGCACACCGCATCGAGGAACTGAACTTCGAAGGACGACGCATCATCCGCCCTGCCTACAAGAATGTGCTCGAGGAAGTGGACTATACACCTATCTCGGAGCGCTGAGGCTGGTAGCCTGACAAGTGAATAATTGAAAAAAGCCGTTTTCGTTCTTTTACTGCTGATGCATATAGAACGGAAACGGCTTTTTGAGTATTTTACCCCATATCCTCCAGTTCCCGCAGATAGAGCCGTGCACACATCTCGGCATCGTCGCCTGCACGGTGGTGTGTTCTCTTCGGGATATCCAGCCGGTCGCAAAGGTAGTCCAGCGTGTTGCACCCGAAAGCATAAATCTTGCGGGCCGTCTGCAAAGAACATTTCCACTCCAGCGGTGGAAGATGCAGCCTGTACAGTGCAGCCGTGTGCTGCAGGCAACTCCTGTCAAACGGCACATTGTGTGCTACCAGCATGTTGAATTCATCAAGGTAAGTCCGTTCTATTTCTTCCCAAACCTGACGGAAGTCGGGCGCATCCTCCGTATCTTCGGGCCGGATACCATGTATCTGTATATTGCGGTAGTGATAACGGTTATCCTCGGGCCGCACCAGCCACGAGCGGGTTTCTGCCACTTCACCGTTCCGCACTACGCAGATGCCTACCTCACAGACCGAAGTGCGGCTGGAAGTGGCTGTTTCGAAGTCTATTGCCAGGAAGTTGATGTTTTTTATTGGGGGCATATGAATAATCAAAGAATAAATTCAAACTTCTGTTTTTCCAATTCCATTTCGTATTGCTTTATCAGCGCCTCGTAGCTCAAAAAGACAACGCGCTTGTCTCTCCGCAATTCATCGAACGCATGAAAAGCTAGTTTAGCCTCAAACTCCGGTTTTCGTTTGGCGTCTGCCACAATTGCCATCCTTACGTAAAAATCCTGTAAGTCATTAAACTTCAGTAAGGAATTCTGGATATCTGTAGAATGCTCTATCTCAAAGAAAGAATGCGGCATATCACGTTTGTTAAACCAAATGGTATCGATAGTAGAGCTGCGCTTAACCAATTTTGGGAAAGAATATGCCGGAAGTTCGTCCAGCGTAGAAAGCTCGTGAAGGGCTCTTCCGTCATAAAACTTTTTGTTCTTATCCTGCTGCGGAACAAAAGTATTCATATTCCGATAACGACCGATGACCAACAGAATTCCCTGATAGTAAGAATGAGTAAATTTTTTATACGCATCAGATCCGCTGTTTTTCTCGGTTTCCACCATGATTCCCCGATCTTCAAGCTGTTTTCTATATTTTTCTAACCCGTATAGTCCCGGCTTGATTTTATAAATGCCCTTTGTCTGCTGCACAATACGCCGGATACTTGCAAATGGCGTTTTGGTTTTCCACTCGCAATCCTTAATCTTGAACACTTCCGTATTTAAATCTCCCAACGTGGCGACACCACCCAATCTTTCTAATGTTTCGATTACAGCCTCGTATTGCTTCATAACAGTCTTATTATTAAAGGACGCTCCAAAATTATGAATTCTTCTCTAATCATCCAACACCCTAACAATCCCACTCGGATATCCCTCAAAAAAATACAAATTTTCCCTATCTTTACAAGAGATAACCTTTTTGGAAAAATCGCAAATAACAACTATTATGAAAAAGACATTATTGACAGTACTCACCGCACTTGCCCTATGTACGGCAGTTCAAGCACGTGACACCAGCTACGACGGTCCCAAGCCTGCCCCTCACCAGCTTAAATGGCACGAGGCCGAAATGGGTGTCGTGTTCCATTACGACCTTCATGTATTCGACGGCCAGATATACGGTCAGGGAAACAACCGCATCAACCCGATAGAGGATTACAACATCTTCAACCCCGAGCACTTGGATACCGACCAGTGGGTACAGGCAGCCAAGGCAGCCGGTGCCAAGTTTGCCATCCTCACGGCCACGCACGAAACCGGTTTCGGCCTGTGGCAAAGTGACGTAAATCCTTACTGCCTGAAAGCCGTGAAATGGCGCGACGGAAAAGGCGACGTGGTGCGCGACTTTGTAAACTCCTGCCGCAAATACGGCTTGCAGTCGGGCATCTACATCGGCATCCGCTGGAACTCCCTGCTGGGTATCCACAATTTCAAGGCCGAAGGCGAAGGCGAGTTTGCCCGCAACCGGCAGGAATGGTACAAGCGGCTGTGCGAAAAAATGGTGACAGAGCTTTGTACCCGCTACGGCGACCTGTTCATGATCTGGTTCGACGGGGGTGCCGACGACCCCAAAGGGCTGGGACCGGATGTCGAGCCTATCGTAAACAAGTATCAGCCGGAATGTCTGTTCTATCATAATGTAAACCGTGCCGACCTGCGCTGGGGTGGCTCGGAAAGCGGAACTGTAGGCTATCCGTGCTGGTCGAGCTTCCCCTACCCGTACAGCCACAGCAATGCCACCGAATCTGCGGCCGACCACAACAAACTGCTGACGCACGGCGACTCTAATGGTAAGTTCTGGGTGCCGGCCATGGCGGATGCTCCGCTGCGCGGATACAACGGCCGCCACGAATGGTTCTGGGAACCGGGCGATGACGACAAAGCAGTCTATCCGCTGAACGACCTGATGGATATGTACGAAAAGTCTGTGGGCCGCAATGCGACACTGATGATCGGACTGACTCCCAATCCGGACGGGGTGATACCGCAGGGTGATGTTACCCGTCTGCAGGAGTGGGGAGCCGAGATTAAGCGCCGCTTCAGCCAGCCGCTGGCCGAAACTTCAGGACAGGGCAAGAAAAAACTGACACTGACCACCGGCAAGGTGGAGACAGCCAACTATTACATGATTCAGGAAGACATCACCGGAGGAGAGCGTATCCGCGCTTACCGCGTAGAAGCGCTCACCAACGGCAAATGGACGACCGTAGCCAAGGGTACCGCCGTAGGCCACAAGCGCATCGAGTCGTTCCCTGCCGTGAATGCCAAATCGTTCCGCCTGGTCATCGAGCAGTGTACAGCCGAACCGCTTATCCGTAATTTCAGCATATTCCACGTAGCACAATAACCTCAACAAATAGAGCCGTATCGCAACACCACACTGTGTGAGGGGATACGGCTATTTATTCTTTTTCGCTAAACTGACAGGTTTTTCCGGTAGCCAAGTCGGTCAGCGCTACCTCCTTGCCTTTACCACGGATGTCGACAAACGGATTCTTATATCCATATCCCGAAGCCGTACGATACGGGTAAAGAACATGGTTCACCCCCTGATATGCAATCTGTGCCACACCAGCCTGCGTAAAGAAGGAAGCGGTAAAAGTCTCGCCTCCCTCACCGGCAAACTCAGTCTTAATCACATTGCTGCATCCCGTAGAAGCATACAGCACCTGGCCACGGCGGGTTACCAGCCACTCGCGGGCCTGTTTTTCGAGCATGTAGGTATCGTCGTCTTCAACGTTCCACACCGCTGTGCCGTCAGGACGCGTGCGGCGCTCCAGCACCACTGTTTCTTCGGGTAAAAAGAGTTCTGCTTTCGACGAGTCTTGAGGGAATACCACATAACCGGCCAGCGTTGCCTGCGGGTCTGTGGCCGAAAGTACAGGCATACCTGCCTCGAATATCCGTATCTTCTTGTCGAGCACCTTCGAGTAAGTATACCCCTTTGCCGCATCGCTTCCGCCTATCAGCCCGGACTGCGCGTCAGCCTTCGTATATTGGATGCGGTACATATCTCCCTTGCCCAGTGTCAAGGTATCGTTTTGCAGTGAGATAACACGCAGCGTATCACTGAAACGGATGGTCTGTCCGTTACCGATACTCTCGCCCGTAAGTATGATGTCGCAACCGCCGCCGGCCTGCTGCAATTTCCAGCTGTCGTACTTCAAGGTAGCCATTCCGATAGATTCAGCCTGACCGCCTTTCTGCAAATCTACTCCCTGCACAAGGTGCTGATTCACCGGCATCACCTCATGCCATTTTCCCAAAAACTGTTCTTCACTGAAAGATGCCTTCTCATTGCTGCACGAAGCTGCCAGCAGCGCCGATACAGACAAAAATAGAAATTCTTTTCTCATAGTGTTGTAATGTTTATATGATTTAAAAAAGATGTTTGATGTACTTATAAACTATCTCCGATACCCGGCCAATCATCGCTTCGGTTTCCTCGTACGACGCCCGCGAGTCTTTCACAAGGACCGCTATCACATAGCGGTTCCCACCGGGAAGCAGTACGAAGCCAATATCATTTATGCCGATGTACTCCCCGCGCTCGTTCCGGTCGCCGGTTCCGGTCTTGTGCCCCAGCACTGCCTCCGTTCCCTGCAAAGGATAAGGCAGCCGGGCCGTTCCCGTCGTACAGGCCGTCACCGTCTTTGTCACACCGCCCTGCGGATACTTGTCGCGCAGAGGGCTGTAGGTATTCTCCTTCAAGTCCGCCTTCTGCACAGCTAAAGGGGTATCAAACGACATTTGGTTGCGTTGCAGGTAATCGGCCACCGCCAATGCCTGATGAAACTTGAAGACACTCATCATAGGATATTGTACCTCATTGTTCAGTGCCAGCGTATCACGTCCGTTTACGATAAGGGCCACTCCTACTGTAGCCGGATAAGATTTTATTTCGCGCTGCAATTCCCGTTTCAGGCTGTCCATACCGACTTGCGCAGTTGCAACCGCAACTACCAGCGAAAAAAACAGGGAAAGAAATATACGACTTATTTTCATAGTTAACAGACTCATTCGAGATACTAATTTTGCTAATGTATACTTAATTCTGTAATCGGCAAACAAATGTAGCATTATTTAACGATTGGTACCAAATATTAAACCGCCTGCCCGCATCCTCCTAAAAAGTGGGGATGACGGACAGGCGGTTCTGTATCGTTTCTGCCGGAATCAGGCAGCAGGTATCAATAGCTCAGTTTCAGTCCGGCGTAGATGGAACGTGGCATGCCGGGTCCGTAGATGTAGCCCGAATCGCGGTTGGCGCCACGGTCGAAATCCTGCTGGTAGGCGTTCAGCAGATTCTGCACGCCCGCGCTTACCTGCATCTGGATACTCTTGTAGAACTTGAAATCGTAGGCAGCCTTGAAGCCCATATCCACAAAACTGCGTGTAGTTTCCGTACGGTTGTGGCTGATGTATCCGGCATGATGTTCTACCAGCATGCTGCCCGTATAGGTTCCCGAAAGTGCCAGCGTAAGTGCACGCAGCGGATTATAGCTCATGGTAAAGTAGCCATACGTGTCCGGCGTGCGGAACATGCGTTTTTCGAGCGGCACATTGGGGTCGTTCTCACTCCACGAACGCGCCTCTTTATACCGGGCCTGCTGTACGGTAAATCCCGCCTGCAACTGCCATACGTTTCGCCATGCCAGCTTGCCCTCCAGCGTACAGCCATACACCACTGCCCCCTTTTCGTTGCCGCGTTCTTTGATGATGACACCGTTTTCGTCCTTGCCAATCTCTGTCAGGGCAAACACGTCTGAAATATTGGTATAGAAACCCTCTGCCAGCAGATTGCCCTGCCAGTCGCCCCAGCTGTGGGGTACATATCGGCAGAGAGGCTGAGGCTCTGCGATTTTTCCTCTTTCAGGTCCTTGGCCAGCTGAATCATCGATACCGTTCCGCCCACGTTGTCGATGTGCAGGTCTTCGTCGAAAGCCTGCGGTGCGCGGAAACCGAACGAGTAGCTGGCACGCAGGTTGATATTGTCCGTCGGGTTAAAGCGCACGTTGGCACGCGGACTGAATACCGGCTTGTCCAGCAGGCTGTGCTTGTCCATGCGGGCACCGACCAGGAAACTCCAGCAGGCCGTCTTCCACTCATTCTGCGCAAAGGCGCTCACGGTATTCACCTGCTGGTCCAGATAGCGGCCGCGTCCCCACATGTTGTCCTTCAGACGGTCCTGGTTATACTCGGCACCGGCAGTCAGCGTAGCCGGCATAAACAGACAGCGGTCAAAGTTATAGTTGTACTGCACACCTGCCACCCAGGTCATGTCGGTGGTATTGCCATACGATTTGAGTTTTTCCTGCAAATCCTCGCCTCCGCCGTAGTAGCTGTCGCGGTCGATGTGCTGTGCCGAGGCATAAATGCCCAGACGCTGTTTTTCATCGGGCGAGAACAGGTCGAACTTCACTCCTCCGGTATTGATGCTGTGTTTCAGTTGCTCGGCTATCAGTGCTTCGTGCGGCGGCAAAGCCAGCTGGTCGCCTCCGCGACGGTATTCCTGCAAGTGGTGATACTCTACCGTAACTTTCGAATAGTCGCCGGTCTTGATGTACGAGCGCATGCCCACCGTCTGACTTTTCAGTTCCGGCAGCTCGGTAAATCCGTCGCTGTCGTGGTCATAGCCGGCACGTTCTCTGTTCTGTCCGAAAACTGCCAGTCCCAGCTTCTGGTTGTCGGATACCAGCGAAGCGTTCATTGTGGTATTGTTTTCGAAAACCGATGCATCGCCTATCCCCGTCAGCATGTGCGAGAACTGGGCCGAGTTGCGCACCGGTTCCTTGGTAATGATGTTGATGGTTCCGGCAATGGCCGATGAGCCAAACAAAGCCGAGCCGCCACCGCGCATCACCTCCACACGTTCAATCATATTGGCCGGAATCTGTTCCAAGCCGTATACCCCCGCCAGCGCGCTGAAGATGGGGCGCGAGTCGATGAGAATCTGCGTATAAGGCCCGTCCAGTCCGTTGATGCGCACCTGCTGGTATCCACAGTTCTGACAGTTGTTCTCCACACGCACACCCGGCTGGAAGTTCAGTCCCTGCGCCAGACAGGTGGAGTTGGTATTCTCGAACGTCTTGACCGACACCACATTTACCAGCGTAGGTGCCATGCGGCGGGTCGTCTCGTTGCGGTTGGCCGAAACCACCACCCCCTCGAGTGCCACGTGGTCTTCGCCAATCTCGAAATTCAATTCCAGTGTCTTGCCCTTGGCGAGCTGCACGGTGCGGCGCTCCGTTTTATAGCCCAACGAGCTGACCTCGAGGGTGAAAGTTCCCTCGGGCAGGTTTTTCAGGAAGTAATGTCCGGTATCGTCGGTGGTTGTCCCGATGGTTGTTCCCTTCAGCATAATCGTTACGTATGCCAGGTGTTCCTTGGTATCTTTATCGGTTACGTGGCCAATGATATTGGCATCGGTATCGTTCAGTTCGTATGCAAAAGCATAGCCCGGGAACAATGTCAGTATTGCTCCCCAAAGGTATATATAGAAAGTTTTCATCGTTGATTTTTAAGTATTTACACGATTGCCATTCCGCCGTCTGTCCCTGTCCGACCGGTTTATCACAACAAAGCAAAAGTTGCGGCACAAAAATGCCAAGCCTTTCGCTTATCTATGGGAAAGGTTCACCACAGCTGTGACAAAGCCGGCATGCAGAGTTGCACCGACGGCAAAGCATACCCCTAGCAGTGAACGTGCATACGTCCACAAAAAGGAATGCAGTGCTGGTGCTTTGCCGGAACTGCAATCTTCAAATTAATAAATGTTTTCTGGATTTATAAACGGACAGAATATGCCCTGCAAAAATAAAAGAGAGGGAGGGCCGCGTGTGTGGATGTCCGCACACTGACGATACGGTACCCCCGCCGTGCAGACAAAGAGAATCAGTCCCAAAGGAATAAGCCAGCAGGGCAAGGCCACACTGGTGTTCGTTTCGCCTGAGGTCTGCAGCAAAGAGAGGTAGAAAATGGTTTCTAGCTGGGCATCGGTATGTGTATGCCCGGCCTTGAACGGATGCGAGTGCACAACAATAACGCCATTCACCACGTGCGAGTGGGTGAACAACGTAATACCGCACCAATAGGATGCGAATACAAGCAGCAGGACCATGCCTGAGAGTCTGTATTTCTGTGCCAGCAGTCTGCTCATTGTGAAGTAATTACCAATACCTTAATCATGAATCACAGCCGCCTTACGGCTATGGTTTACAAATGTAGAAAAAAGAAATGAGGTTTCCAATTTGTTCTGTATCGGGGCATTGTGAAGCTGGGTATTCTTTGCATTTTTTATATTACCATTCGCATTTTCCCGAAAATTCTCAGAATCTCCAACAACGATTATTCCTTGAGGCTCATTACTTTTGCAGAAAAACAAACGATTATGGAAGCGAAACAATCAATATGGACTCTGTTAGAGCAAAGTGATGACCAGGAAATGGACTTTGCAATTGTAGCCCCTTATATGGAAACAAGGTTTTGTAATTGGCTTCAAACGTCTCACGGAATTACCGACAAGCGGTATGTGCAGCAGATAGTAAATAGCTATATGTCGGCTTATGAACGAATATACAATGAAACATACGTAGATGTTTACGGTGCTTTCCACCATTTGTTTAAGCATGGCGACAGTCTTGCAGATTTTGCACTGGATATGTTTATCATTGCATATGTTACTCCGATGCAGGAAATGCTTGAGGCTGATAAGAAGGCTTTTACCAAACAGGAAATAAATGCTATAAACTATTATATGGAGTTCTTGGCTAGTATGACTGAACATGCAGCAGTATACACTACTGTAAATTTGAAAATTCCGCATGAAGCGGAGTTTAAAGTATGGTTGGAATCCATAAATATGCAGTACGATAATATCTCTAAAGTTATATCCAGCCTGCAGCGTGTTATCATATGGTATAAACATACTTCAATATACGATAAATATCCGAATCCATATTTGGCAGCTGCTACGCTGAAAACGAATCAGCAACGGGAAGATTTTCTGAAACTGATCGATTCGGAATCCAAAAACAATATTAAAGCGACTTCTATAAAAAAGACCATACAAACCAGTATGTCGAATATCCGTCATTATTTTAATTTCTTGAACAATTTCAAAAAAGAATAATATTATGAAGAATAAAAACATAGAATATAGCTCCAAAATAAATGATATGATTCTGTATATCAAGGAGCATTATACAATAACTCCCTTTGAAAATGGCCATGCGAAAAATGCAGAGGATTTCTTTAACAAGATGATTAAGTGGCAGTTTGCAAACAAGAAGTCAATAAAATCTATTCACAATTCACTAATGAAATATGTGAAACGTACTGACGCTGTGTTTCCAATTCGTCTCTATGGAAGTGCTAAAAAGGATAAATATGATATGCTACGCAGAGGTTTTTTATCTGTGTATAAAAACGGATTAAAAACATTTTTCTGTGATAATACATTTGCCACGCCTTTTGTAGCAATGAAGCTATCTGATAAGACTTACACTACTTTCGATTTACTTGAACATCTAAACCAGAAAAACGTACTTTGCTCATTTGGTTCTACTTCTGAAGAACGAGAATTGGCATATTATATCTGCGATAGCAGTAATAAAATCAACTTGAATACATCAGGATGGTATCTTGCACATATCGTTCCTGTAGGTTATGATTTCATTGGAAAACAACGTTTAAGTCGTGTATTCGTAAATACAAACAGAGCTGAATGGATGACTAACGAAAAACATATCAGATACATTGACAGACTACCGAATGAGAACGAACTTTCAATACTTGTAGCGCATTTTCTTCGCTTGATACATCCACTGAATTCTTTCATTATTCCCCAAAACAAATTCATAGCATATGACGGAAAAAGATTGGGAGAAGAGCAAGAGCTTATCAATATAGTACAAAACTATATTAAATCAGAATTTCCAAAGGAGTATTCAGAACTGAGTGAAGTAATGCAAATTACAGCACAGAAAACGACAGTGACTCCTATTGGAGAAATCTATTGGTCAAAATCTAATATAGAAATATCAAAAAAAAAAAAGATTATGCAGAAAACCACTCGGTCTGCCACCTATAAAGTTCAAAGTAAGTTTATGAATAAATACGTTGAGAATAAAGAATTTAACCTGAAAAACATTTTAAATTCTGTTGGCAAAGCGGCATTTCTCAATTTGTATCCGCTGGTTAAAAAGAATCTTGAAATAACTGCAGATGAAATAGAAAAGGAATATCCTCAATATAAAAAAACGATGCAGACACGCTTGTCTTCTACTCGCAGTATTATAAAAAATGGAATGGCAGCAGAAGCTCTGGAGATTATAGCAAAATCCTCAAGGATGAGTATTGCCGAGCAACAGACGGCACGAATATTTTTAAAATTACTTTAAACGATGTAGCGATGAACGAATTTGATGATATAATACTTAGTATCAAGGAATATCAGCCTGATTTAAGTCTTTGTCCTCTGAAGAATGAAGAGAAACATGCTCTTTTTCTCAAAATTAAGAATATGCATTGCCAGGGATGTACCAGAAAAGGCTTGAAACCGTATATACCTTTGGTAGAGCATGATTTTGAGGATGCTTGCAAGACCAGCAAGGTCTGCATTTCAACTTTCTACGGAGATTCAATAACAGAAGTCTTTGAAAATCTTAATATGGAGAACATAAATATTTATAGTGACTTGATATTGAATTTCATATTTAAAAAGGGACCTACTGCAGATTGTATGAACCTGATTTCTGAGAAATTGCAACAACTGACAGGCGTGACTTTTAACTGGGGACTTTGTGTAGGCGAAAATGCTCCTGCCAATATTTGTATTGAGTTAATCGCTTATTGCAAAGCCTGAAAAAACATTTGGGGCTGGCAAATGTCTGTCTGTTTACAAACATTTGCCAGCCCCATCCATAAAATCGGAGCAGATAAAACTAATTATTTATGCACTTCCGGATGCTTTCAGCCGTCTGATAAGCCTGGTGAATGCGGTCGCCCATACCGATACCGCCACACAGGTTTCCTTTGATGTAAAGTCCCTTGTACTGTTCTTCCACCGCTGCTATGGCTGCAAAGCGTTCACCGCTGGTGACTTCGTACTGCGGAATGGCGCGGGCATGACGGAAGAAGCGGATAACGGCAGGCTGGGTGTTTATGCCCAACATGGTGCGGAGGTTGCGCAACACGATTTCCCGTAACTGCTCGTCGGTCATGGTGATGTACTCGGGATGACGCACACCGCCCATGAAGATGGCCAAAGTATTTCCGCGTCCGGCTGTACGTCGTGCGAAACAGGCAGAGGGGTTGAGGATGCCCAGTATGTCTTTATGCTCACGCGACGGAATGAGTCCGCCGAATACCTGAAAATCGGGTAAGACTTCGTCGGGCAGACAGACGGCTGCCTGTACGATGGGAGCATAATAGAGGTTATTTATCTGTTTCATCGCATCCTTGTCTACAAACGGCAGCAGCTCCGGCAAGCTGTAACTGCCTGTGGTGGTTACTACCTGGCGGGTGGTTACTGTCTGCTGCTTGCCTTGATGCTTAAAGGTTACCTGCCAGCCACCGGCTGCATCGGGTATCACTTGCGTATCGCTTACACCGGTGAGAATGCGTTCGGTGCCGATGTAGTTTTGCAAGGCATCTACCAGCGAATTCAATCCGCCGGCTGCCGAGAAGACCTGCTTGGTAGCCTTCTTGTCGCGTTCCGGTTTCGGCTCTTTGGCCTTGGCAATAGTGCCTCGGATAAAGCTGCCGTAGTTCTGCTCCAGGTTATAGAGCTTGGGCAAGGCATAGCGGGTTACCAACCGGTTGGGGTCACCGGCATAGACACCCGACAGGAAAGGGTCGACAGCGTAGTCGACAAACGATTTTCCCAAACGGCGGGCTGCCAGTTGGGCGACGGTTTCATCCGGATTGGTTCCTTTCTTGCGCCAGGGTTCACCCAGAATCCGCAGCTTGTCTGTGAAACGGAAGAGCGGTGTTGTAACGGCCGGCAGTAATCCGGCTGGTAGGGCATGAAACTTACGTCCCTTCCAAATCAAACGCTTCTTGGCTCCTTCGCGGGCAACCTCCAAGCGACAGGCATCGCCCAGTGCATCGAACATCTCCACGATTTCGGGATAAGACAGCACACCGGTATTGGGACCGCTCTCGAACACGAATCCCTGTTCTGCATGTGTGTGAATCTGCCCGCCGACGCGGTTTTCTTTTTCCAGTATGATAACATCAATATGATGACTGCGGAGAAAAAAGGCGGTACTCAGTCCGGTCAGTCCGGCACCAATGATGATTACAGGGCTTGTCTGGCTGACTTTATTTTTTTCGTTCATGATTTTCGGTCTGCTTTAAATGGGTTTTGAAAAACTTTTCGGTTGGGTACGTGTCAGGCTGTCGAAAGCCGAAGCGACGTTGCGTACAAAGATTTTGCCTTCGGGAGTCATACGCAGGCACTCTGGAGAGTCCAGTGTCACGATTCCATCCTGCACCAGTTCGGCAATGCGGCTGTCGCTGTATTCCACTGCCTGCTTCACAGCTTCAATGCTTTGGTTGCAGTCGCTGGCAATGCGGTCCCAATAAATGACGTTGTTGCACATCAGCATGTCTATCACGTGGCGGGTTATCTGCTCTTTCTCGTTCAGCACATAACCTTTCACCACGGGCAGCACACCGGCTTCCACCGAAGCAATGTACTGGTCGATATCCTTAGTATTCTGGGCGTATGCCGTAGCCAGCTGACTGATGCCTGTTACACCGAAAGCGTAAACCTGTCCGGTGGTACGGCGGGTGCAGTACCCTTGGAAGTTACGGTGCAGAGCATTGCTCTGCAGTGCCAGTGCCAGCTCGTCGTCGGTACGGACAAAGTGGTCCATACCTACCTGTATATATCCGTTTCCGGTAAGTTCTTTTTGTGCTGTCTCGAACATGCGGTTCTTGGTCGGAGCATCGGGCAGACCAGCTTCTTCCAGAATCAGCTGACGCTTGTTCACCCAGGGAACGTGTGCGTACGAGAAGGTCACCAGGCGGTCGGGCTGGCAACTGATGGCATAGCGGATACTCTCTCCGAAACTTTCGGGTGTCTGCAGCGGTAGACCGTAAAGGAAGTCCATGTTTACCCGTGCCCCACGTCCGTGCAGCAACCGCACGATTTCGTCCACCGGCATATGCGGCTTCTTGCGGTTGATGCATTTCAGCACATCCTCGCGCACATCCTGTACGCCGATACTGAAACGGGTAAAACCGCAATCCTCGGCCAGGCTCGTCCAATAGTTTTCGTCCAACCAACCGGGATGACACTCGATGGCAATCTCGGGCTGCTCAGCCACGGCAAAGTGTTCCAGCAAGTGTGCATTCAGTTCTTTCAGCGCTTCGACCGGCAATATGGTCGGTGTTCCACCTCCGTAATGAATCTGCGAAATCTTGCGGGTTTTGTCCAGCATCGGTATCACCAGGTCAATTTCGCGGTGCAATGCCTCAACGTATCTTGAGATTTTTTCGGGTGCCGCCATCGGATAAGCATTGCATCCGCAATAATGGCACAGGCGGCGGCAGAATGGGATGTGGAAGTAGAAAGACAGTGCCGCAGGTGTCTGGGTATTCGAACGGAGAATTTCCTGGCGATACTGCCCTTCGGTGAAGTCTGTACTGAAATAGTTGGCCGGCGGATAGCTGGTGTATCGGGGTACCGGCACATTATATTTGTCGATGATATATTGCTGAAGTTTCGTTTCCATAAAAGTAGAATTATTATTCATAATGATATTCGTATTGAGCCGGCTTGCGCATGCATGTCCACACAAAAAGCAGCGAAACCAGCGAAAGAATAAACTCGAATGTAAACAGTCCGCGGTATCCGGCCATATCGGCTATCTTACCGCTACTGATGGCCATGACGATACCGCTGATGTGTGTCAACACAGTCTGCAACGTAAAGTCGGTTCCTTCGCGCCCGCTGCGTACCTGGTTCATCGAAGAAGTGTAAACCACAATGGTGGCCATGCCATAGCTACCCCACAACAGCATGATGGCTGCCATGAGCATTGGCAGGGTGGGATGTATATATGTAAGCAGTACGAAGTAAAGCGTGGTGCAGACTATCAGCAGCGCAAAAAGTATGCGGGAACGGTGCAAACCGATGCGGCGCACGATGAAGCCCCCGGCAAACGAAGCTATAAAACCGATGAAGGTACCTACCATACCGTTCATGACACCGATCTCGTGTATGTCGTAACCCAAATCGACCAGATAGGGTTTCAGCATGGCCAGCGTGCCTACGATACCGGCATAGTACAGGAATAGGAAAACGACCTGTTTCAGAATTCCCTTTTGCGAGAAAAACAGCCAGATATCGGCCTTCTTCGCCACGGGACGCTCTTCTGTCGTGCAGAAGCGGATATTCTTATTCATGACCAGCGGCACCAAGGCTACCAGTACAAAGACACCCAACAGCGGAATGATGGTATTCCAGCCATACAGTTTGAACAACACCAGTAGCAGTCCGCCACCAATAAGGCTTCCGCCAAAACTGCCCATCGACTGCATGCTGTTTATCAGACTCTTATCGCGGGCGGTAAACGAAAGCACGGCCAGCGCATCGGTAGCAATGTCCTGTGTAGCCGAAGCGATAAAGGAAATGACCAGAAAGGTCATGAGGGTAGGAAAATCGGTTTTGAAATCCATGAAGGCTACGCAGAAAATAAAAAATGCATAGACCAACTCGGAGGATACAATCCATCTTTTATAATCGGCTACCCGATGTGCGCGACTGTCGACTAGCGGTGACCACAGGAACTTGATGATCCAAGGCAACTTCATAAGCTGAAGCATACCAATAGCCGACAGTGAAAAGTTTTCCTGACGCATAATCACCGGTATTACCGTCGAAAAGAAACTCATGGGAAGATTCTGTGCGATATAAAGCATAAAGAAAGTTCCCAGGTTATAGGTTTTTGTTTTGTCTAGTTGAAAAAGCATTGAGTTGTTGCATTAAAATTTCACTTGAATATCTATACCCGCCATAAACGGACGGCCTTTCTGTGCCCAACGGGAATTGCCCGACTCGAAATAAAAGGCAATGTAATCGGTCGACGTAAGATTCTTGGCCCAAAGACTGACACTGAAATGTCCTTTGTCGAGTCCCACCTTAGCATTGAGCAGACTATAAAAGCCTTGCGAAGCCACATTGTCTTCTTTCCAGTAAATCTTGCCGTTGCCCGTATAGTCCAGTCCCAGACTGACGCGGTCCAGCCATGCCCATGAAGGAGAAAAAGAATAATTCACTCCGGCATTGAAGGTATGTACAGGTACCATAGGCAAGTATTTGCCACTGTAGTCCTTGCTACCGTTTGTGTATTCCTTAAACTTGGCATGCGTATACCCGTAAGATGTATTGAAGAGTAATCCGTTGAAAATGTTGTAGGCAATGCTTACCTCGCAGCCTTTGCTCATGGAGTGACCCGCATTAGTGAGCATCGATCCGGTTCCCGAAGGCAGTGGCTGGGTAATCTGCTGGTTACGCCAGTCGATAAGGAAAAGAGCCACTTCCGCCATCACACGCTTATCAAGGAACGGATGCTTGGCCCCTACCTCGTAGTTCCAACTGTACTCGGGATCGAATGTCTGTTGTGCCTCGGTTTCAAACGAAGTATTGAAGCCGCCGGTTTTGTAGCCCTTGCTCACAGTAGCATAGAGCATACCCGACGAAGCAAATTCATACTGCAAAGATATTTTGGGAGTAAACTGTGTATATTTTAAATCGTGATCGAAAGGAGTATAGGCCGAGAGTACTTCACCGCTTCCGGAGTGCTTCATGTGTCCGGCATACTTCATGCGTGTACACTCGAAGTCATAGCGCAAGCCCAGCATCAGCGAAAGTCCCTTTATACCCAGATTACTGATCTCCGACTGGTGAAAGAGAGCTGCACCGTATGTAGACTGATCGTAAAATTTCTCGCTGGTAGTCTGCTTCTGCAGATAGTCCAGTATCACCGTATTGTCTACCCCCTGCCAGAAGCCGAATGCTCCGAACAGCCAATTGTAACGCATGCCTCCATCGCGATCGCTCCGCAAAGCTGCATTTTCCGGACGTCGAGACTTCAGCACCAGTTCTTCCGACACCATGTACTGCGTCTGATACTGTCCTGCCCGATACAAGGCCTGCGGCGTAAAATCCTGGTCGATACCCTGCGTATCATCCAGGTACTGAAAGGTAGTCTGGCTGTTCAGCTCAAAATGTTGCTTACGACTATTTACTGACACACCGCTGGTAGAGATAGTGCGGCGATAGATACCTGCATCGTTATAGTTTACATCGGCAACCGTTCCGGTAGCAACATCATAGGCACCGTAAGGATAACCGTTCTGGTCTGTATAATCGAAAAGCGAATTCACGCCAATGCGCAAGGTTTCACTCTTCTTCCATTCCAGCCGCACCTTCGACTGCACCGCCTGCATCTTGTCGGCTTTCTGACCGGTATACCGGTTGATGAAATAACCGTCCGAACGGTTATAGTTGGCCGAAAGAGCCAGACCCAACTGGTCCGTAAGTTTGTTGTAATGAGCGATGCCCGCCTTCGAAGTCAGGTAACTACCCGTACCGAAGGTAACATACGTACCTTCGTGTGCAAGCGGCGAGCGTGTATATACTTTTATGAGGCCTCCCATGGTATTTCGTCCGTAGAGTGTACCCTGAGGTCCGCGCAGGACTTCAATTTTATCAACTTCATTGATATTAAAATCGAAAGCCGATTTTTCGAAATAAGGCATATCGTCTACATACAGTCCTACCGACGGAGCATTAATCTTGGAGCCGATACCGCGGATATATACCGGCGAAGTAAGTCTGGAACCATAATCGGGCATAAACAGATTAGGCACCAGCGCACTGATGTCCTTAATGTCTACAATGTTCCTGTTCTTAATCATGCCGCCAGTCACTGTCGAGGCCGCTACCGGCAACAGTGCAAGTTCTTTCCGCTGCTTGGGCGAAGTTATCACCAGCTCGTCCAACTGGATATTCCAGTCCAGGGTGTCTTTTTCGGAATTTGTCTTGCAGGGATGAGCTCCCGCATTCCCCGCAAACATAATTCCTGCCAATAAGGCTATCGTACCTGTCTTTACACGCATTTCTACATTTTCTAATTATTCAGCGTGCAAAAATAGAGCACCAGTCCTAATCATGCAATCCTCATTTATTAGGATTCTCACATAAATTCAAGCCAGCAACACATAAAGCAACGGGATGAGTACCCCTACAATAAAAAGCCATTTGCCCCTGCCGGAAAGTCCGTTCTTACCTTTGACCATAAACAATCCCGACACAGCAAAAAAGCACAGCGAAAGCGCAAAAAAATCGCCCATCACACTCCAGCCGTGTATGCGGTTATAGTGCAGACGGTTGAACCAGTACACCACTGGGCGTTTCTCATGTGTCTCATATTCGGCTACACCGGTAGCAGTGTTGTACACTCCCACCCCACCTTCCAGCATAAGGCGTATATGGTCGGCATCAATGGGCAATGCCTTTTTCAGCAAGGGCAGATTTCCCCGTGCATCCCATGCCACAGCCAATTGCTGCACGTCCATACCGGCATTCAGACTGACCTCAGCCTCCGTAGTCTTGAAGGCCGGGTCTTTGCCGTCCATGTGATTCAGAAGCATCCCCGAAACCGCATAGACGATGCTGATACCCACCATGAGGTATCCCAGGTCGCGGTGAATTACCCGCAACCAGTATACCAGCGGCTTATTCCACAACTTCATAGTCGGTTCCGTCTACGTAGTAAATCGAATAATAATCCTTGTTATTGGCTTTCATCCATGCACGCATATTCTGAATGTTATTCATTTCCGCATTGCAGGTTTCGCCGTTACCTTCTTCCTTACCTTGCTTTTCTTTCAGCTCCTCCTCTGCCTGGTCAATGTATTCTTTGGTAAGACGGTTTTCACGCAACACCCCTTTGATAACTACTTCCGAACCAATAAGTTCACGGTTGAATCCGCCGATATTACCTTTTGCCTCTACGCGTAAAGAAGTCTTCTGGTCTTTTCCCACCACGAAACAGCGGCGGCCCGAATGCTTACAGGTATGTGTAATAAAACCCTTCAGCGTAACATCCTTACCTACGTTTGCTTCGGCAGTCTGAAGCAAGTCTTCTACATACACCGCGTTCGAAGCATCTACAGCCGGAGCAGTTGCAACATCGGCAGTTTCGGCTGCTTTTTTATTACTGTTGCCACAAGCAGAAAATCCCAGCAGCATCGTAAATGCTGCCATCACAAAAAAATACTTTTTCATACAATTCATTTTATTTAGACGTTAATATTATAATGTTGTTTCTATTCATAGCGCTCAAAAGGCATAAACAAGACGGCTACCAGACCGGCAGGACCTGTCACAGCTACAAAAATAGCCAGGAGTACTTGTTTCCGCAAATTTATTTTTTTGCGGAGACATGCCAGCAGTAACATGGCCAGCACAATGCTCACTATCCAAGCCTTAGGCGAACAGGCATCCACATACCAGGAAATATCTCCGCTATCAGCAGATATCGGAGAAAGAATAATAGGGAAAGCCAGTTCAGCCAGATTGTCCCATAGCACCCTTTTCCGGTCTTGGTGATAGTCGGACAAGGATTTCAGCGTAGCAGCATCAAGTCCATAGCAGTCCATTCCTTCCGCATCCGAAACCCGAACGGTCCAATAAAGCATATTGCCCAGTATGGATACTTCGTCTTTCGTAATATCTACCGGACGGATATCAAGCGGAACAAAACGGTAACCTCCATCTTCTGGAGTACTTTCCAATATTCCCATCTCTCCCCGCTCACCGAACAGATAACCGTAAAAACGCTTGTCGCTCACCTCACTCATTGTAAACCAGCGAATATCAAGCTGCCGACTGATACCTGTATTCTTTACAAACGGACGGCCGTTCACCATCTTCAGGTGATAAAGGTCGCCTTTACTGTCCTGACAAAAATAGCCTTCTTCATAAGCCTTACGCACGGTAGGATTCCCCCAAAAAGCTTTGGCAGGAAACTGGAATCCTTTATCACGGAGAGCCTCGGTAAACTTCCGGCTCTTCGCCTCGTCAGTACGGTTTGTCTGGGCATCCACAAAAGTGATTCCCTCGGCATCCATACGGAAATAATCACCGGGCAGAGTCAATTTACCTCTTTTCGGCATCGCTTCCAGAAGTACACCCATTTCGGGCAGAGGCGAGAAGACATCCACCGGACGGAAACGGAACATCACCTGCTTGGTACGGAGTACTTTCACATCGAGCGCATGACCGTCGAGCGAATCAGGCAATGTACCGTTCATGGCTAGCTGACGGTAGTTCATAAGCGGCAACAGCGAATCGTACTGCGTACGCGGATAAACATTTCCGTGGATATCTTTAAAGGCATCTTTCATTTCACGGAAATCAAGAATACAAAGTTCCTTGAGACGAGCACTATAATAAAGCAGCGGATAACTCTTGGAATCGTCGGTCATTTTCCGGACCAGTGCCGGTATAGTCCACGATGTAAACAAGGTTGCAAAAACCAGGATTACGGTATATAAGGTATTTTTCTGTTTCATATCAATAAATCAATAGTCATAGCATATATCAAAAGCAGTTACTGTACTCCCTGCTTAAAACGGATGCAAGCATAGAAAGGAAAAAAGAAAGAAGCAACAACCAGCAACAACATTCCCCAGCCGAATCCGCTGTAGGCACCAGGCTTCAGCGATACAAAAAATACAGCCATCAGTCCCAAAGCCAGCATAATAGTAAGAATACGCTGCTTCCACTGCGGTTCGATACAAATCCATGCCGCAAAACCATAGCCCGCCATTCCGGCAGCCATCCACGGCAAGAGTTGCTGCAGCATCCTTCCGACCACCTCGACAGGCAGCAGCAGATGCATTACAAAAGCCAGCACCAAAGCCGACAGCAAGTACAGCACAGCCAGTACGGCATAACCATAAAGCAGCATGGCAGTTACGATGCGGTTCTCGGAAGCAGGCAGATGCAAGGTAAGCTTAAAGCGCTTGTTGGTCATCTCGGGCACATACTGCACCACAGCCAGCGAGATGCCAGCTAGCGGCATAACGTACATCATCAGCGGAGCAGCCGCTGCATCCTGAAAAATAAAAGCATACCACACATTCACGGCTTCATTCATACGGATAGCATAAGTAAGGTCGATATACGAATAGACCGTTACCGCAACGAACAGAAGGAAAAACACCAGTACCTGACGGCGTGTTTTCATCCATTCCTTATAGGACAGAGCTCTGAACAAATTCATTCCCATCTTATTATTTTTGTAAATTAAAGTTATTAATATTTTCCGGTAAGCCCGATGAAAGCATCTTCCAGCGTAAGACATTCTTCCTGCACAGCAGTCACCCCCATCGCTCCCAGGTGCGACCGCATCTCATCGGCAGGCAGGAAAGAATAAACCTCCCATTTGTCGCCCATTGAAGAAGGATTCCATAAGTCTGCTCCCGCATCCAGCGTAAATCCGTCACCGGGGCTCCGGAAACGGTAACGCTTGAAGCCGTTCATGATTTCGCTCACCGGCTTATGCAGCAACAGGCGTCCGTAGTCCATAATCATACAGTCGTCGATAAGCAATTCCATATCCTGTATGATGTGCGACGTGAGAAACACCGTCTTATTCTCTGCCGAAGCATACTCTTTGAGATACTCCACAAAAAGGCGGCGGTATCCGGGATCAAGCCCCATCGAGAAATCGTCCAAAATAAGCAGTTCAGGGTCCTGCGCAAAAAGAAGTCCCAGTGCCACTTGCGAACGCTGCCCACACGACATGGTAGACAATTTCTGAGTAGGAAGCACCTGTAACTTCTTCAGCAACTCGTAGTAAGCCTCCTTTTTCCACCGCGGGAAAAAAGCCGAATAGAATTTTTCTATCTGCTGTACCGTAAAGTAAGCATGCTGCACATGCCCCTCCAGCAAAAGGCCCACACGAGCCTTCGTCTGCGGAGACAAGTGTTCCATATCCTCCCCGAACAAACGGCACACCCCCGAACGGGGTTTCAGATAGCCATTCAGAATATTGATGATAGTAGTCTTGCCGGTCCCGTTCTTTCCCAGCAAACCCAAAATCTTTCCTTTTTCTACATCAAAGCTCAGACCCGTATAAATCAGTCGCTCGCCGTAATAATGTGTGATGTTATCGCACTCTATAATTTTCTCCATAATACTATATCCAGTTTACTCTAAAATCGTACTCCAGCCGTCAGACGGACCACCGTGCAGCCGTCACCGGCAAATGTCTTGCCGAATGCCCTTTCGTAAGCAACACCTACCTGCGTATACACCCAAAGCCCAGGCTGAATATTTCTCTCATAACCTGCAGAAAACCTCGGTCCAGCCCTAAAGGCCGTGAGGTAATCGTATTCCAGTTGCAACAAATCTTTGCGGGCAGCAGGCTGTTTCTGCGTATCCGACACCGGCACATAGCATCCGTCCGTCACCGGATTTCCCCAGCCGGAAGAAGCCGACAAACCGGTTTCCAGCGAATAGATATTCCTGCCCTTAAACCAGTTGCGCCCACCCTGCAAGGTAAGACTTGCCGCATGCACCTCCTGTTTGCGATAAAAAGGATACTGCGAAGCCGTAAGATTCCGCCCGCTGTAAACGGCTGCAACCGAAAATTGCCAGGCCGGTTTTCCCCATTTGCCGGGAGCAGACAGCCGGTAAAAAAGGCCAGCCTGCAGCCACTCCTTCTCACCCACCCGGTTACTTCCGTAATAAATAATCTGCGATACCCCCGACTCGTCGGTACTCTCTTTGTAAGCATTCTCAAAATTCTCTAGCGAACGCAAACCGACCGTAGCCTCCAGGATATGTGTCAGGCGGACAGGCTCCCACACCAGTTTGCTGCGAAGATGCCAGTCGCTTCCCGTATGCGTAGAATAGGTTATCGAAGCAGAAGCATTATTACCAAACCGTCCCGAGTGTGCAGTATACCCCAGCTCACCCAACCAACGGAAAGTATCTCCGCAATACACCATCTGCACGGCACCACCATGCGACCGGGTAAAAAGCGGACGCGCATCCGCCGTATAGCCGCTCTCGCCAAAAAGCTCGCTTCGTCCCCAGAAACCTCCGAAACTGACAAGCGTAGCATATTGCCGGTCGGTATTGCCATAAGTCTTGAAATAAAGGGTTTCTACATTCCGTCCGTACGTATACGAAAGTCCCAGCGTCAACCGTTCCCACAGCTTATACGATGCACCCAGCGATACCTGCATATCCATCAGCGTATTCTGATGACGAAGATCCTTGAACTTGGCATAGTTCCCCGTACGGAAAACCATCCGTGCTCCCAGCGACACACGCTCTGCAAGCCGGTATCCCACTTCCCCCCGCAGCACATACCATTCACGCCGCTTGGTACCAGCCGTACTGTCAGCCATTTCCACTAGGTCGAAAGGCACATACTCCGGATTCATGAAAGCAGATCCGGTCATATGCTCACCCTTGTCGAAACCATACGACAAGCCTCCCCCCAGCGTAAGCCGGTCCGACAGTTGCCAGTAAGAAGCCGTAGCAATGTCCAGCTTCACAGCCTTGTCGGCCTCGTAATAGTTGCGCAGCGCTCCGGTACGGAAAGCACCCGCAGCTTCAAGATACGACACACGTCCCCAGTCATAGCCGGTCAGCAAAGCCGGGTTAGCACTCCCGGCAGCATGATAGCGCAACAGCATTTCCCGGTAATCGGCCGTAAGCAGTGCACGGGCACAAAGTGGAGCTGCAGCCAGCAATCCACATACGGCTGCAACCCCCATCTTCTGCAAGGTATTCAAGTTTGTTACATTCATCAGTTACGAAGCGAAGCCTGACTTCTCTGGTGGAAGTCGGCAGTTGAGTTGTTGGTATCCTTATATACAATGCGTGCACCCTTCTTCAACGAAGCCTCAGCATCAATACCACTCGGGTCGGTCGATGCATCCACTCCCAGCGAATAATTGTATACCAGCTTACCTTCGTTGGTTGCAATGGCCTCCGTAGCCTCCTTATCCACGTTGCGGTAAAGAGAATATCCCATGGCACGCGTAAACTCCACATAGCCTGCGTCTACCACCGGAAGCAAGCGCTTCTGATTGGTATCCACACCTTTCACAAAGACCTCGATACCGTCCACCACCCATTCGGCCGGAACTTTCTTCCGAGGCTGGCTGGCCGAACCGTTATACAGGTTGGTAGTCGATGCATCGTCCACAAAAGCCTGCAGCGTAGTACCCTCTGGGCGGAAGATAAAGAATGCCGGACCAAACTGACTCACAGGCCACGCATTTCCCACACCATACTTATAAGCCTTCAGGTAGTTGGAAGTCGGAATCACTTCGGAAGGCGAAGGATAATACATCGCATTGTTAAAGTCTTCGATGTCATACAGACAGCAGTAATTGCTGTTGGCCAGATTGACCGATTTCGTGTACGTCGCAGTATGATCGATTGCCCCGGCCAGCGCTATCACCAGTTCCTTACCCGCCTCCAGCTGCACCTGCTTGTCGAAATACCACACAGCAGTACCGGCAGGAATCCATCCTTCGGAAGCATACAACAGTTCGCCGTTCACATAATCCTTGTTCGCACTGTGCGGATTATAAGGATTCACCATACCAAGGGCAAAATCACTGATATCCAGTGTCTCCGAAGAGTTGTTATACAACACAACATACTGGTCGCGTGCAAACGTACCCGAGCCATCATCCTTCGGGCAGCCGCCCACATACAATTCCTTGATAACAATAGAGCCACCCACCGACAATTCCAGGTTGATAACAGCCTCAGCAGTAGCCGTACTGGCATTCACCGCACTGTTTATACCATTAAACAAATACACACGCGCATCCTTCACACGCTTGTCCGATGCCGCCGCCTCGTAAATTCCCTGCGGGACTTCAAACAGCGCTACCCCCTGTGCATCGGTAGAGTCGGTAAACACCGTCCCCGTAGAAGCATTTTTCAGCGTTACCGCCACATCGGCAGCCGGTTCAAAACCCTCACCGGCAGGATAAGCCAGCGTTATTTTCACGTTACTCACCTGATAAGCAGGTACATCCTCTTTCGTACAAGCGCAGAATGCAATAACCTGCACCAGCACCAGCGTCATGATTAAAATCTTTCTCATAGTGACATTCTTATTTATATAATTATTCTTGTTTCCGGAATTAAAGCTTCAACTTAAACGACACACCGTAGTTGAAGGGGGTTATCAGACTGGAGCCATACAGCGAACCTTCGGTACCCGTTTGCCATATTTTCACTTTCTGCAAGCTGTAAAAGAAATTGTTGGCAAAGAAAGATACGGTGAGATATTTGCCGATTTCCTTGGTCACATTAAGATTGGCCGAGAAATAAGGCGAGTACCCCTGCTTGCGGAACATATAGCCGGTATTGCTCTTCACCACCAGCTTACTCAGCTCATTATACAGGGCACGGTCGTTGTCGTAAGCCCACACAAACTTTTCGAGAAAAGGAATCTGCGTATGCATATCATCGCGCGATACATAGTAAAGCGGATAAGTAGCCAGATAATTCTCGCCGGAGTAGATATCCGAAGCAACAGCCGAAGGCAGATAGTCCGATCGTGAATCGAGCACATAGCTGCGGGTACCACCGCTATACTCACTCAAGTTCTGGCGCGTATTGAGAAAAGTCCCCTCGAAGCGGAGAGAAAAAATCATCTTCACCTTCGGCACATGCGTCACCAGAGTCAGATTGGTATTGAGCCGGCGGGTTTCGAAGCCGTTGTAGTTATTGGCCCCTCCCACATAATAACCGATGTAACGGTAAGGCTGCCCGTCACTGCCCATCAGGCTTGACGAAGACGGCGTAACTGTTTCGTCCACCCCCTTATACCGATAAAACTTGCCATCCAGACGGACAGATGTATTCAGCACACGGATGCGGTCGAAGTCGATAACCCACTCCAGTCCCATTCGCGAAGAAGAAGAACCGTTTATGCTCATGGAAGCAGACTGCAAATCCTTCATCACCTTATAAGCCAGCTCCTGCGAAGGCAAGTTGCCGGTCTTGTCGGATACAGTCACCACCCCCGTCACGTTATCAATGGTATAAACACGGTCGGCCGACGGAATCGGACAGCCATCCAGAGCAGTCTGGTCTGTCAGCTTATAGTCGAACGGAGTATAGATACGCGTATCGGAATAAGGCTGCTTCATGGTATTACAGAAAAACGACAGCGACACGCGGAATCCCTTAAAACGCAAGTCGGTGCCCACCTCACGCATAATGCTGTACTGCCATTTCAGACCGGCATTATAGACAGGCTGCACAGGCGTCGTATGATACGCATAATACGTTGTACCGTCCGCCATGGCACCGGGAGCAAAAACCAGCCGGTCCACATACGACTCGCGCGGATACAAAATATCAAACGAAGGCAGTTTCACCGCTTTGCCCCATCCGGCACGCAACGTAGCTCCCCGGAAAAAGCCCGTACGACGCTCGCCGAATACATAGCGGGCACTGATACGCGGCGACAAGCTCGACACAGTCCCGTACCGGTTTCCGGAGATAAATGTCATGTCATTCCGCAACCCGGCCTTCACCTCGAGCTGCGAAGCACGAAAAGGCACGCTAATGCGCTCTTCCATATAAGCCGCCAGATTTCCCACCGCCGGCAACGCATCGAAGCGGTATTCCCGCCAGGTAGGAGCCACCGACATATCGGTATAATACTGCCCGCGCCCCAGGTTCTTCTCCCCTTTCCAGTCGGCCCCCAGCAGCAGGTTACTGTCCATTTTACCCAACTTGTGCGACCAGCGCGCCTTGAGGTAAGCCGTATAATTCACCGGCCGACTGTCTGTAAACGAAGTAACATACCAGTACCCCGTAGGCAGCAGCAAGATAGGCGCATCCGGATTATCGGCATATTGGGCAGCCACGAAATATCCCTCTTCGGTAGTATGAAAGGCAGGCTGCACCGCCGAAGCCGACTTGTTGGTTCGAGTTTCGTCCAGCCGGTCAGAATAAGCGAAAGTCAGTCCCCATCGCAAGTTAGACAGCCAGTTGGAATTAAGCATATAATTGAAAGACAAGCTGCTCCACAGCGCATTGTCCCTGCTTTTCGAATAAGTTTCCTTGAAAGCATCGGGGTCCGATTCGGTATTCTGTCCGCCTATATTGCCGTTCACGCTCAAATCGACAGAAAGACTCCTCCCCGCCTGCGAATGAAAAGTATTGCTGTATTTTGCTCCGAAAGCATTTCGGATATACGAATTATAGGGCGAGGCAATGTCCGAAACCGAACGTACACGCTCGTACGAAAGATTCACCACACCCGCCTTATGTCCCAGGTCTATCCCCTTGCTCAACGCATACGACTGCGTATTGGGGCGTACCGACACATCAAAATAAAGCGGACTCTTTCCCTTTCGGGTCACAATCTTCACCACACCGTTGGTCAGGTCGCCGTACTCCACCGAAGGCACCCCCGTCACCACCTCAATGCGCTCCACATTACTGCTACCCACATTTCTCAGGTCCGTACCGCCGGTAGAAGTAGCCGTGGCATTCCCCGACAGGCGGACACCGTCCATCTCAATCACCGTACCAAATGCCGGATTGCCCATCTCAAGACTTTCTCCGCGCAAGGTCACCACCTGTTGCGATGCAGTAAGCGCTTTCGCCTTAGCAGTCTGTTCGCCGGGAAGCAAGCTCATGGCATCCGATATGCTCACATTCTGCATGTGGTCGAGTGCCGTTCTGTTCAAGGTATAGGCAGTAGCCGCATCCGCCGATTTTCTTTCGGCAGTCACAGTAACCTCCTTCAGTGCCAGCGTAAGTTCCGACAGGTAGACACGCACCGGACCCATATCGGCATTCACTTGCAGCGAAAGCCTGTACTCTGAATAGCCCATGCAGCGTACCACGGCCAGATGCTTACCCTTCGGCACATTGTTCAGCACAAAACGCCCGTTGGCATCCGTCACCGTGCCCATTCCGCTCCCCTCAATCCACAGCGTAGCAAATTCTACCGGAACCTTCGACTGAGCGTCGAGCACTTGCCCCGTTACAGTGTATGCCTGCCCTACAACGGGCAACGCAGCCAATACCGATGATAATAAAAATTGCGCCCTCATAATCTTGTTGTTTCGGATGCAAAATTATTTTCATTATCCCAGCATGGCAATACCTAAAAATTAGTATTTATAAACGTAAAAAGGCCTAAAATAGCTATTATTAGGTAGTAGCAGCCTGACAAGATTTGCTATTGGATACAAAAATTGCTGCCCGATAAAGATTTCTCTATCGGGCAGCAATAAAACACGACTGTTGGTTGTTACAACACGCCATAGAGCGAAGAGTAATTTCTTCGCAAAGATACACCGCCGGGAATGGGAAAGTGATACTTGTTGTGCCTGGATACACAAAACATTAGCATTATTAAATCATTAAAACTTAGTAAATATATCAACACGAAAGATTTCTTCCGGCAAGTCAGGTGTATCAATGATGGTCCACTTTACATCTGTATGATCATTTAATCTTTTCATTATGGTCTCATAAATCATTTTTAAAAACCCCAAGACAGTATCATCTTGAACTTGTGGATTTTGCCGATTATAATAAAGGACAAAAAGAAAACCGGAAATATCACCCCAAGATGGGTATTTTAAAGAAAAAGAACTCCACACATCTTTCAATTCATTCTTCAGGCAATCAATGTTTCCAGATAATGTAAAATAATCAATGATTTTTTTACAAGACCGGTATTCCAGAAAGTTCTTTACATCATTGAAATCAAAGCCTATCATACTACGTTTTACTATCAAACAGACAAACGCGTTCACAATATCTACTACTTTTTCGTCCGCTTTTTCAAATGACTCAGGAATGGAACTGCAATGAAAAGCATCACAGTCCACAACAAAAATTCCACTTACCGATTTTTCTATTTCGCTAAGAAATTGTAAAGCATTCCTTCTTTTCTCCACACCTTCCGACGAATGAGGCAACTTAACGACAAGTAATTTTGCCGGAATTTTCATATCATCTGCTTTTTGGAGAAAAGCCTTTATACAATTTTCTTCTGCATCTCCACCCAAACATACAATTAAACAGGACAAAAGTTTATTTGAGAAGTATTTATGAAGAAATACAATTTCTTTCAGCTCTTCTCCGTTCATGCCAACTGCACATAATTCTGTATTCGGCAGCCCACAAGCTTGTATCCTGTCTACAATTCTGCCCACTCCACTACCTACACCAATAATGGAAACAGTTGCTTCTTTACCCAAAGACAAATTAAAAACATTGGCCAATCCATTACTTTCCATACAATTCTATTTTAGCCTTAAGTTTTATGAGGAGCTTAAAGAGTATACGATAAATCCAACTTCAACACTATTCATTCAACAACTTGGATGCTTTTAGAATACTGTCCAGTATAAAGTTACAAAAAGCAGAAGAGCTGTAAGCTTTATCAGTTAACTCATCTATAATATAATAAAGATATACACCGCTCCAATTGTTATATTTATCCGGTGCCCATTCCCAGCCCCAATTCCAATTTGCACTGGTATATTTAAAGACAGGAGCTTCTGCACCTCCTAATCGGGTTCCCTCTGTTTTTATACCGTAATACAGATTCATCAGCCCCCAAGTTTCAAATATATAACTCAACTTGACCGCTTTTTGATCTTTAACAAGAAGATAACTGAAACCCCAGTCTAACTTTCCACCTTTTTCTGCAAAATCATTAACATCAAGATTAATATTCAACTTAGTTTTCTGTTCAGCAATTACTTTTACATATTCCAATGCTTTCACAACAGGACCGGATATAGCCTTTTTGATAATTTCATTTTGATACGAACATATTAAAATTGCATTTTTCAGATAATCTTCTTGAGATGCAATTTCTTCAACAATCGGATTCTCTTCATTCATATAATATGCAGTTATTTGAGTAAGTAAATGATGATATTGAATTATTGTTTCTCTCACTTTGGGTTTGTCATAAGCCAAAGCAGCACAACCTTCGAGCCATTTCAGAATATCTTGATTGTACGATATTAAAGTACAGTCGAAAGCAGCATCCGCTCCGACAGAAAACGAAGAGGGACTGCTACCATAAAGCGTCAGATATAATATCTTAAAATTCTCAGGAGAATGATATTTGTCTTTCGCAAAATGATAATATCTGAGTAATTGGTTGGGTTGGTCCTCCGCATATATTTTATTTTCAATAATCAATGACGGTATACCTGACTCTAATGGCATTTCAATTAAAATATCTATACGCCCACCTTCTGTTCCGTCATCATTAATCCGGCCAATATAATATTCCGTTGTAGTGACAGCTTTGTTCAGCCCATTAATTTCATCTGGAATGTCAAGTTTTACAACATCCTCAATAAACTTCTTTAAAAAAGCTTCACAACATCCATGGCTGCCCTCTGGGTTCAGCAATTCGGCAAGCATTGAAGAATGCAATCTTACTTCCTCACTCCAAAGCCCCAAGACATTGAATACATTGAAATTTTCACCACGCCTCTTGACTTCTGTTTGCTTAACAATCTGCTTCTTTTGTATTTCACCTATTCTTCTAAGCAGAGTTTGCATGTTATTTTCCATAACGTATTATTTTACTAGCGATTTAGAATTCAAAGATATCAGCCCCCTATTGGCGGAATTAAATTATAAAAGATTTATGTTTAAAAAGTTGTGCATATTG
>Flurry_p1__coassemble_310_pt1 | contig 34613 bp, 25 predicted proteins | sample Flurry_p1__metabat2_high_PE_018 | metagenome-assembled genome bin Flurry_p1
GCGACCCTAACCTTGGCAAGGTTATGCTCTACCAACTGAGCTATTTCCGCATCTTTATCAGCAACCGTGGTTTGTTTCTCGATTGCGGTTGCAAAGGTAGTACTTTTCTCGAAACCTCCAAAACTTTCCAGCACTTTTTTTGTACTATTTTTTCACTTTTTTCTTATTACATTGATTTTCAGACACAAAATTTCAAGCCATTCTGTCCCGATAATCTTCGTACGAAAACGTTTTATACACTTCCAGCTCATCGTTCAGATGCCAGATGGCAATCGAAGGATGGTGTATACCGTTAAACATATTGGTCTTTACCATCGTGTAATGTATCATGTCTTCGAAAACAATCCGCTCGCCCACGCGCAGCTCATGGTCAAACTTCCAGCTGCCCATATAGTCACCGCTCAGACAACTGTTGCCTCCCAGACGATACACATGCTCGCCGGCAGCAGCCGTTTTCACTGCATCGGCCTCCAGCATCTCGGCACCTCTCACCTTAGGCTGATAAGGCATTTCCAGACAGTCGGGCATGTGGCAGGTAAAGCTCACATCCAGGATGGCCGTACGTATACCTCTGCTTTCCACGATGTCCACCACCGAAGCCACCAGCGATCCCGTCTGCCACGTAAAGGCCGAACCCGGCTCCAGAATCACTTTCAGGTGCGGATAGCGTGTCCTCAGTCCTTTCAGCAGTCCAATCAGGTGCTCCACATCGTAGTCCTTTCGTGTCATCAGATGTCCGCCTCCCAGATTCAGCCAGCGCAACTGGCCGAACCACTTGCCGAATTTTTCTTCGATGTGCTTCAGCGTACGCTCCAGCTCGTACGAGCTCGATTCGCAGTGACAGTGGCAGTGAAAGCCCTCCAGTCCCTGCGGCAGCGTATCGGGCAACAAATCGGCCGTAACGCCGAAACGCGTTCCGGGTGCACACGGATTATACAGTTCCACCTCCACTTCCGAATACTCCGGATTGATACGAAGTCCGCAAGAGATGCCCTCTCCCTCGCGTTCCACACGCGGGTAGAAGCGCTCAAACTGCGAAAGAGAATTAAAAGTGATGTGACTGCTGTATTTCAGGAAATCGGCAAAATTCTCGTCCGTATAGGCGGGCGTGTACGTATGTGCCCTACTGCCAAACTCCTCGTAAGCCAGCCGCGCCTCGTACACCGAACTGGCAGTGGTATAATGAATATACTCCCTGAAGATAGGAAAAGACTTCCACATGGCAAAAGCCTTGAAAGCCATGATAATCTCCACACCCGCCTCATCGGCCACCCGTTTTATCAGCGTCAGGTTATTCCTCAACTTTTCCTCCTCCATCACGTAGCACGGCGAAGGTACCTTTGTAATGTCCAACATAATTATCTATAAAGTCAATCGGTTATTATTCAATCTTCTTAAAACGCGCAAACTTCAGCAGCAGCTGTTTCTCGCCGGCATGCTGGAAGCGGACTGTCGCCTTGCAGTTTTCGCCCGTTCCTTCTACCTTGAGCACCTCTCCCTGTCCGAAACGTTCGTGCGCTATCTTGTCGCCTACCTGCAGGCCGCCCTCCGCTGCCGGTGCCTTATTGCCGGCAGCCGGAACCGTTTCTGCCGTCCGGATAGGCTTCAGATTACGCGGCGGTGCCTTGATAAAGACAGGACGTTCCACGTAAGCTCCTTCTTCACGCTGCTCCTGCCGGAAACGCGCGGCACCTTCCTCTATCCGCTTCACCATGCGCTCCTCCTGCGGCAAATCCAGATAGCGGGCATCTATATCCTTCAGGAAACGGCTCGGATTGCAAAACTCCGTCTTGCCATACTTAAAGCGGGTCTTGGCATACGTCAGAAAACAATGCTCTTCTGCACGTGTTATCGCCACATAGAACAGACGACGCTCTTCCTCCAGCTCCTTGTACGAATTGCCTGAAAGCTGGCTCGGGAAGAGATTTTCTTCTATTCCCACCACAAAGACATTCTTGAACTCCAGTCCCTTGGCCGAATGGATAGTCATGAGTGTAATCTTCGCGGCATCCGCCTCCTGGTCGGTATCCTGGTCCGACATCAGCGAAACCTCCGAAAGGAAATCGCCCAGCAGTATACGCTCGTTTCCTTCCTCACGTCGCATCATGCAGAAGTCGTGCATACCGTTAATCAATTCTTCGATGTTCTCCTGCCGGCTGAGGTTCTCCGGACTGCGGTCCTGATAAATATCATTCATAATTCCCGACTCGCGCACGATGCGTCCTCCCAACTCGTATGCGGTTTCCGTCTGCACCGCACCGATAAAGCTCTCCATGATGCTTCTGAAGCCCTGCAGCTTGGCATGCGTACCCTTGTTCAGCGCCAGTCCGTAAGCCAGCGGGTCGCACAGCACCTCCCACAGACTGGCATGCCCCTGTGTGGCAGCCGCTATGATCTTCCCAAGCGTCGTATCCCCGATTCCACGGGCCGGATAATTGATGATGCGCTTGAAAGCCTCCTCATCATGCGGATTCACAGCCAGGCGGAAGTAAGCAATGACATCCTTAATCTCCTTACGCTGGTAGAACGACAATCCCCCGTAGATGCGGTAAGGCAGTGCACGCTTGCGCAGTGCCTCTTCGAAGATACGGCTCTGCGCGTTCGTGCGATACAGCACGGCAAAATCATCGTACCCGTAATGCCCTCTCAGGCGGAGCTGGGCAATCTTGTTCGCCACAATCTCTCCTTCCTCCACATCACTATAGGCACAATACACCGCCAGCGGCTCTCCCACCTGATTTTCAGAGAAGACCTCCTTCTTAATCTGTTCGCGGTTTTTGGCAATCAGACTGTTGGCTGCCTTCACAATGAGCTGCGTTGAGCGGTAGTTCTGCTCCAGTTTGAACAGACGTGCATTGTTATACAGTTTCGTGAATTTCAGAATATTGTCGATATTCGCTCCCCGGAACGAATAGATACTCTGCGCATCATCGCCCACCACACACACGCGCTGGTGTTCCTTTGTGAGCTGAAGCACAATGCTGTGCTGCACAAAATTCGTATCCTGATACTCGTCCACCAGCACATAGCGGAACTGCTCAGCATACTTTGCCCGCACCTCCGGATGCTCCTGAAACAGCAAGTATGTATACACCAGCAAGTCATCAAAATCCATCACGTCACTCTGCCGGCAGCGGTTCCAGTACTGCTTGTAAATATCGCGTATGGCCGGCATTTTGGCAGCACTGTCCTGCTGCAGAATTTCCATATCCGAGGCATAACGGTCGGGCAGCACCAGGTGGTTCTTGGCATTGCTGATACGTCCCAGTACCGAACCGGGTTTATACACTTTCTCGTCCAGCTGCATCTCCTTGATAATGGACTTCACCAGATTCTTCGAGTCCGAAGCATCGTAAATGGTGAAATTGGCAGAAAAGCCAAGGGTGGCCGCCTCCGTGCGCAGGATGCGTGAGAAAATAGAGTGAAACGTACCCATCCACAGTCCGCGGGCACGCTCTGCCCCCACCTGTCGGGCGATGCGTTCCTTCATCTCACGCGCAGCCTTGTTTGTAAACGTCAGTGCCAGGATAGACCACGGCATGTAGCCATTATCCAGCAAATAAGCTATCTTGTAAGTCAGCACACGGGTTTTTCCCGAACCTGCACCGGCTATCACCAACGAAGGTCCGTCATTGTACAACACCGCAGCGCGCTGACTCTCATTCAGTTCGTTCAAATAATCCATCGTATCCTTTCTATTTAGGCGCAAAGATAGTGAAAGCCAAGTGCAGAGACAAATAGAAAACGCAGTTTTCTGCCTTATTAAAAGATACAGATTAAAAGATACTGAAAGACGAAACAGATACAAAAGAAAAAAAATAGCCCCAAATGCTTTTCTATCATTTTTTTTGAGTAACTTTAGAAAAACTATAAAGCTAATGTATAACTTTAATAATTCATCACTATGAAACATGAAATGCCCCAACTCCCGTACGCACCAGACGGACTAACCCCCGTTATCAGTGCCAACACCCTGTCCTACCACTACGGCAAACACCTGCAGGCGTACATCAATAACCTGAATACCCTGACAGCCGGAACCGAATACGAACAGCAGACGGTAGAAGAAATTGTTGCCTCCGCCCCCGCAGGCGCCATCTTCAACAATGCCGGACAAGTACTCAACCACACCCTGTACTTCCTGCAGTTTGCCCCTGCCCCACAACGCAACCGCCCCGAAGGTCCGCTGGCCGAAGCCATTGTCCGCGACTTTGGCAGTTTCGAAAATTTGCAGCAGGAAATGAGCAATCTGGCTACCACCCTGTTTGGCTCCGGATGGGCCTGGCTGTATGCCGGTGCCGACGGCAAGCTCGGTCTGGGCAAATACCCCAATGCCGAATGCCCGCTCCGCGAGAACAAGACGCCGCTGCTCTGCATTGACGTATGGGAACATGCCTACTACCTGGATTATCAGAATCGCAGAGCCGACTACATCAAGGCTCTCTGGAACATCATCGACTGGGAAACAATAGAACGACGTTACGGTTGTGGCATATCACAGCAATAACATACTTTCGGCATAAAAGAGATGAATGTACCGCATAAAAAAGACTAAAGTTTATCACACTGGTGACACAGCAGCAGGTCACGGATTTTACTTCAAAAAAATACCCCTGGATTCAACTCTCACGAGCAGAAAATCCAGGGGATTTTATTTATACTGATTGGATTATAACTAATCAGAAGAAAACTGCAACCATCAGCATACCTACCGCAATGGCGACCAGTGTAGCCACCAGACCCGGCATCATGAACGAATGGTTCAGGATGTATTTTCCGATACCTGTAGTACCCGTACGGTCGAAGTTGATGGCAGCCACCACCGTAGGATAGTTAGGGATAAAGAAATATCCGTTTACAGCAGGGAAAAGTGCGATGAGCAGATAAGGAGAAATGCCCAGTGCCAGTCCCAGCGGTACGATGGCACGCACGGTAGCAGCCTGACTGTACAGCAGGATAGACATCACGAACAATGCCAGACCAAACAGCCACGGCATGCTCTGCACTACGCTCTCGATAGAGCCTGTAAGCTGTTCGATGTTTCCCTTGATAAAGGTGTCGCCCATCCACGCAATACCGAAAATGGCAATCACCGCCTGCATACCTGCAGGGAACACACTTCCCTGTACCGCCTTGATACCGTCAATACGCATGAACAGCAGAATCAGTGCAGCTGCACTCAGCATCAGGATTTCGATAATATAAGGCATATCCATCATAGCTTCCTTACCGTCTACCACAAATGTAGGACGCATTTCGCTGATAGAACCGAAAAGCACAATCAGCAATGTTGCCAGCAGGAATATGATAACCGACCATTTGGCTTTCGTAACGTTCGCCACATCAGCTGTTTTCACGCTTTCGTTGCTAATCATGCCTTCACGCACGCGGCGCTGATATTCGGGGTCGTCCAGCAACTCCTTGCCCACTTTCATCGAGCAGAAAGCTCCTACCAGCACACCAATCAGCGTAGCCGGCACGGTCACCATCAGAATGTCGAACAGCGTTATACCAGGCAACAATCCCAGCAATGCTACGGTAGCAGCCGAAATAGGACTGGCCGTAATAGCCTGCTGTGATGCAATCACCGCAATACCCAGCGGACGCTCCGGACGGATTTTTGTCTCACGCGCCACCTCGGCGATTACCGGCAAAACCGAATAAGCCACATGTCCGGTACCTGCAATGAAAGTAAACAGATAGGTCACAATCGGACTCAGGATAGTTACCTGCGAAGGATTCTTGCGCAACACCTTCTCGGCCAGTTTCACCATATAGTCCAATCCACCGGCAGCCTGCATACAAGAAGCGGCCGAAATAACAGCCACAATCATCAGCATGACATCAATCGGAGGAGCCGTAGGCTGCAATCCAAAGACAAATACCAGAATAGCAAGTCCTACACCACCCATCACTCCCAGACCAATACCTCCCAGTCTGGCACCGATGATGATTGCAATCAGAACAATCAATAATTGTAATATCATATTAGCTTTTTATAAAGTTAAAAAATTCAGTTCACAAAGATAGTCCATTTTTCTATTAATAACAAATTGTAACATGCAATTCTATGTCAATCACATCTTTACCGTTTTTTTTTCAGATAAATGCTATGGTCTATACATGCCGGAAGTTCCTCTTTGTAATGGGTTACCATAATGAGGGTCTTGCCTTCGCGGCGGCAGAAGGTCTCTATCACATCCTTCACCAGATGCCGGTTGTACAAGTCCAGTCCATGCAGCGGCTCGTCCAGAATCAGCAGTTCGGGGTCTTTCACAAAAGCCCTGGCCAGCAGTACCAGACGCTGCTCTCCGCTGGAAAGTTTCAGGAAATTACAGTCCTTCAGTGCAGCAATACCGAAAATATCCATCCACCACGCACAGATATCCTTATCCTCCTCGCGCACCTTGCGGTACAGTCCGATGGAATCGTGCAGGCCGCTTGCCACAATATCAATGGCCGGCAGATTCTTCAGATAGGCCCGGTGCATTTCGGGACTGACATAACCGATGTGTTTCTTGATTTCCCAGATACTCTCTCCCGACCCACGCTTCCGACCGAACAGGGCAATGTCGCAAGCATAGCTCTGCGGGTTATCGGCACACACCAGGCTGAGCAATGTCGACTTTCCGGCACCGTTTTCTCCACTAAGGGCCCACTTCTCGCCCCGATTTACCGTCCAGTCCAACTCTTTCAAGATGGTACGCTCACCATAGCGGATGCTCACCTGATTCAGACAGACCACCTGCTCGGAATGCATACCCTCTTTGTAAGGCAAATCCAGTATCCGTTTTTCCTTTTCCGGATTCAGCAGGCGGTCGGGCACAGCAGGCAGCGCCTGCAGATACGCTTCCAGCATAACCTTTGCTCCACACACCCTGTCGGCCACCGGTACCACATGCGTTATAAAGTCGGGAATGTCGTCCGATTTCGACAAGACCAGTATCACCTGCAAGGAAGTAGCTTCAATCAGTTGCCGCAACAGCGACTTCAGCAAATCGCGCGTAGCCGCATCCAGTCCGATAAACGGATTATCCATAATCAGCACAGCCGGACGGGCCAGCAAAGTGCGTGTCAGCTGGAACTTGCGCAACTCCCCGCTGGAGAGCAGGATAAGCGGCTTGTCCAGCAAAGCCTCCATGCCAAACAGGCCAAACAGCGTACGCTTGAATTCCTCGTCCTTGGCCTCGGGAAGCAGGTCGGCCACCACCGGAATGCCTTCCCTGTCGTGACTGTGCCAGCGCTGCTGATAGTAATAGGTGCCGTCCGCTTCGCCATACGAGTCACGGAACGAGATATATTTGATATTGTCTGATACCAGCGACGATACGGAAGATGCAAAGTCATAATGCACCTCGTTCATCAGCAACGGGTACTTACCGATGAGCATATCTACCAGCAAAGACTTGCCCGCACCGTTACGTCCCACTATGGCCACATGCTCTCCTTCGCCGATGGCTAGACTTACCGGCTCGTTCATCCGATAGTCCGGATGCCGTGCCACTCCATTCTGTACACAAATTATATTCCGCATTTTTACCCTCCTATTGATGCATAATTACAGCCGAACGGGGCGAAACCGACAACTGCGCTCCCTGCACAGTGCCCAAGCCTGCTGCCGCATCGACCCGTCCGTCTTTACATACCACCCGATAAACTCCTTCGGGGACAGTCAGTTTCACTATCTCCCTGCGGGCATTCAGCACCACAATCACATTGTTCCAGCTATCGCCCCCGGCTTTTCCCTTGATGCGGAAAGCCACTACGTTTTTCGGCGTTTCCAAAAACTCCAGTGCCTCTATCACCTTATCACGGTCGCCCAACCGGAAGCAAGGGTGTGCCTTGCGCAATGCCACCAACTGGCACACATACTCGAACAAATCCTTGTAGGCTATCTTGTTCTTCCAGTTTATCGTGTTTATATCATCCGGCGCATTATAAGCATTGCGCACGCCTTTCTTGGAACGCAGTATCTCATCGCCTGCATAAAGAAACGGAATCCCCTGTGCAGTCAGCACTGCCGTAAAAGCCAGTTTCTGCAGGGCAACCATTTCGGGCGCCGAAACATAAGGCAGTCTAGCCCGCAGACGGTCGGCCAGACACAAATCGTCGTGACAGCTCACATAGCTTATCATCTGGTCGGGTTGTCCGGCCCAGCGTACCGGCAACAGCGAGTCGGTAAGCTGCGGATGTTCTATCGCACCCACAATGCCCATCTTCACCATCGGCTCGAAACCGGGAACTCCAGCCAAGAAAGCTCCTGCCTTGTCGTCGGCCCACGCTCCGCGTAAGCCGTCCCTGAACTCATCGCCAAAAGCCGAGATACCATCCAGCTGTGCCATGTTCTTTTTCAGTGCACGCTGCTCTTCGGGACAGACAGAAGTATCGGCCGTCCATCCTTCGCCATATAATAATAAGGTAGGGTCTATTTTGTGAAGCTCGTCTCTAATGACCTGCATCGTCTTGAGGTCGTGAATCCCCATCAGGTCAAAACGGAATCCGTCGATGTGGTACTCTTCCACCCAGTAGCGCAGTGATTCCACCATAAACTTGCGCACCATGGCCCGCTCGCTGGCTGTCTCGTTGCCGCAGCCCGAAGCGTTCGAGAACTCTCCTTTTTCGTTCTTGCGGTAAAAATAGCCCGGTACGGTGCGTTCGAAGTTGCTGCCGCGGGTTTGTGCCGTATGATTGTAGACCACATCCATCACTACCCGCAATCCGGCACGGTGCAGGGCCAGCACCATCTCCTTGAACTCCTTTATCCGCACCTCCGGGCGGAAAGAGTCGGTGGCATACGAACCTTCGGGCACATTGTAGTTCAGCGGGTCGTATCCCCAGTTATACTGCGGGCGCGACAAGTCCGACTCATCTACCGACGAGAAATCGGCCGAAGGCTGTACGTGCACGTGCGTCACTCCCAACTCCAGCAGGTGGTCGACACCCGTTCTCTCGCCGGTAGCCATACAGGTACCCCGCTCCGTAAGCGCCAAGAACTTTCCCTTATGCGCCATGCCCGATACCGAGTCCATCGAGAAGTCCCGATAGTGCATCTCGTAGATAACGGCATCTGCCTTACGCTTAAAATCAGGACGGCGGTCCTGGTCCCATCCCTGCGGATTGGTGGTTTCCAGATCAATCACCGCCGCACGCAGTCCGTTTACCCCTACGGCTTTGGCCATCACTCCGGGAGTATCTCCCTGCCACACATCCTCTATCTTTACATTGAATACATAATAGGTATGTTTCAGGTCGCCCTCTACGGTAGCTTTCCACATTCCCTGGGCAGCGGGCTGCATGTCCACCATCTTGTAGGCTACACCTCCGGTAGCCTCTTCGTACAACAGCACCCGCACTTGCTGGGCAGTGGGTGCCCACAGGGCGAACTCCGTAGCCGCAGGCGAGTAGCGCATCTCCTCCCATTTCCCTTCGCAGACGGGATAGTCGTCGAAAGAGTCATGCCGGACATCGCGCGGCGACTGACAGCTCAGCGCAGACGTCATGACTGAAGCCAGAAGCAGGTGTTTCATTTTCATTGTGACTAACATTTTACTTTATCGGGATTTTTCTTCACGAAATCCTTCCAGCTCGAATAGGCTTTCTGTATTTCGGGTTTGCCCATCTGCAGAAAATGACAATAGGCAGCCGCCAGCGCGTCGGTAGCATCCATAAAAGGTCCCATTTCCGAGTCAGGAATGTGCAGCAGCCGCTTCAGCATATCGGCTACCTGCTCCTTGCTGGCCTGTCCGTTTCCGGTTATCGCCATCTTGATTTTCAGCGGGGCATATTCGGTAATCGGTACTTCCCGGCACAGGGCAGCCGCCATGGCTACTCCCTGCGCACGCCCCAGTTTAAGCATGGACTGCACGTTCTTGCCGAAAAAGGGGGCTTCGATGGCCAGCTCGTCGGGCAGGTAGGAAGCAATGATTCCCTGTACGCGCTCGTAGATGTGGCGCAACTTCAGATAGGGGTCCTTGCACTTGCGCAGGTCTATCACGCCAAGGGTGATCACCTCCGGCTTGTTGCCCACCACTTTCAGCACGCCATATCCCATGATATTGGTTCCGGGGTCAATACCTAATATGATTTTTTCCTTTACCGCCAGAATCATTTAATTACCTCCAGCAGTGTAGAAAAACCTACAACATCGTTTTCGAAAACCTTCTGCATTTCCTGGTACAGTGCATTTCCCTGTTTTACCAGCCAACGGTGCAGTGTGGCACTGTCTTCCACCTCAAACTGTATGGTGAAACACTCTGAGCCTTCTTCCTTATGGCTCAGCACACGGAAGATACGGGGATTTTTCAGCATTCCTGTTTCTTCAACAGCCGGAAAATAGCACTCGTTCAGCCAGATGATAAAATTATGTGCTTTACTTAAATCCAAATGATAAGTTGTAGTGTGTATCAACATAACGTTCTTTTTTTTAATTAGTATACCATATATATAACTGAAGTACAAAATTACGGAAAGTTTCCCAATATCACAGCACAAAAAACAAAATATACCTGCCGGAGGTTAAAAGCAAAACGGGGCTTTCCGGGCAGGAACGAATGGCGGAAAGGGCATAAACGATGTTGTAACAAGAGTTGTCTGGGAAATAACTGGACCAGAAAATCTCTTCCTTTTATAAAAAAAATCATTTTAAAAGCTCTCATTTTTAAACTGAAACAAAAACTTCAGAGGCAGCTGATGGTATGAATCTGCTTAATATTCAATGGATTTCTTTTCATATTTATAAAATCTTCCTAATTTTGCACCTTATTCAGACACTAATGTGTAACGACATAATGGATTTAGAACAAAGTTTTATTGAACTGATTGAGCAGAGCATACGCAACAACTGGGACAAAAATGCTCTGACCGACTACAAGGGGGCTACACTGCAATATAAGGATGTGGCCCGAAAAATAGAAAAACTGCACATCCTCCTGCAAGAAACGGGGATTCAGCCGGGCGAAAAGGTAGCACTGTGCGGACGAAACAGTGCCAATTGGACGGCTGCCTTTCTGGGTGTCATCACTTACGGCTGCGTGGCTGTTCCTATCTTACACGAATTTAAAGCCGACAATGTGCATAATATCGTCAATCACTCCGAGGCAAGACTGCTGTTTGCGGGCGACCAGGTGTGGGAAAACCTGAACGAAGCGGCAATGCCGAATCTGGAGGGGGTTATCGAGCTGAAGAATTTTGACTTAGTGGTTTCGCGCTCGGAAAAGCTGACGTATGCACGTGAGCATACCAACGAGTTTTTCGGAAAGAAATATCCGTGCCGCTTCCGGGCAGAGCAGGTGACATATCGCCGGGAACTGCCGGACGAGCTGGCTATCATTAATTATACTTCGGGCACTACGGGGTATTCCAAAGGGGTGATGCTGTCGTACAGAAGTATTCTGTCGAATGTGCTGCACATCGGAATGAAGGTGGGCCTGAAACCGGGCGACCGTATTGTGTCGATGCTGCCACTGGGACATGTTTTCGGCATGATATTCGATTTTCTGTATGGGGTGACGGCTGGTGCGCACATCTGGTTCCTGACCCGTATGCCGACTCCCAAAATCATTGCCGAATCGTTTGCCGAAATTCAGCCGCGCATCATCGCGTGTGTGCCGCTTATCGTGGAAAAGATTTTCAAGAAAAACATTCTGCCTAAAGTGGACAACAAACTGGGCAAGCTGTTGCTGAAACTGCCGATTGTGAGTGACAAGGTGAAGGAGCTGATCCGACAGAAGGCAATGGAGGTATTCGGCGGAAAGTTTATCGAGATTGTCGTAGGTGGAGCGCCTTTCAACGGTGAGGTGGAGGCTTTCTTGAAGAAGATTAACTTCCCCTACACCATTGCTTACGGCATGACGGAATGTGGTCCGCTGATTTGTCACAACCGCTGGGATGAACTGGCTATTACTTCGTGCGGACAGGTGGTAAGTAATATGGAGGTGAAAGTGCTTTCGGACAATCCTGAAACGGTGCCGGGCGAGCTGGTTTGCCGCGGGGCGAACGTGATGCTGGGATACTACAAGAATCCGGAGGCTACGGCACAGACTATTGATAAGGACGGGTGGCTGCACACCGGCGATATGGCTGTCATCGACAAGGATGGTTTCGTGTATATCAAGGGACGCTGCAAGAACTTGCTGCTCACGGCTTCCGGACAGAACATTTATCCGGAGGAAATAGAGGCCCGGCTGAACAACATGCCGTTTGTGGCAGAATCGCTGGTAATCCTGAAGGAGAACAAGCTGGTAGCACTGGTGTATCCGGACAACGAGGAGGCGTTTGCCAATGGTATGAGTACACAGGACCTGGCGGGGGCTATGGAAGCCAACCGGCAGGAGCTGAACAAGCAGTTGCCTAATTATGCGCAGATTTCGAAATTCAAGCTTTATCCTGAGGAGTTTGAAAAGACGGCCAAGAAGAGTATCAAGCGTTTCTTGTATCAGGATATAAAAGATTAGTTTTTTCTTCCCTATCCCCTTTGCCTGCTCCCGGAAGTGTCCGATGAAAGCAAAGGGGATTTTTTTCTTGTAAAGTTCTTGCATTCGCTAGGGGGATTGTATTATCTTTGAATGGTCAATCATAATTTGCAGGAATGGAAAAATCACCTCAACTTTTAGTATATAAGGCTTCGGCAGGCTCGGGAAAGACTTTTACCTTGTCTGTGGAGTATATCAAGCATCTTATTGCCGACCCGAAAGCGTATCGGAATATTCTGGCGGTTACCTTTACGAATAAGGCTACCACGGAAATGAAGGAACGTATTCTGAATCAGTTGTATGGTATCTGGATTCAGGACAGGGACTCGGATGCGTATCTGAAGAAAATTGCTGCCGACTTGCAGATGGAAGAAGATGCTGTACGTACGGCGGCGGGTAAGGCTTTGCATACCATCATTCACGATTACAGCCGGTTCCGAGTGGAGACAATCGACTCGTTTTTCCAGTCGGTGATGCGGAATCTGGCCCGTGAGCTGGAGCTGGGGGCTAATATGGATATTGAGCTTAGCGTGGGGGATGTACTGAACGATGCGGTGGATGCCATGATTGAAAAGCTGGACCGCCACTCGCTGGTGCTTTACTGGTTGCTGGAGTATATTGATGAACGGATTGCAAACGATAAGCGCTGGGATGTATCGAAGGAAATCAAGCGGTTTGGAAGGAATATCTTCGATGAGGAATACGTGGCAAAGGGAGAAAAGCTGCGGACGAAGCTGAAGGACAAGCAGGCTGTTACGGCGTATAGCAAGGAGTTGAAAGCGATACGTGATGAAGCGCTGGAGCAGATGAAGGGGTTTGCCGAACAGTTTGAAGGGGTACTGGAGGTGAACGGACTGGTTCCGAATGACCTTATACGTGGAGCTAGTGGCATCAGCAGTTACTTTAAAAAACTGGCGGCTGGAAAGACGGGAGATGACTTGCGTAACAAAACGGTGGAGGACTGTCTGGAGAGTCCGGAGAAGTGGTCGTCGAAAAGTTCGCCTAACCGGGATGTTATCTGCGCACTGGCGGCCAGTGAGTTGATGCCGCTCTTGCAGACAAGTGAGGAGTTCCGCCCTAAGAATAACCGGATTATTAATTCTTGCGAGCTGATTCTGAATCACATTAATAACTTGCGCCTGCTCACGAACATCGATGAGGAGGTGCGTATCCAGAACCAGGAGCATAATCGTTTTCTGCTGTCGGATACAAATGCATTGCTGCATAGCCTGATTCGGGAAGGTGACCCGTCTTTTGTGTTCGAGAAGATTGGCAGTTCTATCCATACGGTCATGATTGATGAGTTTCAGGATACCTCGCGCATGCAGTGGGAGAATTTCCGCCTGCTTTTGTTGGAGGGATTGTCGCAGGGTGCCGACAGCCTCATTGTGGGGGATGTGAAACAGTCTATTTATCGGTGGCGTAGCGGCGACTGGCAGATTCTGAACGGACTGAAAGGACGGATTGAGGCTTTCCCGGTGAATATCCAGTCACTGAGTACAAACTATCGCAGTGAGAGTAATGTCATTGCTTTTAACAATACGTTTTTTACAACGGCATGCAAGGTACTAAGCGACTGGCATGTGGAGGAAACGGGAGTGCCTTGCCGGGAGTTGGAGGACGCTTACCGGGATGTTTGTCAGGAGAGTGCCAAGAAGATGGAAAAAGGGTTTGTACAGGTGAACTTCGTCAAGGAGGAAGCAGAGGAGACTTATACGGAGGCTACTATCCGTCTGCTTGCCGGCAAGGTGGACGAACTGATTGCAAGCGGGGTGCGGATGAATGATATTGCCATACTGGTGCGTAAGAATAAGAATATCCCTCCTATTGCTGATTATTTTGACAAGCATACGCCTTATACAATTGTATCGGACGAGGCTTTCCAGTTGAGTGCTTCGCTTGCTGTTTCGGTAATGATTGACGGATTGCGTTATCTGGCTAATCCGGACGACCGCATCGCTCAGGCGCGACTGGCTGTGAACTTTCAGCAGGAGGTAATGCAGCGGCCTGTCGATATCAATACTGTGCTGCTGAATAATATGGATGATTATCTGCCGGCTAGTTTCTTGCTGCAACAAGAAGCGCTGCGTATGATGCCGTTGTACGAATTGCTGGAGAAGCTGTTCGGTATTTTCGAACTGCACAGGCTGGAAAAGCAGGATGCTTATCTGTGCGCTTTCTTCGATGCCGTAACGGAGTATATGCAGAAACATGCTTCGGAACTGACTTCCTTCCTGATCTACTGGGATGAGAAGCTGGCTTTGAAGACGATTCCGTCGGGCGAAATCGAGGGGATACGTATCTTGTCTATCCATAAATCGAAAGGACTGGAGTATCATACGGTTCTGCTCCCGTTCTGCGGCTGGACACTCGAAACGGAAAGAGGTATTCCGCATCTGGTTTGGTGCAGTCCGGATGAAGAGCCGTTCAATGAACTGGATATCTTGCCGGTTAATTATTCGAAAGCGATGCAGGCTTCTGTTTTTCAAAAGGAATTCAGGGAGGAGCAATTGCAGCTGTGGGTGGATAATCTGAACTTGCTGTATGTGGCCTTTACAAGGGCATGCAAGAATCTTATTATCTGGAGTACACCGCAGGCAAGCCGGACGGTAGCCGAACTGCTGCTGAAGTCTTTAAGCTGTATCAGCGGACTTTCGGAAGAGGAACTGACTGAAACGCCGTATGAATGTGGTGAGTTGTGTCTTTCAGAGGAGAAAACCGCACAGGCACAAGGCAACCGGCTCAATGCTGCTCCACAGCCGATAGCACTGCACATGGAGAGCCTTGAACCTGACATTGAGTTCAGACAATCTAACCGCTCGGCTGATTTTATTCAGGACGATGAAGAGGATAAGTCGGCCGAGTATATCCGGCAAGGGGAATTGCTGCACAGGCTGTTTTCTTCTATCCGCATCGCTTCCGATTTGCCGGGTGCCATCGAGGAGCTGATGTGGGAAGGTATCCTGGAATCGGAGGAAAAAGCCGAACAGATTGGCAAACTGGCTGAATGGGCTTTACGGAATCCGCAGGTAAAAGGATGGTATGAGGAAGGCTGGGAGCTGTACAATGAATGCAGCATTTTATACCACGAAAATGGCGTTATGCAGACACGACGCCCTGACCGTGTAATGATTAAGGACGGAAAGGTTGTGGTAGTGGACTTTAAGTTTGGTAAGAAAAAAGATGTATACCGGAAGCAGGTGGAAGAGTATATGCAGCTGCTTGGGGCTATGGGATATACCGATATTAAAGGTTTTTTGTGGTATGTTTTTGCAAATGAACTGGATGAAGTAACAACAAATGACTAAGCACATGGAAACATTTTTGAAATTAGTTGCAACCGATTTATATGACAAGATACAGGGGAATTTGTCTAAAACTGCTGTAGTCTTCCCTAACAAGCGTGCCGGACTGTTCTTCAACGAGTATCTGGCGGCTTGCTCTGATCAGCCGATTTGGTCGCCTTCGTATATCAGTATCAGCGAGTTGTTCCGAGAGCTTTCTCCACTTAAGGTAGGTGACCCGATAAAGCTGGTATGTGACTTGCACAAGGTTTTCTGCGAATGTACACAGAGTAAGGAAACACTGGATGATTTCTATTTCTGGGGAGAAATGCTGATCAGTGATTTTGATGATGCTGACAAGAATAAGGTAGATACAGATAAACTGTTTGCCAATCTGCAGGAATTGAAACAGATAGCTGATGATTATACGTTCTTGGAACCAGGACAGGAAGAAGCTATCCAACAGTTTTTCCAGAATTTCTCCATTGAGCAACGGACACAACTGAAAGAGAAGTTTATACAGATATGGAATGCGTTGGGAGATATTTATTCACGGTTTAAGGCATTGCTCCGCCAGCAGGGCATTGCCTACGAGGGAATGCTGTACCGGGATGTTATCGATAACCTGAATCCGGCTGAATTACCTTTCGACACGTATGTATTTGTAGGATTCAACGTATTGAACAAGGTTGAGCATGAACTTTTCGAAAAGCTGAACAATGCAGGGAAGGCACTGTTTTACTGGGACTATGATGTCTTCTATCTGAATAACATGAACCATGAGGCTGGCGAATTCATCCGACGTAATTTACGCGATTTCCCGTCCGAGCTTCCTGTTTCCTGCTTCGACAACTTGAACAAGCCCAAGGAGATTTGTTACATTTCCTCTCCTACTGAGAACGGACAGATCCGCTTTTTACCACAATGGATACGCAACAATCTGACTGCACCTGAAAAGGAAACTGCTGTAGTGCTCTGCAACGAAGCTATGCTGCAACCGGTATTGCATTCTCTTCCTGCAGAAGTGGAGCATTTAAACATAACCATGGGATTCCCCTTATCACAAACTCCTGCATGCAGCTTTGTAAGTACCTTATTAGAAGTGCATACGGAAGGATATCTGAATGGTAGCGGAAAATATACATATCAGCAAGTTATCAGCTTGCTGCGTCATCCTTATACCCGGAAACTTACCGACATGGCTTTGGAACTGGAAAGGGAACTGACCGCAAATAACCGCTTTTTCCCCTTACCGTCTGAATTGAAAAGGGATGAAGCTCTAGAATTGCTGTTTACGCATCCAAATTCCAATCTGGAATTATGCAGACTTATTTCGAAAGCGTTAAAAGCGATAGCGGTAACCTACAAGAAAAACACCGGTAGCAGTGAAACTTTTGACCCACTTTATCGGGAAGCGCTATTCAAGACATATACGTTAATAAACCGTTTCTGTACGCTAATCGAAAATGGTGACCTGCAGATACAAGCCTCTACACTAAAACGGCTTATCAATAAGGTATTGTTAAGTGCCAGCATACCTTTTCACGGTGAACCAGCCATCGGTATGCAGGTCATGGGTGTATTGGAAACCCGTAACCTCGATTTCAGACACGTATTACTGACATCAGTCAACGAAGGGCAGTTGCCAAAGAATGCCAACGATGCTTCTTTTATTCCGTATAATCTTCGAAAAGCTTTCGGTATGACTGTGCTTGAACACAAAATAGCCGTTTACGCCTATTATTTCTACCGTCTCATTCAACGGGCCGAAAAGGTAACATTGTTATATAACACAGCTACCGAAGGAGTAAACCGCGGAGAATGGTCGCGCTTCATGCTTCAATTCTTAGTAGAATGGCCTTATCCTATCAGTAAATTCAGTCTGGAAGCCGGACAGTCTCCACAAGGTGGACACCCCATCGTAGTAGAAAAAACACCGGAAATCATGAAACGCCTACAAAGCGTTTTTGATGTACGTGCAAATACCAAAGCTGCCTTTTCACCATCAGCTTTAAACTGTTACCTGGACTGTCCTCTGAAATTCTATTACCGTTATGTAGCAGGATTAAGTATTCCAGATAACGTAAGTGCAGAGATTGACTCACCTACTTTCGGAAGCATTTTCCACGACGCAGCTGAACAAATCTACAAAGACCTTACTGGGCATGGAAATCTCATCACCACCGATAGTATTGAACAACTACTGAAAGATGATGTCCGCTTACAAACATATGTAGACAACGGGTTTAAAAAGCTATTCTTCAATATACCAGAAAGTGAACGTCCTGAATACAACGGTATCCAGCTAATTAACTCTGCCGTAATTCTACGCTATTTAAAACAGCTACTTGAGCTTGACAAGCGCTACGCACCTTTCCAGTTTATGGGTAGTGAACACAAAGTATATGAAAACATTGATATCAATACTCCTAAAGGTATCATAAAATCACGCATAGGAGGCATTATAGACCGTATGGACTATAAAGACAATATACTCCGCATCGTAGATTATAAAACTGGTGGAGAAACAGAATCACCAGCTGATATACCTTCGTTGTTCACACCTGCTCCCAAACGGCCACACTACAGTTTTCAGACTTTCCTATATGCGGCGATTATCTGCCAGAAACAATCTCTACAGGTTGCTCCTGCATTACTGTTTATTCATAAAGCAGCTTCAGAAAACTACTCACCGGTTATCCAAATAGGAGCTCCTAGAAAACCCAAAGAAACAGTTCTGGATTTCAAAAAGTACAATACGGAATTTAGAGAGAAACTACAAGAACTGCTTGAAGAAATATTCCATCCGGATATTGCATTCATACAAACCACACAAGAAGATTTTTGCGCCTATTGCGACTATAAGCGTTTGTGTAAAAAATAGCTAATAGACATAAAAACAATATTCAATCAAACAATAAAAAGTTTATATAGTTAATAGATGTTATACAATGAATTTATATTTCTTTATTATGAACAACTATTAAATATTTTTTGTTTATTTGTAGTGTTTTTCATAGTAATAGATTAAGATTAGTAGTTAGTATTAGCTTGTGAAAGTATATACTAAGGAGGTAAAAGCGTTTACCTTTAGAAAATAGAAAGGCTATTTCCTCACCCCAGGAAATAGCCTTTACTATTTTTATGCCGCAACAATAACCTTTTATGTAATTCCACTCCATACAAATTCCAAAAATTAAATCCAAACGTTCTCTTTATAAATACTCAAAAAAAATCCTGCAAATAGAAAACTATCTACAGGATTTTCATATACTTTTCTGAAAAAATCAATTCTGCAGTGAACGCAACGCTTTACATAACTGATCGGGACACGAAGTAGGACGCGAGCCACAACGAATGCCTTCCAAACGGGCTATAACTTCATCCACTGCCATTCCTTTCACCAAAGAAGATATTCCCTGAAGATTTCCATTACAACCACCAGTAAAGTGAATATCCGTCACGATGCCATTCTCCACTTCCACCTCAATCAGGCTACTACATGTTCCTTTCGTTTTATAACAAACCTTCATAAATCGGCTTATTCTTCTTCTGCAGGTTTCATATTAGTGTATACAGTCTGAACATCATCAAACTCTTCCAGACGTTCAATCATCTTATCGATAGTTTCACGCTGTTCAGGTGTAGCATCTTTCAGGTCATTAGGAATATAAGTAAAGTCACCACCGACATCTTCAAAGCCACATTCTTCCAGATGTTTCTGGATAGCAGCATAGCTTTTCGGATCACCGTAGATAGTAATAGTACCTTCTTCCGGATCTTCATCGAATTCATCTTCTACGTTGTAGTCAATCAAGTCGAGAATCAGCTCTTCCATATCCAAACCTTCTTTCTTCTTGAAAGTAAAAATACACTTATGGTCGAACAAGAATGCCAGTGAGCCAGTAGTACCCAAGTTACCGCCAAACTTGTTGAATACAGAACGAACATCAGCTACTGTACGAGTAGTATTGTCTGTCAGGGTATCTACAAACACAGCGATTCCGTGAGGACCATATCCTTCGTAAGTCATGCTCTTGTATTCGCTCTGGTCCTTACCCATAGCATTTTTGATAGCCCGTTCGATGTTGTCCTTCGGCATGTTTTCACGCTTACAAGTAGCGATTACCGAACGCAAAGTAGGGTTGTTTTCCGGTTCCGGACCACCAGCTTTTACAGCGATAGCGATTTGTTTACCCAGACGTGTAAAGGTCTTAGCCATGTGACCCCATCTTTTCAATTTTGCAGCTTTTCTATATTCAAATGCTCTTCCCATTGGATTTTATATTTTAATTGTTGTTTAAAACTTATTTGTCTACTGTTTATCGCAATACAGCTCCCAGTTTATTCTGCAAGTTAGCAATCAGCTTCTGCATGAATTTGTCAATCTGCTTGTCGTTCAAGGTTGCGTTCTCATCCTGCAGCAAGAAACTTACCGCGTAGCTCTTCTTTCCTGCTTCCAGATTCTTGCCTTCGTATACATCGAACAACTCTACAACTTTCAGCAATTTCTTTTCAGTTTCGTAAGCGATTTTTTCAATTTCGGCAAACTGAACATTTTTATCAATCAGCATCGCCAAGTCACGTTTCACAGCCGGGAATTTAGAAATTTCTGTATAGCTTACTTTTGCCGACTTGATAGCCTTCATCAGCTCTTTCCAGTTGATGTCTGCATAATAAACTTCGTTGTCGATATCGAATGCTTTCTGAAGCTTCTTGTTCACCACACCGAATGTTGCAAGCAATTTACCGCCACGAGTATGTACACTCAACGCAACCGAATAAATATCGCTGGTAAGATTTCCAAATACCAGATTACCGAAGTTTACACCCAGACGAGTAAAGATATTCAGCACATACGCTTTCAGCTCGTAAACAGAAATGTTTTCATCGGCATGAGCCCATGAGTTGCTTACACGCTTACCAGTAAGCCACAAGCCCAAGTGCAACTCTTCTGAATAAGCAGCCAGCACCTTATCCGGATTCTTGTTTTCGGCATGGAAATGATAGCAGTTACCAAACTCAAAGAATTTCAAGTCAGCATTTTTACGGTTCGCATTGTGCTGGATGCTTTCCAGACCACCGAACAGCAACGACTGACGCATTACATTCAAGTCATTGCTCAGCGGATTCATCAAGCGCACCAGATTTTCACTCTTGAAGCTTTCCAGGCCATCGTAGTAAGCTGCAGCTGTCAGTGAGTTATTCAGGATTTCGTTGAAACCACAACCCACCAGCTGTTCCGAAATCAGATTCTGCAACTTCACAGACTTGTCGACATCACCCTTGGTAGTAAGGCTTGACTTCAGTGTAGTAGGAATCTCCACATTGTTATATCCATAGACACGCAAGATATCCTCTACCACATCACAAGGACGCTGTACATCCACACGGTAAGCCGGAACCAACAGCGAAAGTCCTGTTTCAGTTTCAGATACAATCTGCATTTCCAAGCTCTTCACAATATTCTTGATAGTTTCTACCGGAATAGTCTTACCAATCAAATCGTGTACATACTGATAAGAAAGTTCCACCGGGAAATCAGCGACAGGAGCCGGATAGTTATCCTTAATTTCGGATGCAATTTCACCGCCAGCCAATTCCTTAACCAGCAAAGCAGCCTCTTTCAGCGCATAGATAGTACCATTCGGATCGATACCACGCTCGAAACGGAAAGAAGAATCTGTGCTCAATCCGTGACGACGAGCCGTCTTGCGCACCCAAGTAGGATGGAAGTAAGCACTTTCCAGGAATACATCCTTGGTAGTTTCGGTAGTACCCGAATCCAATCCACCGAATACACCGGCAATACACATCGGTTCTTCTGTATTGCAAATCATCAGGTCCTTGTCAGACAGTGTACGTTCTACCTCATCCAAAGTCACAAACTTTGTACCTTCGGCCACTGTCTTCACCACAATCTTGCCACCTTTAATCTTATCGGCATCGAAGCAGTGCATCGGCTGACCGTATGCATGCAAAATATAATTGGTAATATCGACAATGTTATTGATAGGACGGACACCGATAAGACGCAGCTTATTCTGTAACCATTCCGGACTTTCCTTCACGGTAACACCTTTGATAGCTACACCGGCATAACGCGGACAAGCTTCCGTATTTTCAACCACTACATCGATATCCATATCGTGATTGTCTACCTGGAAAGCCTCAACAGACGGACGTTTCAGTTCTGCCTGATGACCGTTCTGCAGCAACCAAGCATACAAGTCGCGAGCCACACCGTAATGCGAGCAAGCATCCGAGCGGTTCGGTGTAATGTCGACTTCGAGCACATAGTCACTCTTGATATTATAATAATCTTTTGCCAATGTTCCGGGAACTACATCCTGCGGCAAAACAATAATACCTTCGTGGCTGGTACCGATACCGATTTCGTCTTCGGCACAAATCATACCGTTAGACTCAACGCCACGCAACTTAGATTTCTTGATGGTAAAGCACTCGTCGCCATCGTACAGCTTAGTGCCCAGCGTAGCTACAACCACTTTCTGTCCTGCAGCCACGTTTGCAGCACCGCATACAATCTGTACAGGCTCCCCCTGTCCCAAGTTGACGGTAGTTATATGCATGTGGTCCGAATTAGGATGAGGTTCGCAAGTAAGCACCTCGCCAATCACCAATCCTTCCAGACCGCCTTTAATCGTCTGAACTTCTTCTACCCCACCAGTTTCCAAACCAATGGAGGTAAGTGCGGCTGCCACTTCATCGGGAGTCAAGTCAAAGTTGACATATTCTTTCAGCCAGTTATAAGAAATATTCATATATGTAATGTTTTATATATTCTGAAAAGTTGTGCAAATTTAATACAAATATTTGGTTTACCCGTTGACCTTTAATGCTTTTTTATCAGAAAGGCAGCGGTCCTTCCGGCATAGGACCTCCGAAAGGATTATCCATAGCAGCCACTTCCTGAGGCACAGGAGGCGGCGGAACAGCAGCCGACGCATTCCCCTTGCTGATAGACGAACGGAAAGTTTTGGGCTCCTCGCCGGGCATAGGCACAATCAGATCGTCATCCGGATTCTGGAAGCGTGCATACTCGCCACGGAAGCGCAGCAGCACATCGCCCACCGCACCGTTACGGTGCTTGGCAATGATAATTTCGGCCATACCCCTCAAGTCGTTACCACGGTCGTCGGTATAAATTTTATAATACTCCGGACGGTGGATGAAACACACCATATCGGCATCCTGCTCGATGGCTCCCGATTCACGGAGGTCACTCAGCTGCGGACGCTTACCGTCTACACCCTCACGGCTCTCCACACCACGGTTCAACTGACTCAGGGCGATAATCGGAATGTTCAGCTCCTTGGCCAACCCTTTCAACGAACGCGAAATGGTACTGACCTCTTCCTGACGGCTGCCGAACGACATACCGCTGGCATTCATCAGCTGCAAGTAGTCGATGATAATCAGCTTCACATCATGTTCGCGTACCAGACGGCGTGCCTTGGTTCGCAACTCGAACACCGAGAGTGAAGGCGTATCGTCCACAAAGAGCGGTGCATCATACAGCTCCTTTATCTTATAGTCCAGCTGACCCCACTCATAAGGCGCCAGCTGACCGCTTTTAATCTTTTCACCCGGAATTTCGCACACGTTGACAATCAGACGGTTGACCAACTGCACGTTACTCATTTCCAACGAGAACAAAGCCACCGGCACCCGATTGTTCACAGCAATATTCTTCGCCATGGAAAGCACGAAAGCCGTTTTACCCATGGCAGGACGGGCAGCAATGATAATCAAGTCGGAGTTCTGCCAGCCGGAAGTCATCTTGTCCAACTGATGGAAACCACTTTCCAGTCCGCTCAAGCCATCGGTTCGGGCCGCTGCTTTCTGCAACATGTTATACGCCTCCTGGATAACCGGATTAATCTGCGTATAATCCTTTTTCATATTCTGCTGCGAAATCTCGAACAGCTTACCTTCAGCCTCCTGCATCAAGTCGTCCACATCCTGCGTTTCGTCAAAAGCCTTGCTCTGGATATTGCTGGTAAACGTAATCAGCTCACGTGCCAGAAACTTCTGGGCAATAATGCGCGCATGGTATTCTATGTGAGCAGACGATGCCACACGACCACTCAGCTGCGTCACATAAAACGGTCCTCCAACCTCTTCCAGCGTACCTTTGCTGCGGAGCTGCTCGGTAACCGTAAGGATATCGATAGGCTTCTGCTGAATGGCCAAATCAGTAATGGCCGCATAAATCAGCTGGTGACGGTATTCGTAAAAAGATTCGGGACGCAATATCTCGCTGACCAGCGAATAGGCATCCTTCTCAATCATCAATGCACCCAGCACAGCCTCCTCCAGTTCGGGAGCCTGAGGCTGCAAATGACCGTACTCGTCGGTCTTCTTTGCTCTAGACTGCTGCGTGCTACGTGGGTATTTTCTCGTTTCGGGCATTTATAATTGTTTTATTACACAAAAGTACGGATTATTCGCCGAAAAGCACAACAGTCTTCAAAAAAAACGCTACTTTTGATAAAACTAACCAAAAAACTAAAATCATGATTGTTTTTCCAAATGCAAAAATAAACCTGGGACTGAACATCGTAGAAAAGCGTCCCGACGGCTACCATAACCTGGAAACCGTATTCTACCCCATCAACCTGCAGGATGCCCTCGAGGTAACACGCCTGGAAGGAAGTACGCACGATTTCAGACTGCACGTAAGCGGTCACGTCATCGAAGGCAATCCCGAAGATAACCTGGTGGTAAAAGCCTACCGCCTGCTGCAGTGCGACTTCGAGATGCCGGCCATCGACATCCACATGTATAAGCACATTCCTACAGGTGCCGGACTGGGCGGCGGTTCGTCCGACTGCGCTTTCATGATTAAGCTGCTCAACGACAAATTCTCACTGGGGCTTTCCACCGAACAGATGGAAGCGTATGCCGCACAACTGGGTGCCGACTGTGCCTTCTTCGTCCGCAACAAGCCTGTATTTGCCACCGGCATTGGCAACGTATTCCAGCCTATTGACCTTTCTCTGGAAGGCTACCACATCGTACTGGTGAAACCCGACATCTTCGTATCCACACGCGATGCCTTTGCACAAATCACTCCACACCGTCCCGAAGTATCGCTCACCGAAATCATCCGTAAACCGGTAGAAGAATGGAAAGAATGGATGGTAAACGATTTTGAAGCAAGCGTATTTGCCAAGTACCCCGAAATCAAGGCACTGAAAGAACGGATGTACGAACTGGGCGCCGTATATGCCGCCATGAGTGGCTCAGGCTCGTCGGTATATGGTCTTTTCAAGAACAGCCTGGAAGATGTAGATACCCATTTCCCGGGATGTTTCTGCCGCCAGCGAAAAATGGAATAAGACGATGATGGAAATACCCAAACTGCATTATTTCGATAAACCTCTAAATCCGGACGAACGCCCCAAGCAGTTTACCTATCCGTTTCATTATACCCCGCATCCATGGACGATGGAAGCAGCCCGCCAAGTGCAGGACTACCTGAGCCAGCGCACAGACTGGAGCCGGGAGTTACAGGCAGGTAAAATGTTCGGGGTGCTCGTCGTGGAAACTCCGGAACACGCCATAGGCTTTCTGGCGGCCTTCTCGGGCAATCTGGCCGGAAGCAACCAGCATACTTATTTCGTCCCGCCCGTATACGACTTGCTGCAACCCGACGGTTTTTTCCGAATAGAAGAAGCACAGATTTCGGCCATCAACGACCGTATCCGCTGCTACGAAAATGCTCCGGAATACAGACAGGCACGCGAAGAGCTGCAAACCCTGAAAAAACGGGCCGAAGAAGCGCTGCTCCTGGCACGCCAGCAAGAAAAAAAAGCCAAAAGACTGCGCGAAGAAAAAAGAAAAAGCGGACACCTCACCGACGAGGAGCAGGCTGCCCTGATTCGCGAAAGCCAGTTTGGCAAGGCCGAACTGAAGCGACAAAAGACGGCATGGCAAAGCCGGATAGACGAGCAGCAACAACAGGTAGCACTCTACGAAAAAGTGATAGAAAACTGCAAGCAGGAACGGAAACAGCGGTCGGCTGCCCTGCAAATGCGGCTGTTCGGAGCTTTCAACATGCTGAATGCGCGGGGAGAAACCAAAGACCTGTGCGCTATCTTCGCTCCCACTTCTCAAGGCGTTCCTCCGGCCGGCGCAGGCGAATGCGCTGCCCCGAAGCTACTGCAATACGCCTATCAGCATCAGCTCAAGCCACTGGCCATGGGCGAATTCTGGTGGGGTGCCTCACCCAAGGAAGAAATCAGGCATCACGGACATTTTTACCCCTCGTGCAAAGGCAAGTGCGAACCGATACTGGGCCACATGTTGCAGGGACTGGACGTTGAACCCAATCCGTTGCTGGCCGATACGTTCCGCAATGCCACACTCGAAATCGTATACGAAGATGCATGGCTGGTAGTCGTAAACAAGCCGTCCGGCATGCTTTCCGTCCCGGGTAAAAACGACCTGGATTCGATACAGCAGCGCCTCATGCAGCGTTATCCCGAAGCCGAGGGGCCGCTCATTGTACACCGCCTGGACATGGCTACCTCCGGATTGTTGCTGACCGCAAAGACCAAGGAGGTACACCAGGCATTGCAAGAGCAGTTTGAAAACAGGACTATCCGCAAGAGATACACGGCATTGCTCGACGGTAAAGTTGCCGAAAAAGCCGGACGCATCACGCTCCCACTCTGCCTGAACCCGATGGATCGCCCCCGGCAGATGGTAGACACAGTCCACGGCAAGGCTGCCATCACCGACTATCAGGTAATAGAGGAAACAGAAGCCTACACACGAGTGTATTTCTATCCGCATACAGGACGAACGCACCAACTGCGGATGCATGCCGCACACAAGGACGGGCTGAATACTCCCATCAAGGGCGACGAACTGTACGGAAGAAAAGCCGACCGCATGTATCTTCATGCTGCCGAGCTGCATTTCATACATCCCGTCACCGGCAAGGAAGTGCATGTAGTAAAGGAAGCTCCTTTCTGAAACAGCCTGTTAACAAAGATAGAGTACTGATAAAAAACATTTTTGAAGATAAACCTTTTACAGTAAACTTCATCTAACTTTCAAACGGCCGATAAAACAAAAAAAAATTGAATTAGAAATTTAAAACATGAACGTATGAAAAAGATGCTTTTTACTTTAGCGTTTGCAGCCATCAGTTGCACTACTTTGTTTGCACAAAACATGCCTGAACCTCAGAAAAAACAGCGTAAACCCGTTACCATAGAAAAGCAGGTAAACAGAATGGCCAACCAGCTTATGCTGGACGATGCTACGGCAGCCAAGTTTGCTCCTCTTTATAAAGAATATCTGGAAAACCTGCAAGGCTGCTGCGCACAGAGTTGCTGCAAAAATACAGCTGCCTGCCCTAAAAGTAATGCCACGCTGACCGACAAGGAAATCGAAGCGCGCATAGAAAAACGTTTCGAGATGCAGCAGCAGAGACTGGACATTCAGAAAAAGTATTACGACAAATTTAAAAAGATTCTGAATGCCAAACAACTGGAAAAAGTCTTTGCTCCACGCCCCAAAATGGCTAAAAAGATGATTTGCCCCAAAGCACCTAAAGGTGACCCGATGGGTAAGTATTGTCCACAGGGCGGACCGGTTGTAAAAGATTTCCAGATTAAGAAGTAAGTTCTGTACCCATAAATAGAAAGAGAAAAGTCCTATCGATATTTCATATTGCTGAAATTGGATAGGACTTTTCTCTTTTTTATCCCTGTCTCTCTTCTTCGGCTCAATTATGATCAACCTACGGCACAATTATGATGCAGGTACAGCATTTTCATCATGTAAGTTCATCTCAGCAATGAAACAATAGAAAGGTACCAACACAAAAAACAAAAGCCAGACACCGTTTTTTCCGTAAAAATCAGCTATCTTTCTCCCGTATTCTAAAAAAGACGTAAATATGAACTTTCTGGAACTTGTAAATAAGCGGAAAAGCATACGCTCGTACACGCACGAGCCGGTAGACCGTGCACTGATTGCACAATGTATGGAAGCCGTACGGCTGGCTCCTTCGGCTTGCAATTCGCAGCCGTGGAAATTTATCGCAATAGACGACCCTGAACTGTTGCCCGAAATAAAGAAAGCCACCAGTAGCATGGGGATGAACAAGTGGATACACGACGTTCCGGTTATCATAGCTGTAGTGATGGAACGCGGTAACTTCACTTCGCAACTGGGTGGCCTCATCAAACAAAAAGACTATGCCAATTATGACATCGGCATAGCCGTAGAACATTTCTGCCTGCAAGCGGCAGAGCTGGACCTGGGCACCTGCATCATCGGATGGTTCGACGAAAAGAAGGTAAAGAAACTGCTTGGCACAGGCAAGCAGATTCCGCTGCTGATTGCCGTAGGACATCCTGAAAAGACTCCCGAAAGCAGGCCGCGGAAAAGTATGAACGATATTTTCAGTTGGAACAAATAGCGGCCTAGTTTCAGAGTGCAGCCAGGGTTGCCAGCATCTGCTGGTAAAGCGGGACGGCAGCCTTGCGGATACAGACTCCGGCTGCACCGTGCAACTCGCCGTCGGCCGGTATGCACAAGCTCAAACAAGGAAGAGGGGCATATCCTTCCACCCCTTTGGAGTAAGTCCAGCTTTCATCGGGTTCGGCATCGGTCACTACCGTACACATCACCTGTGCCTCTTGCAGGGCCGATACGATGCGGTAGCCGCTGAGGATATCGAACCCGCTGTCGTTTTCTATCGCATAAGCAGCCTCGTCGGCATAGCCTTCGTTAGTTACATCGAGCACAAGAACTTTGGTAGGACGAATGGACTGCCCGCTCATCCACTGCATCACTTCTTCAGCCCCCTTGGAATTGATTTCTTCATCACCGGTAAAAGCCACCAGACAGTGGGGAGGCAAAGCATCGCGCAACATCATATCGACCACGACTGCATTTGTCGCACTGTTGTCGAAAGTTCCCTTCCAGCCATCGGCTGTCTGTTCGACAAAAAATCGGGAGTACACGGCATCTATGTGCGACGAGATGAGTGTCTGGCAGGAGGTTTCCTCCTTACGAGCATACACGCGGCAAAGGTTTCCGCTGAACACCGGCCTGTAGACAGAGTTTTCCAGCAAACGGGCTATCGTATCCAAACGGGTGGTATCGGTAAAAGTCTTTCCATCGTCGCAGGAGCCGACCGTAAGCTGCCGGAGCAGATTTTCAAAAGTTTCCATCGTTTTAGCAAATAAAAAAGCGCAAGCTACGCATCCGTAACTTGCGCCCAAACCTATAATATTAAATTAGAAAACAGGCAACTGATAAATGAAGCCTACTGAAATTCGGTTGGTAGAATAGTCATCGAATCCAAATGCTTTCGCTCTGTCTTCGAATTTATAAGAACGACCCACGTATGTCAGATAAAAATGCAGGTTGGATTCCATCGGATAGTATTCCAGACCGGCAAAATATCCCAGTGAAGTGCGGTACTTGCCTTTTTCTGCAACGTTGTCACCTTCAACAGTGAGCTGTTTGCCTGCTGATGCTGTTTCGTACATACCTTTCACGAAGATATTCCATTTCGGGTTAAAACGGTAGTTCCACTTGGTTACCAGTGAAAGATAGCGGGCATCGTTGGCAGTATGGCCATTCACATCACCGATGATATTGGTAAGCATACCTTTACGGTCGAGTCCTTCGTTAGAGTACATCACATCGAAGAATCCGTTTACTTTACCCAGATTCAGTTCGTTACCGAATGCCAGATAATACATGCGGTTTCCTCTGGCCTCGTTCATGATAGAAGCCGACCAGCGAGTCTTGAACACATCGCTGAAATTACCGTTCCAGTTCAATGTATAAACCAGCGGCATCTTGGCATCTTCTACGTTATTGCCATAAGTTTTTTCGATTGAATAGTTGCGGCTGTTCAGCACCTGAAACTGCAACTGCTGCGACGGAGTAACCTGATAGGCAATGTTCAAACCTGTAAAGAAGTTGCTCATATTCTCAATCATGTCACTGTACTCGTAGATTTCAATCGGATTCAAGTCGAACTCGATACCACCATACGATGCACACTGCTTACCGGCAAACAAAGACCATTTGTCGCTCAGTTTCACACCGATACCTGCGATATCGATGGAAGTAGATGTATTGTCGAAGCCGTCACTTCCGTCGTTGCTTCTGTTCAGACGCTGACGATAACGGTATGACAACCATGAGTTGAGGTTACCCTTGGCTTCGATACGAATCTGGCGAATATTGAACTTGCCCTGCTGGAAACCGTCCTGGAACATGGCATCGTATCCGGCATGCATGTTCATATACAGGTGCAGATAGTCCTGTTTCTGGTTATATCCTGTCACAGCCTGGAAAACAGACTTTCCTTCTGACATGCTCTCGAAAAATTCCTTCTTGTCTTTTTTCAGCTCATCAGCATCCGAGTCCACTGTTTCTGCAAAAGCCGTCGAGATACTGAGCCCGGCCATCAAGCATAAAAGCGTCTTTTTCATAACTGTAATTTTTTACGTGAATCAATACTGATTAAAATAATTCTGAATCTGTTTCCAGTCGTTTGTCTTAGTCAATGCAAGCATCAACAAAACACGTGCTTTCTGCGGGTTCAGTCCCTGTGAAGCAACAAACTGATATTTATTGTCGTCTACTTCGGCATCCTGTGTAGTAGGACCGGTAGGTACACGTGAAGAACGAACTACCAGAATACCCTGCTTACGTGCTTTTTCCAATACGGGGAATACGTTTTTGTGGATGTTACCGTTGCCCACACCTGCGTGGATGATACCTTTATAGCCGTTGGCAAGCATCGGTTCAGCCATGTCAGCCTCAACGTTAGAGTAAGCATACACAATACCTACTTTAGGAAGTTTATCCAAACCTGTAACGTCGAAATCAGAGTTTACAGTGTTTTTCTTTACACTTTCCATATTGTAGAATACTTTACCGTTGAAGATGTATCCCAGCGCACCGGCATTAGGAGCCTGGAAAGTTTCAACGCTTACAGTGTTCATTTTCAATACAGTGCTTGCACCCAGCAAAACACCGTTCATGGCAACCATCACACCTTTGTTCTGTGATTCTTTAGCACTGGCAGCTACCACTGCATTGTAAAGGTTAAGCGGCCCGTCGGCACTCATGGCTGTAGAAGAACGCATGGCACCTACCAGAATTACAGGTTTCGGGCTCTTCACTGTCAGATTAAGGAAGAAGGCTGTTTCTTCCATCGTATCGGTTCCGTGAGTAATTACAATACCGTCTACTTCCGGTTTAGCCAACAGTTCGTTGATTCTTTTAGCCAGTGTCAACCACACGTCATCGTTCATATCCTGCGAACCGATGTTCACAATCTGTTCGCCTGTAACATTGGCAATATCCTGCAACTGAGGTACGGCCTCAATCAATGTAGCAATGGCTACCTGTCCGGCTGTATAATTTGTTTTTGTAGCCGAAACACCGGCTCCTGCAATTGTTCCTCCGGTAGCCAGAATATGAATATTGGGCTTTTGGGCAAAGGCAGTCACTACCATCAACATCATGACTGCAAGCATCATACTAATTTTCTTTCTCATAACAGTAAGAATTTAATTAATAATAAATTTTAAATTATTGCTGATTCATTTCATAAAGTCAGAGCATCGACAATATTTCGGATACGAAACCTCATCTGCGCTTTACAAATATACACTTTTTTCTTTATAGTGTATACTTTTTATAAAAATATTTGTCAGCACTACAAGAAAAGAAAGAATATTTAAAAAGACAGGCTGTACAAATAAAAAAAGCTGCCCTGTTAGACAACAGGACAGCTCCTTGAACTATTTGATTTCCTAAATCAGTTGAAGTAATACAAAAAGGTAGCTACACCCTCGATTGCTTTCTTCTTCTGATCTTTAATATCAATAGAGAATTTGATTTCAGCCTTGGCTACACCACGCAGGTTAACCAGTGACTGCAGATGCGCAGTAAGACGTACGCTCTGTCCAACCAGCACAGCCTGTCCGAATTTCATTTTGTCCATACCGTAATTAACCATCATTTTCAGGTTATTTACTTCGATAATCTGATTCCACAGATATGGCAACAATGACAAAGTAAGATAACCGTGTGCAATCGTGCTCTTGAAAGGACTTTCAGCTTTGGCTTTTTCTACGTCTACATGAATCCACTGATGATCCAAGGTTGCATCGGCAAACTGATTGATTCGTTCCTGTGGAATTTCCAGCCAATCTGATACACCAATTTGCTGTCCTACTAATTTTTCGAATTCTTCGTAAGAATTAATGATAACTTTATCCATTTTACTCTGCTTAAATTATATTAAGGCGACAATTGCCCATTTCTTATATTTTTGTGCAAAGATACAAAATAACCGGATAGTAACCTTAAAACTTGTATAAAAAACACAAGGGAAAGCTACATCCGGCTATTTTTGATATAGAGATTATTTCAGTCCACGGTTCTTCAACAGTGCATCTGTTCCCGGTTCTTTGCCACGGAAGTTCTTATACATATCCATAGCATCGTCTATTCCGCCCGGAGTGAGGATGTAAGTACGGAACTTCTGCGCCAGGTCCTGATTAAAGATGTCGCCGGTTTCTTTAAATGCCTGGAAAGCATCGGCATCGAGTACTTCGGCCCAAATGTAGCTGTAGTAGCCGGCAGTATAGCCACCGCCCATCGTATGGTTAAAGTAGGTAGTGCGGTAGCGTGAGGGAATCTGTTTGAGTAATCCACGTTTTCCGAGTGTCTGCTGCTCGAAAGCCATCACATCAAAGTCGGCAGGTATTTCCTTAAGCACGTGGTAGTCCATATCCAGCAAAGAAGCAGCCAGATATTCGGTCGTTGCAAATCCCTGACCGTATTTGCCGCTCTTATCCAGCTTTTCTATTAGTTCGGCAGGAATTACCTCACCGGTTTTATAATGTTTGGCATATACTTTCAGCACTTCCGGTTCGAACACCCAGTGTTCCATAATCTGAGAAGGAAGCTCAACAAAGTCGCGGGGAACACCCGAAACGCCGTAATAGTGTACATCCCTGAAGAGATTGTGCAAGCCGTGACCGAATTCGTGGAACAAGGTAGCAGCTTCATCTGCACTCAGAAGAGCCGGTTCGCCGGCTGCAGGCTGTGTAAAGTTGCAAACGATGGTTACTACCGGACCCTGACGCTTACCGTCTGCATAAGTCTGCGAACGATAAGAGCCGCACCATGCACCACCACGCTTGCTGGCACGCGGGAAGAAATCCATATACAATACTCCCAGATGCGTTCCGTCTTTATCCTTGCACTCGAAACACAAGGCATCAGGGTGTGGCAAAGGCATGTCCTTGAGCTGTGTGAAGGTAATGCCATAGAGTTTGTTGGCTACATAGAAAGCCCCTTCGCGAACCTGGTCCAAAGGCAGATAAGGACGAATCTGGTTTTCATCGAGATTGAACTTGGCCTTTTTAGATTTTTCGAAGTAATAGCGCCAGTCCCATCCTTCGGCTTCGAAAGAATTGCCTTCTTTTTTGATTTCATTCTGAATGTCGGCCAGTTCGGCTTTTGCCTGTTTCAAAGCCGGTGCCCACACTTCGTCCAGCAAGTTGTAAACATTGGCTGATGTCTTGGCCATACGGTCTTCCAGCACAAAAGATGCATAATCTTCGTATCCCATGAGCTGAGCTTTCTCCAGCCGTTTCTGCAGCAAAGTTTTTACAACTTCCTTGTTGTCGGCATCGTTGTTGTTATTGCCCCGGTTGATGTATCCCTTGAAAATCTTTTCACGCAATGCGCGGTTATCGGCATACTGCAAGAAAGGCATTACGCTGGGATTATGCAATGTGAACAGCCACTTGCCTTCCATTCCTGCCGCTTTAGCTGCTGCAGCAGCATTGGCTATCAGGCTTTCCGGCAGACCGGCCAGGTCTTCTTTTTTATCGATTACCAACTGAAATGCATTGGTTTCCTTCAGCATGTTCTGTCCGAAGGTAAGCTGCAACATTGCAATTTCAGAATTCAGCTGACGCAACTTGACTTGTTTTGCACTGTCCAGATTGGCACCGCCGCGAACAAAATCCTGATAGGTCTCTTCGAGCAGTTTGGTCTGTTCTTTATCTAAATTGAATTTTTCCTTATTGTCATAAACTTGTTTTACACGTTCGAAAAGACGTGGATTCAGACTGATGTCATCGCTGTGCTTAGACAAAAGCGGTGAAAGTTCTTTGCTCAGTGCCTGCATTTCGTCCGAGGTATTGGCACTGTTCAAGCCATAGAATACAGCGCTTACTCTGCGCAGCAACTGTCCGCTCTGGTCCAAAGCCACAATGGTATTTTCGAAATCCGGCATTGAGCGAGCATTGACGATTGCATCAATTTCTTTAGCCTGTTCTTCCATACCTTTCAAAAAGGCAGGTTTGTAATGCTCCAGTTTTATTTCATCAAAAGGTGGTACACCGAAAGGTGTAGCATACTCGGTAAAGAACGGATTTACAGCATCCGAACTTTTTTCTTTATTGCCACTGCAAGCCATCAGCGACAAAGCCATTCCCGCAATTACAAGTGTTTTTCTCATTCTATATTTTTTTATCATTATCGCGGGTAAAGTTAACAAATTATAATCAAATAGCCAACAACCCTCTATGAATCTTAACGAATTCAGAGGATGTCGGCTATTTATTCCGTTTGGATGTTTATCAGAATGTGCAGTTGTCGGCCGGGTATTCGATTCCCCATTCTTTACGCAAGGCGTCCAGTAACTCCATCACTTTCAGAGTTTCTTCATGCGGCATATAAGGGGACTCAATCTCACCATTACGGATAGCTTGCATACAAGCTTCTACCTGGTATTCGAAACCGGTAATTTGTTCGGGACAGT
>Flurry_p1__coassemble_421_pt1 | contig 27068 bp, 27 predicted proteins | sample Flurry_p1__metabat2_high_PE_018 | metagenome-assembled genome bin Flurry_p1
GCCGCTAATCTAGCAATAGGCACGCGGAACGGAGAACATGACACATAATTCAAGCCTACTTTGTGGCAGAACTTCACAGAAGAAGGTTCACCACCATGCTCGCCACAGATACCACATTTCAGTTCAGGACGTACGGAACGGCCTTTTTCTACAGCCATTTCAACCAACTGACCAACACCATTCTGGTCGAGTACCTGGAACGGGTCTACCTTCAGAATCTTCTTGTCGAGGTATACCGGCAAGAACGAAGCGATATCGTCACGAGAGTAACCGAATGTCATCTGGGTCAAGTCGTTAGTACCGAATGAGAAGTATTCAGCACGTGAAGCAATGCGGTTGGCAGTCAGGGCAGCACGTGGAATTTCAATCATAGTACCTACCTTGAACGGAATTTCCATACCTTCTTCCTTGAACAACTCTTCTGCAGTGCCGCGGATAACTTTTTCTTGAGCTTCAAACTCGTACAGGATACCTGTCAGCGGAACCATGATTTCAGGATGCGGATCGTAACCTTCTTTCTTCAGTTCGATGGCAGCACCCAGAATGGCGCGAGTCTGCATTTCAGTGATTTCCGGATAAGTATTTCCCAGACGGCAACCACGGTGACCCAACATCGGGTTGTGTTCGCAAAGGCTTTCTACACGCTGGCGGATATATTCTACAGTTACACCCATTGCATTTGCCATTTCTTCCTGACCTTTTGCATCGTGCGGTACGAATTCGTGCAACGGTGGGTCAAGCAGACGAACGTTTACAGGGAATCCGTTCATAGCCTTGAAGATACCCTTGAAGTCAGCTTTCTGATAGGGGAGCAGTTTAGCCAGAGCCTTTCTGCGGCCTTCCACATCAGGAGCCAAAATCATTTCGCGCATTGCGATAATCTTTTCATTATCAAAGAACATATGTTCTGTACGGCACAGACCGATACCTACTGCACCAAAGTTACGTGCTACTTCGGCATCATGTGGGGTATCAGCATTGGTACGTACCTGCAGTTTGGTATATTTTTCGCAAAGACCCATCAGTTCTGCAAAGTCGCCCGACAATTCTGCAGCTTTCGTAGCAACTTCTCCCAAGTAAACTTCACCTGTACTACCGTTGATAGAGATGTAGTCTCCTTCTTTCAGCACAACACCGTCAATTTCTACTGTACGTGCCTTATAGTTAACATTGATAGCACCTGCACCCGATACACAGCATTTACCCATACCACGAGCTACCACAGCAGCGTGTGATGTCATACCGCCACGTGCAGTAAGAATACCTTCTGCAACAGTCATACCGGCCAAGTCTTCTGGTGAAGTTTCAATACGAACTAACACTACTTTATGTTTTTCTGCACTCCATTTTGCAGCATCTTCTGCAAAGAATACAATCTGTCCGCACGCAGCACCCGGAGAAGCAGGAAGACCGCGGGTCAATACTTTAGCTTGTTTCAAAGCCACTTTGTCGAATACCGGGTGAAGCAGCTCGTCCAACTTGTTCGGCTCGCAGCGTTTCAGGGCAGTCTTTTCGTCAATCATACCCTGACGGAGCATTTCCATGGCGATACGTACCATGGCAGCACCGGTGCGCTTGCCGTTACGTGTCTGCAGGAACCACAGTTTACCTTCCTGAACGGTAAATTCCATATCCTGCATATCGTGATAGTGATTTTCCAGTTTAGTCTGCAGAGCATCCAGTTCTTTGTAGATTTCCGGAAGCGCTTCTTCCATAGAAGGATATTTGGCAGCACGTTCTTCCTCAGAGATGCCAGCCAGTTCAGCCCAGCGCTGAGATCCGATTTTGGTAATCTGCTGTGGAGTACGGATACCCGCTACCACGTCTTCACCCTGAGCGTTAATCAGATATTCACCGTTGAACAAGTCTTCGCCGGTAGCAGCGTCGCGAGAGAAGCATACACCGGTAGCCGAAGTATCGCCCATGTTACCGAATACCATGGCCTGTACGTTCACGGCAGTACCCCATTCGGCAGGAATGCCTTCCATCTTTCTGTAAAGGATAGCACGTTCGTTCATCCATGAGTCGAATACAGCGCAGATAGCACCCCAAAGCTGGTCATATGCGCTGTTGGGGAAGTCCTGACCAGTCTGCTGTTTTACGGCAGCCTTGAAGCGTACAACCAACTGTTTCAAGTCGTCTACATCCAGTTCGTTGTCCAGATGTACGCCTTTCGCTTTCTTTACATCCTCGATGATAGCTTCGAACGGGTCGATGTCTTCTTTGTTAGTCGGTTTCATGCCCAGAACCACATCACCATACATCTGTACGAAACGGCGGTAAGAATCCCATGCAAAGCGTGGATTGTTTGTCTTGCGGCTCAGTCCTTCTACCACTTCGTCATTCAGACCCAGGTTCAGGATCGTATCCATCATACCCGGCATAGATGCGCGTGCACCCGAACGTACAGAAACGAGCAACGGATTTTCTACATCACCGAATTTGGATTTCATCAGTGCCTCAACGCCTGCGATTGATTTTTCTACATCTTCTTTCAGCAGTTCTACTACTTTATCTTTTCCAAGTTCGTAATATTCGGAACAAACCTCTGTAGTTATTGTGAATCCGGGAGGAACAGGAACTCCGATCAAGTTCATTTCTGCCAAATTAGCACCTTTACCCCCCAGAAGATTTCTCATATCAGCTTTACCTTCAGCTTGTCCATTGCCAAAGGTATATACTCTTTTCTTTTCCATAACTATTAGTTGTGTTTTTAAGATTAACGTTTGTTTTTGTGACTGCAAAACTATGTATATTTTGTAAATATCCAAACATTTTGAAGAAAAAAATACATTTTTGCCAACTCTACATGCCAATTCATGCTTTACAACAAGTTTTTAACGTTTGTTTAATGCGCTTCTGTTTGTGACTTTCCTTTAATATATAAGAGCAAATAAGCAAGTTCTCACGATTTTTTTGTAATTTTGCAGTCTAATCCAATAAAACAACAATAAGAACGTGGCAAGAAAGAAGAAAGAGCTCCCCTTGTTGGAGAAAGTAACTATAACCGATGTAGCCGCCGAGGGTAAGGCCCTGGCGAAGGTGAACGACCTGGTGATATTTGTTCCGTACGTTGTGCCGGGTGATGTAGTAGACCTGCAGATTAAGCGCAAGAAGAACCACTATGCCGAAGCCGTGGCAGTTAAGTTTCACGAGTATTCTCCCGAGCGGGCAGAACCTTTCTGTCAGCATTACGGCGTGTGCGGCGGCTGTAAATGGCAGTGTCTTTCTTACGAAAATCAGATTAAATACAAGCAGAAACAGGTGTTCGACAACCTGACCCGTATAGGTAAGGTGGAATTGCCCGAGTTTATGCCTATCCTGGGTTCGGAAAAGATCCGTTTCTATCGCAATAAACTGGAGTATACCTTCTCGAACAAGCGCTGGCTGACCGAGGAGGAGGTGAAGCAGGATGTGAAATACGACCAGATGAACGCCGTAGGCTTTCACATTCCGGGTGCATTTGACAAGGTGCTGGCTATCGAAAAGTGCTGGTTGCAGGACGACATCTCCAACCAGATTCGCAATGCCATCCGCGATTATGCCTATGCACACGAGCTGGAGTTTTTCAACCTCCGCACGCAGGAAGGTATGCTCCGCAACATGATGGTGCGTACATCGAGTACAGGCGAACTGATGGTGCTGTTGCAGTGTAAGATTGTGAACGACACGCAGCTGGCACAGATGAAGGAGTTGCTGCAGTATGTAGGCGATACATTCCCGCAGATTACTTCATTGCTGTACGTTATTAATAATAAATGCAACGATACAATCGGCGACCTCGATGTGGAAGTGTTCAAGGGCAACGACCATATCTACGAAGAAATGGAAGGCCTCCGTTTCAAAGTAGGTCCGAAATCGTTCTATCAGACCAACTCCGAGCAGGCTTATAATTTATATAAGGTAGCACGCGACTTTGCCGGTCTTACAGGAAACGAACTGGTGTACGACCTTTATACCGGAACCGGTACCATTGCCAACTTCGTAGCTCGCCGTGCCCGCAAGGTAGTGGGTATCGAATATGTACCCGAGGCTATCGAGGATGCAAAGGAAAATTCGCAAATCAACGGTATCGAGAATACCCTGTTCTATGCCGGTGATATGAAGGACATCCTTACGCAGGACTTCATCAATGAGCATGGTCGTCCGGATATCATCATTACCGACCCTCCACGTGCCGGAATGCATAACGATGTAATCGATGTACTGCTCTTTGCAGAGCCTCGCCGCATTGTGTACGTAAGCTGTAACCCTGCTACACAGGCCCGCGACCTCCAGTTGCTCGATGCCAAGTATAAGGTTACTGCCGTGCAGCCGGTAGATATGTTCCCGCATACGCATCATGTAGAGAATGTCGTGCTGCTGGAAAAACGATAAACCCTAATAGCAAGATAATCCGAAAATGTCTAGAAGAAACCAAAACCGAAGCGGCCGTCCGATGGCTCGTGCCGCAGCGAAATATACTATATATAATGTAACCGAACCGGACGAGCTGATGGCTTTCCTGATGAAGAAAATGGATGGCGTGAGCCGTACGCGTGTGAAGGCTTTGCTGAGCAACCGCGTGGTACTGGTAGACAATGTCATTGTGACACAGTTCAATCATCCGCTTAAACCGGGCATGAAGGTGCAGATCAGCCGCGAAAAGAACAAGCACGAGTTCCGTCACCCGATGCTTAAGATTGTGTACGAGGATGCGTATCTTATCGTGGTGGAAAAGAAGGAAGGACTGCTCTCCGTAGCTACCGACCATCAGAAGGAGCGTACGGCTCAGCATATTCTGAGTGAGTATGTGAAACGTACACACCGCAACAACCGCGTGTTTGTGGTGCACCGTCTGGACCGTGAGACTTCGGGCCTGATGATGTATGCCAAGGATGAAAAGACACAGCATACGCTGCGCGACAACTGGCACGACATCGTGGTGGACCGCCGTTATGTATCTATCGTGATGGGGGAAATGGAGCGCGACCAGGCTCAGATCCGTACGTGGCTTACCGACCGCAAGCTGTACGTAAGTTCGTCCAATTATGACGATGGCGGTAAGCTGTCTATCACGCACTATAAGACCATCAAGCGTGCCAACGGTTTCAGCATGATGGAGCTCGAACTTGAAACGGGCCGCAAGAATCAGATTCGCGTGCACATGTCCGAACTGGGACATCCGGTAGTGGGCGACCAGCGTTACGGTTGCGAGATTGACCCGCTGGGACGTCTGGCACTGCACGCTTTCAAGCTGTGTTTCTATCATCCGGTGACTGGTGAGCTGATGGAGTTTGAAACGCCTTATCCGGCATCGTTCCGCAACCTGATGTTGCGTAAATAAGATTTTTTTCGACAAACATATCTTAGCATACAATCCTTCTGTCTGTGCACGTGCTGCACGGAGACAGAGGGATTGTTTGTTTTTGAGAGGTAGATGAGAGAGATAGGCTGCGGAGTTTTTGCACTTGTCGTGGAAAAGGTTATCTTTGTAAAATAACTAATAAAAAGGTATCGTTATGAGCAAGAAGTATCCGGTAGGCATACAGAATTTTGAGGGATTGCGCAAAGGAAATTACTGTTATATAGATAAGACAGCCTTGATTTATCAGTTGGTATCCAATGGTAAATATTATTTTCTGAGTCGTCCCCGCCGTTTTGGCAAGAGTTTGCTACTGTCTACGCTGGAAGCTTATTTCCAAGGACAGAAAGAGCTGTTCCGAGGACTGACAATAGAGTCACTGGAAACGGACTGGAACGTTTATCCGGTACTGCATCTGGATTTGAATGCAGAAAAATATGATACCAAAGAGAAACTGTATGGCATGCTGAACGATGCACTGTGCAAGTGGGAAGAGCTCTATGGCAGTAGGCCAAGCGAGCAGAGCCTACCGTTGCGCTTTAAGGGTATCATCGAGCGCGCTTCCGAAAAAACGGGTAGTCAGGTAGTTGTCCTCATCGACGAGTACGACAAGCCTATGCTGCAGGCTATCGGTAACGAAGAATTGCTCACCGATTATCGCAATACGCTGAAGGCTTTCTATGGCGTACTGAAAAGTTGCGACCGCTATCTTCGGTTTGCTTTGCTCACGGGTGTCACAAAATTCAGCAAGGTGAGCGTATTCAGTGATTTGAATAACCTGATGGATATTACACTGGACAACCGATATGCTGCCATCTGTGGTATCACAGAAGCCGAACTGTACGAAAATTTTACAGAAGATATAGTACAGTTGGGAGAACAAAACAACATGAATCCAGAAGAAGCCAGAGCAATGCTCAAAACGATGTACGACGGTTATCATTTTGCTGCAAACAGCGCTGACATCTACAATCCGTTCAGCCTTCTGAATACATTTGCCAAAATGAGCTTTGGCAGCTATTGGTTCGAGACCGGCACTCCTACATTCTTGGTCGAGCTGCTGAAAAACAGCCGTTATGACCTGCAGCGGCTTACAGAAGAGATGGCTTCGGCCGATTCGCTGGGTGGCATAGACACAATGCATACCAATCCGGTACCTATTTTGTACCAGAGTGGCTATCTGACTATCAAAGGATACGACCGGGAATTTCAGGTTTACTACCTGGGCTTTCCCAATAAAGAAGTGGAAGAAGGGTTTACACGGTTCCTGTTGCCCAGTTATGCTCATTTGGATACTGGAAATCCTTCTTTCGAAATTATGAACTTTGTAAGAGATGTGCGCAATGGCGATGCTGATGCCTTTCTGCTTCGTTTACAGAGTTTCTTTGTCGACTCTCCCTACGAGCTGGCCCGCGATTTGGAATTGCATTATCAGAATGTGTTGTTTATCGTGTTTAAGCTGCTAGGATTCTATACGCAAGCCGAATATCATACTTCGCGTGGCCGTATTGATTTGGTCGTAAAAACAGACCGCTATATTTATGTAATGGAGTTCAAGCTGGATGGTACGGCAGAGGAAGCCTTACAGCAGATTAAGGACAGGCAGTATGCGCTGCCTTTTGCTGTTGACGGACGGAAGCTTTTCAAGATTGGCGTGAATTTCAGTAAGGAGAGCAGGGGACTGGAAAAGTGGATTGTAGAGTAATAGAGAGTAAAAACAAGTTTTATTGCTTGGACTAGATAAAAAGCAGAAACGTAACGGATTTACCTGTAGTGCATTCCGTTGCGCTTCTGTTTTTTTATGCACTTAATGTATCTTATATCCAATATAACGGTACTTTCAGTGTTTCTCACTGTAATGAAAAAGCTGTCGCATTTCTGAGAAAAAAGTTTGTGTTTTTAATGCCCAGTGTTTCTCATTGCAGTGAGGAAGAAAATTGCTACCAATATATCCAATATGTACACGGAGTTGTTTGATTACAATGAATTTATCATTATATTTTTCTATCTTTGCGTATAGTGATGTGTAAAACCACAAGGAAATGAGCAGTAACTTTATAACGAACAGAGATAAATTCTTATCAGGAACTGAAAGAACGTATGGAACTCAATGCCCGTTTCAATGACAAGCAGGATTATGAGGAGTTTTATCCTTCCTATTTGATGGTAATGAAACATTGATTTCAAGTAAAGAACTTCAATAAAAGTTTACAGATGGAAAGCAATTTAATTTTATATACAAGCAATAATGGTGATGTAAGTATTCAGGTACGATATGAGGATGGAACATTCTGGCTTAGTCAAAAAAGAATGGCAGAATTGTTTGGAGTGAATGTACGTACAATAAACGAGCATCTTAAGAATCTTTACGAAACATCTGAATTACAGGAGGATCGAACTATCCGGAAAATCCGGATAGTTCAAAAAGAAGGTAAAAGAGATGTTGAACGTGAAGTAACTTTTTATCATCTGGATGCTATAATCGCAGTAGGGTATAAAGTCAACTCTGTCGAGGCGGTGCAATTCAGAAAATGGGCGACAAAGACGCTTAATGAGTTTATTACTAAAGGATACGTATTGGATAAGGACAGGCTGAAACAGGGCACTCAGTTCGGTCATGATTATTTTAAGGAATTGCTTGAGGATATTCGTGAAATCCGTGCTAGCGAACGCCGTTTTTATCAGAAAATAACGGATATATATGCTTTGTCTATAGACTATGATAAAGATGCACCTGAAACAAAACAGTTTTTTGCAACAGTGCAGAACAAACTTCATTGGGCCATTTCAGGAAAGACAGCAGCCGAAATCATATACCATACTGCCGATGCGGAAAAACCACACATGGGACTGACTACATGGCGACATGCTCCTGATGGAAAGATAATGAAGTCTGATGTGAGTATAGCCAAGAACTATCTGGACGAGAAACATCTCAAAGCCATAAACAGACTTGTATCTGCTTATCTTGATTTGGCTGAAGACCGTGCGGAACAGGAAATTCCTACAACGATGAAGGAATGGAGCAAAATACTTGACGGATTCCTTACCGTAGCCGGCCGTCCGTTGCTTGAAGGTCCCGGAAGTATTTCAGCCTTGGAGGCAAAACTAAAGGCAGAACGTGAATATGAAATATTCCGTAAGAGACAGGATATAGAGTACGTTTCAGACTTTGATAGAGAGATTAAACGTTTAAAAGGGGAATAACTTTAGAATTGTTTTTGCAGAAAGATTTTCTGCCGGAAGATTTTATCCCTATTTTGCAATCTGATATTAATCCAAGTTAAATATCATGACTCACTTAGTAAATATAGATAAAGATTACGCCTCTTGGATTGAGGAACTCAGCCAAAGGTACAAACATAGCCAGATAAAGGCGGCAACCCATGTGAACAGTGAGATGCTACAATTTTATTGGTCTTTGGAAAAGGATATTGTTATGCTTCGTGCGGAAAGCCGTTGGGGTGATAAAATACTGAAATTATTAAGTTCCGATTTACAAATAAAATTACCTGGAATCAAGGGTTTGTCAGAAACAAGTATTGGGTATGCCAAAAGATTTTATCTACTTTATAATGAATGGTTTACAATTCACCCACAACTTGTGGGTGAATTACAAGATAATGCTATTTGGCGCATTCCTTGGGGACACCATAGATATATCATAGACAAATGTTTCAAAGCGCCTGATAAAGCAATGTTCTTTGTACAAAAGACCCTCGAAAATGGTTGGAGTAGGAATATTCTTCTAAACTTTATGGATACAGATCTTTACGAACGGCAGGGGAAAGCCATTACCAACTTCAAGGTGTCACTGCCTGTTCCGCAAAGTGACCTTGCACAGGAAATGACTAAAGATCCGTATAAGTTCGATTTCCTGACGATGACCGAAGGATATCGTGAGAAAGAATTGAAAGATGCGCTGGAAGTAAACATCCGCAATTTCCTTTTGGAACTTGGCACAGGCTTTGCTTATATGGGGCGGGAATACCGCATTGTAATAGGGCAGACAGAAAAGTTTATAGATATGCTGTTTTATAATCTGAATTTACGTTGCTATGTGGTTGTAGAAATAAAGACAGGTAAGTTTGAATCGGAGTATATTGGACAACTGGGTACATATGTTGCAGCTGTGAATCACCTGCTGAAGAAGGATATTGATAATCCTACGTTGGGACTTCTAATCTGTAAGTCTAAAGACAATGTTCTGGCTCAATATGCCTTGGAGTCATCAAATCAGTCTATAGGTATTTCTGAATATGAATTGTCTAAACTTTATCCGACAGATTTTAAAGGTACGTTGCCAAGTATAGAAGAGATAGAAAATGAATTAAAATAGCCGGTATGAGTAGATTAAGTGATTTATACAAAGCTATGGAAACACTTCGTAAAGAGGGGCTTCCTGTAGATGAAAATCTAGAAAGAAAAGCTAACGAACTCGAAGAAGAAATAATAAAAAAAGAGATTCTTCCAGTGTTAAGCAAAACTATAGAACCAGCCTTACAACCTGTACAGAGGGAACTTGTATTGGTTGTAGATTATGTGCCTGGAAAACCGTTAAGTGTGCATCTAAGTCGTAAACGTAATTTTACTGCGGAAATAGATGCTAAAGAAATTCTTCCTGACCCTGAGGTGGAACATAAAGAGATAGGAAAGACTGGTCCTAAAGTTGTAAAACAGCCAGTTACAAGATTGAAGATTATATTTGCAGATGGAACAGTTATACAGGAAAGAAATGCAGCAGAAACTTTTGTAGCATTTGTCCGTAAAGTAGGAGTAGAGCGTGTGCGTTCTTTGGGATTAAAACAATGTAAAATTCCTTTGGTGTCGAATACTATAGATAAGAAATATGGGGATAAACAGAAACCTTTGGGTAATGGGTGGTATCTTATGACGAATACCAGCACTCAATCTAAGCTCAAGGATATCGAGGCTATAGCAAAGGCATTTGATATCAAGGTGAAGGTGGATGTAATTTAATGACAATAAAAATAAAATACTATGGATTTTAGCAAATATAAAACAATTCAACAAATTGAAACCTTAATAACCTTTCATAAAGATCAGGGAATAGAGATTCCAGATGGATTATTAAAAAGATATGAAGAGCTGTTGGAGAGCTCCGATTCAATTTATAAACACTTTTGTAATAAAATCCACTATAGTGATGAATTAAAAGAATGTATTGAATCTACTGTAAAACAATTGTTAGAAGATGGGGAGAAAGCTAAAAAGCCAGGATTATTATTAGGAAAAATTCAGTGTGGTAAAACCAGAGCTTTTGTTGGTGTAATAGGATTGGCTTTCGATAAAGGAGTTGATGTATGTGTGGTATTTACTAAAGGTACGAATGCACTTATTTCTCAAACTGTCAATCGCCTAAAATATGATTTCCGGGATTTTAGTAGAAACAGTGATAGAAAAGACTGTAACACAGTTGCGGTGTATGATATAATGAAAAAAAGGAATGGGTTGGGGGTTCAACTTATTAATGGCCAGAAAAATATTATTGTTTGTAAAAAAGAACATTCGAATGTAAATATCTTAATTGATGTTTTTCAGAATAAATCTCCTTTATTAAAAGAGAAAAAAGTTCTGATAGTTGATGATGAAGCTGATTTTGTGACACGTTCATTTAGAACGAAAAATAATACTGTGAGTCAGGGAACTGTTGGTAAATTAATTGACAAGTTTATAGATAAACTGAACTACTGTAGATATTTACAAGTAACAGCAACACCGTACTCTTTATATTTGCAACCAGACTGTTCAGTACAAGTGGAAAATGGTTGTGTGAAGCCATTTAAACCTAGATTTACAACATTGGTGCCTATACATGATAAATATATAGGTGGAAAAGAGTATTTTATAGACTCTAACGACAGTTCTTCCATGTATTCTAATATATTCCATAGTGTGGGGGATGATTGTTTAGATAGAATGTTATGTAAAAATAAGCATAATCGTATTCTCAACAATATAACTTCAACACTTCTTATGCAAGATTTGCGTTGGGCTTTGATGAGCTATTTTGTTGCTTCTGCAATAAGACAAATACAGGAGTTAGCAGAAAATCCTCAAAAGGTTTATACTACAAGTTTTGTAATGCATATTAGTACAGATACAGAAAGTCACAGCTGGCAATATGAACTGGTTACAAATCTTATAGGAAAATGGACAAGTGACTTAAATTCCATAATCCCATTGTTTACTTCAGTTTATGATGATTTTAATGAGTCTATTCAGAAAGGAATTGATCAAAAACTGATTACGGTGTCAATTCCAAAGATTGAAGATGTATGGGAAAAGGTAAAAGACAATTTTGTTAATTCAAAATACAATGTACAGGTTGTTAATTCGGATGAAAATGTCAATGATTTATTGGATGAGAATGGTCAATTAGAATTGGAGTATGATTTGAATATTTTTATTGGCGGATTAATATTGGATAGAGGAATTACGATAGAACACATGCTTGGTTTTATGTATGGAAGAAGGCCACAAAAGGGACAGCAGGATACTGTTCTTCAGCACTGTAGAATGTATGGTAATCGCTCAAAGGAGGATATGGCTGTAACGAGATTACATACGACATTTTCTCTACATAACATTATGGCAAGAATAAATGAAATGGACGATCAATTGAGAGATTGGTTTGTAAATTCCAAAGATGATGATAGGTCTGCTGTGTTTATCACTCTGTCACCACAAAAGAATATTATTCCTTGTAATTCCGGAAAGTTGGCAATATCTAATTTGACGACAATAAAACCATTTAAACGTATAACAACATCAGGCTTTCAGACAGATTCTAATACTGCTATCAAAGGAACTGTTTCTGAAATTGATAACATCTTGACTACACAAAAGAATTATAAAAAAGATGATGTTTTTGAAATAGATATTGATGTAGTTGTAGAGATTCTACAAAAAATTAGAACTACGTATATTTACAATAGAGCAATAGATGAAAATTCAGAATATGAATGGGATGTTGCAGAAATGATAGGCTGTATAAAATATGCAATTAAAAATGGCGATGGAAAGATGTTTTGTTTGCATCGTACTAATCGAGATATGAGTAGAAAAAGAGCAAATGGTAATTTTGTTGATGCTCCTGAAGATGGTAATAAAGATACTCCTTTAGTTCGTGCAGCTGCAAAAGTGAAACCGGTAATCATTTTCCTTAAACAGAATGGAAAAGAAGAAAAAGGATGGAGGAATGCTGAATTTTATTGGCCTGTGTTGAGAATGCCATTAAATATTGCTCCTGCTGTATTTTCATCAAATAATCCGATATCTGATTGAGCTTTTTGTTTTCAGAAATAGATATTTTGGATGTCTGGAAGGGATGAGATTGAAATAGAGATAATACATCCGCATCCAACCGACAAATGGGAATTGATGTCGATGTTGTCATAAAAAGCGATTGTGTTATGAGAAGATATGAAAATCTGCAAATACGGAGATGAGGAAGTGATTCGTAAGTCTTTAGATGTACTGGCCGACAAGACAACTGGTGTGGAGGCGTATCGTAACGCATTTGAGACGCTAGGAGTAGAACTGGGACACGTATTGGCTTTGAAAGTGGGTGATTTGCCTACTGAGGAAATAATGTTGGTAAATCAACAAATGCACATAAAAGCGTAACGGATGATTACAGCGTGTAGCATCCGTTACGCTTTATTTGTCAGGAAATTCTGTTACAAATGAAATTTATACCCTAGGGTCAGTGACAGCGTATGATAGTTGGCTGTAATGACATCATTGCTGCTGCCTTCCTTGCCGAGAGACAAGCCATATTGCAGTTTAAACACCCAAGTATTGCTTTCTATACCGATGTTGGGGGTTATGCCCCAGTCAAAACTATTGGCCTTTTCGTATAGAAACAAGTTTGAATTGCCAAACTGGTCGGTACCTGCCATATACCCGTCGTAATACTGATGCATTTCATCCGGATAAGAATTATTCATATAATAAGGGTTGCTGTCGAATTTATTCTTTAAGCAGATACCTACGTATGGTCCTACACCCCAGAAAAGCTTCTGTTTTTGTCAATCGACCATTTGAATTTGGCAAGTACAGGCATTTGCAGGAAATGTCTGGTTTGAGAAACGTGTTCGGTCCAGGTGTTGTACTCATTACTGTACGTTCCGCCATTATTGATGGTATACCCCCTAAATGTATAGAACAGCCCCGATTTGATGGCAAAATGCTTGTTCAGGTTAAAGTCTGCCGAAACTCCGATTTGGCTGCCAGACGCCATCCCTGACCCCATCCGTGACGTTGTACAGCCGAGATGCCTGCTTCTGGAGAAAGCGTAATATCTTGTGCATTTAATGCACTTGCGCTCATTAAAAGGGCACTGATAACAGTAAGTTTTTTCATAATTAGAAAAATAATGTTGTTGCTATTTTAGATTGAAATGAATGATGGGTGCAAATGTATTTTATTATTTTGAAGAAAAAATATTCTATGCCAAAAGCTAACATTAATTGCCCTTTGTTGCACTTTATTACACATGTGTAAAATAATTTATATTTACAAAGGTTTTATTTATTTGATATGGTCTGCACGTTTGAGTTAAATGCTTGATAAAAAGAAACACGTTTGGCCGTCATTCACGAGGAGAGTCTGAACATAACAATCATGGTGTGGGTCTTGCGATGAAGCAAGCTTCTATGCTTTGCAAAATATTACAGCAGATAAAAGAGGATTAGCAAAATTATGCTATCTTTGAGAGCTGACTTAACTGATACGATTATGATAGAAAACGAAAGAGAAAGCCGTCATGAACACATATTGAATGTGGCGCGGCAGATGATGACAGCCGCCCGTACGGCTCCCAAAGGGAAAGGGGTGGATATTATCGAGATTGCCATGGTGACCGACAGCAATATCCGTATCCTGTCGGAAACGATGAAGCAGATGTATGAAGAGAATGGCCTGAAATTCTTTTTGCGGGATGCAGACAATATTCTCGATGCGGAATGCATCATCTTGATTGGTACGCGCGAGCTGCCTCAGGGACTGAACTGCGGGCATTGCGGTTTCCCGACGTGTGCCGACAGACTGGAAGGAGTGCCTTGTGCCATCAACAGTGTTGACGTGGGGATTGCTATCGGCTCGGCTTGTGCTACGGCTGCCGACAACCGGGTGGATACACGTGTGATGTTCTCTGCCGGACTGGCTGCCCAGCAGTTGGACTGGCTGGACGGCTGCACCCAGGTATATGCCATACCGGTGAGTGCATCCTCCAAAAATCCATTTTTCGACCGTAAGCCGAAGACTACAACATAAATTTCCGTACAACGTGCGCTACGCCGTCTTCTTCATTCGACAGGGTGATGAAGTCGGCGTTTTCGCGTACTACAGGCTGTGCGTTGGCCATGGCCACTCCCAGTCCGGCATATTTAATCATAGACAGGTCGTTGAATCCGTCGCCTACGGCTATCATTTCTTCGCGGGTCATGCCAATTTTACTGAGCAGTACGGACAGCGACTGGGCTTTGTCGATGCCTTTAGGAACCAGCTCCAGAAAATAAGGTTCGGAGCGGAATACTCCCATGCGGTCTTTCAGTACCTCGTACATCTCTTTTTCGAGAACGGCCAGACGTTCCGGCTCGCCTACGATAAGGCATTTGGCGATGGGGTGCTTTACCGCTTCGAGGAAGTTGTCTACTTTCTTTATTTTCATGACGTTGAGCAGTGCTTCCTTCAGAACATACTCATCGTCAGGGTATTCCGTAAGTACATATTCGCCGTCGTAGGTGACGATGGCAAAGTGATTCTTGCAGGCACATTCGTATAGATAAGGCAGCACTTCAGGATCGAGCAGATTCTTGTACATCAGTTCGCCGGTTTTCCAGTCGATGATTTCACCGCCGTTATAGGCCAGGATATAGCCTTCGTATTTTTGTAGTTCCAGCTGGTTGGCCAGCGGAGCAATTCCGTAGGTAGGGCGTCCGGATGCCAGTACGATTTTGATGCCCTGTTCTTGGGCTTCAATCAGCGTCTGTCGTGTATTCTCAGTAATTTCTTTTTTCGCGTTGGTCAGTGTACCGTCCAGGTCGAGTACTAACAGTTTATATTTCATAAATGGAAAATGTATTTTAAATTAAGTATAACGTAACGGTGCAAAGATACGAAAATTCTGCGTAAATGCAATCTGCTCAATAGGTTGTAGAGTAGGAACTCGGCAGGGGGATTCTCGCTGTATTCCTTGTAAACTGGTTTTACATCAGCGGCTGAGTGTCTTTCAGGATACTGCTGGCTGTCAGATATTCGGGTTTGGCTGCGTAAATATAAAGCACGCTTCCACCCTTGATGGCATCAATGATAGGGCGGGTCAGTTTCTTCGGAACAGCCGGACAACCGAAACTTTTGCCCAGCCGGCCTCCGTTGCGGATGACCGAAGGGTCACAGTAGGCTGCCCCGTGCATCACGATGGCACGCTCGCGGGCGCGGTCGTTAATACCTTTCTCCAGACCTTCGAGTACCAGCGAATAGCCGTTGCGTCCCTGGTAAGTATTTTCTGTCAGATAAAAGCCCAGTGAGCTTTTATAAGAGCCGTATTCGTTGGAGAAAGATGTGGCATAGTTGTTGCCGCTGTTTTTGCCGTGCGACACGATGGACGAGAACAGCATCTGCTTGTTCTTGAGGTCGAACACGTAAAGCCGTTCTTCGGTAGACGGTTTGGAAAAGTCGATGAGTGTAAGGACGTCGCGCTTGCGTTCCTTAATCTTGTAGTAGCCGGTGACAGCCTGGCGGAAGGCGGTAAAATTGACTACACCTTCGAGGTTCATTTCACGAAAAAGAGATACGGCCGGATCCTGTACAGACACCGCTGCGGTTTTTGCACCGGTTTCGTCTTTTGCAGGTACGTCTTTAGGGCCGGCCCAAAAGAGCTGGCAGGGGAAAAATAACAATAAGCTGGTCAGGATATATTTTTGCATGCCGATTTTTTTTGAAAATACGGATGCAAAGGTAGGAAAAAATTGGCAAAACGCTTTAAGAAGAATGCTTAAAATTCTTGATAATTAACGATTTAACATTTCAGACATCCATTCTTCCGGATGACTGGCCAGATGCTGTATGTCGTTTATCAGGCAGCAGGTGTGATAACCGTCGGCTACGGCATGGCTCACAAAGACGGAGAAGGGCAGCAGCATGTCTGCTCCCTGACGGAAATACTTGCCAAAGGTAATGAGTGGAAACAGCAGCGTACTTTCTGCATACGTATCGCGTGCAAATCCGGTAAAGCTGAGCCAGGGAAGGCACGAAACGGGACAGAAATTGGCGGGCTGATCCGGCCGGGCTTTGATGCAGCCGGTTACGTCCTTGTAACGGTTGATGTCATCGCATACGGTCTGATAAAACTGGGGAAAATAGGTGTGATATTCACTCCATATGTCGGTAAAGGTGCGTGTCTGCGGGTGAAAAAGCGTATAGCTGGGCACAACTTCTTCCCAGTATCCCAGCTCACCCTGTGCATTGAAGCTCATGCGGAACTCCTTGTTCTGGTTTACGGCACGGAGTATCACGTAGAGCATGGTAGGGAAAAACTTCAGATGCAGGCGCTCTTTCCATTCTATCAACCGGGTGATGTCGATGTTTACATTGATGTTGTACTTGGTCTTTATCCGATTGTAATAATAGTCAAAATAAATGTCGCGCTCCCAACGGGTGCGGTCGATGACATGGAATTCTGATGTACTCATGGCATAGGGGTGATTATTCGATTACAAAAATCAAGGTCTGATGCAACGGAGCCCACTGGAAGACAAACTTGGCATGCGAGGTTGCATTGCGGACACACATGTGCGAGCGGGGAGTGGTCCCCAGTGACCAGCTGTATTCAATCATGGACGTACGGGGAACGTTTACAGGTACTCCGTGTATGTAGGCACCGTTAGTGAAACGACTGGCATAGGGAGCGTAACCGCCGGTAGCCGACGAACCGTCCTTCAGGAAAACCATGCGTTCTTTCTTCTCCTGCAGCAGATACATGCCCAGTGGGGTTTCTTGTGCATACGGAGGACGGTGCATGCCTGTAGTGGCCGGATTCATGCTGCGGATAACCCATGTCAGCTTGTCGATGCGTTCCAGCGTGGTGATATTCTGGTCCTTACGGTCGATGACTACCACGTGATTAAATTGGGTGGTATCGGGCAATTCGCGAAGATAGCGCTGCGGAATGAGCCATTCGGTTTCGCCGGTGACAGGGCGTATGCGGGTAAAACTGCCGGTATGGCCTACCAGATGTGCCACGGTGCCGTCGCGTCCGTACAGCTCAGGCTGTAGGGTGTCCGACTCCAGATAAAGCGGGACCGACTGGTAACGCTCTACACCCAGCGTGTCGGCGATGCGCTTGTAGGCATTCCGGATGTATCTTTTCACGAGTGGGGCTTCCTGGTTGCGGTTCTTGTAGTTCTGCAGGACTACCCATCGGGCCGGTTTCAGCTGGATATTTTCTACGAAGGCCAGACACTGGCGGATAGTCTCCCAATTAAAGCTGCGGACCGTATCCTTATATGGATAGGTATCTTTCAGGGTATACTTGTCGTACAGAAGTTCTTTCGACAGCTGGATTTCCTCAGGACGAAGCTTTTGGGGAGTGACAATTGTTTCTTCTACGCGCAAGGAGTCATCGGTGACAATTGTAGTCCCCAGATGAATCGTTTCCTTAGGTTGCGGAAGCAGGTTGCATCCGAAAGTGAGTCCGACGCATAGCACCAGGCATGGAAATATATGAATAATTCGGTTCATAGTGTTGAATTTGTGTGTTTCGTAAATATAAGCTATTTATTTAACCCTTGCAACAGTATGACTTGGATAAAAATAATTATATTTGTTAGGAACGAAAAAAAGAGGAAAGGAGATGACTATGGATTTGATGCTGGACTTTTTACTGCGCCTGTTTGTGGCAGGAGCTATGGGAGCTATAATCGGTCTGGAACGGGAATACAGAGCAAAGGAAGCCGGATACCGGACGCATTTTCTGGTGGCAGAAGGCAGTGCGCTGATGATGCTGGTTTCGCAGTACGGTTTTATGGCGGTGCTGGACGGAGCCGAAAATCTGCATCTGGACCCGAGCCGGATTGCGGCACAGGTTATCAGCGGCATTGGCTTTATCGGTGCGGGTACTATCATCTTGCAGAAGCAAATGGTGCGCGGACTGACTACGGCTGCAGGAATCTGGGTTACGGCCGGTATAGGTCTGGCCATCGGTGCGGGCATGTATATGCTGGGCATTTCGGCTACACTGCTGACGCTGGTAGGTCTGGAAGCTTTAAGTTTTTTCTTTAAGAGTCTGGGGTTGAGGAGCTTTTCTGTGGAATTTGTGACGCAGAATAAAGAGGTGCCTTCGCTGGTGATGAAACGTCTGAACGGTGACGGTTTCCGGCTGATATCGTACGAAATGGATGAGCAGCAGCATGGCGGAACTACTACGTACAGTGTGTCGCTGGTGGTAAAGACCAGTCGGAACAATGAAGAAGAGAGCCTGATAACCCTGCTTCATGATTACCCTGAGCTTACTGTGGTGCGTATAAATTAAAATTCCACATATTGTTCAAATATGTGGAATCTACAAAAGCAGTCAAAATCACGCTGCTTTCACACAGTTATGTAATGAAGATAGTTTTGCGTTTTAATGTTATTACTATGCAAATGTAATGAATCTTCCGATATTCTGAAATAAGGGTAAGTATTATTTAACTATTTTATCTTTATGTTATAGAAGTTGTTCTATAGATATTTTTAACTATCTACTTGGCTATGACGGATAATTCGCTATATTTGCGTTAGCTCATATATAGTTGGTTGTTGGGGTATGAAAAAAAACGTAGAAAATTATTTTGTTGCTATCAGTATAATTATAGTATTAATAGCAGGAATTACTTGTATTAAATATAGAAATGCCATTTATGTATGGTATTTAGGGGATGTACAATCTATTTACAAGCAGGCGGAAGGTTATTATCGGCAAAACAGAATGAAAGAAGCCGCAGGCTTATATTTAAAACTTGCAAGGATTGATAGTGCAAGCAATTCTCAGTACATTTTAGGAGATATATATTATCAGGGAAAACTTGGTGAAGTTAATTGCAAAAAGGCTCTTAAGTTATTTATGAAGTCAGCTGAGGGAGGAAATGCAAAAGCGCAGAACAACTTAGGGTTTATGTATACATATGGCATAGGTACGGAGATGGATTACTCAAAAGCAAAAAACTACTTGAATATGGCTGTGGCACAAGGATATTCACAGGCTCAGGTTGGTTTGGGCAGCCTTTATCGTCATGGATGGGGCGTGACGAAGAGCTATACGGAGGCCTTAAAGCTTTATAAACGAGCAGCTGCTCATAATAATACGGACGGAATGAATAATCTGGGGTATATGTATACGTTTGGTTATGGAACACCTACAAATGTGAATGACGCTGTTTACTGGTTTAAGAAGTCTGCTTCTTTAAATAATGTAGTAGCATTGTTTAATTTGGCTGTTTTTTATATAGAAGGGCATGGGGTCCCTAAAGATTACTTAAAAGCAGCGGAACTGCTTGATAAGGCTGCAAAATTAAACTCCCCGGCAGCTCAATTCAACTTGGGTTTGATGTATTATTTTGGAAAAGGGGTCAATAAAAATTATGCGATGGCGAAAAGCTTGTTTCAGCAGGCTTCAGCCCAAGGGCATAATTATGCTATGGAGTTCTTGTTGAAAGTAGAAGATAAGGAACAAGTAGTTGAAACAGATTCTATTTTTGATCTGAAGATAAAAGCTAAATGATATTTTAAAAAAACTAATACAATGAAAAAAAGAGTATGGATGGCATTAACTTGCCTTTGTTTGTCTGTCGGGATTTATGCACAAGATTCACTGAGGGTTAATATGAAACAAATCGGTTTGGCTGATATTGTGGATGTTCTGAATGTAATGCAAGTAAAGATGTTCCATTTTGACTTGAGGCCGTTTTTGATGGATACATATGAAGTACAGCTATATTTGGAGGAACATGAAAAAGGTAAAGCTTCCAAGCGTATCAAACAGTTCCAGATAGGAAAAAATAAGGAGTTACTGAAAGATTTGCCCGATGATTTTCGCAAGTACATAAATCTGCCAGAGAACACAGAGGTGTGGAATAAAATTACAGACTTGTCTTTGTTTTTAACAAGCAGAAACGATTCAACAACTTTACTTACTATTAAAGTCCCTGATGCAATAACTGCGAATGTGGCATTAAAGTTGCATCCGTTGGGGAAGGATAAGGCTTATTTTTATGAAGTCAGACCTTATATTTTACGAAACAATCTGAATACAGACAACCTGAATATACCTTTAATTTTATATGGTTCTGGTTGGGTAGATGAAAAATACGGTTTTATGCGTTTTTGTGGAGAAAAAGAAATTGACGGAAATGATAAGACCGGCATGATTTTATCAAATGTACCACATTATTATGTCGTGGGGATAGAATTTCATAAGGTAAATAAATAATTCAGGTAAGAGGGGTAAACGGACCGTTCTCTTTCTTCGAGTGTATTTTCATGAATTGCTGAAATTCCTTCAGGAAAACGTAAAATATCCGGAAAATGCCATGAAGAATAATGTGCAGGGACGGGTAATCGTACAGTTTGTGGTGGAAAAAGACGGAGCTCCTACCGAATTCAAGGTGGCTCGTTCTGTAGACCCGGATTTGGATGCGGAGGCGTTGCGCGTCATGAAAGCTATGCCTAAGTGGAAACCAGGTATGCAGAAGGGACAGGTTGTAAGGGTGAAATTTACCGTACCTGTTTCGTTCAAACTCCAGTAAATTGTTTTTGAGTCCGCTGTAAAATGGGCTGCAATTATGCTTAAATGCTCTGAGAGAAGTTGGAATGTGACCCTATATTTTAGAGCGGACTCTTTTTTTTAAATATGATACCATGAAATTCACAGCAATATTATTTTCCTCTCTATTATTGGGGTTGATGATGGGAAGTTGTCGTTCCGGACAGAAGGTTCCGGAAGGTGAATTCCTGATAGAAGGATTTGTGAAGAACCTGCCTGACAGCTCAATTGTTTCCCTCTGTCAATCTGAGAACAGGCAGTATGCGGACATTGTGACATCTGATACGGTCAAAGATGGCAAGTTTGTATTAAGAGATACCATTACCTCAAAGGAATCTCGGCAGTTGTTGCTGATAGTAAGCTATAAGAAGACATTTTCGGTAAGTCCACTTTCTTTATGGGTAGTTTCCGGTACAAAAATCCGGATTCAGGGTGAAGGTATGCTCTGTCCTTTCTGGGAGGTGAAAAGTGAGGTACCAGAGCAGCAGGCGGAGACTGAATTTATCAAGTTGGGAATGCCGGAAATGGTGGAAGCCTTTAAGCAAGAGATGATAGTATATGAGATGTTTGCCAAGGGCGTAAATGATGTATCCATCCGAAACAAGATTGATTCCATCCGTCGGAATCATGTGTATCCTCTGCAAGACAAAGTTCGGTTGCGGGAGCTGGAATACATGAAAACGGCTCCGGTCACAAAAGTCTGGCTGGAAAAGTATTTTTATCAGGTGTCTTTCCTCAATAGGAACCCTGACTCTCAGTATTCTCATAAAGAATTGGTTTATCCACTGTATGCACGCCTGTCTGAGGCAGACCGTAAGTCGCCGGTAGGACGTGAAATTGCAGCTTATCTCAAAAGGGTGGAGCCGGTAAAGGCGGGCGACTACATGGTAGACGGCACTTTGTATGATACGGAGGGAAATGAACATCATCTCTTTGAATTTGAGGGTAAATACATTTTGCTGGATTTCTGGAACATCGGTTGCCAGCCTTGCATGGAGGCACTGCCGGAAATGGAAGAAGTGAGTCGTATGTATAAGGGGAAACTGGAACTGGTCAGCATTTGTGGAGCCGCGAAAAACAGATGGAAGAAGTTTGTGACAGAAAAGAAACTGACCGGTCACCAATGGAATGAGCTCCGTGAGGTGAATGACGGACTTGCAGCGGTTTATGGTGTAAAGGGAGTTCCCCATTATGTGCTGATTTCACCCGAACGTAAGGTGATACATAGCTGGATGGGGTATCGTAAGCATATCTTGAAAGAGAAAATGAAAGAGTTTGTAAAATAATCATTTAAGTAAATACTATGAAGAAAAGTTTTAAACTTTTGGGGGTTGTCTTGTGCATATTGATTCTGCCGGGTTACGGACAAAATAGAGAGACGGACTATCTGTTGCATGTACTGGAGAAAATGAATGCCGTAGAATCGGTAACCTATCATTGTGTGAAAAAGGCATGGGAACTGGGAGACAAAGAGCCGGTGTACAGTGTGCCAACAGAAATTTATGAGCATGTGAATCCGCAGGATACTGCTGTGGGGTTATTCTTTCTTGTGTGCCTCGGATAAGGAATTCAGACAACCACTTTGGGTATATGACGGAACTGTGTTTGCTTACATAGAGAAAGAGGAAAAAGAAGTACGGATAGATGATTTCACTCAGAAAAGTCCCCTTCCGTTCAGAATTATTATGCCGCAAGCTTTTGGTTGCATGAAATCCATTCTTGAGTATGTATTGAACACTCAGGATAGCATAGTCCTCAGCTTGAAGGATGAGGGGAAAGATTATCTGATGGAATTAAGTATCCATACACCGTATCAGGTGGAGTTCTTTGGTAAAGCTTGTTACATGCCGCAGAATCCGTATATATATGATCCGACATCTATTTACAAAATCTGGATTTCAAAAGAAAATGACATGCCTTATCGTTATCGCAGGGAGATGCAGCATAGCATCAGTGAGAGTATTTGTTCCGATTTTGTGTATAATCCTTCAGGAAAGGGAAAAATTGTGGCGGAAGATTATTATCCGGCAGATTATGTGCGGCGTATAAAAGGAGAGAAGTCTCAGAAGGCGACAGTGGATATGACGGGTAAAAAAGCTCCAGACTGGACGCTTACTGATATGAAGGGTCAGAAGGTTTCTTTAAGCGGTATAAAGTCGAAGGTCATCTTATTGCAGTTCACAGGGATAGGTTGCGGACCATGCAAGATTTCGATTCCTTTCTTGAACAGGTTGAAAAAAGAATATGCAGTGAACGAGCTTGAAGTGCTGGCTGTAGAAACGTGGAGAAGGTCAAAGTCATCTTGTGAAGCGTATGTGAAAAATCAGGGAATAGAATACAGTTTCCTGACTGCCGATAAGGATACAATTGCTAAACTTATAAATGATTATCAGGCTGGTAGCGGAGTTCCGCAGTTTTATTTGATAGGTAAAGACCGCACGATAATTGCAAAGTTCCAAGGCTATGCGGAAAAGGCAACAGATGCGGAGATAGAAAAGAAGATAAAAGCGAATTTGTAGATAGATGAAGAAATATGAAATGATGCTTAACTATCAACGACTTGCTCAAAAACGAAACTCGTGCATTTTATAGTTGTCGTAGATTGAGGTAATAAAAAAGTGGATGTGTCCGAATGGAATATTTATAATCCATCGGGGTACATCCACTTTTTTCTTTACGAGGGGAGGATTACCCTATAAATACGTTCACGCTCAAGAAGAGCTTGTCTTCGCCTTCCTTGATTTCGAAATCTATTTTGTCTTCACGTGCCAACCATCCGATGGCTGCATTCAAATCTCTGTCGCTTAAACCTGTGGCTTCTTTTAGCTTTGTGTATTCCCAGTGGCAGTTGTCTTTCAATACATTCCAGACGATGCCTGCGTTTGTTCCAATTTGACTTTTATTCATAAATTACAATGTTTAAGGTTGAAATGTTTTTCATTCTTTTCAAATATAAGAATTTTGTCAGTAAAAAAGGATTATTTTCTTGAGTTTATAATGGAAAATTTAGTTTTTAACATTATTTATCTCAAAGATACTCGTTATGTCATTGTATTGTAATTCAAAGTAGAATGAGGTCTGTGCAGCTAATGAATACGGCTTCAAATAGAATAAATATTGTAAAAACCATCTGCAGGGGTGTTGTTTTTATGGACAGCGTAAGGAAAAATTCATTTTTTTCTTATACCTTTGCAATATTAAATTTAGCAATTATGAGAAGAAACAAGATAAACTGGCGGGTTCCTAAAGGAGCGGAACTCACCGAAATGGATAAAAAAGTTCTTTTCTATCAGAATAAAGGACATCTGGTTCCTAGCCGGGACTTGATTAAAACTCCGGAACAGATAGAGGGAATCCGCAAGAGCGGTATTATCAATACGGGAGTGCTCGATTTGATAGCCAAGGAAATTCATGCAGGTATGAGTACGGCAGAAATAGACCGTTTGGTGTACGATTATACCGTGAACCACGGGGCTATTCCGGCACCGCTGAACTATGAAGGTTTCCCCAAGAGTGTCTGTACTTCCATTAATGAGGTGGTTTGCCACGGTATCCCCAGCGAAGAAGAAATTCTGGAAGAGGGGGATATTATTAATGTAGACGTGTCTACGATTCTGGACGGCTATTACTCGGATGCTTCGCGCATGTTCGTGATTGGTGAAACGACTCCCGAAAAGGCAAAACTGGTGCAGGTGGCCAAAGAATGCCTGGAAATTGGTATGGAGGCAGCCAAACCTTATGGTTTTGTGGGTGATATCGGTAATGCCATTGAGAAACATGCCAAGAAAAACGGTTTTTCGGTAGTGCGTGATTTGTGCGGACATGGCGTGGGACTGGAGTTTCACGAAGAACCCGAAGTGCTGCACTTTGGTAAAAAAGGTACGGGTATGTTGCTGGTTCCGGGTATGGTGTTTACAATTGAGCCGATGATTAACATGGGCACATGGGAAGTATTCGTGGACGAAGAAGATGGATGGACCGTAGTGACTGAAGACGAGTTGCCGTCTGCACAGTGGGAACATACTTTTGTGATGACAGAAAACGGATTGGAAATTCTTACATATTAATATATAGTAAGGCTTCTCCGAAAGTAAAGATAGGATAGATTATGGATACAATTATATTAGGTATAGAATCATCATGCGATGATACATCGGCTGCTGTAATCAAAAACGGTGTGCTGCTCTCAAGCGTCATTGCAAGTCAGGCTGTACACGAGGCATACGGTGGTGTGGTGCCTGAGCTGGCGTCGCGTGCGCATCAGCAGAATATCGTGCCGGTGGTACACGAGGCTTTGAAGCGTGCAGGCGTGACAAAAGAGCAGCTGAGTGCTATTGCCTTTACGCGTGGTCCGGGTTTGATGGGCTCACTGCTGGTAGGGGTAAGTTTTGCCAAAGGAATGGCCCGTTCGCTCGGTATTCCGATGATTGATGTCAATCACCTGCAGGGTCACGTGCTGGCTCATTTCATTAAGGAAAGTGAAGATGATACAGACAAACCGGAGTATCCGTTCTTATGCTTGCTGGTATCGGGAGGAAATTCACAGATTATCCGTGTGAACGCGTATAACGACATGGAAGTGTTGGGGCAGACCATTGACGATGCGGCAGGTGAGGCTATCGACAAATGTTCGAAGGTAATGGGATTAGGTTATCCGGGCGGACCGATTATTGACCGGTTGGCCAGACAGGGAAATCCCAAGGCTTATACATTCAGTAAGCCGCATATCCCGGGATATGATTACAGTTTCAGTGGCTTGAAGACCTCTTTCCTGTATTCACTTCGCGAATGGCTGAAGGATGATCCGGATTTTATAGAACATCATAAAGAGGATCTGGCGGCTTCGCTGGAAAAAACCATCGTGGATATTCTGATGGACAAATTGCGCAAGGCAGTAAAAGATACAGGTATCTGTCAGGTAGCTGTTGCCGGAGGTGTATCGGCGAACAACGGACTGCGGAATGCTTACCGTGAACATGCCGAGAAGTATGGCTGGAAGATATTTATTCCTAAATTTGGCTACACCACAGATAATGCAGCCATGATAGCCATAACGGGATATTACAAGTTTTTGGACAAGGATTTTTGCACTATAGATCAGCCCGCTTACTCACGGGTGACCATTAAGTAATTCATTAACAAGAATAAGTTATGTCAGTAGAAACCAAGACAATAAGCAAGGAAATCAGCAGTATCTTCTGGAGAGAGGGATACACACTGTGTACTGCTGAAAGTTGTACGGCCGGCAATATTTCGGCTGTAATTACATCTACTCCTGGAAGCTCTCACTTCTACAAAGGCGGCATCATAGCTTATGCCAATGATGTAAAACAGAACTTGCTGCACGTAAGCAAGGAGACCCTTGATACAGTAGGCGCAGTGAGCGAGGAGGTAGTAAAACAGATGGTTATGGGAGTTATGGAAACATTGGGTTGCGACCACGCAGTTGCTACTTCGGGAATAGCTGGCCCTGGTGGGGGCACTCCGGAAAAGCCAGTAGGTACCATCTGGGTGGCTGCAGGAAACCGCGAACGTATTCTGACTGCTCAGCTGAGCGGTGACGAAGGTCGCGAGAAAAATGTACAGCAGGCTACCATTAAAGCACTTCAGCTCTTGCTGGAACTGTGCCAAAACAAAGAAAAATGAACAATAATTAGTAATTAGTGGTTGAAAAACTTGTTTATTTCAAAAAAAAGCGTTTACTTTGCGCTCTGTTTGAAAGAACCATGGAATAAAACTATAAAACGAAGATAGAAATGTCGAAAATTTGTCAAATTACCGGAAAGAAAGCCATGATTGGCAACAATGTTTCACACTCAAAAAGAAGAACTAAAAGAACATTCGATGTGAACTTGTTTACTAAAAAATTCTACTATGTAGAACAGGATTGCTGGA
>Flurry_p1__coassemble_584_pt1 | contig 20729 bp, 17 predicted proteins | sample Flurry_p1__metabat2_high_PE_018 | metagenome-assembled genome bin Flurry_p1
ACGAAGTAATGAGAATCCTTGGTAGTTCTATGCTTGTAAAAGACAATATCAAGGAGCTATTTAGCCATGCTGAATACGACATCCTTCACAAAAATGACGGTCAGCTAGAATTGGATTTTACATCATAATGAGCCATATTGAGATGTTTTACATTTTTTAAGAGATACTAGTGATCCGATTGCAACTTATTGCTATATATATACCGTCTAATAAATAGAAATCAAAAAAGAAAAAACATATGAAAAAGCTTACTCAAATTTTAGTATTATTTTTTTTAGGTTTTGCACTGAATGGCGCAGCTCAAAATTCAGTTACTAATGCAATCACTTCTGATGGAGATACGGTTGTAACCAGTCAAATCGTAGGAACGGATGCTGATACAGATTCTTTAGACGAATCGGTAACCTTTACCTATCAGACAGGAGATTTTGATAATCTGGATGAGATTGTTGAAAACTCGATTGAAAATGTCACTTCTGCGTTGGTCGGTCCATTAATTGTAGGTAGTTTGTTTATTATTGCAGTAACGATTCTCATAATTTTCATCATCTGGATTCGCTATAAACAGAATAAAGAAAGGATGCGCATCATTTCCGAATCCATTGCTGCTGGAAAACCAGTTAATTTGGATTATCTGGGAGGTAAGGAATATCTGCATGCCAAGCAATCGGCCAATCAGATCTACAGAAATATGGTTTGGGAAAAGGGCATTCGCAATATCTGTACCGGAGTGGCCATGATGGTCTTTTTGTATATAATGACAGAAACAGCAGGCATAGCAGCAATCGGATTTATTATATTCTGTACAGGAGTCAGTCAGGTTATTATTTCCAGAGGCTCCCGAGGTGTAAGCGATACAGGTAATGCTGCGTCGTATCAGACCTCGGATGACAAAAAAGAAGATGCACCTCAAGAGAACAGTAATCCAGATACTAATCAAAAGTAAATGACTGATGAGTCAAATAAACGACATAGCATTGGTTGCGCAAGTCGTTGTTTTTAAAAATAAACGTGCATACGATACACTGGTTCGGAAATATCAGTCGGCAGTGCGGCGTTTCTTTCTTCACCAGACCTTGGGAAATGCCGCCCTTAGTGACGATTTAGCCCAGGAAACATTTATAAAAGCATATACCAGCCTTTCCTCATTTAAAGGGTTATCTTCTTTTAATACATGGCTTTACCGTATTGCTTATAATGTTTTTTATGATTATATTCGTGGGCAGAAAGAATATGCCGAACTGGAACCTTACCAAGTAGATGCACAAATGCATGTAGAACAAGCAGCTGTAGGCGAGAAAATCGACATATACACCGGCTTGGCACAACTGAAAGAAAACGAACGGACTTGCATCACGCTATTTTATCTGGAAGACCTTCCGATAGAAAAAATAGCATTGATAACCGGGTTTCCATCCGGAAGTGTTAAATCATATCTTTTTCGAGGAAAGGAAAAGTTGGCAAACTATTTAAAACAAAATGGCTATGACAGATAAGAATGACGATTTGATTAGAAAATTCATGGATACAGGAAAGGCTGAGATTCCTGACAATGGATTTACAGCACGGGTCATGCGGAACCTGCCGGACTCAATTGTCGACATTGCCCGGCTGCTGAATCTTGCCAGTGCTGTTCTGTGCATCCTACTGTTCATCCTGTTCGATGGCTTTCACTTGCTGGGAAATGCTTTGAGACAGGCCCTGATTAATGCCGACTTGGTTACTGTCTTAGGTCAATTGCAATGGCAGACCTGGGGAGTTATAATCTTGGTTTGCGGAGGAATAAGCGTCCATCGGCTCGTCAACGACCGGCTTGGCTGAAATTACGTATTGATACAGTAAAACTAAATTTGTACCTTTGTGCAAATTTGAAAAACTGATTCATGAAACAATATTTAGACTTATTGCAGCGCATCATGGACGAAGGTGTTCATAAAGAAGACCGGACCGGTACCGGAACAATCAGCATCTTCGGCCATCAAATGCGTTTTAATCTGGAAGAAGGATTTCCCCTGGTTACGACCAAGAAATTACATTTGAAAAGTATTATCCACGAACTGCTTTGGTTCCTGAAAGGAGATACCAACGTGAAATACTTGCAGGAAAATGGTGTTCGAATCTGGAACGAGTGGGCCGACGAAAACGGCGATTTAGGCCATATATACGGCTATCAGTGGCGTTCATGGCCCGATTATGAAGGAGGTTTCATCGACCAGATAACCGAAGCTGTAGAAACTATCAAGAAAAATCCCGATTCGCGCCGCATCATTGTAAGCGCTTGGAACGTAGCTGATATCAAAAATATGAATCTGCCGCCCTGCCATGCCTTTTTCCAGTTCTATGTGGCCGACGGACGTTTAAGCCTGCAACTTTACCAGCGCAGTGCCGATACCTTCCTGGGCGTTCCTTTCAACATCGCTTCGTATGCACTGCTGCTACAGATGGTGGCACAGGTTACCGGACTGAAAGCCGGTGAGTTCATTCATACTTTAGGCGATACCCACATCTATCTGAACCATTTGGAACAGGTACGTCTGCAGCTTACCCGTACCCCTCGTCCGTTGCCTAAAATGCGGATAAACCCGGATGTCAAAGACCTCTTCAGCTTTAAGTACGAAGACTTTGAGCTGACAGACTACGACCCGTGGCCGCACATTGCAGGAAAAGTATCCGTTTAAATTTTCAAATCCGCAACTCTGTATGGGAAAAATCTCTATTATTGCAGCAATAGATCGCAGAAATGCCATAGGCAACCAAAATAAACTGCTTTACTGGTTGCCCAATGACCTGAAGCGCTTCAAGCAGCTTACTACAGGACATACGATTATCATGGGCCGGAAAACTTTCGATTCGCTCCCCAAAGGTGCATTGCCCAACCGGAAAAACGTGGTCATTACCCGTAACAAAGACCTTATGTATCCGGGTGCAGTATGCTATCACACCCTTGAAGAAGCCTTGGAGCACTGCGCGGGCGATGACGAAGTTTTCATTATCGGAGGAGAAAGCGTATACCGGCAGGCCATGCCTTTTGCCGATTGTCTGTATCTGACAGAAGTCGATGATACAGCATCAGAGGCCGACGCCTTTTTCCCGGAAGTAGATAAGACAGTATGGAAAGAAAAAAGCAGAGTGCGTTGCTCTGCCGATGAGAAACACCTCTGCTCTTATAGTTTTGTAGATTATGAAAGGGAATAGCAATATTCCTTTTCATTAATCCTCGTCTACCAAATCTTGAATTGGCATTTGCCGCTTGATTGCTTCGTGGAAAGAAATAATTGTTTCGGAGCGTGCAAGGCCTAAAGGTTGCAGCTTATCGTGAATGATACTCAGCAAGTGATGATTGTTCTTAGCGTAGATTTTAATAAACATATCATACTGTCCTGTTGTAAAATGACATTCCACGACTTCAGGAATCTGTTTTAATGCTGCTGTCACCGTGTCAAACTGTTCCGGATCTTTCAGATATAATCCTATGTAAGCACAAGTTTCGTATCCTATCTTTTCCGGATCAATGATAAATTCCGATCCTTTCAGTATTCCAAGGTTAGTAAGTTTCTGTATGCGCTGGTGAATGGCAGCTCCCGAAACATTACATGCACGTGCTACTTCCAGAAAAGGGATACGGGCATTGTCGGCAATAAGCTTTAAAATTTGCTCGTCTAAACTATCCAATTGATGATGTCCCATTTTTTATATTTTTATTTTTTGCAAAGATAGAACATAAATCAACAATCTCGTTTCAAAACCTCACTTTTCTATAAAAAATAATTATTTATTCACAGATAAAATTTATTTTTGTAAAAAAGAAATGTTTTATGAAAGAATTGATACTCGGTTTGCTGAGTTGTTGCTGTTTGCCTCTGACGGCACAAACCTTTGAAGATTATTTTGAAAACAAGACACTGCGCGTAGATTACCTTTTTACCGGTGATGCCGACAAGCAGGAAGTTTTTCTGGACGAACTGTGTTCAACATCCGAATGGGCCGGCCGCCGGCACAATCTGGACAAGCTGCCCGTAGACGGAAACGGTGAGATAACCATGACCGACAAGGCCAGCGGAAAAGTGATATACCGGACTTCCTTCTCCAGCTTGTTTCAGGAATGGATAGGCGAGCCCGAAGCCAAGACGGTAAAGCGTGGATTCGAGAATACTTTCCTGCTCCCGTTTCCCAAGCAAGAAACAGAAGTCACCATTTCCCTTAAAAATGCCCGCCGTCAAGTATCGGCTTCGCTGAGCCATACCGTACGGCCGGACGATATTCTTATTCATCAGAAAGGAACACGTCAGGTTACACCACATCGTTACCTGCATCAAAGCGGTACCAGCGAAGCTTGTATCGACGTAGCCATTATGGCAGAAGGCTATACACAGGCCGAAATGGAACTCTTCTACAAAGACGCTCAGGCAGCCTGTGATGCCCTTTTTGCCCACGAGCCTTTTAAAAAGCTGAAAAACCGCTTCAATATAGTAGCCGTAGAAAGCGTATCCGAAGACAGTGGTGTGAGCATTCCCCGCATGAACGAGTGGAAGCATACGGCTGTGAACTCCCATTTCGATACATTCTATTCCGACCGCTATCTTACTACACGCAGCGTGAAGAAAATACACGACTGGCTGGCAGGTATCCCGTACGAACATATTATTATTCTGGCCAATACAGATACCTATGGCGGAGGTGGCATCTACAACTCCTACACCCTTACCACAGCCCATCACCCCATGTTCAAGCCGGTAGTAGTGCACGAGTTTGGCCACAGCTTCGGCGGTCTGGCCGACGAATATGCCTACGATGAGGCCCCCAGTCCGCTTTATCCATACGATATCGAACCCTGGGAACAGAATATCACTACGTTGGTCGATTTTCAGAGCAAATGGCAGGACATGCTTCCGGACGGCACACCGCTCAAGGCACAGCCCGTAGAAACCGATGCCGACAAAATTTATTCCAAGGTGGGCATTTACGAAGGAGCCGGCTATACACTGAAAGGCATCTATCGCCCTGCTACCGAGTGCCGGATGAAAATCAACGAAGCACCCCGTTTCTGCCCCGTTTGTGAACGAGCTCTGGAACGAATGATCCGATTTTACACCGATGAAAAATAAAGTATCCACCAAAAGACAGATTTATGATTAAATTTCAGCAAGTTAGTACGAAAGATGCAGCCTACGCTTTTCTCGAAGAGCTGTTGCACGAATCTTTTCCACAGGAAGAACGCCGTGATGATGCCATTCAGCGTGATTATACCGACAACTCTCCGTTTTTCTATGCAAACGTAATCAAAGACGGAGAAGAGCCGATCGGACTGATTACCTATTGGAAACTGGACGACATACTTTACGTAGAACATCTGGCCGTTTCTCCGCTGAAACGCAACGGAGGATATGGCGCAAAAGTAATGTCTCATCTCCTGCAGACAGCCGGAGCTCCCGTAATACTCGAAGTTGAGCTGCCCGAAACAGAAATGAGTCGCCGCCGTATCGGGTTTTACGAGCGATGCGGCTTTAAACTCTGCCTGTTGCCATACCGTCAGCCACCCTATCGCAAAGGAGACGATTTTCTGCCTATGTTCATCATGTATACAGGCATAGAAGATATCGCGGCTTCATTCGAGCGAATCAAGCAACTGATATACCGTCATGTATACGGTGTAACCGAATGCTGACACTAAATAAGAATAAAAAAAGGAGAATTTCCGGACAGACCGTGAGTTCTCCTTTTACTGTTACTGATTAAACGGTTTCCGGAATGTACATCCGTTTTTCCATTCAGAGCATCCGTATGCCGCTTTTCCTTTGATAATAATTCCTTTTCCACATACCGGACAAGCTTTCCCCTCGATTATTTCTTCGTTGTTCGGAGTAGCCGCCGTTTCTTTCTTTTTAGGCGTCCGTTTCTTGGGAGCTGCCTTTTTCACCGGTTCTTCGTTGGCACTAACCGAAATGCGCCGGTTGGTATTGTCGCTTAGCACGCTGTGCACAATTTCCGTAACCATCTGTTTCAGCTCCGTCAGGAAAGTCCCCGCATCATAACTTCTCCGTTCAATTTCGCGAAGCTTCTTTTCCCAGATACCCGTCAGCTCGGCCGATTTCAGCAGCTCCTCATGAATCAACTGAATCAGCTCTACACCCGTAGGAGTCGCAATCAGGTTTTTCCTTTCCTTGCGGATGTAATGCCGTTTGAAAAGCGTTTCGATGATAGCGGCACGCGTAGAAGGCCGGCCTATACCGTTCTCTTTCATGGCATCGCGCAACTCTTCGTTATCCACCAGCTTACCCGCTGTTTCCATAGCCCTGAGCAGTGTAGCCTCGGTGTAAGGTTTGGGCGGCTGCGTCATTTTCTCATTCAGGTCGGGCACGTGCGGTCCGCTCTCACCAATCGTAAACAAAGGCAATACCCGTTCCTCTTCATTCTCTTTCTCCTTGCTTTCCTCCTGCTGCTCTTTGGCAAAGATAACCCGCCATCCCGGGTCCAGAATCTGTTTTCCGGTAGCCTTGAATCCCACCTTTTCCACTTCTCCCAGCACCGTAGTGGTCGAGAACTTGCAGTCCGGATAAAACACCGCAATAAAGCGGCGGGCTATCAAGTCGTACACCCGCTTCTCCATATCCGTCAGGTTCTGCGGATAGACCCCCGTCGGAATAATCGCATGGTGGTCTGTCACCTTAGAGTTATCGAATACCTTTTTCGATTTCAGCAGTTTTTTCCCGGCCAGCGAAGCTGTATAGCCCGTATAATCTTTCAGTCCCTCCAGAATTTTAGGACACTTCGGATAAATGTCATCACTCAGATACGTCGTATCCACACGCGGATAAGTAGCCACCTTTTTTTCGTAGAGCGACTGGATAACCTGCAAAGTCATGTCTGCCGAATAACTGAATTTCTTGTTGCATTCCACCTGCAGCGAAGTCAGGTCGAACAGGCGGGGAGGAGCCTCCGTCCCTTTCTTGGCAGAAACATCCGTTACGGTGAAAGGAGCATTGCGCACGGTTTCCAGAAACTGCAAGCCCTCTTCCTTCGACGAAAACTTTCCCTTGGTCGCATTGAACGTCACCTCACGGTACACCGTTTTCAATTCCCAGTACGTTTCCGGCTTGAAGTTCTGTATCTCCAGCTGGCGTTTTACAATCAATGCCAGCGTAGGCGTCTGCACACGGCCTATAGACAGCACCTGCTTGTTCTGTCCGTACTTCAGCGTATAAAGACGGGTTGCATTCATGCCCAGCGTCCAGTCACCGATGGCCCGGCTCAGTCCCGCTTCGTACAGCGGCTGGAAATCCGACTGGTCCTTCAGGTTGGCAAACCCTTCGCGTATCGCCTCTTCCGTCAGCGACGAAATCCACAGACGCTTCACCGGACATTTGGCACCGGCCTTTTGCATCACCCACCGCTGTATGAGCTCTCCCTCCTGGCCGGCATCCCCGCAGTTGATAATCTGTTCCGCCCCCTGCATCAGCTTCTCGATGATGGAAAATTGCTTTTCGATGCCCGGGTCGTTAATCAGCTTGATGCCGAACCGTGGCGGAATCATGGGCAGACTGCTCAGGCTCCAGGCTTTCCACGAAGGCGTATATTCGTGCGGTTCCTTCAGCGTACACAAGTGCCCGAATGTCCAGGTCACCTGGTATCCGTTTCCTTCTATATATCCTTCTTTTCTGTTTCTGGCTCCCAGCACCTCAGCAATATCTCTGGCCACACTGGGCTTTTCGGCAATACAAACTATCATACTTTTCGTGTTATTTGTTGCAAAGTTAGAAAAATAAAACTGTACCTTTGCGCTTTATTTGTAAACTTTAGACTGATTAAGTATGATTCTTAGACGATTGTTTGGGTTTAATCCCAAGGTAACCACCGTCCGTACGGAAATTCTGGCGGGTATTACTACGTTTCTGACGATGGCCTATATTCTGGCTGTAAATCCGAATATCCTGAGTGCTACGGGTATGGATAAAGGTGCCCTGTTCACCACCACAGTCGTAGCTTCCGCTTTTGCCACCCTGCTGATGGCTGTGTATGCAAAGTTGCCATTCGGACTGGCACCGGGTATGGGACTGAACGCCTTTTTTGCCTATACGGTCTGCCTGACCATGGGGTACTCGTGGCAGTTTGCCCTGACAGCCGTATTGCTGGAGGGACTTATTTTCATTCTGCTCACGGTGACCAACCTGCGCGAGAAAATAGTAGACGCACTGCCTCTCACCCTGAAGAACGCCATTGGCTCCGGCATCGGCCTGTTCATTGCCTTTCTGGGATTGCAGAATGCAGGTATCATTGTCAATAACGATGCCACCCTCATCAGCCTGGGCAAGATTACTTCGGGTGCTCCCTTGCTCGGTTTGATAGGCTTGCTGATTACTTCTATTCTGCTGATTAAAAAAGTGCGTGGCGCACTTTTGCTGGGTATTCTGCTCACTACCGTTATCGGTATTCCGATGGGTGTCACTCATTTGGACGGGATTGTAAGCGCCCCGCCGTCAATGGAACCCATTTTCATGCAGTTCCAGTGGGAACATATCTTCACGAAGGAAATGGTGATTGTGGTCTTTACCTTCCTGTTTGTAGACATGTTTGATACGATTGGTACGCTGGTAGGAGTCTCTACCAAAGCAGGTATGGTGCGCGACGGAAAGATTCCTCACCTCAAGCAAGCCTTTTTGGTCGATGCCGTAGGAACCACCGTAGGAGCCATGCTTGGAACCAGTACCATCACCACCTTTGTAGAAAGTGCTTCGGGGGTAGGCGAGGGAGGCCGTTCCGGTCTGACAGCATTTACTACAGCAGTCTGCTTCCTGCTGGCGCTTTTCCTGGCACCTTTCTTCCTGGCCGTACCCGGTGCAGCTACAGCTCCGGTCCTGATATTGGTAGGACTCATGATGATGTCTACCGTCAAGCAGGTAGATTTTTCCGACTATTCGGAATCCATTCCAGCTTTTATCTGCATCATCATGATGCCGCTGGCTTACAGCATTTCGGATGGTATTGTGTTGGGTATGATCAGTTATGTTGTTATCAATCTGCTTACCGGTAAATACAAGAAACTGTCGGTAGGAAGTTGCCTGCTGGCTGCTATTTTTGTATTGAAATTCTTTATATAATCAGTATCTGATTATCGTTTCATAACTGAGATGAACCTTTCGCATTTTTATGACGCATCTTTGTCATTTAAATGCGGAAGGTTTGTCATTTTAATGGTGTAGCAGTGGGGTATAGTTTTGTATTAAGTCACTGCCTTTCACTGTCTGCCAAGTAAAAATCAGATTTTCACATAATAGAAATATGATGTGAACTTAAATACTTAAAATATGTAAAAATATTAGGCAAGATTTGGTTTTTTGAATAAGAAAATTTTTTATATTACCGAAAATTTTTTATTTTTCCTAAACTTAAATTTGATTGCTTATGAAACGAGAAACTAAAAAATGGGTGTGGTGCGTAATTTTAGCTTTATTCCCTTTATTGATGTCCTGTAACAATGAAGATGATTTTACGACTGGTGGGTATATTCCGCGTACAGTCTCACTTCATATGGGTTTTATAAATACAGCGGGTGATGACCTTATAGCACCTCTCGCTTTATATCAAATTCCTCACGGAGCTCTTGCAGAAAAAAATGATGATTTGGTTGGATTGATGCCGGATGATTATACATTGAACGTGTATTTGGATGGAAAACTTGTAGAGTCTTCTAAGGACGACCATAATAACCAGATGTGCCTTGTAAGTGATAGTCCTTTGAAAAAGGGTTATAAAAGCCTGCATTTTTATTCCAGTAAAGCTGAAGAAGAAATAATGACAGATGACCGGTACAAATCCAGTCATGTAATCGAGTTTAAATTTACATGCGAGGCTTTATTTAAGGATAGCGAGGAGCATGTTGTCCGATTTGAATATCTGCCCCCTAATTCCGAGACCTTGGTTTTTGACTACAAGGGAGAGGTAACTTTGGATGGAAAAGACTTGAACGTAGTTTATCCGGATGATTCCGAGCATATAAAAGATTCGGATGATGCATTTATGCAATTAGGTTTGTCCGTAATAGCTACGTTGTAAAATAGGTTGAAAGAAGAAGTTTAATATTCGTACAGGCTGTATATTTTTAATGATAGCTGTATGTGGCTTTTATTGGATTTTTCTATCTTTGTAGAAGCCATATAGAAGTTTTACCTTTAAGGCACACACATCTTAATACAATGAAGCTACATGAAAAAATACGTTCTCAATCTTGTTCTGTTACTAACGCTGCTTTCCGGGTGTAGCGACCGTATTCCGCATTACAACCAGGAGCTGTTGCAATTGGAATCTCGTGTCGGCGCAGTTCCGGACAGTGTCTACAGCCGTCTTGATTCATTCCGTATCGAAGAAATGTCAGCAGCCGACCGTGCGCTGTTTATTATCATAAAGACGGAGGCTGCCGATAAATTATACAAGGTTCACACCACGGACAGCCTGATAGCCGAAGCCAGAGATTTCTTCGAGCATTCGAAAGATATTCCCAGACTTGCCAAGGCCTGCTATCTGGCAGGCAGAATCCATTCTGATTGGGAGGAATGGACTCTGGCAGCAGAAGACTTTCTGCAAGCGAGGGAACTGACCAGGCATTCGAGTGATTTGGTGCTGAAAGGGCGGATTGCCAGTTTTTTGGGTAAAATCAATTGGAAGAATCGTCTTTATTTACAAGCTCAATTTTACTATAGAGAGGCTTTAAATTATTATAGTCAATGTAGTGATACATTACGTATGGCATATTCTTTAAAAGAAATAGGTGAAACTTATATGGCTAATTATCAAAAGGATAGTGCTGTTTTTATGTATAAACAGGCATTGATATTGGCAGAAACAGTTAGAGAGCAAGATGTATTGATAGGTATACATAATAGGTTAGGATACATATACCGTGAAATGTCTGATTATGATTTGGCTTTCTTTCATCTCTATCGGGTTTTGGAGCTTTCTGTTTGTAATCCTTATGTTACTTATAATAACTTAGGAAGTTTGTATATATTGGTTAATAAACTTGATTCGGCGCGATTCTATTTGGAAAAGTCATTGGTATCTTCGTCTTTACCTACGTTATGTATGGCTAATTATTATTTGGGAGAGTTGGAAAAAAAAGAGGGAAATATTGAAGAAGCTTATGTTTATTTGAAAAAATATGAGTTATTATCTGACAGCCTTGATCAAAGTAAACAGGCAACTAAGGTCATAACATTGCAGCAAAAACATGAAGAGAAACAAATAAGCGAAAAGTATATATTACGCATACGTTCTAAAAATTTATTTATAGTAAGTTTGGTTATTGTTTTCTTGTTTCTTTTAGGGGGATTAGTTTATATAATGCAGAGAAGGAAGAATTATTTGCAAAATAGAATTAATAAACTAATTGATACTATTCGAGAAAATGAGATTCTTATTAATAATATTCAGGAAAAACAAAGCATAGATCCAGAGAATTCAATAGAACATTCCATATTAAAAAAACAGATAGAACAGGAAAACCAGAAATTATTGAGACTTTTTAATCGTTCGAATATGGAAAGATGCCGGAAAAGTAAATTTCTGAAAAGGCTATATGGCGGGAAGAAAGACATTGTACCGGTTTTCGGGCAGATTGAATGGGCTCAATACGATGAGGCCTTTCTTTCTGTGTATCCTTTTTTCACGTCTAGCCTGAAGAAATCTTTTCCGCATCTTTCAGAACAGGAAGTCCGCATTTGCCAGCTTTCGGTGATGGGTGTGAAAACATCTAAGGTGGCTGATGTGCTGCTGCTCCAGTCTGATACTGTTTCTTCGTATAAGCAGAAAATCAAGAAAGCATGCTTTCCCAACACTTCCGGAACATTGGAGGAATTGCTGCTGCCTTTTATTGTCGGCTAGATGCTACAAAAATCAGATTTTTTAGAAATTAATAATAAGGCTAGTTTGTAATTTGTTGTTTTATAGCTGTTTATACAAAATAAAAAGAGACTTGAAACTTAGATTTTTTGGTGAGGAAATTGCTTATTTTGTCTTTGTAAACTTATAAATAGGAGGTATTATGAAAAAACATTTGTTCTTGTTTGCGGGGATATTGACCATGATTTGTTTTTCTTCATGTAACAATGAAGAGGTTGCCCCACCTTTAGACATTCCGAGTAGTCTGTTTGATGTGAACGTAAAAAAAGTATTCTCTTTTGACGGCATGAATGCTGATGGATCAAACATTACCTTTAAAATGTTGTCACCTGTTGCACAAGAAAATGCAAAAGTATACGAAGCCGATTTGGAAATGACTGTTCCTGTTGCCATCCGGACATCGATTGACAGCAAGACCTATAGTCCTTTTAAATTTAAGGTGAAAGCTAAATCCACGGAGAATAGTATCACGCTGAATGGAGATTGTTTGCATGGTATTGGAGATGTAAAACTGTCCGTAGAAGGTGTTTATAAGGAAAATGTGGGCTGGGATACTTTATTCATAAACTTGAAGCGTGAAGCGCCTCAAGCTACATTTGCCGGTAATACTTATGAGCTGAAACTGAACGAAGAAACATTTAATCTGGATGAAATAGGTTCCCTTTATGATATAAATGGATGGAATCATCCTTTTCCGTTGATGCATTATGCAAAGGAAGGTATGACCTCTTATCTCAATTATTTAAAGGATGTAACTCATGATGCTGTTTATCGGTTTACGTTCCAGGCAGACGGGCGCCTTGTTGTACAGAAACGTACTTCGCAGACGGCGGATTTTGAAACATTGCCCGGACGGTTCAGATATTATGTGGCAGATGGAGAGATTGGATTTATTGAAATGGATAAGCAGTATGCTTATGAATTGATGCAGTTGTTGCTGGCTGATGAAGATGCTAATCCGTATGGGATTTTCGATGATACATACCTCTTTGGTGATACTTATACAATACCGTTCTGTTATCGTTTGAAAGGGTCAACACTCTGGCTGGCTATAGGTGATAAGACCGGTCTGACCAATATGAATTCGATTTTATTTTATTGGAGAATGAATGCTGATGCTTATTATGACATAAATACTTCAGATCCGTTGGTGCTTGTTTATATGGAATGGAGTAAACGTGAAAATGACAGCAACCAGCTTTGGTGGAGATTGGATGAAAAATGAGTATTGTAAGGGTAGGTAAAGTGTAAGACTAAAACAGGCTGTTTCAAATTGAAATCTTTCATTTTGAAACAGCCTATATTTTGTATCTTATTTTACTTCCTCTAAATATAAGATTCTACTAGAATAATCATTCTGTTTATGATAGTCAACAATATGGTTATAAGGTATTTCTAGCCCATTTTGCATTAAGTAAGTACCACTATATATTTTCCCTTCGAAATTAAGTGGTTTATTGTCTATTCGGTTCAACTCTGAGATACGATATTTTTTATTGGAATTGAGGCCTGCCATTATGACGCGGGGTAAATGTTGGTTAACAAAGTGTTCCGTTTTCCACCAGTAGAATACGGCTTTGTCTTTTTCTGGAGTAGTGTACATCAGCGAAGCTACTCCTAGATGGTCATAAGGTGATATAAGGCGATAAATATCTCCTAATTGTACAATAGAACGAATCTTTTTGTAATCTGCAATAGCTTTACGACATAACTCCTTTTCTTCTTCTGTCATATTTTTAGGCTGAATTTCCATTCCCAATCGTCCGCTCATAGCCACATCAATGCGGTATTTTAATGGGATAGTACGGAATGTTTGATGGTTGGGAGCTGCACTGATATGTGATGCCATGGCTATAGAAGGAAAGAAGTATGATGTACCCCATTGCATATAGATGCGTTGTAATGCATCAGTGTTGTCGCTTACCCAAAACTCATCAAAATAAGGTAAGTATCCATAATTGGCACGTCCTCCTCCGCTAGCACAAGCTTGCATTACCAAATTGGGAAATTTTTCCCGAATACGCTGGCATACTTTTTCGAATCCCTTGTGATATTCAATATACATATGGCTTTGATTGTCTCTTGTTAGGTAGTTTGAGCCATGATTCATGATAGCCATGTTAGCATCCCATTTGATATAGGCAATTTCAGGATACTTTGTCATTAATTCGTCCACTATTTTAAATACGAAATCTTGTACTTCTGGATTGGCAAGATCTAGTACAACTTGTGTGCCACCGCGTCCTAATACGGGTTCACGTAGAGGAGCTTTTAGTATCCATTCAGGGTGTTTTTCATATAGTTCACTGGTTGTGTTAGCCATTTCTGGTTCTATCCAGATACCAAATTTTATTCCATGTTTTTGAGCATCTCGAATCAGTCCTTCAATACCGTCAGGAAGTTTATTTTTGTCTACAGTCCAGTCTCCTAAAGAAGAATTATCACTTTTGCGAGGATATTTGTTGCCAAACCATCCATCATCCATAACAAATAATTCGCCCCCCATAGATGCAATGTCATTCATCATTTGGTTCATACCTTCCTGATTAATATCAAAATAAACTCCTTCCCAGCTATTTAACAGGATATCACGTACGGTATTTCCATGAGCAAGTTTATATGTTCTTCCCCATTTATGAAAATTTCTACTTGTACCGCTCAGGCCTTCTTCGCTGTAGGTCAAAGCCAGTATTGGAGTTTTAAAGACTTCGCTTTTAGGTAGTTTATATGCTGAATTTTCTTCATTAATACCAGCATAAAAATGATGGAATTCACTATCGTCTGTATCAATTCTTAATTTGTAGTTTCCTGTATAGCAGAGTGCAGCTCCAATAACTCGTCCTCTATTTTCTTCTGGTTTCCCATCCAATGAAAATATAATTTCAGCATGAGCCGTGTGTGAGTTGCGTACTCCATCTTTATTTTTTATTATTTTCATACCTGGCTCCAAAGGTTCTTGACAAACTTTTCCTTCATTAGCCCATGAGCCATAAAGTGAAGTAAGCCATACATTACCCCTACGTATAGGTAGGTATGCAGATGCGAATTGGTTTAGGGTAATAGGCTTTTTCTCATTATGGCTTATTTCTGTCCATGTTTCAATTATATCAACATCTTGATAAGCTTTGTAATAAATGTCGACAAAGAATGGATATACCTTATCTTTGAGGTGAACTGTGGTTATAATAGTTTGTTCTTTTTTGTCTGTACTGACATTAATTACTTCCATTTGGGTAGACATGTTCCTGTCTGCATGTTTTACTGATAGAGCAGATTCTGTGGGACAGTTCATGCCATAAGTCGGATATCCTGAAAGATTGGTATTACTTGTATAAGTAATATTTTTTAAATCAACTTCTGTAAGTTTGCTACCATAATATAAATGTTTTAGTTCTCCTCCAGTTGGAGCGTCAATTACTAATGAACTGTTTGTAGTGGAAATACAAATTGTTTGCGCAGTAATACTTGTACCGAATAAAAAAAATGCGCAAGTGAATAGAAAATTTTTTTTTGTTATGAACATATTATTTAGATATTAGATTATTCTGAGAACAAAAGTAGAGAATAAAATATTAATAAAATGATATTGTTTTGCCATAAACTGATAAAATATTGCTTGTTAAATCTAAATTACTAGTAAAGTTATTTATTCGGAGTTTCCCAAACTTTGGTTTCAGAACAAACGATGTCAGTCCATTGCGTACCACATTTTATTTTGAAATCGCCTTTTTCGAGTCTCCATTTTCCATCGTAACCGACAAAAGCAAGGTCACTTCCTTTCAACTTCATGGTTACGGTTTTAGTTTCACCCGGGTTCAAAGAAATCTTTTCAAATCCACGCAAGCGAATATTGTCGGGAGTACTGCTGGCCACCATATCTTTCGAGAAAAGCAAAACTGCTTCTTTTCCTGCCATCTTTCCGGTATTGGTAACATCCACAGAAATAGTCAGCTCGTCATCGCCTGTAAATACAGATTTATCCACTTTCAGATTACTATAACTATAAGTAGTATAGCTTAATCCATAACCAAACGGCCACTGTACATCCATTACCGAATCATAATTGTAATTACCTCCCATCTGACCCATATTTTCGCAGGATTTATAATCGTACGTTGCCAGGGCATTGATATACTTAGGATAAGTAAAAGGCATTTTGGCACTAAAGTTGGCATCACCAGCCATAAGGTTAGCCAAAGCATCACCTCCATAATTTCCCGGAAGCATAATATTGATGACAGCCTTTGCCAAAGGTTCAATATCGTTAATGATTCGGGGTCTGCCCTGATTCAGTACCAGCACGATGGGCTTTCCCGTAGCCGCCAAGGCCTTTACCAGATTGCGCTGGTTTGCCGATAAGGTCAAATCTGTAAGATTGCCCGGAGTTTCGCAATAAGAATTTTCTCCGATACAAGCGACAATTACATCGGCAGAAGCTGCTGCCAAAACTGCTTTTTCAATATCCAGGTTAATTTCTTCATACCAGTTGTCGTTCTTATAAGGTGCATAAGTAAGCCCCGGCTCGTAAATTATATTTTCCTTACCGAACTTCTGACACATGGATTCGTAAATGGTATTATAAGCACCGGCACATTCATCTGCAAGATGTCCCTGCCAACTGTACGACCATCCACCATTGAGGGTACGCATTGAATTGGCATTCGGACCGGTCAGAAGAATCTTCTTTCCTTTAGAAATAGGAAGAACATCGCCTTCGTTTTTGAGCAGAACTTCCGATTCTTCTGCAGCCTGGAGTGCTGCCGCAGCAAACTCTGCCGAGCCAAACTTATCGTATTCATCGATATCCCAATAAGGATTGTCAAACAATCCTAAACGATATTTCAGACGAAGAACACGTGCAACGGCATCATCAATTCTACTCATCGGCACTTCACCTTCCTCTACCAATTCTTTCAAATAAGTACAGAAGCTCAACTCGTATGGAACCATCGACATATCAATACCTGCATTAATAGCTATCTTGACAGCTTCCTTCTTCGTTGCGGCAATATGATCGCGTGTACACAAATTGTTGATATCGGCCCAGTCGGTTACAATCATACCATCCCAGTTCAGGCCTTCCTTAAGCCATTCTGTAAGCAGCTCACGATTGGCATGAAACGGCAGGCCATTGTCTATGCCCGAATTGACCATCACACTGAGTGCCCCGTTGCGCACAGCTTCTAAAAACGGAGCAAAATGCTTTTCGCGCATGTCACTTCGCGAAATGGAAGACGGAGTACGGTCTTTACCCGATACCGGCACACCATAGCCCATATAATGCTTCAGACATGCTGCCACATGATACTTTCCAATATGATTCGGGTCTTCTCCCTGGAAACCGGCTACGGCTGCCTTGCCCATTTCGGCATTTACATAGCAATCTTCGCCGTAATTTTCCCACATACGGGACCACCGCGGGTCACGCCCCAGGTCAACAACCGGAGCATAAGTCCATGGAATACATCCGGCCTTCGTCTCATAAGCCGAAATCTCGGCGCCTTCTTTTACCAAATTCCGGTTAAAAGAGGCTCCCATATTGATGCCCTGTGGAAACAATGTACCATCGAGCGTATAGGTAGTGCCATGAATCTGGTCGACACCGTATATACAGGGAATACCTATTTCTTTCATTGAAACTTCCTGTATCTGTCTGATAGCCTGTGCCCACACTTTCTTTTTCTGAGCGACACTTAATGGAACGTTAAGCAGTGAGCCTACCTTATATTTGCCAATGACAGTATCAAGCTTTGCCGAACTTAGTGTAAAACCTTTCTTCCTGCTTTCCTCAAAATCGGTAACCACATCAATGGTTATTTCACACATCTGTCCGATTTTCTCTTCGAGCGTCATTTTTTTAAGCCACTGCTGAATATTGGCTTCTATCTGAGGGTCTGGAGTAATGGCAGGCTGCACACTTTGAGCATACCCTACTGTCAAAGAACCAGCACTTACAATTGATGACAAAAATAAGTTTCTTACTAGTTTCATGATATTGGTTATTAATAGTGTTTTTCAATATTAAATTAGAGAGAAAATAAATTTTTAATTTGAATTTTTCTGTTATTCCCAAGTATCAGTACGGAATGGATATAAAGGTAACTCACGTAAGTTTGCAACATTTCCTATCTGGAAATCACGGAAACAATATCTCACTGCAACAGGATGTGTAACTTTATCGCATGTTACTTTTATTTGAAAATTATTGAAAACTTCAGCTTTAGCCGGATAAAAAATCTTGTTGTCTCCTGCGATTTCAAAGCCTACTATATCAGACTGACGGTTGAATCCTTCTTCTGCATGTTCAAATGATAAGATTACAGTTTCGTTTTTTATGTCCATAGATTTATAAGTTGGTCCGTAAGCTTGTATCTCTGGTATATGATAAGTTTTATTTAATGCCATATAAGCCAGTCTCTTTCCTACATCTTTTTTATTTTTGGGATGTACATTTTTCATTTCATAAGGCTCTACCAGATCATTTGTAGAAATCATTCCGCAATTGGATATTATAGATTGTGCTTTAAATTGTGCTTCTCTAAGAAGAGCACATCCAGTTGTTTTAGTAGAGTTATAAGGAGCAATTTCTACATAATAGAAGGGTAATTCACCTAGTCCCCATTCTTTGCGCCAAAGTTCTACCATGGTTTTTAAACGTTCTGCATATGTTGTGTGTTTTCCAACATTTGATTCTCCTTGATACCATAAGAATCCTTTGATTGTATAATTTTGTAAGGGCTTTAACATTCCATTATACATTAGAGTAGGACTTAAACAATGCCACCATTCATGTCCATTTTCTTTACGGATATCTCTATTTAAATCTATGTCTGGGTATTGTGCAACTATTTCACGGGGTAACCATCCTTCAACCATTGAGCCTCCCCAACTGCAATTAATTATACCAATCGGAATATCTAGAACTTGATTCATAATCATGGCAAAATTAAATGCTGTTGCGCTAAAGTCAGGACTATTGGTTGGATTGCTAATTTTCCAGCTTCCTTTACAATAGTTTGCAGGTTGTAGTTGTCCATTTTTTTTGATAGTTGCTACCCGAATAGCTTTCCATTTCGAAGAAGTTGCAATTGTTTCATTAGCTCCAGCTATCGGGCAGTTCCAGAATCCTTTTAGAGGCATTTCCATATTCGATTGTCCAGAACAGAACCAAACTTCTCCTATTAGTATATTTTTTAAAATTATTTCTTCACCGTCAGAGATTGATATTGTGTGAATGTTATAGCTGGCTGAGGGAGTTGGAATTTTTGTAATCCATTTACCATTTGTGTCAGCTGTTACCGCATACTCTTTATTATCCCATGATGGACAAATTATTATTTTTGCATTAATTTTAGCTTCTCCCCATAAACAAACTTGTGTTTGTTGTTGTAGGACCATATTGTCACTTAAAATTTCAGGTAGTTTTACTTTTGCCCACATACTTGTTTGTCCCAATAATAGACAAACTCCTAAAATCCATTTTTTCATATATCATTAATTTAAAGAAGGTTCATTTTAAAGATGTATAGTAAGAAGGTCTTTTTGGATATTCATATTTTTAAAATATTAGGTTATCGTAGGAGCAAAAGTAAAAAATAGAATATTATTAAAATGGTATTGTTTTATCATATACTGATAAAATATTGCTTATTAAATGAAAAAACTATATATTTACTTTGATTTTTGTTTGTTAACCTTTATTTCTAGATATTTCATGAATAAAAATAATAGTGAACAACACATTATAAGGGAAATAACTCCTTTATCAGAGAAAGACTGTTTTTATATTGTCGACAGGCATAAAAAAGAGTTTACCTATCCCATTCATTGTCATAAGGAATATGAATTGAACTTTATTGAACATGGTTCTGGACTTCGGCGTATAGTAGGAGACTCGGTAGAAACTATTGGAGAATATGAATTAGTATTGATAACTAGTGCAGACTTGGAACATGTTTGGGAGCAAGGGGAATGCAATTCTGATGACATACGCGAGATTACTATTCAGTTTTCTCAACACTTTTTTGATAGCCTTATTGATATAAATCAGTTTGATCGTGTTAAAACGATGTTGAGTAAAGCTCAGAATGGTTTGAGTTTTCCAATAGCTGCTATTATGAAAGTATATGCTTTATTGGACAGCCTTCCTGAAGCAAAAGGGTTTTATGCTGTAACCCAGTTCTTAACATTATTGTATGAATTGTCCTTATTTATAGATAATGCCCATGAATTATCAACATCTTCTTTTGCAAAAATAGAGATTCAGGCAAACAGTCGTCGTGTGCAGAAAATTCAGCAATATATTAATGAGCATTATAAAGAGGAAATACGTTTAAGCCAACTGGCTGATATTGCGGGGATGGCAGATACAGCATTTAGCCGTTTTTTTAAATTAAGAACAGGAAAAGGTCTTTCTGATTATATTATAGATATTCGCTTAGGACATGCTTCTCGTATGTTAATAGATTCTACAATGTCAATAGCAGAGATTTGCTATGATTGTGGTTTTAATAATTTATCGAATTTCAATCGTATTTTTAGGAAAAAGAAAAATTGTTCTCCAAAAGAATTTCGTGAAAACTATTGCAAAAAGAAACAGGTTATTTAATAATATAATAAGGTACATTCATATAACTGGACATTCAAATTAGTTTTTAAGTGTTCTTAGATTTTTTTCTTTTTATAAGGATAATAACCTATTGGCGGAATTAAATTATAAAAGATTTTTGTTTAAAAAGTTGTGCATATTGTTGATATTTAATAAATTAAAGGTTCTCAAACATTTAATAGACAAATATCGTATGCACAACTTATATGCAATATTCGCAAAATTGCTG
>Flurry_p1__coassemble_644_pt1 | contig 19580 bp, 18 predicted proteins | sample Flurry_p1__metabat2_high_PE_018 | metagenome-assembled genome bin Flurry_p1
CTGGCATTCTTTTTCTTTGATTTATATCAAGCATACTCGTGCTGAAATTTCCCAAAAAATATGGTGTTCCATTCGAAACACCTTATCCAATGAAATATCTCTTAATTTTAACGCTCTTACAGACACCCTTTGCTGGAAGGGATTTTAGAATGGAAAATATCGCGTTTAATAGCTATTTTAAAGCCTCTGGTTAACTTATATTGTATAAGGATTGCTGTTAGTTCCCTGCTATAATTATTAGATATCAGGCAAAAAAAACGGGCTGATTTCATAAGTGAAGCCAGCCCGGTTAATAAGTTTGATTGAATGTAAATCAATGAATCATCGTATTTGTTCCAGGGACAATCTCTCCTTTTGAAAGAACGCAACGAACGTTGATATCTTTATCCAAAATAACAACATCTGCATCTTTTCCTTTTTGAAGAGAACCTTTCTTGTCGCTGATACCAATTAATGTTGCTGGAGTTTCGGATGCCATGCGCACTGCATCTGCTAATGGGATTCCAGCTTTGTTTACCATTGTACGAACCAAAGTATCCATGGTAGCAAGACTTCCTGCCAGCGAAGAATGATCGGCCAACTTACATACACCATTTTCGATGATGTAGCGTGGGTCGTCGATTTCCTTGTTGCTGGCTGCATATTTCAGTGCATCAGTAACAAGGCAAGTTTGTTCTACTCCCTTAAGCTTGTAAACTAACTTGAGGATTGTAGCAGGTAGGTGAATACCATCAGCTATCACTTCAACGCTCATACCATCTGTGAGATAAACACTTTCAACGGTACCTTCGTACTTATATTCGCGGCGTTTGTGGAATCCTGGCATGGCATTGTAGAAATGAGCAGCGTGGGTGAATCCTGCATTGAATGCAGCCTTGATATCATCGTATTCGGCTTCGGTATGTGTAACCGCTGTAAGTATTCCTCTGCTTGAGGTAAATCTACCGAAATCGTGTCCGCCGGGAAGTTCAGGACTGATATCCCAACGTTTGATGCAGTTGGTACGCTCTAATAAAGGAATATATTCAGCAGGATCTGGATCTTTCAGACATTCTTTCCACTGTTCGCCTGCCATTTTACGGTTAAGATAAGGACCTTCGATATGCAGCCCTTGGAGTACGTTTGCGTTTTCAGCATTGAGCTTTTCGCAAATATCGGCAGCTTTACCAATTGTTTCGAATGAAGAAGATGACAGAGCAGGGAAAATAGAAGTAGCTCCGTGTTTGAGGTGAGCTTCTATTGCACCGTTAAATGCTTCTTCTGTAGCTTCTGTGAAATCGTATCCGCCACCACCATGAATGTGCATACCGACAAATCCCGGTACGATGTACATACCTTTAGCATCGATAACTTTTGCGCCAATTACGGCCAGGTCGCTGTTTGTAACTTCTAGAATTACTCCATCGCTGATAAGTAGTGAGCCTTCTTTAAGCCATCCCTGTGGAGTCAGGATATGGCCGTTTATAATTTGAGTTAACATAGAATCTATCCTAAATATGAATTAAAAAAGTTTGTTGGTACCTTCTACCAGTTTACCCATAGCCCATACAGCTCTTACGTTCAAGTCTTTGTCGAGAGCTATAATATCGGCATCTTTACCTTTTTCGAGCGTTCCTTTACGGTCGAGTACCCCCATAATGCGTGCAGGAGTTTCTGAAGCCATACGTACAGCATCTTCCAAGGGTATTTCTGCTTTCTGTACCATTGTACGAATCAATCGGTCCATTGTAGCAATGCTTCCAGCCAAAGCTGAACGGTCGGCTAATTTACAGACTCCGTCTTCGATAATAACACGTGGGTCGAATGCTACCTGACTGTCACTGGCTGCACAAGCCAAAGCATCTGTAATGAGAGCGGTACGTTCAACTCCTTTAATTTTATGTACCAGTCTTAAGATTGTAGGAGGAACATGAATTCCGTCAGCTACTACTTCTACGGTCATATCATCAATTAGGTATATACTTTCTACGGTGCCTTCATATTTATATTCACGACGTTTATGGAACCCTGGCATGGCATTGTAGAAGTGGGTTGCATGTGTATATCCGGCTTCGTATCCAGTTTGAATATCTTCAAATTCAGCTTGTGTATGTCCTACAGAAGCCAGAACGCCTTTAGAAGTAATATATTTAGCAAACTGCATGGCGCCCGGAAGTTCTGGAGCTGCATCCCAGCGTTTAATACAATGGGTTTCTTCCAAAAGTGGAATATATTCTTCTGGATCTGGATTTTTGATATTTTCAGGCATCTGTCCGCCAGCCATCTTCATATTAAAATAATGGCCCTCCAAGTGTAATCCCAAAACCGGACTGTCGGGTTCTGCCATTAATTTTTCCGTTGTAGCTGCAGCTGCACGGATCATTGGAATCGTAGAAGAGGATAGGGTAGGGAAAATACTTGTAGTACCATGTTGCATGTGACTGGCAATTGCCGCCCGGAAAGCTTCTTCCGAGCCTTCCATGAAGTCGCGTCCACCACCACCGTGTACATGAATTTCAACACCTCCAGGTACAATGTACATGCCTTTAGCGTCAATTAATTGGGCACCGACAATGGCAAGATCGCAATTGGTTACTTCTAGAATTTTATTATCTCTGATCAACACAGAGCCATCCTTCAACCATCCTTGTGGTGTCAGGATCCGGGCATTTATAATCTGGGTTAACATGGTAAAATAAGTTGTTTTATAAAATAGGTTTTGTTATTTGTCTTTTAGTAAGTATGTAATAGATATATTTGTCTGTTTCATTTTACCTTATATACTACTATATTTATACTACAAAATTACAATAAATATGTGGTATCGTTCATAGTAGAGTGAAAATAATTTTGTGAAAACAATAAAGAAAATAAAAAAATACGTCTATATGGTCTTTTTGAGTTCATCTTATTTGTATATAGAATAAAAAAAAAGCTCTAATAGTAGATTAAATGAATTATTATTTGTATCTTTGTCGCCCAGTTTATATAGTACTACAACATTGGGAAAACTTGATAAATATAAGATTGAGCTGAAAAATATGCGTGAAAGCTCTTGCTCGTACGAGTTTGAGCTGGATAATCAGTTCTTTGCCGATTTGGATGCACCTGAAATCCAAAAAGGTCATTTACGCTGTCAGGTGACAGTGAAAAAAGGTACTGGCGTGTATACGCTGGCTTTTCATACAGAAGGGGTGGTGGTGGTATTGTGCGACCGTTGTTTAGATGAAATGGAGCAATTGATAACCTCGGATGATACATTGAAAGTGAAGTTGGGTCTTTCATTCTCGGATGAAGACGATTTTGTTATCGTACCAGAAGGGGATGGTTATATCAATGTTGCTTGGTTTATCTATGAATTTATCGCATTAGCAATTCCGATGAAACACGTTCATGCTCCAGGAAAATGCAATAAAGGAATGATGGGCAAGTTGAGTGAATATTCGCGTGTGATGGAGGGGGATGAGGATTCCGAAAATTTTTCGGGCGATGATTCATTTGCAACAGAAACCAGTGAATCTGATGAAATAGATCCGAGATGGAATGAATTGAAGAAAATATTGAATAATAATAATTAATTAAATAAAGTTTTAGTAAAATGGCACATCCTAAAAGAAGACAATCAAAAACAAGAACTGCTAAGAGAAGAACTCACGATAAAGCAGTTGCTCCTACTTTGGCTATCTGCCCTAACTGCGGCGAATGGCATGTATATCACACAGTATGTGGAGCTTGCGGTTATTATAGAGGTAAATTAGCAATCGAAAAAGAAGCTGCTCTTTAATTGGTAAAACACGAGAGTGGCTTAATTGAACATGTTTGTATGTTTCTTAGAATAAAGCCGGAGAGCTTCGGCTCTTCCGGCTGTTTTTGTATAAAGAAACCGGCAAACTTAAATTTTGAACGATGGAAAAAATAAATGCTGTAATTACAGGAATCGGAGGATATGTTCCTGATTATGTCCTTACGAACGAGGAACTATCCAGAATGGTGGATACCAACGACGAATGGATTATGACCCGTATCGGTATTAAGGAAAGACGAATCCTGAACGAGGAGGGTCTGGGTACTTCATATATGGCTCGTAAGGCTTGCCGTCAGTTGATGCAGAAAACTGGTGTGGCTCCTGAAGAAATTGATGCAATTTTCGTTGCAACGACTACTCCTGATTATCATTTTCCATCAACGGCATCTATTCTTTGTGACAAACTGGGGTTAAAAAATGCATTTGCGTTTGATTTGCTTGCAGCTTGTTCTGGCTTCTTATATGCCATGGAAGTAGCAGCATCGATGATCAGCTCTGGTCGTCATAAAAAAGTGATTATTGTAGGTGCTGACAAGATGTCGTCAATGGTAAACTATTCAGACCGTGCTACTTGTCCGATTTTTGGTGACGGTGCTGCAGCCTGCTTGCTGGAAGCTACTACTGAAGATTACGGAATTATGGATTCTATTCTGCGTACAGATGGAAAGGGTCTTCCGTTCCTTCATATGAAAGCCGGTGGCTCGGTATGTCCTCCTTCTTACTTTACGGTAGACAATAAAATGCACTATCTGTATCAGGAAGGCCGTACGGTATTTAAATATGCTGTTTCGAATATGTCGAATGTTACTGCTGAAATTGCAGAGCGTAATGGTTTGAGCAAGGATAATATCGACTGGATTGTTCCGCATCAGGCTAACATGCGTATTATTGATGCTGTAGCTTCACGTCTGGAGGTTCCTATTGATAAAGTGATGGTCAACATTCAGCGCTATGGTAATACCAGTGCAGGTACCTTGCCATTGTGTCTCTGGGATTACGAAAAACAATTGAAGAAAGGTGACAATATTATCTTCACTGCATTTGGTGCCGGATTTACATGGGGTGCTGCTTATGTGAAGTGGGGATATGATGGCAATTTGAAATAAAATCAATAACCAAATATCAAAAGAACGCATCCCGAACGATGCGTTTTTTTGTCTGTATAAAAAAATAAAGTTATGCATAAGGCAGGATTTGTGAATATCGTAGGAAACCCGAATGTGGGAAAGTCTACATTGATGAACTTACTGGTTGGAGAGCGTATCTCCATTGCCACGTTCAAGGCGCAGACAACGCGTCACCGTATCATGGGAATCTTGAATACGGATGACATGCAGATTGTTTTCTCTGATACTCCGGGGGTTTTGAAACCCAACTATAAGCTACAGGAGTCTATGCTGAATTTTTCGGAGTCGGCTCTGGTGGATGCAGACGTATTGCTGTATGTAACCGATGTGGTGGAGAAAATCGACAAGAATGCCGAGTTTATGGAAAAGGTACGTAAGGTGCAGGTTCCTGTCTTATTGCTGATTAACAAAATAGACCTGACTAACCAGGATGAGCTGGTAAAACTGGTGGAAGAATGGCATGAACAACTTCCGCAGGCCGAAATCATTCCGATATCTGCTGCGGCCAAGTTTAATGTTGATGTTGTGATGAAGCGCATAAAGGAACTGCTTCCTGATTCGCCTCCTTACTTCGGCAAAGACCAGTGGACTGATAAGCCGGCACGTTTCTTTGTAACTGAAATTATCCGTGAAAAGATTCTTTTGTACTACGACAAGGAAATACCTTATTCGGTGGAAGTAGTAGTAGAACAATTTAAGGAAGATGCAAAGAGTATCCACATTAATGCTGTAATCTATGTGGAGCGTGACTCGCAGAAAGGTATCATCATTGGAAAGCAGGGAAAAGCATTGAAAAAAGTAGCGACCGAGGCGCGAAAAACGTTGGAGCATTTCTTCCAGAAGTCAATATTTTTAGAGACCTTTGTAAAAGTAGACAAAGACTGGAGAAGCTCTGACAAAGAATTAAAAAACTTCGGGTATCAACTGGATTGAAAATACCGACTGTGATAGCCGTTAAAACAAAAATGAAATGGGAAATTTAGTAGCAATAGTAGGCCGCCCCAATGTGGGAAAGTCTACACTGTTTAATCGTCTGACCAAGACTCGCCAGGCCATTGTAAACGAGCAGGCGGGTACGACGCGTGATCGCCAGTACGGAAAATCGGAATGGCTGGGTAAAGAGTTCTCGGTAGTGGATACCGGTGGATGGGTAGTAAACTCGGATGATATTTTCGAGGGAGAGATTCGCAAGCAGGTAGTGCTTGCCATGGACGAGGCTGACGTTATTTTGTTTGTAGTGGATGTGACCAATGGCGTGACAGACCTTGATATGGAAGTTGCCGGCATTTTACGCCGCTCGAAAACTCCGGTACTCTTGGTTGCAAATAAAACTGATAATAATGATCTGCAATACAATGCAGCCGAATTTTATTCATTAGGTTTGGGTGATCCGTATTGTATCTCTGCACTGAGTGGTAGTGGTACAGGCGATTTGCTTGATTTGATTATTTCAAAATTCAAGAAAGAAGCAGATGAAATTCTGGATGAGGAAATACCTCGCTTTGCTGTAGTGGGGCGTCCGAATGCTGGAAAATCGTCTATTGTCAATGCGTTTATCGGTGAGGATCGTAATATTGTGACAGAGATTGCAGGTACGACGCGTGACTCTATCTATACACGATACGATAAATTTGGATTTGATTTCTATCTGGTTGATACAGCTGGTATTCGTAAGAAGAATAAGGTGAACGAAGATTTGGAGTATTACTCGGTGGTTCGCTCTATCCGTTCGATTGAAAACTCGGATGTATGTATTCTGATGCTGGATGCTACACGTGGTGTAGAAGGTCAGGACCTCAATATCTTCTCGCTGATTAACCGTAACCAGAAAGGCTTGGTAGTTGTGGTGAATAAATGGGACTTGGTACAGGAAAAGACCGATAAGGTGATGAAGACCTACGAAGAAGCTATCCGTAACCGTTTCGCTCCGTTTACTGATTTCCCGATTATCTTCGCTTCTGCGCTGACAAAACAGCGTATTTTCAAGGTGCTTGAAGAAGCGAAGAACGTATACCGTGCACGCACGATGCGTATTCCGACTGCCCGCCTGAATGAGGAAATGCTTCCGTTGATTGAAGCTTATCCACCTCCCTCAAATAAGGGTAAGTACATCAAAATTAAATACTGTACGCAGTTACCTAATACGCAAGTACCTTCATTCGTATTCTTTGCCAACTTGCCACAGTATGTGAAAGAGCCGTATAAACGCTTCCTTGAAAACAAGATTCGCGAGCGTTGGCCGCTTTCAGGAACTCCGATTAATATCTTCATCCGTCAGAAATAATAGTTCTGCGGAAAAAGAATCGATACAAAAACGCCTCCGGCAATTCATCCAAAGGGATATGCCGGAGGCGTTTTGTGTTGTATGTATAAAGAAGCGCCTATTTTTATTTCTTGTTCTCCTCTTTTTTGACTTTCTGCAATAAATCCGAGGCAAAAATAAAATTGTTGAGTCGTTCGTTGGTGGCCGAAAAGATTTCATCCTTGTTGCCTTCCCATTCCTTGTGTCCCTGGTAGATGTACAGAATACTGTCGCCAATACCCAATACGGAGTTCATGTCGTGGGTATTGATGATAGTAGTCATGTTGTATTCTGTAGTAATATCATGAATCAGTTCGTCTATAACGAGTGATGTCTTTGGGTCCAGTCCTGAGTTTGGTTCATCGCAGAACAGATATTGCGGTTGCAAAGCGATGGCGCGTGCAATGGCAACACGTTTCTGCATACCTCCACTGATTTCACCCGGATATTTGTTTTGTGCGTCAATCAGATTCACACGGTCCAGGCAGAACTGTGCTCTTTTTACACGGTCCCTGTATGTGTCGTTTGAAAACATATCGAGTGGGAACATCACATTTTCCAGTACAGAGAGCGAGTCGAACAAAGCTGCACTTTGGAAAATCATACCCATTTCACGACGCAAAGCTTTCTTTTCTTTTTTACCCATACTGATAAAATCTCTTCCGTCGTATAGAATCTGTCCTTTTTCAGGAGTAAGCAGTCCCACGATACATTTCATCAGTACTGTTTTACCCGAACCACTTTGTCCGATAATCAGGTTGGTCTTACCGTTGTCGAATGTAAAATCAATCTGGTCGAGAACCGTTTTCCCTTCAAATTCCTTATGTAATGCTTGTACTTGAATCATCCCATTAATAATTGAGTTAATAATAAGTCGGAGAACAAAATCAGTACGCTGCTTGATACCACCGAGTCCGTACTGGCTTTACCTACAGCAATAGAGCCACCTTCGACCGTATAGCCGAAATAAGCCGATACACTGGCAATGATGAAAGCAAAAAACAGCGATTTGATAAAGCTGCACCAGATGTACCACTCGATGAAGCAATACTGCAAACCATATTCCAAGTCGGTAGCATTCATGATTCCGGCAAACCAGGCCGTACAGAAAGCCCCGATGATTCCGGCAAATATACTGAAGATAACCAGCAGCGGAATCATGGTCATGAGTCCCAGGATTTTAGGCAAGATAAGATACGATGCCGAGTTGATACCCATGATTTCGAGCGCATCAATTTGCTGCGTTACCCGCATGGTACCAATCTCGGATGCAATATTCGAACCGACCTTTCCAGCCAGAATCAGACACATGATGGATGAAGAAAACTCCAGCAACATGATTTCACGTGTCGTATAACCCACCACGAAACGCGGCATCCACGGACTTTCGATGTTCAGTTTAATTTGGATACAGATTACCGCACCGATAAAGAAAGAAATAAGAAGGACAATACCGATTGAGTTGATACCCAGCTGAGCCATTTCATTGATATATTGTTTGATATACATCCTGAAACGTTCCGGTCTGCCGAATACACGTCCCATAAGCATAAGGTATTTTCCGAAGTTTTGTATAGGCTTTACCATAAAAAATAATTTTGCTGCAAATTTAGTGTTTTTTGTTCTATAAATCGGAAAAGATTTCTGATTTTACGGTGAATATGCAGTTTACAGAAGATTTTTACTACTTTTGCCATAAAATATAACAATTATAATGTTGGCAGAAGATAAGATACAGCAGGAAGTTCCGTCCGGAAGGATGGTGCTGCGCACAGAAAATCTGGTAAAGAAGTACGGCAAGCGTACGGTAGTGAGCCATGTTTCCTTCGATGTGAAGCAGGGAGAGATTGTAGGATTGCTGGGACCTAACGGAGCCGGCAAGACCACCTCCTTTTATATGACCACCGGTCTGGTAGTGCCCAATGAAGGACATATTTATCTGAACGACCTTGACATAACGAACTATCCGGTGTACAAACGTGCCCAGAACGGAATCGGTTATCTGGCCCAGGAAGCCTCTGTATTCCGCAAGATGAGCGTGGAAGACAATATTGCATCTGTACTCGAGCTGACCAACCGTTCGAAAGAATACCAAAAAGAAAAACTGGAAAGTCTGATTGCCGAATTTCGCTTGCAGAAAGTGCGCAAGAACCTGGGCGACCAGCTGTCGGGTGGTGAACGCCGTCGAACAGAGATTGCCCGTTGTCTGGCCATCGACCCCAAATTCATTATGCTGGACGAGCCCTTTGCCGGAGTCGACCCGATTGCCGTAGAAGACATTCAGCATATTGTGTGGAAACTGAAGGACAAGAATATCGGTATTCTGATTACCGACCACAATGCGCTGGAAACCTTGCGACTGACCGACCGTGCCTATCTGCTGTTCGAAGGAAAAATCTTGTTTCAGGGAACACCTGAGGAGTTGGCCGAAAACCCTATCGTACGCGAAAAATACCTGGGAACCAACTTCGTGTTGCGCAGAAAGGATTTCCAGCTTGAAGAAAAACAACGGGAGCAACGTGGCTAAAAACACTGAAAACTCTTATAAATTAGGATTTTTTATTATATGAGTTTGGTAGTTGAAAGATTAAACATTATTTTTGCAACCTCTTTGGATTAAAACGAAAAGAAGTAATAATTAAATAAATAAGTCAGAAATGAATATTTCATTAGAGAACGTTGATAAAGTAAGCGCAGTACTTACTGTCAAAATCGAGAAGGCTGATTATCAGGAAAAAGTAGAAAAAGCTTTGAAAAGCTTGCGTCAGAAAGTAAATATGCCGGGTTTCCGTAAAGGAATGGTTCCTATGAGCCTGGTTAAGAAACAGTACGGAATCTCTGTATTGGCAGAAGAAATCGACAAGCTGCTTCAGGAAAAAGTATTCGAATATATCCGCGAAAACAAAGTAAACATGCTGGGAACTCCGCTGCCTAAAGAAAATGCAGTAGACTTCGCTACAGCAGAAGAATTCGAGTTTGCTTTCGACATCGCTCTTGCACCTGAATTCAATGTAGAAGTATCTAACGCTGACACTGTAGACTACTACAACATCGACGTAACAGACGAAATGGTAGACCAGCAGGTTAAAATGTACACTCAGCGTACAGCTAAATACGACAAAGTAGAAGAATATCAGGATGGCGACATGCTGAAAGGTCTGATTGCTGAGCTGGACGAAAACAACAATACAAAAGAAGGCGGTATTCAGGTAGAAGGTGCAGTAATGATGCCTTCATACATGAAGAACGACGACCAGAAAGCTATCTTCAACGGCGTTAAAATCAACACTGTTGTAACTTTCAATCCTTCTGTAGCTTTCGACGGTAATGAAGCTGAAATCGCTTCTTTGCTGAAAGTGAAGAAAGAACAGGTTGCTGAACTGAAAGGTAACTTCAGCTTCCAGGTAGAAGAAATCACTCGTATGATTCCGGGTGAACTGAATCAGGAATTGTTCGACCAGGTATTGGGCGAAGGCGTTGCAAGCAACGAAGAAGAATTCCGTGGCAAAGTAAAAGAAAGCATTGCAAAACAGTTCGAAGCAGACAGCGACTACAAGTTCCTGATCGATGTTCGCAACTACTTGGCAAACAAAGTTGGTAAACTGGAATTCCCAGATGCACTGCTGAAACGCATCATGTTGGAAAACAACAAAGAAAAAGGTGAAGAATTTGTAGCAGAAAACTACGAAAAGAGCCTGGAAGAGCTGACATGGCACCTGATTAAAGAAAAACTGGTTGAAGCAAACGGAATCAAAGTTGAGCAGAGCGACATTGCCAACATGGCAAAAGAAGCTACCAGAGCACAGTTTGCTCAGTACGGTATGATCAATGTTCCTGAAGAACTGCTGGAAAACTACTCAAAAGAAATGCTGAAGAAACGTGAAAGCGTAGAAGCTTTGGTGAATCGTGCAGTAGAAGCAAAACTGTCTGAAGCATTGAAAGGACAGGTAAGCCTGAACAACAAGACTGTATCTGTAGAAGAATTCAACAAAATGTTTCAATAATTATTTTATTGGCAAGGGCGGCATGCAGCAGGCAGCCGCTCCTTGCTGATAAGAAAAGGCTTTCACAAAATAAAAGGGTGGAAGCCTATTTTTTTTACCCGAACTATAAAATTTGGAAAGATATGATGAACGATTTTAAAAAATATGCAACCAAGCATCTGGGTATGAACAGCATGGTGCTGGACGATGTTCTGAAGTCGCAGGCCGGCTATCTGAATCCTTATATCTTGGAAGAGCGTCAGCTCAATGTTACCCAGCTCGACGTGTTCTCACGTCTGATGATGGACCGCATCATTTTCTTGGGAACTCCAATTGATGATTATACTGCCAATACCCTCCAGGCACAGTTGCTTTATCTGGACTCTGTAGACTCATCAAAAGACATCTCTATTTACATCAACTCACCGGGTGGTTCAGTATATGCCGGCTTGGGTATTTATGATACCATGCAGTTTATCAGCAGCGATGTTGCCACTATCTGTACAGGTATGGCTGCTTCTATGGCTGCTGTATTGCTGGTAGCCGGTCAGGAAGGCAAACGCTCGGCACTGACTCATTCAAGAGTCATGATTCACCAGCCGATGGGAGGAGCACAGGGACAGGCTTCGGATATTGAAATCACTGCCCGCGAGATTCAGAAACTGAAGAAAGAGCTCTACACCATCATTGCCGACCACTCGCACACCGAGTTCGATAAAGTTTGGGCCGACTCAGACCGTGACTACTGGATGACAGCTCAGGAAGCTAAGGAATATGGCATGATAGACGAAGTGCTTTCACGCAAACCCAGTCTTTAATTCATAAAAACATAAAACATTGGAAGACAACAAATCATCTAAAAATAAAAGAAGATGCAGTTTTTGCGGTCGTCCGGAAACGGAAGTAGGCTTCCTGATTACAGGAGTGAACGGCTGTATTTGCGACAGTTGTTCCGAACAGGCTTACGAGATTGTGAAAGAAGCGATGCATCACCAGAAACAGGGAGCCGGCAACCTGAACTTGTCGGAGCTTCCCAAACCTAAGGATATCAAGGAGTTTCTGGACCAGTACGTCATCGGGCAGGACGATGCCAAACGTTACCTGTCGGTTGCCGTATACAATCACTACAAGCGTTTGCTGCAGCCTGCAGGCAAGGATGAAGTAGAAATAGAGAAATCGAATATCATTATGGTAGGAAGCACCGGTACAGGAAAAACCCTGCTGGCACGTACCATTGCCAAACTGCTGCACGTACCTTTTACAATTGTTGATGCCACTGTGCTGACCGAAGCCGGTTATGTAGGTGAAGATATAGAAAGCATCCTGACCCGTCTGCTTCAGGTAGCCGACTACAATGTAGAAGAAGCCGAACGCGGAATCGTATTCATTGACGAGATTGACAAGATAGCCCGCAAAGGCGACAACCCTTCCATTACACGCGATGTAAGCGGTGAAGGCGTACAGCAGGGATTGCTTAAGTTGCTGGAAGGTTCTATCGTAAATGTTCCTCCTCAGGGAGGTCGCAAGCATCCGGAGCAGAAACTCATTCCGGTGAATACACGCAACATTCTGTTTATCTGCGGTGGAGCTTTCGACGGCATCGATCGTAAGATAGCCCAGCGACTGAATACCCACGTAGTAGGATACGGTGCAGCCAAGGATGCAGTAAAAATAGACAAGAACAACCTGATGCAGTATATCGCACCCCAGGACTTGAAGTCATTCGGACTGATTCCCGAAATCATCGGTCGTCTGCCGGTGCTTACCTATCTGAATCCGCTGGACCGTACAGCCCTGCGTAATATTCTGACCGAACCGAAAAACTCCATTATCAAACAATACATCAAACTGTTCGAGATGGATGGAGTGAAGCTGGAATTCCAGCCCGAAGTGTTCGAGTACATTGTAGACAAGGCTGTAGAATACAAACTGGGTGCACGTGGTCTGCGTTCCATTGTAGAGACCGTTATGATGGATGTCATGTTCGACCTTCCTTCGATGGACGTAAGCGAGTACGTAGTAACGCTGGAATACGCCAAGCAACAGATGGAGAAAGCCAATCTGTCTCGTTTGCAAATGGCCTGATGTGCTGACAGTAAAATATTTGGGGGTTTGCCTAAAATAAACATCAAAATAGTTGTGTGTTTTGAAAACTTGTTTATAACTTTGTTATAGTTGAAACAAAAAAAATGAAATTAAGGCAAACCCTCAAAATTCTGGTACAATGGAAGAGAATATCAATCTAGCGGCAAAGCTTAAACTTTACTTTGGCTTTGATACATTCAAGGGCGAACAAGAGGCCATAATTCGTAACCTTTTGGCAGGGAATGATACATTTGTCCTGATGCCTACCGGCGGGGGCAAATCAATGTGTTACCAGTTGCCTTCCTTGCTGATGGATGGTACAGCGATTGTAATTTCTCCGTTGATAGCCCTGATGAAGAATCAGGTAGATGCCATGCGCAATTACAGCGAAGAAGACGGGGTAGCCCATTTTATCAACTCCTCTCTTTCCAAGTCTGCCATCGATCAGGTACGTGCAGACATCACAGCCGGTAAGACAAAGCTGCTTTACGTAGCTCCCGAGTCTTTGACCAAGGAAGAGAACGTGGAGTTTCTCCGTTCGGTAAAGATTTCATTTTATGCGGTAGACGAAGCTCATTGTATTTCGGAGTGGGGACACGATTTCCGTCCGGAGTACCGTCGTATCCGTCCAATCATCAATGAAATAGGCATAGCCCCGATTATAGCTCTGACTGCTACGGCAACACCTAAAGTCCAGATGGACATCATGCGTACGCTGGGCATTATGGGAGCCAAATCGTTTGTATCCTCTTTCAACCGTCCGAACCTTTATTACGAGGTACGTCCCAAGACTGCATCGGTAGACAAGGACATCATTAAGTTCATCCGTGCCAACTCCGGCAAGTCGGGCATTATTTACTGTCTGAGCCGTAAGAAAGTAGAAGAGCTGGCCGAGTTGCTTAAGGTAAATGATATCCGTGCGCTGCCTTATCATGCCGGTATGGACGCTGCCACCCGTTCGGAAAATCAGGATGCATTCCTCAAGGAAGACGTTGATGTGATTGTAGCTACCATTGCATTCGGTATGGGTATTGACAAGCCCGATGTACGTTTTGTCATCCATTACGACATACCGAAAAGCCTGGAAGGATACTATCAGGAAACAGGCCGTGCAGGTCGCGACGGAGGCGAGGGTCAGTGCGTAACATTCTATTCGTACCGTGACTTGCAGAAGCTGGACAAGTTTTTGCAGGGAAAGCCTGTCAACGAGCAGGAAATCGGCAAGCAACTGCTGCAGGAAACTGCCGCATACGCCGAGTCATCGGTCTGCAGGCGAAAGATACTGTTGCACTATTTTGGTGAGAACTATACAGAAGATAATTGTGGTAATTGTGATAACTGTTTAAATCCTAAAAAACAAGTGGAGGCTCAGGATTCGTTGTGTGCAGTGATTGAAGCAATCATTGCCGTAAAAGAAAATTTTAAGACAGAATATATAATAGATATTCTTTTGGGTAAGGAAACGTCGGAAGTGTTGGCCCATCAGCATGAAGAACTGGAAGCATTCGGTTCGGGTGCGGGCGAAGAAGAACGTCATTGGAACGCTGTGATACGCCAGGCACTCATTGCCGGTTATCTGAGCAAGGACGTTGAAAGCTACGGTGTGCTGAAAGTAACAGCCGAAGGCCGTAAGTTCCTGAAAAAGCCCAAATCCTTTAAGATTGTAGAAGACAATGACTTTGATGAAGAAGAGGTAGAAGAAACTCCGGTTCGTGGTGGAGCTACATGTGCGGTTGACCCTGCACTTTACTCTATGCTGAAAGACTTGCGTAAGAAAATGTCGAAGCGCCTGGATGTACCTCCTTATGTAATCTTCCAGGATCCTTCGCTGGAAGCAATGGCAACCATTTATCCGGTAACGCTTGAAGAACTTCAGAATATTCCGGGAGTAGGTGCCGGCAAGGCTAAACGCTACGGTCAGGAATTCTGCGACCTTATCAAACGTCATTGCGAAGAAAATGAAATAGAACGTCCGGAAGACTTGCGTGTACGTACCGTAGCCAACAAGTCTAAACTGAAAGTCGCTATTATCCAGAGCATAGACCGTAAAGTGGCGCTCGACGATATAGCAGTAGCCAAAGGTATTGATTTCAGTGAACTGTTGGATGAAGTTGAGGCCATTGTTTACTCGGGGACGAAACTGAACATCGATTACTTCCTGAACGAAGTTATGGACGAAGACCACGTTCAGGATATTTACGACTATTTCAAGGAGTCGACTACAGACAAGCTGGATGATGCTATGGACGAGCTGGGCGATGATTATACTGAAGACGAAATCCGTCTGGTACGCATCAAGTTCATTTCTGAGATGGCTAACTGATGATTTTATTCTTCAGTCTTATAGACTAACGATTGCATACACTGCATAACGATATGCTTGGAGAAATCCTTTTAAGGCATATTGTTATGCAGTTTTTTATTGGGATTATTCATTCTTACATACAGTCTTCCATTCTCCGATAGTACCCGTCTCGGAAGAAAAGACTGCCCCTATCCTGTATATCTTTCGGCTATCAGAAGCATATTCGCGGGCATAACCCTTTTCCTCAATCTGGCGCAGGGCTTCATCAGCCGTACCGTCCAGTTTAAACTCGAAAATATAGATATACTCCGTAGTCTCCACGATACAGTCCACGCGGCCCTGACTCTGGGTCTTTTCCACATATACCGTATAGACACTTACCAGGCGCATGATCAGATAGAAAGTATACTGGAAATAACGCTCACGCTCTGCTTCGTTTTCCTTGCGACGCATCGTATAAGGTATACCCGCCAGGAACGATGTGAACAGCGTACAGAGCTTTTCCGGATTTCCGGCCCTTAACGTACTCACTACCTCACGAATCCAGCTACCCGTCTCTTCCGATGGTTTCAGATACGATGCAGCCAGAACAGTCAGAAATCCGTTCTTCACTTCATTGTTCGGAAAATCCAACAGGAAGGTATTAAAATCCATGTCATAATCCTTGATGGTCAGGTAACCGCTCTGATAAATCATGGGCAGGGGCTGTTCCATGTCGGCCTTGTAGTCGATAAACTCTTCGGGGCGGTAATATTTTCCCGTCAGTTCGTTCATGTTCTCACTGAAATGGGTAAGCAGCCGTACCAGATAGGTCGGTGTGCCCGAACTGAACCAGTAATCGTATATGCGGCGCTTGCTGAAAGCATTGAGCAGACTGAACGGATTATATATATCCGTCAGCCGGTCGCTGAAATGATACCCGTCATACTGCAGTTTCAAGCGCTGCTTCATCTCCTCCGGTGTGCATCGGTAGTCTGCAGCCATGCGTGCTATAGGTTCTGCAAAGTACTGCTCCAACTCCTCCTGTGTTATTCCGCAAAGCGCCTCGTAGTCCATGCTCATGCTGATATCGTCGGGCTGGTTGAAGCCGCTGAAAACACTCACCTGAGAGAACTTTGTCACCCCTGTCAGCAGTACGAACTGCAGGTGGCGGTCGGCAGCCTTGAATACCGAATAGAAACCTTTCAGCACGTTGCGGTGACGGTTTTCCAGGGCTGTGTCCACATTGAGCACATCCAGTATCGGCTTGTCGTACTCATCAATCAGCACTACGGCACGGCGTCCCGTCTGTTCGTGGGCGGTACGGAGCACTTCTGTAAAGCGGTCGCCCAACCCCAGTTTCTTCTCACAGTCGGACAGACCATACTGCTGCTCCCATTTGGAAATATAGAAACTGAGTTTATTCTCCAGCTCACTGGCATTGATATAGTTACTCCCGTTAAAATCCACATGAAAAACCGGATAGGTATGCCATTCCTTCTCCAGCCGCTCTATGGCCAGTCCCCGGAACAACTCCTTACGTCCCCGGTAATAGTTTTCCAGCGTAGAAACGAGCAGACTCTTCCCGAAACGTCGGGGGCGGCTCAAGAAATAAATCTTACCTTCGTGCGTGAGATGGTATATCAGTTCAGTCTTGTCGACGTATACATAACCGTCTTCAATAATCTGTTCGAAACTCTGTATTCCAATGGGATATTTCATGTCACTATAAAAATAAAGAGAAAAACGTTTGAAACCCAAAGATACAAAAAGGCTGGTGAGGGACAAATGGTAACCAAAGTTTTTACTCATAAAAAAAATGCTATCTTTGTACCGTTAAACAAGTCATCACATGAAATACATCTACGTTCCCCTTCTGTTTATCCTGTTCGCAGGTCTGTCGTGCCAGCGTGCTGAAAAATCCTATCCCTCAGCCATGCAGCGTGCCATCAGTCTGCTGTCTGCCCGTCCCGACAGTGCCCTTTACTACCTCTCGCAACTGGACTCACAGATGGCCGACGAGCCGGAAGAGACACGCGTGTATCACCGTCTGCTCACCCTTGCGGCCGAGGACAAACTCTATGTGCCGCATACCTCCGACTCGCTGATACGCGAAATAGTGCGCTACTACGAAGGCTACGGCGATTCCGACAAGCTCATGATGGCCTATTACTATCAAGGCAGTGTGTGGCGCGATATGAACGATGCCCCTCGTGCCATCGATTGCTATCACCGGGCACTGGAAGCCGGCAGGCATACCCGGTGTTCCGACCTGCTTATTTCCATTTACAGCCAGCTGGGTACCCTGTTGGCCTATCAGGGGGTGTACGATGAGTCCCTGCAGGCTACCCGTACTGCATTGGCACTTTGCCGGCAATATCGTGATACCTTAAGCAGTCCTTTTTTCTTGCGGAATATCGGGCGAATATGGGATATTCGCCGGAATAAGGATAGTGTTTATCATTATTATCGGGCTGCACTCAGTCAGGCTCTTCATAATCGGGATACATTCATTGCAAAAGTTATTTCGGTAGAGTTGGGAGCCGTTTGTTATGACTTTGGTGAAATTGATAGTGCTAAGATTCTTTCGTTAAGATATCAAGATAAAGAAGATGACTTTGATGGTGTTGTAAGTATGAATTTGGGGCGTATCTATGCCCGGGAAGGGCAGCGGGATTCAGCAAAAGCTTATTTCAGCCGGGCTTTGCCATATGCCGGATTGCGACAGCAGGTAACCCTTCACGAGGAGCTGGCTCGTCTGGATTATGCAGAAGGCCGGTATGCGGAAGCATTCAGCCATGCCTCCCAAAGTATGGCTTTACGCGACTCGGTAACCTCCTTGACTGAAACCGAAGAAGTAGCCAAAATCAACGCCCTCTATAACTACCACCGTACGGAGGAAATGAACCGGCAGTTGGAGCAGCGTAACCGTCGGCAGCGCGGATGGCTTTACGGTATAGTGTCGGCAGCATTGTTTGCCGCATGCGCAACAGCCGTCTGGTTACGGCAGAAGAAGCACGAGGCGGCCCTCCAGCGTCAGAAAATCCGCAATCTGGAAGCGGAACAGTACCGGCGCAGCGAGGCATATCGTGCCGAAAGCCGCAGACAGCTGGCCGAACTGGAAGCGCAGTTGTGTAGGGCCGAAAAAGACAAGGATACCGCCCGGCGTGAACTGCTGGAAACGCGCCATGCCCTGTTGGAGCTGTCGGCAGCGAAAGACCGGATTGAACAGCAGGAACGCGGCCTGCTTGTCTCCCAGCTTCACCGTTCTTCTGTCTACGCATTCTTCCATAAGGCGGCTCACGAGGAGGTAAGGATTACCGCCGAAAACTGGCAGGAACTGCGGGCCGCCATCGATGCGGCATACGATGACTTTACCGGCCGCCTTTATTCACTCTGCCCGAATCTGTCCGAAATGGAACTTCACATCTGCTGGCTTATTAAGATACAGCTCTCGCCTAAGGACATGGCTCAGGTAGTGGGTCGCAGCCAGTCTGCCATGAGTATGGCCCGTACACGTCTGTACAAGAAAATTCACCAGAAAGAAGGAACTACATCCGATTTTGATAAATTTATTGCTGATTTATAGCGACTTATAAAATGTGAAGAATTTGTGAAATTCACAAACAAGTCCTATTGAAAAGGTTTCTCTACTTTTGCGCTCAGTAAAAATCAAATGCAAAAGATATGAAAATGAAAACTTTTTTAATAGGGCTTTTTTGTTGTATGGCTATTTCTAGTGAGTATGTTTTGGAAAATTCGATTAATAATAAATATATCCAACTGCTGTTTTAAGGTTTAGTCATACCAATAATATCTGATAAGTGTTTTCTGAATTTAATTTTGATTATGGGGCGTAATAGGCAAATAAACAAACAAGGAGATAACGACATGAAATTGAGAAGAATCATTACCTGTATATGTATTTTATTTTTGGCTGTATATAGCCATGCACAAAATACATTAAATGGAACAATTGAAAGCGAAGAAGGAGTAAAGATAGAATATGCTACAG
>Flurry_p1__coassemble_699_pt1 | contig 18252 bp, 19 predicted proteins | sample Flurry_p1__metabat2_high_PE_018 | metagenome-assembled genome bin Flurry_p1
GCAAAAAATATTGCAGAAGAAGTTCATAATATGATAAATAAATGGTAACTTTGCACCCGTTTCAAGAGTCAACCTCTTTGTGGGGCACAATTGAAGTAATTGATAAAGATTTAATATTTTATTTATAACTAAAAGACAAACAGGAAGTACATATTTTTAATGAAGAATGACAATTTAAAAGGGCAGCATAGAATCAATGAACAGATTCGCGCCAAAGAAGTTCGTATTGTGGGAGATGATATTGAACCAGCAGTATATCCAATTGCTCAGGCCTTGAAAATGGCTGAAGAACATGAAGCTGACTTGGTTGAAATTTCACCGAACGCTGTTCCTCCAGTTTGTAAGATTATAGAATATTCTAAATTTCTTTATCAACTGAAAAAACGTGCCAAGGAGCAGAAAGCAAAGCAAGTTAAGGTTAATGTGAAGGAAATCCGTTTCGGACCTCAGACCGATGAACATGACTATAACTTCAAATTGAAACATGCTATCGGCTTTTTGCAGGATGGTGACAAGGTAAAAGCATACGTGTTCTTTAAAGGACGTTCTATTTTGTTTAAGGAACAAGGTGAAGTGCTGTTGCTGCGTTTTGCAAACGATTTGGAAGAGTATGCAAAAGTTGAACAGATGCCGTTGCTGGAAGGTAAACGAATGACTATTTCATTATCTCCAAAGAAAGCATCTTCTTCTAATAAAAAAGCTGCAGCTCCGAAAGTAGCAAAACCTGAAACTACAGAAGAATAAAAATAGTGCGTAGCGCGCCGGTATAGTGCGCTACCACAACTTTAATAATAATTTTAAATCAATTAACAAGATGCCAAAGATCAAGACTAACTCCGGTTCTAAAAAAAGATTTGCTCTTACCGGAACAGGTAAAATCAAAAGAAAGCACGCTTTTCACAGTCACATTCTGACTAAGAAAACTAAAAAACAGAAAAGAAACTTAGTACACTCTGGTTTGGTGCACAGCGCTAACTTGAACCAGGTTAAGGAACTTCTTTGCATGAAGTAATCTAATAAAAAGCGTAACGTATTATTTTAAAGTATTAACCGAATGCATTAGCCTCAAGTTCGATTGGAAAATATCGGCGCTAACATTCAAAAAGAATTAAAACTATGCCAAGATCAGTAAATCATGTTGCTTCTAGAGCAAGAAGAAAGAAAATTTTAGGTTTAACCAGAGGTTACTTTGGTGCTAGAAAAAACGTTTGGACCGTAGCTAAGAACACTTGGGAAAAAGGTCTGACTTATGCATACCGTGACCGTAAGAACAAAAAACGTAACTTCCGCGCATTGTGGATTCAGCGTATCAATGCTGCTGCTCGTCTGGAAGGTATGTCTTACTCTAAATTGATGGGTGCATTACACAAAGCAGGAATCGAAATCAACCGTAAGGTTTTGGCTGATTTGGCCATGAACCACCCAGAAGCATTCAAAGCTGTTGTAGCTAAAGCTAAAGCTGCTTAAGTTTCTGAGTCTGTTGATAAAAGGCTATAAAAAGAGGTTTCTCTACATGAGAGAGACCTCTTTTTTTTGTATGTGCCTGTTTGTGAAAATGCAATAATTTTGCAACATATATTTTGTAAATTCAGATATAAATTCTATATTTGCTCATAGAAAAATGAGCCGCACTTAGTAGAATCGGGAAACTCATCAATTATAAAGAAATACCGAGACAGGCTTCATCTTCCAATGGCGGGCCACGCCTTCGGGTAGCATTTATGCCGGTGGATTACAAAGGAGGAGAGCACTCAAATCATGTTATTCGGAGTTTCGTCACGTCACGGGTGCGGCTTTTTTTATATATATCGATATTACTCTATGAGTAGTATCGTTTTTTTTTAATTTCTCTTATCCTTGCCTTATGCTGTTTTATTTTTCGGGAGTAGGTAATTCTGCTCGGGTTGCAAACGATTTGTCCAAGAAATTAGGCGATACATGTCTGTGTATTGCTGATGAGATTCTACAGTCGAAAGATTACGTTTTGCGTGCGGATGAAATGGTGGGATTTGTATTCCCTGTTTATTCCTGGGCTCCTCCTCGCATTGTTTTGGATTTTGTACGAAAATTATCGTTCACATCACAGCCCTCTTTTATATATATGGTATGTACTTGTGGAGATGATACAGGAAAAACCGCCGAAATCTTTTCGCATGCAATGGAGGCTAAAGGTTGGAGCCTGCAAGCTTCGTATTCAGTATTTATGCCTAATACCTACGTATGTTTGCCCGGATTTGATGTGGATGGGGAAGATGTAGCGGCCCGTAAGCTCAATGAGGAGCCTATGCAGGTAGCCGAAATAGCTGAGAAAATTCGGCAAAGAATCCTAGGGCATTTTTGTCATGAAGGAGCATTGCCTGCTTTAAAAAGCTATGCTATAGCTCCTTTATTCAATCGGTTTTTATGCTCTCCGCGCTGGTTCTTTGCTACCAATGCCTGTATCTCTTGCAAGAAATGTGAGAACGTTTGCCCCGTGCATAACATATCCTTCAAGCGTGACGACAAGCCCCAGTGGGGAGCACATTGCACGATGTGCCTTGCTTGCTATCACACTTGTCCGGTTCATGCGGTTCAGTACGGTAAGTTTACCCGTACGAAAGGGCAATACCTTCCTCCTAAACCGTGAGGATTGTTATTGTGGCAGATGCGGAATAATGGCTTCTGCCTTGTTCTCGATACTGTCTGGCAGTTTGGAGAAAAAGTCGTAACCGGTAAGTTTTTCCAGGCTGTCAACTGTTACCATATATTTTTCCAGTTTTTGTCTTCCGGTCTTATTGGGGAATAGGAACCCCATGCATAAGGTCTGTTTGCCGTCATTTACCAAAATCGCCTTGTAAAACAAATCGGGTACAGCAACTTTATGTGTGCCGATGCGTTTCGGACTGGCGGTAGTATATACTGGTCCGCAGGCGATATAAACCTTTTTATATTTCTTGGCCCAAGTGCGGCATTTTTCTTCCAGATCTGCCCAGTCGTCCTTGTTGAGTTTGGGATTTTGCGGGCAGATATTACTCATGTAAAAAGATTCTTCCATAGCCTTTTTGTTCCATTTCATGTCGGCTGCAGGCGCCATATGTCCTCTGTCGTATCCTGACCTTACGTAATCTTGTGTAGTCACTTTAGGTTCAGGCAGATCAGGGTCGGGTACGAACTTATTGGTGCGTTTGTTGTTGCCGTAAGTCTCCTGTTCGGTAAGCTCCCAGGCTACCCAGTTCGGGGTTTTGTAGAAAGCATTGTATGAAGCCTTGTAAGCTGTTCTATGCAGCAAAATTTCGTTTTTGTTCTTAAGTGCCCTTGGAATTTCCAGGCCTTTGTAATAATCGGTTGTAGCTGCAACAGTATTTTTACTTGGAAGGTTACTTGCAGTCTGTTCGGCAATTGTTTTTACCGATTCGGTTACTCCTTTCAGTTCAGGGTAATGCTTCATGCCTTGTGCTCCACCAATTACCAGCAAAATCAGCAGGATGAAATGCAGCACAGAAGGCTTTTTCTTTGTACTTTTTCCTTTTGTGGCCATTGTTATTGTTAATTAGTTGTACAAATATACGATTTAAATTATCTTTGTTCGTGTAAACGGAAAATAATCTTTATTACTTATATTTATAACCTTATTATTACACATGAAAAGAAAATTTTTAGCAGCTGCGTTAATGGGGTGTCTGCTGGCGTCTCCACATGCCAATGTTTGTGCACAGACTGTCTTGAAACAAGAGACACAGGAGGAAAAGGATAAGCGAATGGAATGGTTTCACGATGCCAAACTGGGTATTTTCATCCATTGGGGTATTTATGCTGTAAAAGGAGTATCCGAAAGCTGGTCATTCTTCAACAATTATCTTCCTTATGAAGAATACATGAGTCAGAAAGATGGTTTTACTGCCTCAAAATATAATCCGAAAGAATGGGTGGATTTGATAAAGGAAAGTGGTGCACAGTATACGGTTATCACTACCAAGCATCACGACGGTATGGCGATGTGGGATACCAAAGCCGGAGATTTGAGCGTTGTGAAAAGCACACCGGCTAAACGCGACCTTATCGCACCTTTTGCTGAGGAAGTACGCAAGCAGGGATTACACCTGGGCTTGTATTACTCGTTGCTGGACTGGTCGCATCCTGATTATCCGAATAAAACCCGTACCGAAGTACGCTACAAGGACGATCCAGCTCGCTGGGAAAAGTTTGTAAAATTCAATATGGCTCAGCTTAAAGAACTGAATATTACCTGGAAGCCAGATCTTTACTGGTTTGACGGTGACTGGGAGCAGAGTGCCGAAAGATGGCGTTCTACCGAAATTGTCAAGTTGCTCCGTTCAGACAATCCGGGAGTTATCATCAACTCACGTATTCAGGGATACGGTGATTATGCAACTCCAGAACAGGGTGTGCCTGTAGTACGTCCGGCTGACAAATACTGGGAGCTGTGTATGACTATCAACGACTCGTGGGGTTACCAGCATAACGATACCAATTATAAATCCCCTTACATCATGCTTCGTACGTTTGTAGACTGTCTGAGCATGGGTGGAAACTTGCTGATGGACATTGGCCCACGTGAAGACGGAACAATTCCTGAAGAACAGGTTGCTGTACTGAAAGAGTTCGGACGTTGGACCAAAAAACACAAGGAAGCTATCTATGATACACGTGCCGGTATTCCTAACGAGCATTTCCAGGGTTATACAACACTGAACAAGGCTGGCGATATCCTTTATCTTTACTTGCCTTACAAACCTAATGGTGTAGTCGAAGTTAAAGGACTGGTAAACAAAGTAAACCGTGTGTGGGTTGTAGGTGATGGTTCAATGCTGTCATATAAGATATATAACAAAAACTACTGGAGCGCTGTTCCGGGTAATCTGTATATCAACGTTCCCGACCATGTGCTGGATCCTCAGATTACCGTTCTGGCTGTATTGCTTGACGGTCCTATCAAGTTGTATCGCGGTGAAGGACAGGTTATTTCTAGCAACTGATGATTATAAAGTCATAAACATATTATAATTATGAAAAAACTACTTTTTACATTGTTGTCGGCCTTGGCTCTTCCTGCAATGGCACAGGGACCTTACGAGCAGTTTAAGGCACAGCTGACACAACCAGCTGGATATGTGTGCTACCGCACAGCCGAAACCTTGAAAATAGACGGTAAACTGGATGAGGCTTCCTGGCAGAAAGCCGAGGATACCTGTCCTTTCTCGGATATCAGCGGAGAGGGTTTTGCAAAACCCAAGTATCAGACCACGGCTCGTATGCTTTGGGATGATGATTTCCTTTATGTAGGTGGTATTCTGGAGGAAGAGAACATCAAGGCGCTTCTGACGCAGCGTGACACCATTATCTATCGTGACAATGACTTTGAAGTCTTTATTGATCCGGATGGTGATGCGCATCACTATTTTGAAATCGAAATCAATGCACGCAACGTGCTGTTCGATCTTTTGCTGAACCGTCCTTACCGTACGGGAGGTAACTTCCTCATTGCATGGGACTGTCCGGGCATTGTATCGGCTATTCATTGCGAAGGTACGCTGAATAATCCTAATGATACGGATAAGTTCTGGAGTGTAGAAATGGCTATTCCCCGTCAGGCATTGACCTGGGGATTCGAGAGTCCTCTGAAAGCCGGAAACTACTGGCGCATCAATTTCTCACGCGTACAGTGGCTCAAACCGAAAGGTCCGGAAGAAAACTGGGTATGGATGCCTACCGGTAAGATTGACATGCATATGCCCGACCGCTGGGGATATTTGTATTTCTCGGACAAGACCGTAGGTACTGCAAAAGAAACTTTCAGCTATCCGTATAATATGGGCGTATACAAACTGGTTTGGTCTGTATTCTATGCACAGCAGGATTATAAAGCTAAAACCGGTAAATATACCGATTCTATGGAGAAACTGGGATTCACGGCTTCTTATTTGCAGAATATCCAGAAATCTCTGCCAGGCAATGTCAATGTTTCGCTGGAAGCTACTGCAAACACCTATTACCTTCAGGTAGCTGCTCCTTTTGAAAAAGCAACATATACGCTGACTTCGGAAGGTCGCTTTGGCTATCAGGCACAAAAATAAAAGGTAGATTTATTTACTATTCTCCGGAAGATAGACTGCAAGGTTTGTCTTCCGGTATTTTTTTTGCCTGTCAGCCGAATTTATCATATAAATGATAAACTTATCTGATAGCTATGCGGAACGTTGATTACAGCCAAGATAAATGCTTATTACGGCAATGATTAAGTATAAAGGTAGTGGGATTTGGAAAATGGCTTACCGGCCACCGGGGAACCTTCTGAAAAAAGGGCATAAAAAAAGCTACCCTTTTGGGGTAGCTTGCGTAGCCCGTGGGGGAATCGAACCCCCCTTTCAAGAATGAAAATCTTGCGTCCTAACCGATAGACGAACGGGCCATCCTTTATTTGCTTCGAGTGTTTGTTTCTCGATTGCGGGTGCAAAGGTAGTGATTTTTTTTTATCTTGCAAATGTTTTGAGTAGAAAAATGCGTTTTTCTTTTGAAAAACTATGCTTTTTAACATGTATATAGATTTTTAGACCTGTTTTATACAGATTTTAAGTAGAATAAGCGCTTAAAAAAATCCTCCTTACTCGTGCCATATTTTTAGGCAGTATGACAGAATAGGGAGGATGTTCTGTATAAAAGTAGGTTAAACGGCTTTTAGAGCTTTTCTACGTCTTTCAGGTTCTGTTCTATGACTTCTTCACTGAGTTCGTAGTTTTGCAGATTGCCCGACAAATATTGGTCGTAAGCACTCATATCAATCAGTCCGTGGCCTGATAGGTTGAAAAGAATCACTTTTTCTTCACCGGTTTCAATGCATTTCTTAGCCTCATTGATTGTAGCTGCAATGGCATGGCAGGACTCCGGAGCAGGAATAATACCTTCGGCTTTTGCGAAGAGGCATCCGGCTTCGAACGATTCCAGCTGCTTGATGTCTACAGCTTCCATCAGTTTGTCTTTCAGCAATTGCGAAACAATAACACCGGCACCGTGATAACGAAGACCGCCTGCATGGATGTTTGCCGGAGCAAAATTATGTCCCAGTGTATACATGGGCAGCAGCGGTGTATATCCGGCTTCATCACCATAATCGTAGTGGAATTTGCCTCGTGTCAGTTTGGGGCATGACGCAGGTTCGGCAGCTACATAGCGTGTCTGCTTGCCTTCGAGGATGGTATGCCGCATGAACGGGAAACAGATACCGCCAAAGTTTGAACCGCCACCGAAGCAACCGATGATGACATCGGGATACTCACCGGCCATTTCCATTTGTTTTTCTGCTTCCAGACCGATGATGGTTTGATGCAGGGTTACATGGCTCAATACAGATCCCAGTGTGTATTTACAGTTGGGAGTGCAGCGTGCCAGTTCGATGGCTTCGGAGATGGCTGTACCTAGCGAACCCTGATGATTGGGGTATTTAGTCAGAATATCTTTACCGGCGCGTGTAGACATAGACGGTGATGGTGTGACCTGAGCACCGAAGGTCTGCATGATGCTGCGGCGGTATGGTTTCTGCTCGTAGCTGATTTTAACCTGATATACGGCAGCTTCGAGTCCGAAAACTTTGGCTGCATACGACAGGGCAGCTCCCCACTGTCCGGCACCGGTTTCTGTCGTAATATTGGTGACTCCTTCTTTCTTGCAATAATACGCTTGAGCCAGTGCGGAGTTCAGCTTGTGCGAGCCAATCGGGCTTACACTTTCATTCTTGAAATAAATGTGTGCCGGTGTACCCAATGCCTTTTCCAGTCCGTAGGCACGTACCAGCGGAGTACTGCGGTAGTATTTATACATTTCTCTTACCTCTTCCGGAATTTCAATCCAGGCATCAGTCTGGTTCAGTTCCTGCCGGCTTAATTCTTCGGCAAAAATGGGATACAGATCCTCCGGCTTGAGCGGTTCTTTGGTGACCGGATTCAGCGGAGGCATCGGTTTATTCTTCATATCGGCCTGAATATTGTACCAGTACCGTGGGATATCTTCTTCTTCCAGGAAAAATCTCTTTTGTATTGTCTTCATGGTTTTATTGGATTAGTTTTTTCAAAAGTAAAAAAAAAGACTGTAAAACAAATTATCTGATAGTAAAAAGTATTATTTTATTTCAAAATATTTTTGAGGGCCTATTTTAAACTGTCGTTAAAAAAGCAGGTAAACATGAACTTGTGGGCGAGTTATTTGTTTCTTTCTACAAGAAAGAATAAGTTTGCAGCGTGTTTAAATAAATAGCCAAATGGATAATTGGGAACGGTTTTTATGGACCCCCTTGAAGGTGGTTTCTTCTTATTGGGAGTATTTACTGAAAGTCATCGAGGGACTGGCCTATTTTTTTTCATTCTTATTTCCTGTATCGTTAGTCTACGAGCACGGGTTTATGCTGACATCGGATGAGGTCTCTTATCTGAGGGTAATCAGTAACGTTACCTGGTTGGTGTTTTTACTGCATTATTTTTTCTCTATTGTAGGCAATAGGGAGGAGGTGCGTGCCCGCTTTACATTGTGGACCTGGATTTTGTCGGCCTGCCTGTTTCTTACGCTTTTGCCCGTTGTCTTCCATAAGCCGGAAGATACCAGTGGGGTACTGGGAGTGTGGAATTTTTTTCATAGCCAGTTGTACCGCACCATTATTCTTTTTCTGCTGTCACTTTCTCAGTTGTCTATTTATTTTGTCCGTTTGCTGGGCAAGCGTACCAATCCGTCGCTCATACTTTCTTCCAGCTTCTTGTTGCTGATGCTGGCCGGTGCCGGATTGCTTATGTTGCCTAGGGCTACTTATCATGGCATATCGTGGGTAGATGCTTTGTTTACCTCCACCAGTGCCGTATGTGTCACGGGGCTGGTTACACTGGACGTGGCGACTACGTTTACACGCGAAGGCCAGATTGTGCTGATGCTGCTGATACAGATAGGCGGCTTGGGTGTAATGACGCTGACCAGCTTTTTTGCGATGTTCTTTATGGGTAATACTTCGTTGTACAGCCAGTTGGTGGTGCGCGATATGGTCAGCTCCAAATCCTTGAACTCGCTGCTTTCTACCTTGGTTTATATCTTGGGATTTACCCTGTTTATAGAAGCGCTGGGCATGCTTTTTATCTGGCTCAGTATTCACGATACATTAGGGATGACCTTGGAAGAGGAACTGTTCTTTTCCGCTTTCCATTCGGTTTCTGCCTTCTGTAATGCCGGTTTCTCTACGCTTCCCGGTAATCTGGGAAACGATTGGGTGATGGGAGGGCACACACCGCTTTATATTGTGGTGTCCTTTCTTATTATATTGGGTGGCATAGGTTTCCCCATTTTGGTAAATCTGTCCACTACGCTGAATTATTATATCCGGCATGCCTGCTGGAAGCTGTTCCGTCGTTCGGAATATTTTCCGGCAAAAGTACATTTGTACGACTTGAATACGCGGATTGTGTTTTATATGACCGTACTGCTGGTTGTAGGAGGAACGGTCGTAATTGCCTTGCTGGAGTGGAACCATGCATTGCAGGGCTTGCCCGTATGGGATAAATGGGTGCATGCATTTTTTAATTCGGTGTGTCCGCGTACAGCCGGTTTCTGCAGTATCAGTCTGCCTACGCTTTCGGCCCAAAGTCTGCTGTTTATGATTCTGCTGATGGTGATAGGAGGTGGAACACAATCGACGGCCGGTGGTGTGAAGGTCAATGTATTTACTGTTATCCTGGTGAACCTGTGGGCAGTGATACGCGGACGCGAACGTCCTGTCATTATGAAGCGGGAGCTGTCGGACGATTCGGTACGCCGTTCGAATGCAGCCTTATTGCTGTATGCTATATTCCTTTTCGTAGGTGTGTTTACTCTTTCGCTGATAGAACCTCATGCGTCGTTGCTGACCATCACTTTCGAGTGTGTGTCGGCATTGAGTACTGTCGGCTCAAGTCTGGACTTCACGCCAACCATGAGCACGGCAGGCAAGCTGCTGGTAATATTGATGATGTTTATAGGCCGTGTAGGCGCACTGACGTTTGTGAATGGGTTAATCAAGCAGGAAGAAAAGAAAAAGTACAGGTATCCGAGTGATAATATTATAATTAACTGATATGAAATATATAATCATTGGTTTGGGAAACTATGGAAGTGTACTGGCCGAAGAACTGACCGAGCTGGGACACGAAGTGATCGGTGTAGACAGTGACGCATTGCGCGTGGAACAGCTTAAAGACAAGGTGGCCACATCGTTTGTGATGGATGCTACCGACGAGCAGGCCATCGCAGTGTTGCCTTTGCATACGGTAGATGTGGTTATTGTTACGGTAGGCGAGAATTTCGGGGCTTCGGTGCGTGTGGTGGCTCTGCTCAAGAAGAATAAGGTAAAACATATTTATGCCCGTGCTGTAGATGATATTCACAAGTCTATACTCGAGGCTTTCGAGCTTGATAAAATTCTTACACCGGAGCAGGAAGCGGCTCGCAGTCTGGTGCGCCGACTTGAGCTGAATGCATTTGTAGAGTCTTTCCGTATTGATACGGAGCATTATATATTCAAGTTTGGTATACCTTCCAAGCTGGTAGGAGTTAAGCTGAATGAGCTGAAACTGGAACAGAGTTTTGGCATTACCGTGATTTCGCTTATTAAGGGGAAGACGGTGGTCAATAATCTGGGGCTTTCTATTCTGAAATGTCAGGTTCCCGATACCTTTGATTTGGAAATGGAGCTTGCAGCCGATGATAAGCTGGTTTGTTACGGACTCTATAAAGACTTCGTACGTTTCTGGAAATCTTTATAGCAGTCCTCTGGGTTGCAGGATTTATTTTATTTTTCTGCGGTTCAGTTCGCGCTGATATTTTTGGGCATTCTTTTGATGTTCGCTCAAATTGCTGGCAAAATTGTGCGTACCGTCCAAGGTCTCTTTGGCACACATATACAGGTAGTTGTGTTTTTGGGCATTGAGTACGCTTTCTATGCCGGCTACAGACGAGATACGGATTGGACCGGGAGGGAGTCCGGCATGCTTGTAGGTGTTATACGGACTTTCTACTTCCAGATGCTTGTGCAGGATACGCTTCAGTCCCGGATTGTTCAGTGCGAATTTGACAGTCGGATCGGCTTGTAGTGGCATACCGATGCGCAAACGGTTCAGGTACAGTCCGGCTATGGTCGGCTTTTCCGCGTTATTGGCTGTTTCTTCGTCCACGATGGATGCCAGTGTGACTACCTCGGTAGGAGTCAGTCCCAGTACCTTGGCTTTTTCCTGGCGTTCTTCGTTCCAGAAACGCTTGTGCTCTTTCTGCATGCGTGCGAAGAAATCTTCCGGTTCGATGGTCCAGTAAACCTGATATGTATTGGGGATAAAAAGTGCCGGCAGGGTTTGCGGAGTATAACCCAATTTTTTGCAGAACGAAGTGTCGGCCAACATATCGGCCAGTGTTGCAGAGTCTGCCATAATCTGACGGGCTACTTTTTGCATCAGGATATTTACGGTGCGTGTGCTGGGGAGAATAAGGTTTACCGGGGTCTGCTGGCCGCTTTTCAGATGGTGAATCAATGTCCAGTAGCTGTAGTCCGGTGATAGGCTGTATGCTCCCGGATGAATCTTTCCGGGATAACCGGTCAGTGTAGCCAGAAGCTTAAATGTCGTAAAGAGGGTGATTTTTCCGGTAACTTTTACTTTGTGATATACTGAGTCGATGTTGTCGTCGGCATCGACATATAGCATCGTTTTTTTTTCGATGGGGAAGGGACGGGTAAGGGCTGCTGTATAATAAGCTGTAAAAAGTCCGCCGAGAAGTATTATACACAGCAGCAGAATTACAAGTTTGCTTTTCTTCATGTTTATCAGAATGCAGTTAAGTATTCGGGAACAGCAATAAAAAAAGGATATAATCAGTGTCCTGACTATATCCTTTTTGAATTTCTTTGTTTAGTCGGATATTATGCTTCAGCGAAAGGAACTACAGAAACGAAGCTCTTGTCTTCGCGACCTTTCTTGAAACATACAGTTCCGTCTACCAATGCGTAAAGAGTGTGGTCACTACCCATACCTACGTTTTCACCTGGGTTGTGAACTGTTCCTCTTTGACGAACAATGATATTACCAGCTTTACAAGCTGAACCACCGAATATCTTTACGCCTAATCTCTTACTAGCTGATTCACGGCCGTTCTTTGAACTACCTACACCTTTCTTATGTGCCATTTCTTTCTACGTTTTTTAATGATTAAGCAATAACTTGTTTGATAGTCAATTCAGTAAACTGCTGACGGTGACCGTTCAGTTTTCTGTAACCTTTTCTTCTCTTTTTGTGGAATACCAATACTTTGTCACCTTTTACCAAAGGAGAAACAACTTCGCATACCACTTTGGCACCTTCTACTGTAGGAGCACCTACTGTTACAGTACCGTTGTTGTCTACCAACAAAACTTTGTCAAATTCAACAGTTGCACCGTTTTCAGTGTTCTGAATGTGGTGTACAAACAGCTTTTTGCCTTCTTCTGCTTTGAACTGCTGACCGTTAATTTCTACGATTACGTACATTTTAAATTAATATTAAACGGGTTTCTTCCGCAAGGTGGGTTTCTCTCATTGAACCGCTTTTCTACCTCCACGGACTAAAATCGGGTGCAAAGATAGGTCTTTTTGTTCATATAACCAATAACTTACCCGAAAAAACTTGCTAATTTTCTGCTTTATTTTCCTTGATAAGGATACAGAGGTCCGGATAGATGCCGATATGGGGATAGGCACTCAGCTCTTCGTATGTAGTTTCGCCATGCAGTACGCCCATAAAATCGGTATTTCCGGCTTGTGCAGTAGCTGCATCGGTTGTGCTGTCGCCGATGTAAAGCACTTCTTCGGGACTTACATTCAGTTTTTCCATGGCCAGCAACAAGCCTTCGGGCGAGGGCTTGTGTTTTTGTACGTCTTCTCCGCCCACGATGATGTCAATAGTCTGTTCGGGCAATACTTTGTCCAGAAGTTCCAGAATCCGGTATCTGTATTTGGTAGAGATAATACCTATTTTAGCTCCCTGTTGTTTCAAGGTTGTCAGTACCTCGAGTGTTTCCGGGAAAAGGCGTGTCAGGGCAGTCATGTAAACATCTGCCTGCTTAACGTATTCTTTCCGAAGTCCCTCCAGTACGGCCGCATCTGTAATTCCGGTCAGAATGGAAAAAGATTCTTCCAGCGTTTTTCCGATGGTACGTTTGATGGCATAATTGCTGATTTCTGTAAACCCGTGCTGTTTGAGTACATTCTGGAAACACTGGATGATACCTCGTGAAGAGTCGGCCAAGGTATAGTCAAAGTCGAATAAATAAGTGTTATAATGCTTCATGCTTGTTATAAAATATATTTATACAAAGGTAGTTTTTCTTTCAGTATTTTGCAGGGTTCGTCGGAAAAAGTTATATTCGCTAGTGAGGCTTCTTCGAAATTCTGTATTGAATTCCAGATTGATTGTGAATACAATTACTAACCCCATAAATTCGTATGTTATGAAAAAGTATGTTGCAGAATTAATCGGAACAATGGTACTTGTTCTATTGGGCTGCGGAAGTGCAGTTTTTGCAGGAGGAATGGCCGATACAGTAGGCGCTGATACAGGAACTTTAGGGGTGCTTTGGCTTTCGGACTATCTGTTGTGGCTATGGCTTATGCTATAGGCGGTATATCCGGTTGCCATATCAATCCGGTTATTACGTTGGGGGTCTGGCTTTCCGGACGAATAAGAAGCAGAGATGCGTTTATGTATATGGTGTTTCAGGTGGCAGGGGCTATCCTGGGATCGCTGATATTGTCGTTACTGGTTTCTACGGGAGGATACGGAGGACCGACCTCTACAGGTGCTAATCTGTATGATCCGGGAGAAGCCGGACAGGCCTTTCTGGCTGAGGCTATTTTTACATTTATTTTTGTGCTGGTTGTTTTGGGCAGTACCGATGAGAAAAAAGGTGCCGGAACATTAGCTGGACTGGCTATAGGTTTGACACTTACCCTGATACACATTGTGTGTATTCCGATTACCGGAACATCTGTAAACCCGGCCCGCAGTATAGGTCCGGCATTGCTGGAGGGAGGTCAGGCTTTGTCGCAGTTATGGCTTTTCATTGTCGCTCCTTTTGTAGGAGGTGCTTTCAGCGCATTGGTCTGGAAGTTTATAGGGACTTCGGATAAATAGACTTTTATCGATTGAAATAAAAAAAGCCGTTTCTGCTTCGATTCAGGATTGCAGAAACGGCTTTAAAAGTTTTATAGGTTACGTGATTTGTAACGTACTTATATCATCTGTTCGTAGTTTTTGGCCAGACCACCTTCACTGGTTTCCTTGTATAAAGACGGCAGGTCATGACCGGTCTGTTTCATCACTTCGATTACCTTGTCGAAAGATACGCGGTGATGCCCGTCGGTAAATGCCGAGTAGATGTTTGCATCAAGCGCACGTGCAGCTGCATATGCGTTTCTTTCGATACACGGAATCTGTACCAGTCCGCAAACCGGGTCGCATGTCATACCCAGATGGTGTTCCAGTCCCATTTCGGCTGCATATTCAATCTGTGCAGGACTTCCGCCGAACAGCTGACTGGCAGCAGCCGATGCCATGGAGCAGGCTACTCCCACTTCGGCCTGACATCCGGCTTCTGCTCCCGAGATGGAAGCATTATGCTTGACGATATTGCCTACCAGCCCCGCTGTAGCCAAAGCTCGCAGGATGCGGGCATCGCTGAAGTCGCGGCTTTTTTGCAGGTGATAAAGCACGGCAGGCACTACACCACATGCACCGCAGGTAGGTGCCGTTACAATTTTGCCTCCCGAAGCATTTTCTTCACTTACAGCCAGTGCATAAGCGAATACCAGTCCTCTGGAGCGCAATGAATCTTTATAACCTTTCGAGCGGATGTAATAGGTAGAAGCTTTTCGGCGTAAGTTCAACGGGCCGGGCAGTACTCCTTCGGCATCCAATCCTCTTTCGATGGCAGCTTTCATGGTTTCCCATACTTCGGCCAGGAAAGTCCAGATTTCCAGACCTTCACACTGCTCGACATATTCCCAGTAACTTCTTCCGGTCTGTTCGCACCAGTAAAGAATCTGGCTCATGCTGTTCATGGAATAGATTTCCTGTGAGGCATCAGGCATATGGCCTTCTTCTGCCAAAGCGCCTCCACCTACGCTGAAGACCGTCCATTCGTCTGTAACCTTTCCGTTTTCGTTTTTTGACTTGAATGTCATTCCATTGGGGTGGAACGGAAAGAAAATATGCGGTTTCCATACTATTTCTACCGGAGCATGGGGTTCCAGTGTATCCAGTATGGCTACATCGGTCATGTGTCCTTTACCGGTAGCAGCCAGACTTCCGTAAAGAATTACTTCAAAAGCCTTGGCCTCCGGATGCTTGGCTAAAAACTGTTCTGCGGCCTTTCTCGGTCCCATGGTGTGACTGCTGGAAGGGCCTGTTCCTATTCTGTACAGTTCTCGTAAGGATTTCATTTTTTCAATATTAAAGGGTCATTTTATTGTATTCTTATCTATAGGCAAAGATAAGATAATTTTTGAGATTATTTCAAATCTACCACCGTAATACCTGCACCGCCAAATTGTACATGCTCATCTTTATATTGGGCAACTCCCGGGACGGTAGCCAGATACTGGCGGATCAGCGTGCGCAGGATGCCGTTTCCTGTACCGTGCAGGATTCGGACACGACTCATTCCCAGCAAGATTGCGTCATCAATAAAATAGGTTACAGCCTGTATAGCTTCATCGCCTCGCATACCGCGTACATCGATGTCTTGCTTGAAGTTCAATTTCTTTTCGTATACCTGTTCTTGAGTTTCACTGCTGATGAAGGTACTCTTTACGGTTGCCAGATTTTGTTTCGGAGCTTCCGCATGTTCCAGACGGTCGACTTTTACATTTGTTTTCATCAGTCCGAACATGACGATGGCATTCTTGCCGTTGATTTCCAAAACTTCACCTACGCTGGTCTGTCCCTTGATACGTACATAACCACCTACGGTGATAGGCTTCACCTTCGGAACAACTACCTGCTGGGCAGCTGCATTTTTCTTGTCTTTCTTATCTTTCTTGCGTTCCTGTTTTTCACGCAGCTGCTCCATTTTGCGGGCAATTTTTTCTTCCAGTGCCTGCTTGTTCCGCTCTTCTATCTGGCTCTTGAACTCATTCAGTTCTTGACGGGCTGTACGAGTACGCTCCTTGTCGGCCTGAGCCTCCTTGATGGTACGAATGGTATTTTCGATTTTTGCATTCGATTCCTGCAACAAATGTTCTGCGTCCTCCTTTGCCTTTTTCAGAATTTCTTTTCGACTTCTTTCCAGTTCCGCAATTTCCTGCTCGTAGCGGGCAATGGTTTCCTCCATTTGCTTTTCACGTTTGCGAATGTTCTGGCGTTTGGTTTCCCAGTAACGTTTGTCGCGGACGATATCCTGCAGATACTTGTCGCTCTGGATGTATTCGCTTCCTACAATCTCCGAAGCGTCGGCAATGACTTCTTCCGGTAAACCAATCTTACGGGCAATCTCTACGGCAAACGAGCTTCCCGGATTACCGATTTGTAACTGGAAGAGCGCACGCATTTCATGGCGGTCGTACAGCATGGCTCCGTTTACCACACCTTCATGGTTCTCGGCAAAATGCTTCAGATTCTGATAGTGTGTGGTGATTACGCCAAATGTTTTTTTACTGTTGAAGCGTTTCAGTACAGCTTCGGCTATGGCACCTCCAATCTGCGGCTCTGTACCTCCTCCGAATTCATCAATCAGAATAAGACTCTTTTCGTTGCACCCTTTCAGCATCATCTTCATGTTGGTAAGATGTGAAGAATACGTACTCAGGTCGTCTTCGATACTCTGTTCGTCACCTATATCTATAAAGATATCGTTGAAGATACCCGTATGACTTCTTTCATTCATTGGAATCAATAACCCACATTGCAGCATATATTGCAAGAGTCCCACTGTTTTCAGGCAGACTGATTTACCTCCGGCATTAGGTCCTGAAATCAGCAGGATGCGCTTTTCCCGGCTCAATTCAATATCCAGCGGAACAACTTTCTTGTCATGCTTAGCCAGCGACATCTGCAGCAGCGGATGGATGGCTTTTACCCAGTCGATAATCTGTTTGTTTTCCAGTGAAGGCTTCACGCTCTTGGTTTCTTTAGCAAACAAGGCTTTGGCACGGATGAAGTCTATAATAGCCAGAAATTCATACGAATCCAGGATAGCCGGAATCTGCGGGCGTATTACTCCCGAAAACTCTGTCAGGATGCGGATAATCTCACGGCGCTCTTCTCCTTCCAGCTCACGGATGCGGTTGTTGGCCTCTACTACTTCTGCAGGTTCTATAAATACGGTTTTACCTGTGGCTGATTCATCATGCACGATACCTTTTATCTTACGTTTCATGCCAGGTGCTACCGGAATTACCAGTCGGCCGTCACGCATAGTGGGGGTTACATCTTTGTCGACATACCCTTCTGCCTGGGCACTACGCAGGATTGCTCCCAGACTTCTGGAGATACTTCCCGTTGTTGCGGCCAGTTCACGGCGTATATGCAACAGTTCGGCTGAGGCATTATCCTTTATTTTCCCAAATTTATCAAGGATATTGTTGATACGGGTTATCAGAAGTGGAAATACGATAATGTCTTTAGCCAGTTCGCGAAGGGCAGGGTAAGGTTGCTTGTCGTCGTTGACTTCTTCTTCGTCAGCTTCAGTCTGCAGAAAGTTTACGATGTCGCGTATGGTTTCCAGTGAGCGGCGCAAGTCGAACAGTTCGGCCTCGTCCATATAGAGACCTTCTACACGGATGCGTTTCAGTGAAGGCCGTACATCGAAGAAGTACTGGTTTGGGAAAGCATCTTCTGTTTCCAAAATCTGGATAAATTCCATCACTTGCTCCAGTTGTTGGTTTATTTCTTCAAATGTAGTAGAAAAAGCCATATTATTTACTTGCTCTTCTCCCAGTGTACTCAGACATTTGCCTTTCAGTAGTTGCCGGATACTGTCGAATCCTATTTTCTGCTCAAAATTTTGTGGGTATATCATATCTAAAAACGCGTTTTTGCTTGTTTTCGGGTACAAAGATACGTTTTTTGCAGATTTTTTTCAAAAAAAGTTGTCCAACTATTTGCAGATTCAAAAATAATCTCTACCTTTGCATCGCAATCGAAAAGGAAATGCTTCTAATAAAGCAAAAAAACTTGGAGAGGTGGCAGAGTGGTCGATTGCGGCGGTCTTGAAAACCGTTGTACTGC
>Flurry_p1__coassemble_761_pt1 | contig 16926 bp, 16 predicted proteins | sample Flurry_p1__metabat2_high_PE_018 | metagenome-assembled genome bin Flurry_p1
AGCTCGTTGGGCTCATAACCCAAAGGTCGTCTGTTCGAGTCAGGCCTCCGCAACAAGTAAAAGGACTAGATTTTCTAGTCCTTTTTTTTATTTTTATAAATTCCACACAAACCAACCTGCCTCTACACGGCTAAACCTCAAATATTCATTCAACAGCTAAAAACAGATGAGGTTCATGGCAGACATTTTCCTTCTACCCGTAAAACAAAATCAGCCATTCATACACCAGTCCCAAAATTCCACTGACTTATTATTGCAACACAGCCGTGAAAAACGTATCTCATTTAAATGATAAACGCTCCTCACGGCTGTACCGTATCTTCTTCATTACAATGAAAAAACAAAAAGACAAAGTTATTGAGGTAAGGAATAAACTTCGATAAAAAAGAATATCCCTGTAGCCATCAAAAGAAGTCCGATCAAGCCATAAAAAAGACGGGCCTGATTACGGCTTCCACTCCTGACCAGCATAGATAAATTACGCGATTGGAAGAACCAGTCCCAATTTAAACAAGCCGCTAAAAAAGATACTGCCCCTATCAGAAAAAATAGTCCTTGCAGCACATAATGCATGACCATATTTATTCTCCTGCATCAAAACGAACAACACGTTCTCCCTGCTCGTTTTCTTCAATTGTCACAGCCACCGCATCACCCGGCAACAAATCCTCTATCAGCTCAGGCCATTCTATAAAGCAAAGCGCTCCGCTATAGAAATAATCTTCGTAGCCCATATCATAAACTTCTTCCAGTTTTTTAATACGGTAGAAGTCGAAATGATAAATCAGCTCGCCGGCCTCATCAGAACGATATTCGTTTACAATAGCAAAAGTCGGTGAGTTGATAACGTCTGTAACGCCCAGTTCTTCGCAAACAGCTTTGATAAAGGTTGTTTTACCAGCACCCATTTTTCCATAAAATGCAAAAACGGTGTTATCACCCATTGCTGCAATAAAGCTTTTGGCAGCATCGTGAATATTTTCGAGTGAAGTAATTTTTATTTCCATATAATTTGAATTAAACGGTTACTTATTGATTCTACAAAAATAGATGCTTTTTCCTACTTTCGCAAACGCGTAAATAAGAATAGAAAAAAAGATAATGGCAGCCCCTGAAGGAACCTGCAACTGGTAGGACAGCACCAACCCTCCCAAACAGCTTATATAGCCGACCAGAATGGATATTAAAATAATATGCTTGAACTTGCAGGTAAACAGATTGGCTGTCATTTGTGGCAGTGTAAGCAATGAAATAGCCAAAACGATGCCAACCATACGAAGACAAGCCACAATGGTAAGAGCAATAAACATCATCAGGGTATATTCAAAACAGCGCACCGGCAGTTTCTGCGAAAGTGCATACTCGCGGTCGAAAGCGATAGCTACAATAGGCCGAAGAAAAAGCCCGAAAAATGCGACCAGAGCCACAGACAATGCAGCCAGCACATAAATATCTTCGCGGGTTATCATAATGATATTCCCAAAAAGGTAAGAAGACAAATCGGGAGTAAAGCCAGGCGCCAGAAAGCTGAATATAATACCGATAGCCATTCCAAAAGTCCAGAATACAGCGATTGCAGAATCTTCGCGCATATCGCTCCTGCGGCTCAGCCATTCTACACCAAAAGCCGAAAGTACTGAAAAGACAGCAGCCGAAAGCAAAGGCGATATTCCGGCATACAAGCCTATTCCAATCCCCCCGAAGGAAGCATGGGTAATTCCTCCACTAATAAACACCAGCCGGCGGGTAACGATATAGGTCCCGATAATCCCGCAAGCTATACTGGCAAACAGACTGCCCCAAAGTGCATACTGAAAAAACGAATACTGAAAAAGTTCCAATAAATCCATAAGCTTTCTTAGTGAAAACGCCGTTCTCCTATAATCAAGAATAACTCATCTTTCAACTCATCCGGCAAATCTATCCCTCTGAGCTGAAGGCTGCGGCTCCAGCCGGCCACATCTGTTTCCTGCAAAGAATAAAGAATCTCCCTGAATTCTTCTATCTCCGCCTCTTCATAATCGGTAGACGGACGTCCTTTAAAACGGTCAAGCTCTTCATCATCGTAATATTCTATCTGACGGCTCACTGCGGCCAACAGGCTGTCTTTTTCGCAGGTCTCATGCTGTCCGCAGCATTCACTGTCGATCTCAACAACCTCTGGTGCTTCCTGAATCTCACCACGCGCTATTTTCTTCTCGATATTACGATTGTAAAAATATCCGGCAATCATACCGAACAATACAACGGCTATTAAAATTACAATTAAAATCCACATAGTATTTATTTACTTTCTAGTATGGTGAAACCTGCATGAATTAAGTTATCCCAAAAATGCGGATAAGATTTGGAGACTACTTCAGGGGCATTAATACGAAGCTCATCCTGCACAAAACATGCCGGTGCAAAAGCCATTGCCATCCGATGGTCTTCGTACGTATCAATGCCTTGCGAGTTATCTGCCTGACAACAATCACCCTCCCAATAAAGTTCGGAATCATTGGCATCATGAATCACATATCCCAGTTTGCGCATCTCGGTTTTCAGTGCATAGATACGGTCGGTTTCTTTAATTTTCAGACTCTGAAGACCGTAAAAATGGAAAGGTATCCCCAGCAAGGCACATGTCACTACAAATGTTTGAGCCAAATCGGGCTGCTCTACAAAGTCGTATTCAAAACGTTCTACACGCTTCCCGGACTTGCGCAGTTCTACCCCCGACGCTGTATAATGCGTAGTAACCCCCAACTGTTCAAACAGTACAGCGACCTTACTGTCACCCTGAAAACTGTTGGCCGACAAATAAGGCAGACGAACCACAGCCTGCGGAGCAAGTGCTACCATCGCGTACCAATACGAAGCCGCACTCCAGTCACTTTCCACCCGATAGCATTCTACGGGAGTATACCCTCCCGACATGACTTCTATTTCATGGTCGGAATGCCACACGACACGAGCTCCAAATTCTTGCATCAGCTGCACCGTAAGCAAAATATAAGGACGTGAAACGACGGTACCCGTAAGCGTAAGCCGTAACCCCTCGGTCAACATCGGCCCTATCATCAACAAGGCTGAAACATACTGCGAGCTCACATTACCGGGTAAAGTAATATGACCGCCACGTAAATCAGTTCCAGTAATTTCCAAAGGAGGGAAACCTTCATTTCCTGCATAACGAACAGCCGCTCCTAACGAGCGAAGCGCATCGACCAATATACCTATCGGACGCTGCAACATCCGGGCAGTTCCGGTGATGACGTGTGTTCCCGATACAACCGACAGACACGCTGTCAAGAAACGCATGGCAGTACCTGCCGCCATAATATCGATTACAGGAGGCATTGAGTCAAGTGCTCTAATCATCACCGCTGTATCATCACAATCCGACAGGTTATCCAGTTTTCCCTTGTTATCCGCAAGATAGTGCATAATCAAAGCTCTATTGCAAATACTTTTAGAAGAAGGAAGTGTGATTGTTGTATCTATTCCGGAAGGAGCTTTCAATTTTATCTGATTCATATACCAACTTACATTTTTACAATTCTGAAATTCTGCTCAATATCCAACTTATTTTCTGTGTATATAACTCAATGCTGCACCAATTGCCGTACAATATTCTGCATAAGGAGGAATATGAAAGCGTATAGGATAAAGATCTTCCATCGACTTGAAGACAGGAGCACATAGCGGAAGCTGCGTCAGATTACCAATCAGAACTACATCCTTAATGCCATTTCCCACAGCAGCCTGATTTACTGCACTTCCGATAGCCTGATAAACCAGGTAAAAAAGGCCTTTCGCCAAATCCTCAGGCGCGGCATTCTGGTCTACATTTCCAAAGTTGGACGCCGTTGCATCCAAAGGCAAATCGGGTAAAGCCTGCGTACAGATGTCCTGTATCTGCAAGTTTATCTTCGAAATATCTCCCTTCTCAGCCAGACGGGCAACCTGACAAATATCATTCGTTTTCAGCAAGAGACGTGAAAGTCCCGAAAGAGTACCACCGCCAATACCGATGCCTCCGATATGCTTGATAGAATCATTTTCTACTTTAATAAAAGAAGTACCTGTACCCATGCTCACCACAAGCAGCCGGTCTAAGTTGCTTTCGTACCTGGCACCCAGTCCATTCGAGATAAACTCATCTATTTTCATAGTCGGAACTCCGTAAAGAGCACCTTCGATGTGCGATGAGCCTACCCCCGTCAGCATGATTTGTTCTATATCCTTTAAAGCAATATGATTATCATAAATATACTTTCCAAAAGCGCCAAAAAGAGAGGTTACCGGATCGGCTGCAGTAATAAAAACAGGAGATTTTATTTTGTGATTCTCAATCCCGACAATCTTTGTTGTGCTGCCGCCCACGTCTATTCCTATAACAATTGCCATAGCTTATTCTATTTTTGTTGAATATATCAAGTGGCAAAGGTATTAAAAACTCCGTAAAAAATCCCCGTGCACAGAAAAAAGAGAGCCATAAAAAAAATAAAAGTTCCTATTGTTTTATCATAACGAAAAAACTGCTTATTTTTGAAAATATTTTATACATAAACTCTAATACTTAACACTTCTATTAAAAAGGAACTTATTATGAAAGAACTTACAAACCATAGAGTATCACCGGTTACATGGGTGCCAACCGTATACTTTGCTATGGGAATGCCCTTTGTTGTATTGAATATGGTAACAGCCCTGATGTTTAAAGGCCTGGGCATAACAGATACCCAGATTGCGTTCTGGACATCTGTCATCATGTTTCCCTGGACTATCAAACCTTTGTGGAGTCCGTTTCTTGAAATGTTCAAGACAAAAAAATATTTCGTCGTATTGACTCAGCTTTGCTCGGGTCTGTTCTTCGGACTGGTAGCATTGTCACTTCAATTACCTAACTTTTTTGCCGTTTCCATATCCCTTCTTGCCGTGATTGCATTCAGTGGAGCTACCCACGACGTCGCTACAGACGGGGTTTACATGGCTGTACTGAACAAGGAAGAGCAGGCCAAATACATCGGATGGCAGGGAGCTTTCTATAATCTGGCCAAACTGGCAGCCACAGGAGGACTGGTATATCTGGCCGGCTTCCTGATTGAAATATATGGTCAGGTCAATGCATGGATGATTATCATGGGATGCTGCGGTGTTATCATGATATTGTTGGGACTGTATCATATCAAAATGCTGCCCTCAGATCAGAATGCTCACTCGGGACAGGTTACCTCAGCCAAAGATACATGGTATGCTTTGAAAGATGTTATTGTCACATTCTTTCAGAAAAAATATATCGTATGGTACATCGCCTTTATCATTTTATACCGTTTTGCAGAAGGACTTGTAATGAAAATTGTTCCTCTGTTCTTAAAAGCGGATGTAGATGCCGGAGGATTGGGACTGTCTGAGCAGGAAATCGGACTTTATTACGGTTCTTTCGGAGCTGCTGCCTTTGTCTTGGGTTCTTTCCTTTCGGGATATTTCATTTCTCACTTCGGATTGCGCAAGACCCTGTTCACGCTGTGCTGTGTATTCAATATTCCTTTCGTAGTGTATCCGTTGCTGGCATTCTACCAGCCCGACAGTGCTTTGCTTATCGGAGGAGCCATTACATTCGAATATTTTGGATATGGATTTGGATTTGTAGGGCTTTCTCTGTTCATGATGCAGCAGATAGCACCTGGTAAACACCAGATGGCGCATTATGCCTTTGCGTCCGGAATCATGAATCTGGGTGTAATGATTCCCGGAATGATAAGTGGATATTTAAGCGATATGTTGGGATACGACGTGTTCTTTGTTATCGTTTTATTTGCGGCCATTCCGGCTTTTATCATCACCAAACTGGTTCCGTTTACTTATCCTGATGAAAAAAAATAAGTTTCTAGATAACTCTGAAAACAATTTTATTATTTTATTTTTAAAGATTTAAATTATGGAAGATTTAAAAATTATTGGCAATCCATTGCCCAACATGCCTTGGGAAGACCGCCCGGCGGACAGCAAAGCCGTTATGTGGCGTTATTCTAAGAATCCGGTCATTCCTCGCGACTTGCTTCCTACTTCTAATAGTATATTCAACAGTGCTGTAGTAACATTTGGCGACGGCTACGCTGGAGTTTTCCGCTGCGATGATACAAACAGAAGAATGCGTCTGCACGTAGGATTCAGTAAAGATGCTATCAACTGGGACATCAATGAAGAACCTCTGAAATTTGAATGCGAGGACAAAGAAATTGGAGAATGGGTATATGGTTACGACCCACGCGTTTGTTTCATCGACGACCGTTATTATGTAACTTGGTGTAACGGTTACCACGGTCCTACTATCGGTGTGGCATGGACAAAAGACTTCAAGACATTCCACCAGTTGGAAAATGCGTTTATTCCATTCAACAGAAACGGTGTGATGTTCCCTCGCAAGATTAACGGGCGTTTTGCTATGCTGAGCCGTCCTAGCGACAACGGTCATACTCCTTTCGGCGATATTTTCTACAGCGAATCTCCTGATTTGCAGTTCTGGGGACGTCACCGTCATGTAATGTCACCGGCTGCATTCGAAGACAGTGCTTGGCAGTGCCTGAAAATCGGTGCCGGTCCTATTCCTATCGAAACTTCAGAAGGATGGCTGCTGATCTACCACGGTGTACTTCGTTCTTGCAACGGTTATGTATACAGCTTCGGTTCTGCATTACTGGATTTGGATGAACCTTGGAAAGTAAAATTCCGCTCAGGACCGTACCTGCTGTCTCCGCAGACTACCTATGAATGCATGGGTGACGTACCTAACGTTTGCTTCCCATGTGCAGCATTGCACGATCCTGAAACTGGACGTATCGCTGTTTACTACGGATGTGCAGATACTGTAACTGGACTGGCTTTCGGTTACATTCCTGAAATCGTTGAATTTACCAAACGTACAAGCATTATCTGATAAGCATCGTCTATAAAAAAACATGCAAGCCGGGCAAGACTTCTGAAACAGAAAGAATTACCCGGCTTACTTTTTATCATATCAAAATAAAAAACAGAAACGATGAACAAAAAATTTTTCTTAGGATGGCTGCTTTGTTTCAGCGGTATGACGCTACAGGCTGAAACGATTACTGTCAACCAGATTCGCCATGCAGGACCCTATGCGCTTCAAATGCCATTCATGACAGATTCTACAAATGTCAAGGGAGAAAAATTCACTCCAGAGACCTTTTTAGATGACATGTTTTCGTTTACCCCTTTGCAAACTACATCCGAATGGACATCTGTAAACAATATAAAACCTTCCGGACAATATGCTTTGCATCTGGCATCTTTTTCTGTAGAAAACCATCGCTTTGCCAAAGCTAAACTTCATATTACCGGTGTAAAAAATTATGTTGCCTATCTGGACGGAGAAGTCTGTAAAGGCTCAGGCATCAGTCTGACTCCCGCTACGCACGAAATTATCATAAAATTCTTATCGACCCCCAATACCAATGAGCAACTCTCTATCCAGATAGAAACAGAACAAGATAACGTTCTTAGCTTGAATTCGTCTGATAAAAGAATGTATACCCTGAGTGATGTGCTTTACGGAAAACGGGCAACGGATGTTGAAATTTCACCGGACGGACGTTACTTCATTACTCGTTATGTAATGAATCTGAAAGGCGACAAAAAAGAAACGAGTGCGACCTTAACCGACTTGTCGACAAATAAAACCACGCTGTTACACAGTAGCGACATCCACTGGATGCCGAAAACTTGCAGTTACTATTATACGGTAAACACAGCTGAAGGTCGTAATCTGATTGCTGTATCTCCCGCATCTGGCGAACAAAAACTGTTGGCAAAACAATTACCGGAGGGCACTTTCCGATTTGCTCCGACAGAAGACTATCTGCTATATACCATCAAACAGGAAGGTCCTGCTGAAGAGAAAGAGATATACGAAACATTAGTTCCCGACGACAGACAGCCCGGATGGAGAAACCGCTCAATCCTAGCAAAATATGACCTGACAACCGGAATAATGCAGCCTCTGACATTCGGATATAAGAATGTATATGCCAGCACAATATCTTCCGACGGCAAAGATATTATCCTGATGACCAGCAGACAACGCTTGACGCAGCGTCCGTTTGATTTAATGTCGGTGTATAAACTCAATTTGGCTACCATGCGTGTAGATACCCTCATCGCCGATGATGGTTTTATCAGTAATTGCCAGTTCTCTCCAGATAACAAACAACTGTTGATAACTGGTAGCGGAGAAGCTTTTGGAGGAATTGGCCTCAACATTGAGCCGGGACAGACATCAAGCATGGTGGATAGCCAGTTATTCTTGTTTGATATCGCAACCAAAGAGGTAAAAGCGCTTACACGAGATTTCAACCCCAGCATCATTAATGCATCCTGGCCTGCTTTCGACAATAATATCTATTTCTCGGCCAATAATAGAGACTACATAAGTTTCTATCGTTTATCTCCCCGCTCCGGAAAAATAGAACAGTTGGAAACCGGTGAAGACATTATTTCGGATTTTGATATTGCAAACCTTGCACCGGCTATGGCATACTATGGTGAAAGTGCTGCAAATACAAACAAAGTCTACAGTATGAACCTGAAAAACGAAAAATATCAGATAAAAGATGATTTAAGTCGTGATATTCTGCAAGGAATTGAATTGGGTAAATGCGAAAACTGGAATTACATCAACTCACGAGGCGACACTATCTACGGACGCTATTATCTGCCTCCCCACTTTGATGCTTCCCAAAAATACCCGCTCATCGTAAACTACTATGGTGGCTGCACTCCGGTGGAACGTAACTTTGAAAGCAGATATCCGCATCATGCTTACGCTGCATTGGGATATATTGTTTATGTCATCCAGCCAAGCGGTGCCATCGGATTTGGACAGAAGTTTTCAGCCCGTCATGTCAATACTTGGGGAAAATATGTAGCCGACGACATTATAGAAGGAACAAAACAGTTCTGTAAAGAGCATGCTTTTGTAAATGACAAGAAAATAGGATGCATTGGAGCTTCATACGGGGGCTTCATGACGCAGTATCTGCAAACGCAAACCGACATTTTTGCAGCAGCAATTTCTCATGCCGGTATCAGCGACATTACCAGCTATTGGGGAGAAGGTTATTGGGGATACTCTTACAGCCAGATAGCCTCTGCCAACCAGTATCCTTGGAGCCATCCGGAGATGTATATGCAGCAAAGTCCGCTGTTTAACGCCGATAAAATACACACACCGTTACTGTTCCTGCACGGGGATGCCGATACCAACGTACCTGTAGGCGAAAGCATACAAATGTTTACAGCCTTGAAACTGCTTGGCAAAGAAACGGCTTTTGTCGCAGTCAACGGACAGGATCATCATATCCTTGATTATTCTAAACGAATCAAATGGCAAAATACCATTTTCGCATGGTTTGCCAAATGGTTACAAGATGATGCTTTGTGGTGGAACACTTTATATCCACCTAAGAATCTATAAGATAAAATATCCCTTAGAAAGAAATGCTCATTTATGCTTGATAACAAAGGCACACATGAGCATTCCTTTTTATACATTACGTTAAAATACGATAAAACAACTCTAGTGGTTTGAAAATGACCTACCATATTACTATTTTTGTATAATAATTGTTTATTATAGATGTCATTAGGTATTCGAAATAGTGTAGCAAGGTGTATATGTGTAATCATGTTATTACTCATACAATTCGATGCATACGGATACCAAATGTTTGAAAACTGCTGGGAGGTTTCAGCAGAGGTAACTCAAACTGTTTCTGATGACATCCTTGCCATTAGTGAAGATTCTCCCGTTTCCGAATGGACAGATCCTTTTTATAATACAGCCAGAGACCATGCCCGTTCTCTAATCCGTCTGTTTGCGTTCATCGCTTTAGACTTTTGCTTTCTGCAATTCTATTGCAGCAGGTCTGTCGTGCAGGTTTCCAGAAAGATTGAATATTTCATATTCCCACAAAAGCAGCATATCGTATACTGCACCTATCGGATTTAACCAAATTCCTTTTTTATATTTTCTTTATTTTCAGATTCTGGTACTATAAGCGTATCAGAACCATCTTCTATTTTTATTACTTACTTAAAACTTTTTCTTTTTAATCTTATGAATTTTACTTTTCAAAAGATGTCTGTACTCCCAATTCTGTTGGGAGCATTAACAGCATGCCAGTCTACAGGAAAAGAACAGACTGAAAGTAATGAACTGATACCGATAACAGTTCTTCAACCGACTAACATTGAATTACCTCGTTCATACGTAGCTGATATCCAAGCTATCCAATTTGTAGAAGTCAAACCTAAAGTGGAAGGTTTTGTAGAAAAGATATTTGTCGATGAAGGTCAGCTGGTAGAGAAAGGACAGCCTTTATTCCAATTAAGTTCGGAAGGATACAACGAAGCATTAAAAGAAGCTCAGGCAAGCTACAAGCAAGCTCAGGCAGAGTTTGATATGGCCAAATATGAGGCTGAACGTGTTAAGCGTTTGGTTGACAAACAAATTCTGTCACCTATCCGTCTGGAACAAGTGAATAAGGAGATGGAGGTTGCCAGCATGAAAGTAGAACAAGCTAAAGCTAAAATGCAACGCTCACAGATGGATTACACATATACTACGATTACGGCTCCTTTCAGTGGATATATAGACCGCATACCTTATAAGACCGGTAGTTTGGTCAATCCTGAAAGTCTCCTGACTACGGTCAGCGACATATCCGAAATCTTTGCATACTATCGCGTAAACGAAAGTGAATATCTGAAATTTAAAAGAGCTGAATTAAAAGGCGAAAACAACCAGCAAGTAGACAATGTAGAACTGGTACTCCCGGACGGATCTATCTATGCCCATAAAGGCAGACTGGAAACAGTGGAAGGAGATTTTGAACGGGGTACCGGCTCTATTGCTTTCCGCGTACGTTTTCCTAATCCGGAAGGTCTGTTGAAACATGGTGTAACTGGTAAACTACGTATGATGACACGTATGGAGAATGTGTACATGGTTCCACAGAAATCGACTTTCGAAATTCAGGATTTTACATATGTTTATATCGCATCGGAAGATGGAACTGCTAAGGTTAGAAGTTTCCAACCACTGGAACGTTACCTGAATTACTATGTAACACAGGATTTTCAGCCTAACACAGCCATCGTATACGAAGGTGTACAGCTCATTAAAGATGGTATGACATTGAAAACAGATACGATACCTTACGAAGAGGTTAGAAAAGAACTGGAAATTAAAATGAGTACGACAACTAAATAAACAAGACCTTATGTTTAAACTTTTTATACAAAGACCCATTCTCTCGGCTGTCATCTCGGTTATCATCGTATGTCTAGGAGTTTTGGCCATTGTTTCACTGCCGATTACTCAGTTTCCAGACATCGTACCTCCCTCGGTGACTGTAACAGCCCGCTATACTGGAGCCAGTGCCGATGTTATGTCTAAAACCGTTGCCACACCTCTGGAAAGAGCTATCAACGGTGTCCCTGGCATGACTTATATGACAACCGTATGTACCAACGATGGTATGTCACTGACAACTGTATATTTTAAAGTAGGAACAGACCCGGATGTTGCTGCTGTCAATGTACAGAACCGTGTAACAACTGTCCTTGACGAACTTCCTGAAGAAGTAATCCGTGCAGGCGTTGTTACTGAAAAAGAGGTAAACAGTATGTTGTTGTATCTGAATATATACAGTGTAGACAGTACACATACGGAGAAGTTTGTTTATAACTTTGCTGATATCAACATTTTGCGCGAGCTGAAACGTATTGACGGAGTTGGTTTTGTAGAAATCATGGGTAGCCGTGACTACGCTATGCGTGTATGGCTAAACCCTAACCGTCTGGCAGCATACAACATGGTACCTCAGGATGTTACCGAGGCCATCCGCCGTCAGAACATTGAGGCTGCACCCGGTAAAACCGGTATCAGTTCAGACAAGCTGCCTCAACAATTACAATATGTATTGCAATACACCGGTAAACTTAGCATTCCCGAAGAATACGGAGAAATCGTACTAAAAGCAATGCCGGACGGTTCGTTGCTCCGACTGAAAGACGTTGCAACCATCGAGTTTGACTCGGAAGACTATAACATGATTTCTATGACAGACGGACGTCCGTCTGCTTCTATCATGATTAAACAGCGACCTGGTTCGAATGCACGCGAGGTAATTCAAAACATCAAGCAGCGTATGGAAGAAATCAAGGAAAGCAGCTTTGCTCCCGGAATGGATTACAATGTAGCCTATGATGTTTCCAGATTCCTCGATGCTTCTATTCAATCAGTATTGAAAACACTGCTCGAAGCCTTTTTGCTTGTGTTTATCGTGGTTTACATCTTCCTGCAAGACTTCCGTTCGACACTGATTCCCGCCATAGCAGTGCCTGTATCCCTGGTAGGAACATTCTTCTTTATGCAGATGCTTGGCTTCTCTATCAACATGTTGACTCTGTTTGCACTGGTATTGGCCATTGGTATTGTGGTGGATAATGCCATTGTAGTAGTAGAGGCCGTACACGTAAAAATGCACAATGAAGGTCTCTCACCTTATAAAGCATCCGTTGCAGCGATGAAAGAAATCGGTGGTGCTATCGTTGCCATTACACTCGTCATGTCGGCCGTGTTTGTTCCTGTAGGATTTATGGAAGGTACTGTAGGTATATTCTACCGTCAGTTCTCTTTGACACTTGCTGTAGCTATCGTCATTTCTGGTATCAATGCATTGACACTGTCACCGGCACTGTGTGCCATGATGCTGAGATCTGCAGAACCCGGTAAAAAGAAACCTAGATTGATGCGTTGTTTCTTTGTTGTATTCAACAGAAGATACGACCGTTTTGAACGTAAATATCATTTAGGATTGAGCAAATATTTGGGAAGACGCTCACTCACCTATCTTACACTTATCCTCTTCTTTGCTGCGACTGCCGGTATGAGTAGCATACTGCCTACAGGATTCATCCCCAATGAAGACCAGAGTATGATCTATGTAAACGTGGATACACCTCCGGGAGCTACAGTAGAACGTAGTGAAAAGGTGCTCAACCAAATACAAGCAGCCTTGCTTCCTTTCGACGAAATCGAAAGTATCTCAACATTGGCAGGTTACAGTTTGATGACAGAAACCGAAGGTGCAAGTTACGGTATGGGAATGATTAACCTGAAACCATGGAGTGAACGCGAACATACAGTAAACGAATTACTGGATATATATGCCGACCGAACCTCTCACATCAAAGATGCCGAGATTCAGTTCTTCCTTCCTCCTACAGTGCCTGGCTTCGGTAATGCCAGCGGTTTTGAGCTGCGTTTGCAGGATAAAACTTCCGGCGACTTCCATGAGTTTGCAGAAGTAGCAGACAACTTCGTAGAAAAGCTGAATAATGACCCTCGAATTCAAGGAGTAACCTCTGGGTTTAACCCGAACTTCCCTCAATATCTGCTAAAAGTCGATTTGGCTAAAGCAGCTAAGTTAGGTGTCAATCTGGATGAAGCAATGGAAACTCTGCAGGCATATATTGGTAGCTTCTACTCATCAAACTTTATCCGATTCGGACAGATGTATAAAGTTATGATTCAAGCTTTACCAGAATACCGTATGAATCCGGAAGATTTATATAAGCTATATGCTAAAAACACAGATGGTAATGTTGTTCCATACTCAAATTTCCTGACCATGGACCGTATATTTGGTCCCAGCCAGATTACCCGCTACAACATGTTTACCTCTGCCCTGATAACTGGTGAACCAGAAGCCGGTGTGAGTTCGGGTGAAGTAATTCAAGCTGTCGAAGAAATAGCCAAAGAAGTACTGCCTCGCGGTTACGACATCGAATGGTCGGGTGTTACACGTGAAGAAAAAGATTCAGGAGGACAAACCTTCATGATTTTTGGAATCTGTCTGTTATTTGTTTATCTGCTTCTTGCAGCACAGTACGAAAGTCTGTTATTGCCCTTTGCCGTAATTCTTTCTTTGCCGGCAGGTATATTTGGTTCGTATTTCTTCCTGCAGGTAGCCGGACTCGAAAACAACATTTATGCACAGGTGGCTCTCGTCATGTTGATTGGTTTGCTAGGAAAGAATGCCATTCTGATTGTGGAAATGGCCAACCAGTTCCGAAGCGAAGGTATGAGTGCATTCGATGCAGCTGTGAAAGGGGCAGTAAGTCGTCTTCGTCCTATCCTGATGACTTCATTTGCATTCATTTGCGGATTGATTCCGCTTGTAATGGCTTCAGGAGCCGGTGCCTTAGGAAACCGTTCTATTGGTACGGCTGCTGCCGGAGGTATGTTTATAGGAACATTTGTAGGAATATTCCTGGTTCCCGGACTCTATTTAATATTTGAATTATTATCAGAACGTTTGAATCGCAATAAAGTTGTTTATGATGAAGAGGATTAAGCATAAAATAGCAGCGCTACTTGTAATAGCTACTACACTTATAACAGCCGGGTGTAAAGCCCCGGCCTTGCTGCCAACCGAGAAGATGCAGCTTCCAGAAACATATGTATATGAAGACACAGACACAACCACTATATCAAAAATTCCCTGGAAGTCGTTCTTTCCGGACACCTTGTTGATTACCTATATTGAAACAGCTTTGGCCAATAACCACAGCTTTTTAAAAACCATCGAACAGATTTCCATTGCCCGCTCACAACTTAAAGTGGCCAAAGGGGCTTTACTGCCAGAAATCACACTTGGAGTAAGCGGAGGAATACAGCGTTTCGGCGAATATACGATGGATGGTGTAGGAAACAGTACCACAAATACTCCCGACTTAGTAAAAGACAAACATATTCCTGATCCTTACAAGGACTTGAATCTGGGGATCAACTTCAGTTGGGAAGCCGATATTTTGGGAAAACTGACAGACAAAAAAAGAGCATCGTTCTCACGATGGATGCAATCTGTAGAAGCCAAACGTCTGGCACAAACTCTGCTGATTTCAGAGGTTGCATCCTGTTATTTCGATTTAGTAGGGTTGGACAGTCAGGAAAATATCCTAGAACAAGCAATCGAAAAAACTCAAGAATCTATTGAGCTTACCAACGAATTGATGAAAGAAGGTGAAGTTACCCGATTATCAGTAGACCAGTTCCGTTCTAGACATCTTCGTCTGGAAGAAATGTTGCTTGACGTTCGCCAGCAGATAGCAGAAACAGAAAGAGCTATGGCCCAGTTAATGGGAGTTCTTCCTATACAAATCTATAGAGCCAGCATCAATCAGGTATATCATTATACTTTCCCAATTGAAACTGGTATTCCGACACAGTTATTACGTCTGCGGCCGGATATTAGAATGGCCGAGTTGGAGTTACTGGCAACGAAGTCGGACTTGTCTGCAGCTAAAAAAGCATTCTATCCCTCTTTACGTTTAGGAGGAGCTGGAGGTTTTAATGCTTTCAATCTTAGCAAATGGTTTTCTGCTCCGGCATCAATGGTTTATAATCTGGCAGCCGGAATTACCGCACCGCTTTTTCAGAAGAACGAAATCAGAGCTATGTGGGACAATGCCAAAAGCAATCAAAAAATTGCTTTACTGAATTACCATGAAACTACGCTGAATGCCTATAAGGAAGTAGTTGATTTGATGACAGCTACAGAACAAATGCGCCAACGCACAGAGCTTAAAGAGGAAGAAAGTCGTATCCACCACCGTTCTATCTACAATGCTAAAGAGCTGTTCCACAGTGGATTTGTAGGTTATCTGGAAGTTCTTTCTGCAGACGAAGGATACTTGAACTGTGAATTGGAACGTATAAATTTAAACATAGAAAAGTGTAAATTACACGTCATGCTATACAGAGCCTTGGGAGGAGGTACCTTCTAAACATAGGAATGTATACTTTGCTTTAAATTTCTCATATTTTGCCCCTTATTCCCCCGTACTCATACTCAATGACTTCAAAAGGAATAAGGGGATTTTTCTTTATTACCCACTGAATCAAGATACCGGTTGCGACAAACACAGATTTATCGTATTTTTCTTCCGGGAGCAATAACGCTTACATTGCCCACAGATATCGTATCCCAACAAAGCCCCTAAAATAAAATCCTCCTCTGGAGTCAGCTCATTCAAAGGACGGTTAATCATCATACTGACAGCCTTTATACATTCAGGTCTTCCAAAAAAGACATTAATACGCGTATCATCTATCGGCTGAATAATATACTTGATTTTTTGACTTGTCAGTCTTTTAACAGCAAAATCTTCATACTTGCGCTTTGTAGTATAAAGCACCATTTGTCTGCCCCCTTTTTTAAATTCATATATATGATTTAAAAAGACTTTCAATTCTACAGGATTAATATCAGGAGTAATCATAAATACATCGATTAAGTAAAGTATGGTTTTATTGTTTCAGCCACTTTTCTATTCTGGAATCTGTCAGATGACTTTCATTCATTTCATCCAAAGGTAATCCGACAAACATCCCATCCACTTCGGCTACCGAAGCGCCAAACTGATAATCGGATGACGGGACACTACCCACAAACTCACCTCCTGTAGCTTTCAGCTCTTCATATAACAATCCTATTGCATCACAAAAAGTATCACTATATGACTCCGAATCTCCACAACCAAACAAAGCAATAACCTTACCTTGTAAATTCATCCCTTTCATTACTTTTGCTGCATCATACCAGTCATCCTGCAACTCACCGTCTCCCCATGTAGAGCTACCTAAAATCAAAGCGTCAAACTGATTAACCAAGTCTGGTGTCAAATCAGAAACATTATAAACACATTTATCCTCAATTCCCATTTTAGAGGCAATCATACCAGCAACCGATTCTGCTGTACCAGTTGTTGATCCATAAATTATACACGTCTTTTTCATAAGTAGATGTTCATAATTGGTTTATATCATAAGGTTTTGATACCTTTGCCTCA
>Flurry_p1__coassemble_846_pt1 | contig 15733 bp, 10 predicted proteins | sample Flurry_p1__metabat2_high_PE_018 | metagenome-assembled genome bin Flurry_p1
AGTTATAATTCACCGTTGCGTATGGCCTCCATGACATTGGCAGGCGGCCGTTGCGCCAGCAGTTCCTTTTTCATGAAATCCATGTAGGGAGCCACATGGTCGAAGAATTTATAATAACCTTTACACAAATAATTCAGTCCCGGCTCACCGGTTTCGGTGTGCATAAAACGGTTCTTCGGACACTCACCGTTGCAGGCAAACAAATACTCGCACGCACGGCACTGTCCGGGCAAGGAATCCTGTTTCATCTGGCCGAACTTCATCTGGCGTTCAGAGTACATCATCTCTACCAGCGTCTTTTCATAGATATTGCCCAGCTTGAATTCCGGAAATACAAAATGGTCACACGTATAAACATCCCCATTGAATTCCATCACACCGGCATGGCCGCAAGTCTTTGCCATCGAACAGACACCAGGCTGCTCGCCCACCCAGTTGGCCAACGTAGAATCGAACAACTGTATGAAATAAGTACCCACGTCATTGCGCACCCATTCATCAAAAATGGTACATAAGAAGTTTCCCCACTGCTCCGGCGAAACCGAAAAATCGGCCAGGCGGTCGCCTTCCTGCAACGGAGTAGCCAGATAGCGTCCGTCGGCATGGCGCGAGATTCGCTCTACGATAGGCGCAAACTGTATATAATGGCAGTTCAGCTCCTTAAAGAAGTGGTAAAAGTCCAGCGGGTAGTCGGCGTTATAATCGTTTACCACCGCCATGGCATTCCATTCTACACCATGCTTGTTCAGCAGTTCGATTCCGCGCATCACCTTCACAAACGAAGGTCTTCCCTGCTTGTTCTTCCGGTATTCGTCGTGAAACTCCTGCGGACCGTCTATCGATATACCTACCAGCCAGTTATTCTGTCGGAAGAATTCGCACCATTCGTCGGTAAGCAAAGTTCCGTTCGTCTGGATACAGTTGTCGATGGTCCGTCCGTTTGCATAGCGTTTCTGCAGTTCTACGGCACGCTTGTAAAAACTCAGCGGCCTCATCAGTGTCTCACCGCCGTGCCAGGTGAACAAGACCTGCGGCATGGTCTGCGACTGGATATACTCTTTTATAAAACGTTCCAGCAATTCATCACTCATCACATACTTGGATGCAGCATTCTTATAGAGATTGACCTTTTCCAGATAATAGCAATAATCGCAAGCCAGGTTACATACGGCTCCTACAGGCTTGGTCATGACATATAGGGGACGTGCAAAAGGTGCAAAGGTTTGTTCCATTATTCTTGTTTTAGTTATTAGTACACGAAAAAATAGCGTGCACAAAATAATAAAATAAAATCCAGTTAAACACCATGTGGTTAAAAAAATGTCAACCGTCAGATTGTTCCGCTATGGTATACGACCTTTCCTGATATATAAAAAATTGCTATTTCACCTCAAAGCAAGTATATCCACAAATGGCTTTGCCGTCTGGGGTCCTGCCTTCTACTTTCACGGTGTAGGTACCGCACATGTCCGAAGTGCGACATTCCAACTGCTTGTCCGTACCGCTAACATGTCCGTTCCAATAAAGCGTGTGTCGGAAATCAGGCAGATGGCGCGGCACTTCCTCTCCAGCCGACGGCATCGGATAGTCGGTTTCCGGTTGTACCCCTTCGTATCCATACGCCACTGATTTTTGGGGCAAACTAAAGCCCGACAGTTTGCGGTTGGGTGTTTTTACAGACAGAATGCCATTATAAAGTTGGTCACCGAATGTAAAATCCTCTACATAGACTTCCACTATTTTCACCAAATGCGGGTCGTATGCCAACAACAGCTCGTGGTCCATGATGACTACTCCATCAAGCAGAACCAACGTATTCCCACTGCTCGTAGCCAGTACGTCCGAGTCGAATGCCACAATGCGCCTCTTTCCCTTTGTTCCCATTGTCCTAACACATGGCATGAATTCGATAAAAGTTTCCTCGAATGTCTGGAAACGCTTATATTCGTCCATATTAAATGTCCATTTGGGAGTAACAGTCGAGAGCCACTCGTCAGTTCGGGCTACTTCTTTTTTTATTTTTACTTTCGGGTAGAAGTGTTCGGCAGCCTGTATAGCAATGCTCCGCTCTGTCAGCGCGTCCTTCTGCTGACGATAGAGAGTAACAGGGCGCATCTGTGCCGACGGAGTTGCGACAAAGGGCGACAGCGGTCGCAGATGCCCTTTACCGTTTGTTGAAGTCACCACCTCCGTCACCCCCGGCAGAGTAGTTGTATAGAAATGAACCAAACCGTCGGCTGTCTGCTGTCCGGCATAGTAACGGATGTAATCGCCCTGTATAGTCAGGTTCGGACGGAGTACCGGAGCATTCTCTTCAGCACCTTCAAGCCGGGCATCCAGAATCAATCCTTCCAACTCCGGCTGACAGCCCCTGTCCGTCCTGCCCTGCGTAAGGGCCGGATAGTCTTTCTTTCCCAAGGCAACATCCTTCCGAACCACAGATACGCTCAAACGGGCATCATCGGGAACACCTTCCAAGCTCAGCGTCACCTTTTCCCGGTTTCCGTATTGCAGCTTGTCCGTCTTTACCTGTATGTTCCCGTTGCCCGGCACTTCGGCAGAAGCAGGTGCCTCCCCTTCCATAAAGACGAGTTGGTCCGTATCGTGGAGGTATCTCAACGAATTAAAAATACCTATCTGCCGGCGGAAGAACACCTCTTCTCCCTCGTTACGCATCCATCGGGTGTATGCCACGAGGTCGTACACCCCCGATGCCAAAGTATAAGGAAGCTGTACCACAGCTTCTCCCATGGCATTCTTCATTTCCACCTTCAAGCGGACGGCATTTTCCCCGTCGCCCAGCAGCTCAACATATGCCACCCGGCTGAACTCCTGCGGCCTTCCCTGTACGTCGGTGGAGTGGAGTTTAACACCCATCTGTTCTCCCGCCAGATAGAAGTCTTTGTCCGTCTCTGCATGTATCCTTTCCTTTATGTCCTGCGCCTGTGTGTTCATCATTCCCAGCAGGCTGATAATGATATATGTCAGTATTTTCATGTTTTTTCAGAATTTCACGTTAAACGATGCGTATGGTATGGGTGCGCCGAAAATGGACATCTTATATCCCTTGATGCCATCATCCCCCTCGTTCTGGAAGTAGATGGAGTACACGTTCTTGCGCCCCAGTAAATTGTACACGCCAATGGTGAAGAAAGTATGTGTCTTCGCCGTCAGACGGTGTGTCGGCTTGATGTTGAACGAGAGGTCCACACGGAAATAGTCCGGTATGCGTACCTCATTACGTTTGGAGTAGTAGAAAGTGGTAGCCCCGATTGTATGGTCGTAATATTGAGATACAGGCATGGTCATCGGGCGTCCGGTGCTGTAGTCAATATTGAGCGAGGCACTGTAACGCTGCGTAAACTGATAATTTCCGACCAGTTTGAAATCGTGCGGTTTATCGTATTCGGCAGGATACCACTCACCGTCGTTCACAGGGCTGGCAATGCGCGGGTCGTTCTGACGCAGCATGGTCCTGGAGTAGGTATAGCTTACCCATCCGTTCAGTTTACCTTTCGGCCGCTTGAGCATCAGTTCCACGCCGTAGGCATATCCTTCGGTAGGCAATACATCTGTTTCCAGGTGGTCGTTCATCAGGAGCTGTGCTCCGCTGCGATAATCCAGATAGTTGTTCATGGACTTGTAGTAACCTTCTACCGACGCTTCCAAATCACCGCCGAGCAGGTTCTTGTAAAAACCCAGCGAATATTGCAAGCCGGTCTGTGGCTCGATGTACATATCGCTCAGCTTCCAGGTATCGGTAGGCGACATCACCATCGTGTTCGATACTTTGTGGATGTACTGGCGCATGGTATTGACACCTGCCTTCACACTGAAATCATCGGTAAAGGCATAACGTAAGCTTGCCCGGAATTCCGGACCGTGATATGTCTTTAGGTTTCCGTGTTTAGTCTCGCTTCCTGTTACGTTCTGGGTACTTGGAAGTTCTCCTTCCGCATACGTGTTGTAGGTGCGCGGACCGAAGGCGCTGAACAGGCTGTAGCGCACGCCCAGGCTGGCTGTGAGTTTCGAGGTAATGTCCCATTCGTCGCTCACGTAGAGGGCTGCTTCTACGGCCTTCTCCTTCTGGAGGGTCTTTGGTGAGTAAATAGACTGGGCACCGTAAGGGCGGATTTCTCCCGGAAGGATGTCGTACATCAAAGCGCTGGCTCCCCAGGCCAGTTCATGGCTCTGCAATTGCTGGTTGGTGAAATCCAGCTTCAGATAGTACTGGTTGATGTCGAATCCCAAGTCGTAGGCATCGTTCTCGTTCCGGAAGTCCCGTGTGGCGTAATCGTAATGGTCATATCCTGCGGTAGTTCCCATGCGGAAGTTATCGTTGAACAGATGCGTCCACTGCAGCGAGGCATTGGCATTGGCATAGCTGTACTTCTCGTTCTCGATGAAGTTGAAACGGTCGTGGCTGTAGTATCCGCTCAGATAAAGGTTGTCTTTGGGACTGAACTGGTGAGAGAGAACCATATTGACGTCCCAGAAACCTGCTTTTCCATTTTTGTATCCACTCTTTTCGGGCAGCAGTCCCAGCATCCAGTCGCTGTAAGTGGTACGTCCGCTCAGCAGGATAGAAGTCTTGTCCTTCTTGATGGGACCTTCCAGACTAACGCTACCCGTAAGAAGTCCCAAGCTGAGTTCGCCCTGATACTTCTGCTTGTCTCCCTTGCGGCTGTTGATGTCGAGCACGGAAGATATGCGTCCGCCGAACATGGCAGGGATGCTTCCTTTGTACAGTTCCATATCCTGCACGACGCTTCCATTAAATGCCGAGAAGAATCCGAACAGATGAGTAGGGTTGTACACTGTACCACCATTGAACTGAATCAGATTCTGGTCTGTCGAACCACCGCGAACATTGAAACCGCTGGAAGCCTCTCCCATGGTTTTCACACCGGGAAGGGCCTGTACAACCTTTATTACGTCCAGCTCGCCGAATGCCGTCGGGATAGTCTTCAGGTCTTCCACCACGAGACTTTCCACGCCCATCTGCACGTCCTTTACGTTTTCGCGCTTGCTGGCCGTCACTACGACTTCGTCAAGTGTCTGCATCCTGTCTTCCAGCTCGATGTCCAGCTTTCCATCCTCATAAACTATCAGCCGGCGGTGCGTATCGAGCACACCTATACCGGTCAGCTCGATGTCCACTTCGCCTACCGGAACTTTCAGCACGAACCTTCCATCAGCATCGCTCACGGCGGCACTCCATACCGGCTTACGTACCACCATATTTACACCCATCACCGGTTCACCCGTCTTGAAACTCGTGACGACCCCTGTCAGTTTCACCATCTGTTTTTCCGACTTGTTCTCCTGCTTTCCCACTACATATATCCGGTTTTCGGAAGTGGCCTTGCGGCTGTCGGCCTGCAACAGTTCGCTTTCACTGTCAGCACTCTTTTCTTTCGTCCATCCCACGAATGCCGGAAGGCTGTTCACTATCCTGCGGTCCTTCATAAGAAAAACATACCGGTTGGAGTATACGGTAAACTTCAACCCCGTTTTTTCCAGCAATGCTTTCATCAGTGCATCCAGATTCTTGGCATCCGTATCCACACTTACACGTATGCCCTTCACGTCCTTATCCAGCCAGTAGAACCGATATCCGGTCTTCTGTTCGATATGCTTCAATACCTCTGCCAGCGGTTCGCCGGAGGCCTTTATCTGTTGTGCGATGCCACTGCTGCATACACCCAGTGCCAGACAGAGCATCAGGATTGTCCTCTTTCCCTTTCCCATATTCATTATTTTCTTGTCAAGGTTTCACAATACGTAGCCAGTACCGTCCAGTCTGAACGGCTTTCTTTATTGAACCGGAGTCCTTTTTCCTTGCAATAAGCGTTCAGGGCCTCTTTATGAGCTTTAAAATGCTTGATGAAGCTCTTCTTTCCCGAAAGCGTTATCCACTGCCCGTCTTTCACCAGAAACACCCGTTCCTTGAGCGAGAATCCTTGCAGCATCACGCTTCCCCGGATTTCCCGGTTTATGTTGTTTACGTAACGCAGACAATAGACGGAAAAGTCCTTTCCTGCGTGCAGTACGGCATAATATCCTTCGCCCGGTGCTGCTTCCGTACTGCTGAAATAAATGAACGGTGTACTGCCGATAGTGACCCTATTCACCTCAGTCGGATGCATCACACGGTTCATTCTTCCATCGGGAGTCAGTACGATGAGTCTTTTGGTATGACAGTCTATCCGCATCTTCACGTTCTGGTACTTCATGCCCCGATAGTAGAAGCTCCCGGCGGTATATTCCTGAGGATAATAGGGAGTGCTGACATAGCCCACACGGTAGCCTTTCTCTACTATGCCATTGTATGCCAATGCAAAATTGCCGGCTGCCGCCTGATAGTCTTCAAGCGTATTCTGTGCGTGCAGTTGTCCGGTAAAGACAATCAGACTGATGCAGACAAGTAGTTTCAAAATGTATTTCATAAGATTTATATTTAAGGGTTACAGGTCATTCATGGTTGTTGGGCCAGAAATCGGGACGCTTCTTGGTTGCGCCCTTAGTGGCCAGGCAATCAAAACAGTTTTTTTCATAAAGAACAGAGTTGTCGTCCAATCCTCCGCTGGGTACTAGAGCTATAGCCAGCCCTTCACCAATACTTGCCAACCACGACGCTTTCCAATCCTTACTTAATGAATAATTGGCAGGGGTAGTTTTGTTGCAATTTCCGTACTCCGAAGGGATTTTTAAATCCTCTTCATAAATAAAGATACGCTTGGACGTTATGGTGGCGGCCAAGACATAGCCACGTACCTTGATGTCGGGATTGGAAGTACATTTCACATTTCCTTCAACTTCCGAGGGCATCGGCGTAAACAGACCGCCCGATTCTTCCGTGTACAATTTCTGTATCCGGAAATAGTCATAGGCATCGTCACTCAAGCTCCATTGCTTGACCAGAATGCTGTAGATGTAAGAAATACGGATGTCTGTTCTTGGAATATCAAGAAGCTTATACTCCTGCACCCTGTTTTCCTTCAGGTTTTCCGTGCTGTAGATATAGATGTTATAGGAATCGCTATGCCCCCAGCAATAATAATAAGGATTGTCGCCGGCAGTGCCCGAATAAAATTCCTCGTTGTAAAGTATCGGTCCTGCCCCGAAGATGTTGATATCCGAATGAAATTCCCAATCCTCCTCAAACGTCCACATGTAGGCACGACGGCCGTCTTCTGCGTCATGCGTGCTCACATGGATGGAAATCCCGTCATCCTGCTCCTTGTAGGTTATTTCATCTATTTCCGGTGAAGACTGCAACTCCTGAAAGTCGGACTGATAGGTCTCTCCATTGTAAATAACCTTGACCGCATACAATGTGTTCTGTGGAAGACTTACGGTGTTGATGGTGTACTGGTTGTGGATTCTGTCATATTCCGCCATATCGGTTTCGTAACCGTTTTGTCCGATGATGGTGATTACTGCATCTTCTATGGCAGGACTTAGGGTCTGGTCTCCAAAAGCTGATGTCATGGATAAATAAAATGTTGATTGCTCACCGGAAAGGATGCGCCCTTGAATGACAAGCTCTGACTTGTACCTGCCGGAGACTGTATTGGGCACCTGAAACTCTTCCACGCAAGAAACCGTCAGAATCAATCCCAAAAAGATTATAAAAATTTTATTAGACATTACAGATACAGAAATGAAATTAAAACTTAATGTAAATTCTAAAATACATCAGACCCAGATTTAAAGTAAAGACTAAATCCAACTATAAATTTAGCCTTTACTTACAGATTTGAATTATCAGGCAAATAATCTGCTATTCTTAAATTACCTCTAATTCTATAACATATCCTTTAAGAGGTGAGGTAGCAACTTCAATATAGAAGGTACCTCCACTTCTTAAATCTACTATCTCCCTTTCTTGTGTATAAGTAATTGTCAAATAACCGTCACTTACAGTCCAATTGGTAATGTTAGGACGAACAGGACCGCTGATTCCAATAACAGGTTCAGAAGGTGCCGGCACCTTTACAACAAAAGGCAAAGTGATTTCATCGGAACTGACCTGAACCTTATAGTATATAATATACCCGCTTTTAGCTTCTATCGAAGCAGTGTTTTCTACACTTTGTGAATCAGCTTTCACATTATTGCCTGCAAAGGTAAAGACAGGTAGCATCATGGCTACAAGAACAAAAAGTTTCTTCATTGTTTTAAATTTTAAAGGTTAATAAAATCATTTAAAAGGGAACATAACAGTTGCTTCCCTGATAAAAAGAATTGTGCAATTTATCATTCTGTTTTCCGGTCGCAGAGTCAGATCATTCATGATTGTTGGGCCAGAAATCGGGACGCTTCTTGGTTGCGCCCTTAGTGGCCAGGCAATCAAAACAGTTTTTTTCATAAAGAACAGAGTTGTCGTCCAATCCTCCGCTGGGTACTAGAGCTATAGCCAGCCCTTCACCAATACTTGCCAACCACGACGCTTTCCAATCCTTACTTAATGAATAATTGGCAGGGGTAGTTTTGTTGCAATTTCCGTACTCCGAAGGGATTTTTAAATCCTCTTCATAAATAAAGATACGCTTGGACGTTATGGTGGCGGCCAAGACATAGCCACGTACCTTGATGTCGGGATTGGAAGTACATTTCACATTTCCTTCAACTTCCGAGGGCATCGGCGTAAACAGACCGCCCGATTCTTCCGTGTACAATTTCTGTATCCGGAAATAGTCATAGGCATCGTCACTCAAGCTCCATTGCTTGACCAGAATGCTGTAGATGTAAGAAATACGGATGTCTGTTCTTGGAATATCAAGAAGCTTATACTCCTGCACCCTGTTTTCCTTCAGGTTTTCCGTGCTGTAGATATAGATGTTATAGGAATCGCTATGCCCCCAGCAATAATAATAAGGATTGTCGCCGGCAGTGCCCGAATAAAATTCCTCGTTGTAAAGTATCGGTCCTGCCCCGAAGATGTTGATATCCGAATGAAATTCCCAATCCTCCTCAAACGTCCACATGTAGGCACGACGGCCGTCTTCTGCGTCATGCGTGCTCACATGGATGGAAATCCCGTCATCCTGCTCCTTGTAGGTTATTTCATCTATTTCCGGTGAAGACTGCAACTCCTGAAAGTCGGACTGATAGGTCTCTCCATTGTAAATAACCTTGACCGCATACAATGTGTTCTGTGGAAGACTTACGGTGTTGATGGTGTACTGGTTGTGGATTCTGTCATATTCCGCCATATCGGTTTCGTAACCGTTTTGTCCGATGATGGTGATTACTGCATCTTCTATGGCAGGACTTAGGGTCTGGTCTCCAAAAGCTGATGTCATGGATAAATAAAATGTTGATTGCTCACCGGAAAGGATGCGCCCTTGAATGACAAGCTCTGACTTGTACCTGCCGGAGACTGTATTGGGCACCTGAAACTCTTCAACACAAGAAACCGTCAGAATCAATCCCAAAAAGATTATAAAAATTTTATTAGACATATGACATGTGATTTAAGGTGTACGCATTGACTGAATTCAATGAACTAATGATTTATATACAATCTGTATGCAATATTAGCATTTTTTTGAATATATGCAAGCCATCTGCCAATATTAAGTCAAAAAAAAACACAAAATATAAAAATTAAAATTCAGATACGACTCCAGCAGACAAGTCAATAGCATGATACAATATTAATATTGGGCGCTGAACATAAAAAGATTTTGGATTACTTGCCTAAATGCTGCATTTTATCAGATAATTAGGCGGATATATCCTTTTTTTTATATATTTTTGGCCTAAACAAAACCATTTCTTAAAAATATGAAGAGACTATTGATTATACTTGCTCTGCTTGTTCTTGTCTGTTTTAATCAACTGACAGCCCAGACAACCGGAAACAAAATACCCGCCTATCCCAATCCCAACGGTGTATCGGCACCTTTTGCCGGATTCATCGGTGACTGGCTGGTTATTTACGGAGGATGCAATTTTCCGGACATTCCCGCTGCACAAGGTGGAACAAAAGTTTATTATGCCGAAGGTTATGCACTCAATACCGCCGAAATAGATGCACAGTGGATGAAATTGCCGGACCTTCCTGAGCCTGTGGCTTATGGAGCAACGGTAAGTACAGGGAATACATTATACTGTCTGGGAGGAATGAACAGTAAATCCAGCTTAAAAAACGTATACGAAATCAGGCTTGACACGCTTACAAAGCAATTCTCTGTTCACCAATGTACCAGTCTGCCTGTAAGCATAGACAATGCATCCGCTACGACAGACGGACAGTTTTTATACATAAGCGGAGGCAACCAGGGAAATAATGACCAGGCCTTATATGCCTACCCGACTCAAGGCAAGGGCAAATGGATAAAGCTGGCCGACTATCCGGGACCTACCCGCATTCAGCCGGCACTTACATCCCTTTCCGGTTATCTTTTTCTGGCCGGAGGCTATCAATATGACAAACAGGGCGGATGTGTACTTTCAGCCGACATGCTTCCCTATAATCTGCAAGCCCACAAATGGGAAGCTACCATCAGTCTGCCGACAGATAAAAACAGCAATATCCGGACACTGACCGGAGGTGCCGGCGTAACCCTGAATGACAATGCGGTTTTATTTACAGGAGGAGTCAACTATGCCATATTTAAAGCAGCTCTCGAAGGCAGTGCCGGTCAGGACTACCTGACTCATGAGCCGGAATGGTACCGGTTCAACAACGACGGACTCATCTGGAATGCCTCTGCCAAAACCTGGCAGGTAATCCCCGGTATGAAAGGTATGGAAAAAGCCGGAGGAGTATTGCTTATCCATAAGAACATGCTGTATATGATTTGTGGTGAAATCAAGCCCGGCATCCGGACTTCTGAAATTGTGACTTATCCCATTGAAACCACAAATCCGCAACCCTAATATTTAAGCTATTAAACAAACCTATATTATAGAACTATTATTAAACATGATTTTATCGAACTTACAAAACAGTGAAAGAGTGGAAAAGCTGAATCCACTCCTGAAGCAACTCTTCGACTATGTGAAAAGTCACGACTTGCTGCACACCGCCTGCGGGCGTATCGAACTGGACGGTGACAATTTGTTCATCAATAATTCTGAACCAACGTGTCTGACAGCCGACCAGCAAGTGCTCGAAGTACACAGAAAGTACATCGACGTGCACATCCTGCTGGAAGGCAAGGAAACCATTGGCTGGAAAGCACTGGAAGACCTGGAACAAGAAGTACAAGCTTATGATGAAGAAAAAGAATGTGCCTTGTATGCAGACCGCCCGACAACCTATATAGACCTGCTTCCGGGACAATTTGCCATTGTTTTTCCGGAAGACCCTCATGCTCCTATAATAGGAAAAGGAAAAATAAGAAAATTAATTGGAAAAATTAAAGTTTAAATCTACTACCATCATGAAAAGACTATTCTCTCTGGCCGTAGGCATATTGGGAGCATTGGCTACTCACGCTTCGGATACTATTTTTGTAAAAGAGCCGCAGTACCCCATCCTTATTGAAAGACAAGACAACGTGCTGTTCTACATGCGTGTAAATGCGCTTGAAACAAAAGAGTTGGACGAAGTAACCTTGCAACTGGACAAAAACACGCCGCTTTCTGAAATAAAAAGTATCAAACTGTATTACAGCGGTACGGAAGCTCCGCAGGACAGAGGCAAAAAAAGATTTGCTCCGGTAGAATATATTTCCAGCAACCAGCCTGGCAATACACTGGCTGCCAACCCGTCTTACTCTATCCTGAAAGACACCCAACAACCACAGACCAACAGCATTACACTGAAAGCGCAACAGAAGCTTTTCCCCGGATTCAATTTCTTCTGGGTCAGTATTGAAATGAACCCGTCGGCTTCACTGCACACCACTGTTTCGGCCGATATAACCGACATCAAGGCAGATGGCAGCAGTGCCCCCATGAAAGTGGTTTCACCGGAAAATATCGCGCACCGCACTGCAATTGGTGTACGCCACGCAGGAGATGACGGTTCGGCTGCATTCCGAATCCCCGGACTCGTCACTACGAACAAGGGAACTTTACTGGGCGTATACGATGTGCGCTACAACAGCAGTGTGGACCTGCAGGAACATGTTGACATAGGTTTAAGCCGAAGCACCGACGGAGGCAAGACTTGGGAAAAGATGCGTCTGCCTCTTTCATTCGGTGAAACCGGAGGACTTCCAGCCGCACAGAACGGTGTGGGCGACCCGTCTATTCTGGTCGATACCAAAACCAATACCGTATGGATTGTAGCTGCCTGGACACACGGCATGGGTAACCAGCGCGCATGGTGGAGCTCACATCAGGGTATGGACATGTACCACACGGCACAGCTGGTACTGGCCAAAAGTACCGACGACGGTAAAACCTGGTCGGCTCCAATCAACATCACCGAACAGGTAAAACTGCCCGAATGGTACTTCCTGCTGCAGGGCCCCGGAAGAGGTATAACCATGAGTGACGGCACACTGGTATTCCCAATTCAGTTTATCGACAAGACACGTGTTCCCAATGCCGGCATCATGTATAGCAAGGACCGTGGCGAAACCTGGAAAATTCACCAGCATGCCCGTACCAATACCACCGAATCGCAGGTGGCAGAAGTTTCTCCGGGGGTATTGATGCTCAACATGCGCGACAACCGCGGAGGAAGCCGTGCGGTATATACCACAACCGACCTCGGAAAAACATGGAAAGAGCATGAATCATCACGCACAGCCCTCATCGAACCGGTATGTATGGCCAGCCTCATCAGTGTTCCGGCTAAAGACAATGTTCTGGGAAAAGACTTGCTTATTTTCTCGAATCCGAATTCTACCAGTGCACGTAAGGATATGACAATCAAAATCAGTCTGGACGGCGGAAATACATGGCCTGAGGAATATCAGCTTTTGCTGGACGAAGGCTATAACTGGGGATATTCTTGCCTGACGATGATTGACAAGGAAACCATCGGTATCCTGTACGAAAGTAGTGTTGCCCACATGACTTTCCAGAGCATTAAGCTTACGGATATCATCAAGAAGTAATAATTTCCACAATAATAAAAAACGCTGCATCCGGTTGGGGAATGCAGCGTTTTTTTATTGTTGTGGAGCATACCGGACTCGAACCGGTCACCTCGACACTGCCAGTGTCGCGCTCTAGCCAGATGAGCTAATACCCCATTTATTTCGGACGCAAATATAGGCAGAAATTCAATAACTCAAAATTTTTCGGCTCTCTTTCTACTGTTTCATCAAAAAAATCCGCAAATAAAAAATACAGGCATTTCTCCTTGCAGCATATATCCGCAGCGGGAAACACCTGTACTTTCAGCTATCTAACAAAGTTTTCTATATCAAGGAAGCTCCTTAATGCTGATTGCCACACCTCCACTCGGCGCCAGACGCTGTTTCAGCGTCGTTTTCGAAGTAACTTTCCGGGTAGTGATGACATAATCTTTCGGATTGGTACGCCAGTCGGCTTTCTTGCCATCGGCATAAATCGTGGCAACATACTTTTTACCGGCAGGCAAGAAGCTAAAGTCAATCACAGCCTCACGTGCGTTCTCGTCTGTTATACCTCCTACAAACCATTCGTTCACTCCTTTGGCTTTACGGGCTATCGTAATGTAATCCCCCGGCTCGGCTTCCAGAATATAGGTATTGTCCCAGTCGGCTGCCACATCCTTGATAAACTGGAATGCATCCGGATATTTTCTATAGTTCTCTATCAGGTCGGCTGCCATCTGCAAAGGACTGTACATCGTGACATACAGAGCAAGCTGCTTAACCAGTGTCGTACTGAGTTTAGCCTTGTTCGAACCATAAACCGACAGGTCACCTTCAAAGATACCCGGAGTATAGTCCATCGGACCACCCATCAGGCGCGTAAACGGAAGGATGGTCGTATGGTCGGGATTGTTCCCGTTGAAAGACTCAAACTCTGTACCGCGGGCAGACTCCTGCGCAATCCAGTTAGGATAGGTGCGGCACATACCCGTGGGGCGGACAGCCTCGTGCGAGTTCACCATAATCTTGTAGTCGGCAGCAGTCTTGGCCACATAATTATAATGATTCACCATCCACTGTCCGTCATGGTGCTCGCTACGTGGAATGATAGGACCTACATAACCTGTCTTGACAGCATCGTATCCGTATTTTTTCATGAAACGGAAAGCATCGTGCAACTGGCGTTCATAATCGGCCACCGAAGAGGTCGTTTCATGGTGCATGATGATTTTTACGCCCTTCGATGCTGCATAACGCTGCAATTCTTCCACATCAAAATCAGGATAAGGTTTGGTGAAACTGTATATATACTCCTTGATATAAGCAAAGTTAGCCTCCCAGCCTTCGTTCCATCCTTCTACCAAAACAGCATCCATACCGTTTTCGGCAGCAAAATCAATATACTCTTTCACGTGAGCCGTATTGGCACCATGATGTCCGTGCGGTTTCAGCTTCGTATAGTCGGTCTGTCCAATGACAATATCCTGGCAATCGGTGTACGACCAGGTAGAGCCACCTCCTACAAAATACTCCCACCACACACCTACATATTTAGTAGGTTTAATCCACGAAATATCCTCCAGCTTACAAGGCTCATTCAGGTTCAGAATGAGGCTAGAGGCCAAGATGTCGCGTGCGTCATCACTCACCACCAGTGTTCTCCAGGGGGTAACGCTGCCCGTCTGGATAAAGCCCTTGTTTCCATTTTTATCAGGAGTAAGGTGAGAACTCATCACAAAATTCTTGTCATCCAGATTCAGACACATAGCCGGATAATTCACCAATGCGGCCTCGTGGATATTGATATATAAACCATCGTCCGACTTCAACATCAAAGGAGTCTGCACGGCAAGTCCCAGTGTAGGCGCCTTGGCAGCCAAAGGTTCTTCGCGGACCTTATCAATCAGTCCGGCCACTTCCGACAGTTTGGAAGTTGTAATAGGGAACTCATTGGTGTCATAGTCGGCAGGTATCCAGAAAGCCTTGTGGTCACCGGCCAGACAGAATTCTGTCAACTCTTCGACCAACGTAAAATTCCGTAAATTTCCCTGCACGGGGAATTCATAACGGAAACCCAGTCCATCGTCGAACAAACGGAAACGGATGTTCAGCAGCCATCCGGTTTTTTCCTGCTTCAGCTCGATCAGCATCTCTTTATGGTTGTCTTCTATCTCACGATACTGTCCCAACACCGGATTCCAGGTCGAAGTAGATTCGGAGAACTCCGTATCGACAACCGAGAAATTCTTGCTGAAATCCAAGGCCGGTTTCAATACAAACCCCATCTTACTCTCTTTCACCACCTGCTTATCCTTATATTCCAGCGAATAAACAGGGGTTTTCTCTGCCGACAGTCCGAAGGTCAGCTTCAGATTCCCGTCAGGAGAGTTCAGTGTCTGCGCCCATGCCGCAACCGACATACCCAATACGCCCAATAATGTCAATAGTTTTTTCATGTTATAGTTATTAAATTAATGAATGATTATATTCTTCTTCTCCATACCTACCCCCTTTATGGTAAGCGATTTCCAAGCCTTCGGCAAAACAGGAGTACGCTGCTCCACACCGTTATCGGTCAGCTCCAGTCCGCCGAACCCATACAGCACTGCCTGCAACATGCCTCCGGCTCCTGTTGCAAAATAAGGATTGTTCGAAGCCGGCGATTCGGACAAAACGCCAAAAGGAGGACGCCTGTTGGGTATATAGCTTTTCTTGAATAAACGATAGGCTTCTTCGGCATC
>Flurry_p1__coassemble_865_pt1 | contig 15558 bp, 11 predicted proteins | sample Flurry_p1__metabat2_high_PE_018 | metagenome-assembled genome bin Flurry_p1
GCGCACCTGCTTTGGGAGCAGGGGGTCGTGGGTTCGAATCCCGCTACCCCGACGCATTGAAAAGGAGTTACAGATGGTTGTAACTCCTTTTTTGTTTATAGCCGGTTCGTGTATGTATACCTGCTTTATTATTTGACAACTGCTTTGTAACAACATTACATATTAAAACTATGAATAAACTTTCCCTAAAAAAAATCAACGTACAGGCTGTCCCCGAGGCAGCCGCTGTGCCTTCCTTACTGAATCAGGAATCGATTCCATTTCACGCAATAGATATTGTCAACTGGCCGGATTTTCCATACGCGCCTCAGGTTAAGTTCCGCATCGCACATACGGGCAATGCTATTCTTTTGCATTATAAGGTGCAGGAAAAAAGTGTGCGTGCCGTTGCCGGACACGATAACGGCAGGGTATGGGAAGATGCCTGTGTAGAGTTCTTTACGATGCCGCAGGACGATGGTATCTATTATAACTTTGAATGCAACTGCGCCGGCAATCTGCTGATTGAGGGAGGAGCGCCGGGTAACCGTGAGCATGCACCGCTGGAGCTGGTAGCTACAGTAGACCGTTGGGCCTCGCTGGGCCGTACTGTTTTCGAAGAGCGGATAGGTGACTGTGAGTGGGAGTTGGCATTGGTCATCCCGGTAAAGGCTTTCTTCAAGCATAACATCGCAGACCTCACCGGACTGTCTGTACGCGCCAATTTCTACAAGTGTGGCGACCTGCTGCAGACTCCACACTTCCTTTCGTGGAGTCCTATCAGTCTTCCGAAACCCTGTTTCCATTGCCCCGAATTTTTCGGTGAAATTACTTTCGAATAAACTTTATAAATCGAACATTTATATACGTATGAAAAAACATTTCTTTTCAGCAATGCTGCTTTCTTCTATGCTGTTTGGAGCTACTTCGTGTACATCGCCGAAGCCTGCTGCAGAGCAGAAGGAGTATCCCATGTTCTGGACATGGATGCATTATAACGACAAAATGAATTTCGACTCTATCTGTCAGGTGATGAGCGAAGTGGGACTGGACGGTGTCGTTCTGGAAGCCGGTTCGGCAGAAAACTACCGTAAGGCTGTACCGGTGGCTCACAAGCATGGCCTGAAGGTTATTGCATGGGTGTGGACCATGAACGACGGCGGGGTGAAAAAAGACCATCCCGAATGGATGAGCGTGAACCGCAACGGAAAGAGTCTGGCCGATACGACTGCCTATGTGGGTTATTACCAGTTTATGACTCCGGCACTCGATGAAGTACGCCAGCACATCAATAACCGCATCAAGAGTATCTGTGAGGTAGAAGGTGTGGATGGTATTTCTATCGACTATCACCGTTTTGTGGATGTGGTGCTGCCTACAACATTGTGGCCCACCTATAACATCGTTCAGGACCGCGAATATGCTGCCTGGGACTATGGCTATCATCCGGCCATGATTGAGAAGTTCAAGAAACAGTATGGTTACGACCCGCGCGAGCAGAAAGATATTTCGAAGGACGAAAAATGGCGTCAGTTCCGTTGTGACCAGATTTCGGAAGTGGCCAACATGATTGCCGAAACCGTACATTCTTATGGCAAGATCATGGCTGCATCGCCTTTCCCTACACCAAAGATGGCATCGCGCATGGTACGTCAGGACTGGAGCGACTGGAATCTGGACCTGGTGTTCCCGATGGTGTACTATAACTTCTATACCGAAGATCCGACCTTCGTAAGCGACTGTACAATCGAAAACGCACGCGATAAGAATCCGAATACGACGTTGTATTGCGGTATCATGGCTTCTGAAACCCCTGAATTCTTCCAGGCTATGGACGAAGCGCTGAACAACGGTGCGCAGGGTATTGCTATCTTTACTGTAGAGGGTTTGCGCTCGCCGGAATACAAGCAGCGTTTCAAGGCATATACCGACAGTATGCATACCGTACGTGCCAACAACGGTGGTGTGTTGAAATCGAAAGCTACGGCTACTGCTGCCAGCACAGATCCTTTTGCGCATAAGAGTGTGCTGAAACGTATCGAGGATAAAATACAGCAGTGTGTGGCTAAGGAAACGGGTAAGGAAAATCCGGAACTGAAGCTTACCGAATATAAGAAGGTAGACCACTACGACGTAACAACTACCTACGAGGTTACCGACCAGAACAGCAAACTGTCGTTCCATGTAATGTTCTACATGTATGGTGATATGTTGTCTGGATGGAATGTAGAACTGATTAAGAAATAAACTGTCAGGCTCAGAAATACGAAGCCCTGTCACTTGCTTCCAATCGTTGCATGCGGAAGCAGTGACAGGGCTTTTTATGTAGTGATAACTGAATGTTCAGCCGTTGTTATTTAGCGGGCTTCAGCCATTTGTCCAGCCAGCGGAAGAATGTACGCTGCCACAAGATACCGTTCTGTGGTTTCAGTACCCAGTGGTTTTCGTCCGGGAATATCAGCAATTCGGCCGGAATACCGCGCAACTTGGCTGCATTGAAAGCTGCCATACCCTGCGAAGCCAGGATGCGGTAGTCTTTCTCGCCGTGGATACAGAGGATAGGCGTATCCCATTTGTCGACGAAGAGGTGAGGAGAGTTGGCATAGCTGCGCTGTACGGCAGGATTGCTCTTATCCCAGTAAGGGCCGCCCAAATCCCAGTTGGTAAACCACAACTCTTCGGTTTCCAGATACTGCTGTTCCATGTTGAAGAAGCCGTCGTGCGCAATAAAGGCCTTGAAACGCTTGTTGTGATGACCGGCCAGCCAGTAAGCCGAGTAACCGCCGAAGCTGGCACCTACGCAGCCCAGATGGTCTTTATCGACAAACGGTTCCTGTGCAACCGCATCGATGGCGCTCAAGTAGTCGTCCATACAGTGGCCGCCATAGTTGGTGCTGATATCTTCCAGCCATTCCATGCCGAATCCCGGCAGACCGCGGCGGTTGGGGGCTACGATGATATAGTCGTTGGCCGCCATAATCTGGAAGTTCCAACGGTAGCTCCAGAACTGGCTTACGGGACTCTGCGGACCTCCCTGGCAGAAGAGCAGCGTAGGATACTTCTTGTTCGGGTCGAAATTGGCAGGATAGATAACCCAAGTCAGCATGTCTTTGTTGTCTACCGTCTTAATCCATCTTTTCTCAACTTTACCCAGCTTGAGCTGGCTGAAGATATGGTCGTTCTCGTGGGTAATGCGGGCCACTTCGTTTTTCTTTTTCAGGTTGACGGTGTAGATTTCGTCGGCTTCGCTGATGGAGTGACGCTTAACGATGAGCTGCTTGTTGTTGAGCATTGCTACCGATGCATAATCGTACATACCGTCGGTAAGCTGCTTCACGTCGCCTTTCAGGTTGGTCTGGTATACCATGCTGGTAGCATGCCATACACCTACGAAGTACAGGTTCTTGTTGTCCGGTGCCCAGCAGTAATCGTCTACGCCCGACTGGAACGATTCGGTCACATACGTTTTCTTGCCGCTAGCCAGCTCCATGACACACAGGCGGTTGCGGTCGCTTTCATAGCCGTCGCGCTCCATGCTCTGCCAGGCAATCAGCTTGCCGTCCGGCGAGAATTTCGGGTTGGTGTCGTAACCCATATTCTTGTCGGTAGCATCTTCCTTGCACAAGTTGCGTGTGGCCTTAGTCTCGAGGTTATACAAGTAGATATCCGAGTCGGTAGAAACAGAATACTCCAGTCCGGTTTTCTTGCGTGAGGTATACGCTACCTGTTTCGAATCGCTGCTCCATGCCATCTGTTCGATACCGCCGAAAGGCTTCATCGGTGCTTCGTAAGGCTCGCCGGTCATAATATCGGTAGCTGCGCCTACCTTGTTGCCATCAAAATCGGCTACAAACGGATGCGGAACGGTAGTAACCCACTCATCCCAGTGCTTGTACATCAGTTCGTCGACAATGATACCGCTCGACTTATCCAGGTCCGGATATAAATCAATTGTACGTTCGCCGTATTTTACCTGCGAGATGAACAGTACTTTCGATTCATCGGGCGAGAAAGAGAAGCCCTCGATGTCACCGTCGAAAGCAGAAAGCACTTTACGCTCGGTGCCGTCGGGATTCATTTCCCAAATCTGGCTCTTGCCTTCGGATGCCGACAGGAAAGCAATTTTGCTTCCGTTCTTGATCCAAGTAGGCTGGCTTTCGCTGGCAGCACCTTGGGTGAGCAGCGTGTTCTCACTGCCGTCGGCATTCATTACATAAATCACCGTGCGGCTCTTGTTCTGCTCTACACTGTAATAACTCACGTTGTACGCTACTTTCTTTCCATCGGGCGATACATTCAGTCCGCCGATACGTCCCATGGCCCACAAGGCTTCGGGCGTAAGCTTTCCGTCCTTGATGGTAATCTCCTGTTTGCCGATAAGCGGAGTTTCCGCGTTCAGGCTGGCAGGAGTGTTTGCTCCGGCAGTAGCCATCAGTACGGCTGCCGCCATTGTTGCAAGGTCATTCTTATTCATGATTATAAAATTTGGTATTTAATTTCATTAAGATATGCAAAAGTACAAAACCTGCGGCATATTATCAATACGGTGAAGAGCTTATATTCGGGTGGCACTGCTGTGGTTGGAGTATAAAAAAACTCCCCTGCCGCTATCTGCCATTTGGCAAATACCCGGCAAGGGAGAAATATGGGATAATTATAAAGCTATAATTAATGTTTCTTCATGCGTTCTTCGCGCTCTTTCTGCAAGCGTTCCTGTTCTTTCTGCAGCGCTTCCAGTTTAGCCATCAGTCCGCTAGGCTTTTTCTTCTGCTCTTTCTTGTTGGCTTCCAACTGTGCCAGCAGTTTCTCTTCGTTTGTAGTCTTTCTGAGAATCCAGGTAGTAAGGATACCAATCAATCCGGAAATGAAGTAATAGTAGCTCAATCCGGCTGCATAGTCGTTAAAGATGAAGAAGAACATAACTGGCATGATGTACATCATCCATTTCATGGCAGCCATCTGAGGCTGGTTGCCCATATCCTGCTGCTTCATCATAATCACCTGTGTAAGGATAGTGGTGATACTGAACAGCACGCAGAAGATACTCAGGTGATTACCCAACAATGGAATGTTGGTGCTCCAGCTAATCAGGTCATCGTATGCCGAAAGGTCGTCTGCCCAAAGGAATCCCTGCTGGCGCAGCTCGATAGCGTTCGGGATGAAGAAGAAGAGCGCCATGTACACCGGTGTCTGCAACAGCATCGGCAAGCATCCGCCCATCGGACTTACACCGTACTGGCTGTAGAGTGCCATGGTTTCCTGCTGTTTCTTCAAGGCATCTTCCTGCTTGGGATATTTTTGGCTAATCTTGTCGATGTACGGTTTCAGTACGCGCATCTTGGCCGACGACATGTACGACTTATAAGTAGCCGGATAAACCAGTGCTTTCACGATGATGGTCATGAACAGCAGGATAACCCCCATGCTGAGTCCCAATCCCGACAACCAGTCGAACAAGTTGATGGTGAACCAGCGGTTAATCCATCGGATGATAGGCCATCCCAGATAAACCAGGTCTTCCAATTCAGGGTCCTTGTCTGCAAAACAGAGCTTGTTTGTAGCAATCAGCGTCTTGAAGTGATTCGGTCCCAGGTAGAACCGGAAGTTGGAAGCTTCCTTGCCGGTCGGGTCGAATGGGGTTTTCATTGTAGCCGAGTAATTCTTCAGGTATCCGTTTCCGTTCTGCAAAGGAGTAGAAGAGAGGGTCGTCTGTTCGAAATTCTTTTCGGCCAGGAATACACATGAGAAGTACTGGTTCTTGAATGCAATCCATTCCAGCTGTTCTTCCACGTTCTTCTTTTCTTCGCTGGTTTCGCTCAGGTAGTCGAAGCTTTCGTCAACCGGCTTATACGTCAGCGATGTATAACGCTGTTCGAAGTTGAAACCTTTTTCCATCTGGCGTACACGCTGTTTCCAGTCGATGTTGATAGTGTTTAGAGAAGGTGAGAAGAAGTTCTTCATACCCTCTGCCTGTACGGTCAGATTTACCAGATACGAGTTAGGAGCCAGGCTGTACTTAAAGTCGATGTGCGCACCGTTTGCAGCCTGCAGCGTCATGGTTACGGTACTGTCGGTAACGTTTATAGGCTGGAAGAACATTTCTTCCGTCATAATGTTTTCCGACTTGCCTTCGAAAGCAAAATTGATGCGTGAATCGGTCTGGTCAAAGAGAACCAGCGGTTGCTTTTTCTGGTCGTTGTACTCTTTCAGTGTAGCCGAAGCAATACGTCCTCCCTTGTTCGAAAAAGTAACCTTTACCAAATCATTCTCCAGAGTGGTGAACTCTTCTGTTCCTTTGGCATTCTGATAGAAAAGCGAAGTCGAGTCCAGTTCGAAAGCTTTTTGCTGCGCATCTGCAGCCGCCTTTTCCTGTCGTGCTTTTTCTACCAGGGCTGCTGCCTGAATAGAATCCTGTTCACGTTGGGCACGGGCAATTTCTTCCTGACTGGGACGGTTGTAGATGCTGAATCCTACTACAACCGCACCGATCAGGATAAAACCCACTAATGTGTTTTTGTCCATTTCGTTTTCTTTACTATATTAAAAACTATTATTTGTCAATAGCTGCTTTGATGAACGACAGGAACAATGGGTGTGGTTTCAATACAGTACTGCTGTATTCTGGATGGAACTGTGTACCGATGTACCATTTCAGTGTCGGGATTTCTACAATTTCTACCAGATCCGATTCCGGATTGATACCTACACACTTCATACCAGCTTTTTCAAATTCCTGTTTATAGTCGTTGTTGAATTCGTAGCGGTGACGGTGACGCTCCTGGATGTGTTCGGCCTGATAAGCTTCGAAAGTTTTGCTTCCTTGAGCAATGACACATTCATAAGCACCCAGACGCATTGTTCCGCCCATGTTGGTGATAGACTTCTGCTCTTCCATAATGTCGATTACGTTGTGCGGAGTCTTTTCGTCCATTTCGCGACTGTTGGCATCAGTGTATCCCAATACGTTACGCGCAAATTCGATGGCGATGCACTGCATACCCAGACAGATACCGAATGTCGGGACATTGTGTGTACGGCAGTACTTGGTAGCTACGAACTTACCTTCGATACCACGTTGACCGAATCCCGGGCAGATAATGATACCGTCCATATCCTTGATAGCTTCTGCAACGTTCTCGTCTGTCAGTTTCTCACTGTTGATGAAGTGGATTTCTGCCTTACGGTCGTTGTAAGTAGCTGCGTGTGACAAAGCTTCGTGAATAGATTTGTAAGCATCCTGCAAGTCGTATTTACCTACCAGACCGATTTTAACCTTTTCGGTAGCGTTGTTACGACGGTTCAGGAAGTCTCTCCACGGGCCCAGCGTCGGAGTTTCGCCTACTGGAAGTCCCATCTTTTCAAGGATTGTCTTGTCCAATCCCTGTTCCTGCATACGCAAAGGCACTTCGTAGATAGAAGGCATGTCTTTTGACTGGATAACGGAGCTCTCGTCTACGTTGCAGAACAAAGCCACCTTCTTTCTCAGTCCGGTGCTCAATTCATGTTCTGTACGCAGTACCAGAATGTCTGGCTGGATACCTACCGACTGCAATTCCTTAACAGAGTGCTGTGTAGGTTTGGTCTTCAGCTCACCGGCTGCAGCTAAATAAGGTACATAAGTAAGGTGTACGCACAAAGCATTTTTGCCCAGTTCCCATTTCAGCTGACGAATGCTTTCCAAGTAAGGCAAAGACTCGATGTCGCCTACTGTACCACCGATTTCGGTAATCACAAAATCGAATTTGTTTTTGTTTCCCAGCAATTTGACATTGCGTTTGATTTCGTCTGTGATGTGTGGGATAATTTGGATAGTCTTACCTAAATAATCACCCCGGCGTTCCTTGTCGATGACGCTTTTATAGATACGTCCGGTTGTGATATTGTTGGCTTTGGTTGTCTGGATACCCAGAAAACGTTCATAATGTCCCAAGTCAAGGTCAGCTTCGTGACCGTCCACTGTTACATAGCACTCTCCGTGCTCATACGGATTCAGTGTACCCGGGTCGATGTTAATGTACGGGTCGAATTTCTGAATAGTAACGTTGTAGCCTCTGGCCTGCAATAGTTTACCGATAGATGATGAAATAATACCTTTACCTAATGAAGAGGCAACACCACCTGTTACGAAAATGTACTTAGTTTCTGCCACAATAAAATATTTTAAAATTAGTTTTTCAAGAACACGATTATTCTAAGTTGCAAAATTAGAAAAAAAATGCGATACAATCATACTAAAACTGAAAAATCATACATAGCATTCCGCCGTTTCTCCTGTCTTTTGGCTGATATTATGTTTTTCATTACTAATTTTAGGCATTTCGGCTAGACCAATAAAAAAAATAATGTACTTTTGCGACACTTAATATATTCGATTTTGAAGAAATGAAAACAAAAGTAGGTGTTTCTTTATTACTGGCCATGATGGGAGCAGCTGTAAGTGCCCAAAAACCTGTTACTGGAAAACGTGCTGTCGAAATGACTGACACGTTGACTATGGCCGATTTAATGGAATTGCTGGATACTATTCCCAGTCCCGATGCATCTGCCATGCCTGATACAGTGCCTGGCAGACAGATTACTTCTCCTGATAGTATGATATTGGAGAGTGATTCGATGGGGCTGCTGCTTCGAAAGCTGGAAAGTGATTCGATTGCTGTAGACTCGATAGCTGCCGACAGTTTACGACTCCGTCAGGCGCTTCCTGTAGATTCATTGAGCGTTACGCCTCAACCTAAAGATACGGTTATGGTTAAGCCGGCCCCATCAAAAACAAGAATTTCGGCAGTCAATCCAGTAGTAACCCGCTTTAACCAAGAGATGGCTCGTCTGCATGCCAATTATTTTGCTTATTTCAAAATTTGGGATAATATTTATCTGCCGGCCCCTCCTGTACGCCCTAATGCCGATTATTATAAGCTGTGTGTGCCTGCTACATTCTATAATAATATTTTTGAAGAAGCATATGGCCTGGACTTTGCTCCCGAAACACCTTATATGGCAACTACTGGTTTGGATGTAATGGAGGAAATGTTGCCTTGTCCGGATGTGGAACAAAGTAAAAAGATTGACAGGGCCATTAATAAGCAACTGCTGAGTTTTTATCGGGATTACCCGGATCTGGTCAGCAAGAATGAAGATCAGATTAAGGATATGAAGCCGCTGGGTGAGGTGGTTGTGCAGAAACAGCAGGAAAACGTCAAGGAATTTATTAAACCAGCCAGTTCGCTGGACCGTGTTGTAGAGAAAGACTTGCTGGTGGTTAAGCCTAACTTCTGGACTACTGTGGGTAACGGTTATCTGCAATTCTCGCAGACACATATTTCTAAGAACTGGTATAAAGGTGGTGAAAGTTCGAATGCACTTGCTTCTGGGCTGGTGTTGCAGGCCAACTATGATGACAAGCAGCGCATACAGTTTGAAAACAAACTGGAGTGGAAATTGAGCTTTATTTCTACGCCATCGGATACTGTTCATCGGTATCGGCCTAATACTGACCTTTTGCGACTGAGTTCTAAGTTCGGTTATAAGGCGATTACCAACTGGTATTATACTGTTTCGGCCGAGTTCAAGACACAGCTGTTTTCGCAGTTTGAGGTGAATACCGATAATATTATTTCAACCTTCTTTTCTCCAGCAGAGTTCAATGCCGGTATCGGTATGGACTATAAGCTTATTTTGGATGAGAAGTTGAATCTTTCTGTGCTGATGAATCCGCTCAACTACACCTTATATAGTGTATCCAGTGACCGGGTAGACCCAACAAAATTTAATATCAAAGAAGGGCATAAACGCGAAAACTTCTGGGGTTCTAAGCTTGAAGCTACTTTGAAATGGCGTATTATGACTGTTATTTTGTGGGAATCGCGATTTACCTATAATACGAACTATAAGCAGGCTTTGTCTGAATGGGAAAATACGTTCACATTCAGTTTCAATCGCTATTGGTCGGCTAAGCTTTTCGTACATGGCCGCTTTGATGATGGTGTTCCTCGTGTGGAAGACCGTAGTTACTTCCAGTTGCAGGAGACACTCAGTCTTGGTTTGAATTACATCTGGTAGAAAAAGATAGAATAAATTATTACAATTTGAAGGCTGTTCGGATATACGACTATTATCCTGGACAGCCTTCCTTGTTTTTATTGAGAGGTACGGACATAAAAAATCCCTTATTCCAGCTTGCAGTCAGTCAGGAGTAAGGGAAAGTAAATTTATTTTTTATTTTCCAGCAGAATCTGCACTATGCGTTCGGATGTTCTTCCATCCCAGCGTTCGGGCAGTTCACTTTGCTGCCACTCATCGTTCATCATACGATTCATCGCAGAACTTAATGCGGACACATTTTCGCCTACCAGTGTATTGGTTCCTACAGTGGTCGTCTCTGCATGCTCGGTATACGTATTCAATGTGATGCATGGAATACCTAGGAATGTTGCTTCTTCGGCAATATTCCCAGAGTCGGTCACGATACCGAAAGCGTTTTTTTCAAGATAACCAAATGAGAGGTAAGGCTGTGATGGAAGCATGTATAAATTGTCCGAAGCCAATTGCAGGGAACGGATTTTTTTCTCTACATAGCTGTGGGCCGGACAAACTACCGGCATTTTTCGCTTATTGTTCAGGATTGTCAAAATCAGCTCTTTCAGTTTCAGTGTTTCATCAAGCAGTGTGTGGCGGTTCAAAGTAAGCAGAATATAGTTTTTTTCCTGCAGTCCCAAAATCTTGAAAATAACTGGTTTTACAAAACGGTGCAGGTTATTGCGCAGGTTGTCTATCAAGATATTTCCTACAAAATAGACTTTATTCTGTTCAGTACCCGTAAGATTCAGATTACGGTTGGCGTCCATTCCGGCTGTAAATAGAAAGTCAGACAATCCGTCGGTAATCATGCGGTTTACTTCTTTAGGCATATCCATATCGAAAGAGCGGATACCTGCTACCAGATGTGCAATCTTGACGCCTTTCTTCTTGGCAACGATAGAGCAGGCCATGGTAGGTGTGAAATCATCTACAACTACTACCAGATCGGCTGGATTGGTAGAGAGCTCTTCCGAAAACCGTACCAGAATTCCGGCAGTACGTTCGAAGAAATTCTTACTGTCCACTCCCAAATAAACCTGCGGTGGATTAATGCCCAATTCTGTAAAAAGAGTCGGTTCCAGGCCTTGGTCACTGCTTGCTCCTGTATATACCAGACGTGCCGATATGGAATGACCGGCCAGTGCAGCCGCATTTATGGCTCGCATGAGGGGAGCAATCTTCATGAAATTAGGGCGTGCACCTGCTATAATTGTTATCTTCATTTTCTTTGATAATATTTTCTAGGCAAATGTATATAAATTATTTGCAAAAATTTGTTACTTTGCAAAATAAAAAACACAATGCCAACTTTTGTACAAATTCTGGACTTTATCGGAACCTTTGCTTTTGCTATAAGCGGTATCCGTCTGGCTTCGGCCAAACGCTTCGACTGGTTCGGAGCCTATGTGGTAGGTCTGGCCACTGCTATCGGTGGCGGAACAATTCGTGATGTATTATTGGACGTAACTCCTGCCTGGATGACCGATCCGATTTATTTGATATGTACCGCTTTCGCACTGTTTTGGGTGATTGTTTTCGGAAAGTATCTGATTCACCTTAATAATACGTTCTTTATATTTGACAGCATTGGTCTGGCATTGTTTACTGTAGTAGGTTTTGACAGAAGTATTGCTGCTGGCTTCCCTTTTTGGGTAGCAATTATTATGGGTAGTATCACCGGTGCAGCCGGAGGTGTGATTCGTGATGTGTTTATCAATGAGATTCCCCTTATCTTCCGCAAGGAAATTTATGCTATGGCTTGCGTAATAGGCGGTCTGGTTTACTGGTTCTGTTCTCTTGGAAGCATGGAAACTTATCTTTCGCAGATTTTAGCTGGTCTGACAGTTTTCGTGGTCCGTGTGCTAGCAGTGAAGTACCAAATTTGCCTGCCTGTATTGAAAGGCGATATGGAAGAAGATAAACAAGATTGACGATTTCTGAAATGAAAATAAATGGTCCATCAAGAGGTTGAAAATTGCTTGCCTTGATGGACCGTTTTTTTTATCCTTTTGTGAGAGTAGAGATATACTTATTGTAATGTACCGTTTTCAGCCTGCTGAATCATTTGCTGGCTGGCGTACATGTATACTTCAACACGGCGGTTTTGTTCCTGTCCGGCTTTCGTATCGTTGCTGGCTACCGGATTGGCTTCACCGAATCCTTCTACCGACTTGATTTGAGTTCCGCTTACGCCACATTGTAACAGGTAGGTCGATACACTCTGGGCACGCATCTGTGATAGTTCCTGATTTTTCTGCTGGCTCTGTGCTACTGTACAGTTTCTCCATCCCTGATTATCAGTGTAACCCTGGATAGCAACATCCATATCAAGATTTTGTTTCAATACGTTGTTTGCGAATTTGCTCAATGATGATTTAGCAGAGTTGCTTAATGTAGAACTTCCGGTAGTGAAAAGAATACCCGAGTCGAAAGTGACTTTTACTGCCTGTAAACCGTTGTTGTCTGTTACTTGTTCAACTTGTGCTCCTTCTACTTGCTGTGCCTGTTCGGCAGCTTTATCCATTTTCTTTCCAATCAGTACACCGGCACCTGTACCTACAGCTGCACCTACAGCTGCACCAATGGCGGCACCTTTGCCATTGCCTGCAATTCCACCGATGATAGCACCCAGTGCAGCACCGCTACCACCTCCGATTAAACCTCCTTTAGCTGTATTGCTCATACCGCAACCGGCAAGCATCATGCTGGCGCTCAGTACGATGGCCATTCCTTTTACAGTTTTCATATTGTCTGTTTTTTAATTAATGTTTAGCAACAAAGTTACGAAATATTCTGCATAGTTTGCTGCTTTTTATAAAAAAAAGCCTTTAGTGAAAATATTTCCAGTTTTATGATTGGGATTTTAGCTATAATAAACAGGATTTTTTTGCATACAATAGTTTTATTTGTATGAATCATTAGTATGCTTTATCGTCATGTTTAATATAACACAGATTACTTATAACTAAAATTAAAAGAAAAGAATGAAAATGGCCATTAGAGTTGCTTTTTATGTAATAGTTCCTTAGCTTTGTAAAAATTTTAAAAAAAACATATATACCTATTTATATATATTATGTCTATTATCGAAATAACTTCTCTTAATCATCCTGGAGTTGAAGTTTTCAGTATGCTTACCGAAGCACAGTTGCGCAATAAACTGGAACCGGATAAAGGAGTGTTTATAGCCGAAAGTCCTAAAGTCATTCAAGTTGCCTTGAATGCCGGATATGAACCACTTGCCATCTTGTGCGAGCAAAAACATATTACCGGTGACGCTGGTGCTATCCTTGCACAATGTGGTGATATACCAGTCTATACAGGTTGTCGCGAATTGCTTGCTTCACTTACGGGATATGTATTGACTCGTGGAGTGCTTTGTGCCATGCGCCGGCCCCCTGTACGGCAAGTGGCAGAGGTCTGTGTGGGAGCTCAAAGAGTAGTGGTGATTGATGGAGTAGTAGATACTACGAATATCGGGGCAATATTTAGGGCTGCTGCAGCTTTAGGTATCGATGCCGTACTGCTGACACGAAACTCTTGCGATCCCCTGAATCGCAGAGCAGTAAGGGTATCTATGGGTTCAGTCTTTTTAGTGCCTTGGACATGGTTAGACGGTCCGGTTACAGAATTGGAACAGCTCGGTTTTAAAACAGTTGCAATGGCACTTACAGACAATTCTGTTCCTATTGATAGTCCGCTGTTGGCTGCAGAACCGCGTTTGGCCATCGTAATGGGAACCGAGGGTGATGGCTTGCCGACCGAAACAATAGCTGCTACAGACTATGTGGCACGTATTCCTATGGCTTACGGTGTCGATTCGCTGAATGTAGCTGCTGCCGCAGCCGTTGCCTTTTGGGAGTTGCGGGTTAAGAGATAATAATTGCAAATTATAAATTTAATACTATACGGAAAATATCAATAAAATGAAAAGAAAAATTTTTACAACATTCTCATTTTTATGCTTGGCTGCTACCGTTGCCGCACAAACTGTAGGTGTAGAACCACCTGTTATGGGATGGAGTTCATGGAACACGTATCGGGTAAATATCAATGAAAATCTGATAAAGAAACAGGCCGATGCGATGGTCGAGAAAGGACTGCGCAAAGCAGGGTATCAGTTTATCAATGTAGACGACGGCTTTTTCGGTTGGCGTGATGAAAAGGGGGTGCTGCATACACATCCGGAGCGTTTCCCTAATGGAATGAAAGTAGTGGCCGATTATATTCACTCTAAAGGTTTGAAGGCCGGAATTTATTCTGAAGCGGGAAGCAATACTTGTGGCTCTATCTGGGATGCCGACAAGAATGGTATCGGAGTAGGCCTTTATGGTTACGAGCGACAGGATGCCAATCTGTTTTTCAATGAGTGGGGATTCGATTTTATAAAAATAGACTACTGCGGTGCAGGACAGCAACTGGAACTGGATGAGGAAGAGCGCTATACTGCTATCGTAGAAGCAATTCGTGAGGTCTGTCCACGCAATATCTCGTTGAATATCTGCCGATGGGCTTATCCTGGAATTTGGGTGAAAAAACTGGCACGTTCGTGGCGTATCAGCCCGGATATTGCGCCCAACTGGGAGGCTGTAAAACGCTGTATCCAAATGAATCTATATCTTTCTGCCTATGCCGGTGGCGGCCATTATAATGATATGGATATGTTGGAAATAGGTCGTGGACTGACGCGTGACGAGGAAGAAACACATTTTGGTATGTGGTGTATCATGAGCTCGCCGTTGCTGATTGGCTGTGACCTGACTACAGTACCCGAAGCTTCACTGGAGTTATTGACGAACGATGAACTGATTGCATTGAATCAAGACCCACTGGGACTGCAGGCTTATATTGTTCAACATGAACGAGGTGGATATGTGCTGGTTAAAGATATTGAACAGAAAAGGGGTAGAGCACGTGCGGTAGCTTTATATAACCCTACGGATAATGAATGCCAGTTTGAGGTTCCGGTGAATATTCTTGAGTTTGAAGGTGCAGTTAAAGTGCGCGATTTGGTGAAGCGTAAAGATGAGGGTCGCGTTAAGGAAACCATCAAATACCGTGTTTCTGCTCATGGTGTAAAAATCTTGCGCGTGGAAGGCGAAAAGAGAACTGATCCTGTACGTTACGAAGCTGAACAGGCATACCTTAATCAGTATGATGCTTTGTTGAAACGTCCCCGCGCCGTGGCTTACCAGTCTTTCGAAGGAGCTTCTGGTGATATGACCATTTGTAACCTGGGCGGGCATAAAGATAATTATGCAGAATGGAATGAGGTGTACAGCAGTACCGGAGGAAAGTATAAACTGAAAATTCACTATGTACCGGCTGGCAAACGTGAGCGTGAAATTGAGGACCGTCGGATGGAAGTAACTGTAAACGGAAATCGTACAACGATAAGCGAATTGGAAACAGACCGTGGCAAAGGTGTATCTGTTGTGGAGATTCCGGTAGAACTGAATAAGGGATATAATGTGGTACGAATTGGAAGTCGTTATACATGGA
>Flurry_p1__coassemble_1261_pt1 | contig 11708 bp, 8 predicted proteins | sample Flurry_p1__metabat2_high_PE_018 | metagenome-assembled genome bin Flurry_p1
AGGCTCTTGTCGATATCCTTGTTGTAATCCATTTCGAATTTAGGAATCTTAATCTGAGCGTAAGAACCTGGGATGAAGTCCATGTGAGCGCCTTTAGGCAACTGCACTTTGAACTCTTTGATAAAGGTAGCCACGTTCTTGTTAGAAATAACTGTACATTCGTATTCCTTAACACCCATTACAGATTCAGGAACCTTGATGGCCATGTCACTTTTAACTTTCACCTGGCAACCCAGACGCCAGTGGTCTTTCTGCTGTTTGCGGCTGAAGTGGCTCACTTCTGAAGGAAGGATTTCACCACCGCCTTCTACAACCTGACATTTACACTGTCCACAAGAACCTTTACCACCGCAGGCAGAAGGAAGGAACACATTGTTCACAGCCAGTGTGTTGAGCAGTGTAGAACCCGATTCAACTTCCAACTGGTTTTCGCCGTTTACTGTCACCTTCACTTTACCAGAAGCAACAAGGAAATTTTTAGCAACCAGAAGGATTACAACCAACACCAGAATAGTCACAAGGAATACTCCAATGCTCGCTAAAATAAAATTCATATCCATTGTCTTATTCCTTTCTTTATTAGATGTTCAAACCAGAGAAACACATAAATGCCATCGCCATCAGACCTACAGTGATGAATGTGATACCCAAACCTCTCAATGGAGCAGGCACGTCAGAGTAAGCCATTTTTTCGCGGATAGCAGCCAGACCAACGATAGCCAGCAACCAGCCGATACCTGAACCCAGTGCGTAAGAAATAGCGTCGGCTACACCACCGATGAATTTAGGATCAGACGGAGCCAGTGTGATGCGCTGCTGCATGAACAGTGAAGCACCCATGATGGCACAGTTAACGGCAATCAGCGGCAGGAAGATACCCAGTGAAGCATACAGCGAAGGGCTGAAGCGTTCAACGATCATTTCTACCAACTGTACGATAGCCGCAATTACGGCAATGAAAAGAATAAAGCTCAAGAAGCTCAGGTCGATGCCCAGGATACCATCTGCAGCAAGTACTTTAGTCTGCAGCAAATAGTTTACAGGAAGCGTCACCACAAGCACGAAAGTCACGGCGATACCAAGTCCAAGGGCAGTCTTTACGTTCTTTGATACAGCCAGGTACGAACACATACCCAGGAAGAACGCAAATATCATGTTGTCCACAAAGATAGAGCGGACGAATAAACTTAATAAATGTTCCATGTTATTTAATTAATAATTCTGATTCAACACCCTATATTATTTTTCCTGCAACTCTTTGTGCTTAGCACGCTGATACCAGATCAGACATGCACAGATGATAAGAGCCATAGGAGGCATCAGCATCAAACCGTTGTTAACATAACCCAGGTCTTTCAGCCACTGGTGGTTCAGGATATTGAAGCCCAGCAGTGTACCAGAACCCAGCAATTCGCGGAAGAATGCTACGATAACCAGGATTTTGGCATAACCCAAACCGTTACCGATACCGTCCAGACAAGATTCCCAAGGACCATTGGCCATGGCAAATGCTTCCAGACGTCCCATCAGGATACAGTTGGTAATGATCAAACCTACGTATACAGACAGCTGTACGCTTACATCGTATGCAAATGCTTTCAAAAGTTCGCTCACGATTGTTACCAGCGCAGCTACAACTACCAGCTGCACGATGATACGGATACGGTTAGGAACAGTCTTACGCAACAAAGAGATAACTACGTTAGAGAATGCAGTAATGATTGTTACAGAAAGACCCATCACGATAGCCGGTTCCAGCTTAGAGGTAACGGCCAGCGCAGAACAGATACCCAATACCTGTACGGTAACAGGGTTGTTCATGCTTAACGGAGTAGAAAATACTTCTTTGTTTTTAGCTGAAAATAAACTTCCCATTGTAATTATCTCCTCCTATTATTTAGATGTTAAAAATTTGGTATAGTGAGCCATACAGCCTTTCAACATGGCATCCACACCGTTTGATGTGATAGTACCACCTGAAATACCGTCAACCTGGAAATCAGGATTTTCCACTTTACCGTTCTTTACTACGCTCAAGGCAATGCTTTCACCTTCCAGAACCTGTTTGTTCTTGAATTCATCCTGGAAGTGTTCTGTAGCGATTTCAGCACCCAGACCCGGAGTTTCTGAAGCGTGAGAGAAGTAAGTACCGTAAACGGTATTCTTGTCTTCGTTCAGTGATACATAGCCCCAGATAGCACCCCAAAGACCGGCACCGTAAACAGGAACTACATATTTAGTCTGTCCGTCCAATTCGCATACAAATACGTGTGCACGTCCGTTTTCCTTGAATTCTTTTTCGTAAGCAGTTACAAACTTGCCTTCGTACTCAGTCAGTGAACCGTCTTCGGCAACTACCATGTCGGCTTTCACTACTTTGGCAAATTCAGCTTCAGCATCCTGTACTTCTCTGATACCCAGTGAAGAAAGAATCTGTTTCTTAGTATCCAGCTCTACGTTCTTGCCCTGCAGGTCGCGCAGTGAAGAGTTTACGAAAGCCAGCAAGAATGCTACGATAATAACCATTACCGAAGCATAAATGATAGTATAAGAGTTACTATTAGTATTCATTGTATTCGGTTTTTTAATGGTTAGACTTTACACGTTTTTCGCGACGGCTGATGTTGTTAGAAACTACTACGTAGTCAATCAGCGGAGCGAAGATATTCATCAGCAGGATAGCCAACATCATACCTTCTGGATAACCCGGATTCAATACACGGATGATGATAGCCATGGCACCAATCAGGAAGCCGTATACGAACTTACCGTTTTCTGTACGTGAAGAAGTTACAGGGTCAGTAGCCATAAATACAGCACCGAAGCAGAAACCACCTACGCACAAGTGTTCGTACCAAGCCATGTTAGCCATCGCTGTGTCAGGACCGAATGCATTGAAAATCAATGCCATTACAGCTCCACCTACAAATACAGAAATCATAGTCTTCCAGCTTGCAACACCTGTCCACAACAGAATAACCGCACCGATTGCGATAGCGATTACGCTGGTTTCACCGATAGAACCCGGAATAAGACCCAGAACCATGTCGTTCAATGATGCTGTGATAGGAGATTCTGTAGCAGCCTGTCCCAGAGGAGTAGCGGCAGTAAGACCGTCTACAGTCTTACCCAGACCGAAGATGCTATCGCTAGCAACCCAAACGGCGTCACCTGACATTTTGGTAGGATAAGCGAAGAACAGGAATGCACGTGTAATCAACGCAGGGTTGAAGATGTTCATACCTGTACCACCGAATACTTCTTTCGCAAAGATTACAGAGAAAGCAGTAGCTACAGCCAGCATCCACAACGGACAGTCAACCGGCACAATCATCGGGATAAGGATACCAGAAACCAGGAAACCTTCCTGAATTTCTTCCTTCTTCCACTGAGCTACTACGAATTCGATACCCAGACCCACTACATAAGAAACGATAATCTTAGGCAGAACAGCCAGGAAACCGTAAATAAACATTTCGATGAAGCTACCTTCTACGCCAGTGTGCGTAAAGTGCTGGTAGCCCACATTATACATACCAAACAGCAAAGCTGGTATCAACGAGATTACCACGATAGACATGATACGCTTGCTATCAATCGCATCGTGGATGTGCGTACCGGTTTTCGCTGTGGCATTCGGAACGAACAGGAATGTTTCAAAACCGTCGAACACCGACCGGAAAGCCTGGTATTTGCCTCCCTCTTCAAAGTTCGGCTTTATCTTGTCTAGATAATTTCTTAACGCTTTCATTTAATTTTTTATTTTAGTTGACCGGAAAACGAGCCTCCGGAACCTAGTTACCTTGATTAATTAACACATTTCACGACGAAGCATATCCAGTCCTTCGCGAACGATACGCTGCAACTCCATCTTAGAAGAACATACGAATTCACAGATAGCAAAATCTTCAGGAGCTACTTCGTAAATACCCAGTGCTTCCATGCGGTCGATATCGCCGGCGATGATTGCTTTGATAAGGTATTCAGGAAGAATGTCCATCGGAAGCACATTGTCATACTCGTTTGACATAATCATGTGACGTTCGCCACCCTTGATACGAGCATCCAGTGTGTACTCTTTCTTGCCCAGCAACCAGCTGAAGTATGAACGGCTGGTACTGAAGTCGTTGAAACGTGGCATAATCCATCCCAACATTTCGTGTACGTCATTACCTTCAGGGATTACAGTTACCTGACTGTGGAAAGCACCCAGGAATCCATGAGCAGGAATCTGCTTACCGGTAAGCGGGTTACCGCTGATGTAACGCAACTGTTTGCCGGTAGTTACATTGCCATCCAATACGTCAGTAAGCAACGCACCTACTTTCAGTTTGCAGTAAGCTGGTTTCAGCACTTCCGAACCAGTGATAGCTACGGTACGAGTCATGTCTACACGACCAGTGTTGAACAGACGTCCGATGAAGATAACAGCCTGCGGGTCGATAGTCCACACAGTTTCACCTTTGTTTACAGGAGCCAGATGGTTGATCTGTACACCTACGTTACCAGCAGGGTGTGGTCCGTCGAACACAGTTACTGTAACGTTTCCTGCCTGTGTCAAAGCAGCCGATTTCTGCTTAGCACTGATACTCAAATAAGTTTTGGCTATCTTAGCCAGCGCATCCAGACCTGTCTGGAAGTTTACTTCCTCACCCTTGAGTGCGATTTCGAATTCAGGAGCCAGCGGATTGCTGTCGAAAGCCGATACGAAGATAGCTTTAGGAGCTACAGTCGGGTCAGCGATTACATCGTACGGACGCTGTCTGATGAATGCGAACATACCAGCGTTCAGCAACGCTTCCTTCACAGCTTCTCCGTCCAGTTTTGAAACGGCTTTCTTGCCAAACTCTTCGAAGTCCTGTTCAGGAGCAGCCTCAACGGTAATGCTCATCACCTTACGGCGAGCACCGCGCTCCACACTTGTTACTACGCCACTTACAGGCGAAACAAATTTCACTTCAGGATGATTCTTGTCAATAAACAAGGGTCCTCCGGCCATAACATACTCCTGCTCTTTCACCACAACCTTCGGTGTAACACCGGTAAAATCGTCTGGAACCAATGCATAGAATTTAGGTTCCTTTACCGATACAACCTGGGCAGCAGCTTTACCTTTCAAGTTTATGTCCAAGCCTTTACGTAATTTAATTACATTTGCCATATTGGGTTATAAAAAATGGTTGTATAATTTTTGCGCAAAATTACATAAAAAAATAGTAAAAAAAGAGCATTTCGGGCATTAATACTGAAAAAATTCCATAATTCTTTGTTTCCGTCTTCCATACCCCTTGAAGTTCAAGGTTTTGAGGAAATTACAGCCATCATGTTTATGCGTTATATATAAGGTATAGTCCAAATACTTTACAAAGTAGGTCCGGCTACCCCTCACTCGGATAGCCGGACCTACTTTCTCTATATCAGTTATACCCGGGATTCTGTTTCATCCGCGGATTCATCTTCAGCACCTTGTCGGGTAAGGGGAAAACGGTGGTGAAACCACTTTCCTCGCCTTCCACCACCGGACGGAAGCTATAGGCCCGCGTAAACAGTCCGAAGCGAATCAGATCCTGTCTGCGCCAGCCCTCCCAGGCCAGTTCGAGCTGACGTTCCTCCAGCAGCGTTTCCAGCGTAGCCGTACGCGGAGCAGTTCCGGCACGTGCCCGCACCGCATTCAGCTCGGCCGTTCCGTCGGCACCACTGCGCACCTTGGCCTCGCTTTGCATCAACAGCACATCCGCGTAACGGAACAGCACAATGTCGTTATCAATCAGCTTACCGTCCTTGAACGCCCCCGGATCTACCTCATACTTTTTCATACGTGCACCCGCCGTCTGCTCGCACGACAGTCCCGATACATCCAGCGCCACCTCCCGCGGCAGATACACCAGTTGCGTACCGTCGTCCAGATAGATAGGATTGCCATTCAGGTCGCGCACATCGTCGTAGAAATAGCACCAGTCGAAACGTGGGTCCACCTCCGGTGTCCCATAGCCAAAGGCATCAAGCATCTCAGGAGTAGCACTTGCCCCGTTCTCGCCACCCAGACCGTATGCCTTGGCATGGTTATAGTGCCGTGAGCGGAACAGATAGATAAACTGGTTGGTATAAAGCGTCTTACTCATCGGGATGGTAAAGATATTCTCGGCCGACGACTCGTTGAAGATGGCAAAGTTGGCCGTATAGTCAGCCTCCAGCCGATAACCCATCTCCGTTAGCCTGCCGCAGTAATACTGCACCGTCTGCCAGGCATCCAGCTCCCGGCCCTCAACGGTGAACATCAGCGTATGTCCGTCCGGACGTACACCGTCGGTCCAGTCGTCATCGGCATACACTTCGGCATTCAGGGCCAACTTAGCCAGCAGGAAACACGCCACCGGCTGTGTCAACCGTCCGTAGTACGCTCCCGGCACATTGCTCCGTTCTGCTGCAAGTAAAGGCAAGACCGCCTGCAGTTCGTTCACCACAAAGCGGAATACCTCGCTCCGCTCCGTCTGCGAAAGTCCTTCGGCCGGCATGTTGGTAGAAATCACCAGCGGTACCCGCCCGAACAAGTCCATCAGGTAATAGTAATACATGGCGCGCAACGCCCGCACTTCGGCCCTGTACACTTCCACCGGACTGCCCGTATGCTTCTGCTCATACTCCCTTATCATCTCCAGCGAATGATTACAGCGACTCACCGCTTTATATAAATACTCCCACGTATCGTGTATGGCATCACTGCTCACGCCCCAGCGGTGCAGATACAGTCCTTGCCAGAAACCGCCGTCGTACCAGTCGCCGCCACGTGTCGGCATGATAGCCTCGTCGGTAGTAAACGTATTCAGGTCGTAAATGCCGCGACCTGTGCCCTGTAGTCCCTGACTGTCGGTATTTCCACCTATATTATTATAAAGCGAGGCCACCCCGTTACGATACAGTTCGGCCAGCGAATCGTAAGCCTCCTCTTCCGGCAGACTGTCGCGCGGGCTCTCTTCCAGAAAATTGCTGCAAGCCGTAGCAGCCAGTCCCACAAACAGACCGGCCAGCCATTTATATGATTTCATTTTCCACATAAAAACCTCCCCGAATTAAAAGTTAAGACTCAAGCTCAGCGTATACGTGCGCGAGAGCGGATACGTACGTTTGTCGTCCACTCCCAGTGTAGCATCGGCTGTAGAACTGTTGATAAGCGGCGTCAGTCCCGAATAACCAGTGATGGTACCCAGATTGTTCACCGTGAAAGCCAGTCGCATGGCCCGCAGCAAGGCACCTGCCCGCAACGGCACGCGCCATCCCACCGTCAGGTAGTCGAAGTTGACGTAATCCCCCTTCTCCAACCAGTAGTCCGTGGCTGTCTGGTCCTTGATATTCTGTGCCGGAGCGTCCGCCATCACGTTATAGTCCGGCAATGAGTTCATATTCATATACGTAAGTGCCGTACCGTTGTAAATCTTATGTCCGAAAGCCCCGTTAATCTGCAGCGACACATCGAATTTTTTGTAGCGGAAACTGATGTTCGAACCCAGCAATGTCTTCGGCATGGCCTGACCGGCAATGTAGCGGTCCTCACCGTCCTCCAGATTCACGCCTCCCCCGTTCAGGTCGGCCACCTCGTAGCGGTATCCGCCCTTGTCGTCGTCCACCAGCCCCATGCAGTGCGGCAAGTAGAACACACCCAGCGGCTGTCCCACAATCTGATAGACGATGTTGTTGTATCCGCCATGGAAACCCGCCCCGTTCAGTCCGGCTATCGACGTAAACTCTGCTGCCGATATGTAATTGCCCTGGAACATACCGCCCAGCGACAGTAGCTTGTTGCGCTGGAACGTCACGTTGGCATTGATATTCAGCTCCATATCCTTCGTCTTGAGCGGAGTAATGCCGATGGAGTACTCTATACCGTGATTCCGCATCGAGCCGATATTGGCCAGCAACTTGTTGTAGATAAACGGCGGCACACTCACATCGTACTCATAAAGCATATCCGTAGTCTTGGAGTTATAGAAGTTGACCGACAACAGCAGCCGGTTCTGCAACAGTCCCAAATCAAATCCCGCACTGAAGGTCCGTTTCACTTCCCACTTCAGGTCCGGATTGCTGTTCCGCATCTGCTCGTAGGTCACCAGCGGCGAGTTTCCCACCGGAGCCACTCCGTTGGGCTTCACACGGTCCAGCGTGGTATACGATGCAATGCCCCCCTGATTACCCGCCAGTCCATAACCCACACGCACCTTCAGATGGTCGATGTTGCGGAAGCGTTTCATAAAAGCCTCGTTGCTCACGTTCCAGGCTGCCGATACAGACGGGAAGAAGCCCCATTTGTGGTTCCTGCCGAAACGTGACGATCCATCGGTACGGGCATTCACCGTAAGCACATAGCGGTCGGCAAAAGTATAGCTGGCACGTCCCAGGAACGACACCAGCGCAGGCGAATCGTAATACGACCCCGTACCCTCCCACGGACGGAGCGCTCCGCCCTGCAGGTTGTCGTATCCCATGTCATCGCTACTGAAATTGGTCACCGTAGTAAAGAATCCCGTGCGCGTATCCTTCTCCACCTCGGCCAGTCCCAGCAAGTCCAGATAATGACTACCCATCTGCTTCTTGAAAGTCAGCATCAGGTTGCCCAGCAGCGACTCTGTCCGTTCGTTGCCCCGGTAAGCCTGTCCGTAGGTCCACACCGAAGTAGGCAGATACTGCTTGTCCTCACGACTGCTGTACGTATAGGCCCCAAAAAGCACCAGCTTGAGGTCCTGCGTCAGATTGAAATTGAAACGGGCATGCGCACTGAAATAAGAAGTAGCATCCTTATCGTTCACCTCCATCCATGCCAGCGGATTGGTAATCTGACTGGCCGTGGTAATCTGGTCCCATCCACCCGTCTCGGGATCCTTGTGTGCAGGAAAAGTCGGATTGAAGGTAGCTGCCGAATAGAAAGTCTTCTGCAAGTCCACCAGGTTACGGTTACGCGTCACCGAACCGAACATACCCAAATCCACGTTCAGGAAGTTATCAAACATATTGTGCGTAAGATTCATGTTCGAGGTAAACGTCTTCATCGACTCGTTCACCACCACCCCCTTGCGGTCCAGAAATCCCAGCGAGACACGATACTTCGAATCCTCGCCACCGCCGTAAAACGCCAGATTGTGATTCTGCTGCAGGCCCAACTGCTGAATTTCTTCCTGAAAATCCGTATCGCAGCCCTTGTCCAGCAACATCAGTCCGTTTTCACGCACCAGCCGGCGGTAGTCTGCAGCACTGAGCATATCCAGATGCCGATATACGGCTGCCACTCCGAAGCTGCCGTTGTAGTTCACCATGGTGCGTCCTGCCAGTCCCTTCTTCGTAACAATATTGATAACGCCCGATGCCCCGCGCGAGCCGTACTGAGCCGTTTCGGCTGCATCCTTCAGGATGGTAAAGCTTTCGATGTCGGTAGGATAGACGGAGGTAAGCATGGAAAGGTCGCCGGGCACCCCGTCGACGATGATGAGGGGTTCGTTACCACTGGTGAGCGAAGTAGTTCCGCGCATACGCACGGCATCGAGTGCCGCCGTACCGTTGCTGCTCTTGGTGATGGTGAGTCCGGCCACCCTGCCTTGCAGGGCTTCCAGCGGATTGGTTATCTGGTCACGGTTCATCTGCTTCTCGGTAATCTGTTCGACAAGCCCCGAGAGATTTTTCACATTGCCGGTTGCATACCCCACGTTCACTACCGTGTCGGGGGGCAGTACATCCTGTCCGGTTGCCGTTGCGGCAAACAGACCGGCCAGCAGCGTCAGCGACGCATACCGGGCCTTTTGCGACCTGCGTGTCGGTTTCATATTATCAATTTTAAGGTTCTATTTTCAAATATAGGTTTTTGGAATGTTTTTTCGAAGAAAAACATCATTTTTATTGAACCATATACTTCTTTTTTTACTGACAAGAACCAATAATATTGCAAACGGAATTCCGGGAACCAATCGCATACCGGCACAAATAACCAGTCCTATAAATACTTTTAAACACTTCACCATACGATTGCCTGAAAATCCTCTCCTCAAAATTCAAAGAATCCATTACCTTTGTATCCCGACTAACAACTAACTCTTATTTTTTATGGAAAAGTACAACAGCAGTGTATGCGTAGCATACTACTCGCCTACTCATACCTCCAGTCAAATAGCACAAGCCATTGCAGAAGGACTGGCCGCCGAAACCTGTCAGTTTATCGACCTTACAACAGACAACCGTAACGAACCCATCGAAGTACAGGCCGACTGGATTGTCCTCGCTGCTCCTGTCTATGGCGGAAGAATTCCCGTCAGCGCCATGGAGCGCTTCAAACGACTAAAAATGACACGGACCGAAGGTACATCAACGAAAGCCGTTATAGCTGTGGTATACGGAAACCGCGACTACGACGACGCCCTGCTGGAACTTTGCAACGAAGCCGAAGCGCAAGGCTTTGTCCCCGTTGCCGGAGGTGCATTCATCGGCGAGCACAGTTTCAGCCGCCCGGAAATGCCTACTGCCCCAAACAGACCCGATTCCGACGACCTGGAAATCGCCCGTTCTTTCGGGAAACAGGCTGCCCAATGTACTGAGACAGACTTTACCGGCTGCGAACTGTACGTAAAAGGAAAAATGCCCTACCGCGAACTCATGCAGATTCCATCGGTATGCCCTGCCAGCACCGAGCAGTGCAACGGCTGCGGCAAATGTGTCAAACTATGTCCCGTACACGCCATCACCCTTACAGACGGCAAGCCGGTTACCGATGCCCAGACTTGTACGCTGTGCTGCGCCTGTGTAAAAATGTGTCCCAGCCATGCCCGCGTGTTCAATACCCCTTTCACCAAGGTGCTGTTCGAGAACTGTAAAGCCCGCAAGGAGCCCGAACTGTTCTACATAACCGACAAAAAAAATAAAAAAGAATTCTATCCATAACCAGAAAAAGTCGGCATACTGATTGCCAGCGACATACATTAGAGTGTCCCGCCCGGAGAATGCTGTTTCACCGTAGCAGGACATGCTGCATTTAGCGGTCGCACTTGCACATTTCAGGAATTTTTGCGAATTTTGAGGCATGGTAAGATTAATTTTGTTGACCGACTTTACTGAAGCATTCTCTTACAACCTGCTCAAAGGGGTAATGCTCTATGCCAAGGCACACGAACCGTGGGTAGTATGCCGCATGCCACCGTCGTATAAGGACGAATTCGGTATCGAGGGTGTCATCAGGTGGGCAAAAAGCTGGAAGGCCGATGCCATTATCGGTCGGTTCAATAACGACGACCCCGTAGAACTTTTCAGAGAAAACGGCATTGTGGTCGTGGCACAAGACTATAAGTCCAGATTCTCATGCATCCCCAACATCACCGGCAACTACAAGAAAACCGGCCAGATGGCTGCCAAATTCTTTATCTCAAAAGGCTACAGAAGCTTTGCCTTCTATGGCTACGACGATGCTGTATGGTCCAAGGAAAGATGCGAAGGATTCTACAATTACCTGTCCGGACAAGGTATGGCCGATACGTTTCACACATACAATGAACCTTCGGCCGACAATCTTTGGTTTGCAGACACCACTCCACTGCTGGAATGGCTCAAGTCACTTCCCCAACCCACGGCACTCATGGCCTGCGATGACAATTTGGGAAACCGCATCACAGATATATGTATGGTGAACAATATCAGGGTTCCCGAAAAAATAGCCATCTTGGGCGTAGACAACGACG
>Flurry_p1__coassemble_1341_pt1 | contig 11116 bp, 12 predicted proteins | sample Flurry_p1__metabat2_high_PE_018 | metagenome-assembled genome bin Flurry_p1
ATAATAACACAAAGATAAAAAACACCGATTAATTATCCTAGTGTTTTAGAATAAAATAATGTCGTTCTGCATGGTTTTTAGGTCAATCTGCCATAGTTTGTCCGATAGTACTTCGCCAAAGCCACAGATTATTTTTATCACTTCATTCGCCTGTATGCATCCGATTATGCCAGGTGTTGTGCCGACAACTCCTTTGGGTGGGGCTGGCATTGTCAGTAAATCTTCTTCGTCAGGGAATAGCTCTCTGTAATTCTTGCTGCCTTTATAATTGAACACTGATACCTGTCCGTCGAATGTGCGGATGGCTCCGTATACATATATTTTATTATATAGCAGACAAGTATCGTTTATCAGGTAGCGGGTCTGGAAATTGTCGCAGCCATCTACAACTATATCATACTGGCTGATTATTTCTGCAGCATTCTCTTTTGTAAGTCGGGTGTTGTATGCTTCAATATTGATGTGATGGTTGAGGGCCTCCAATCGTTTTTTAGCTTGGAAAACTTTGGGAAGACCTGTTTCATTTTCTGTATAAAGAACTTGTCTTTGTAAGTTGCTTTCGCTTACAGTATCATTGTCTACCAGCCCAATGTTGCCTACACCTGCTCCAGCCAGATAAAGTGCAATCGGTGAGCCCAGACCTCCGACTCCTACAATGAGAACACGGGCTGTTTTTAATTTCTCTTGTCCTTCGGTGCCAATTTCTGGCAGGATGATTTGCCTGTTGTATCTTTCCATATGTGATTTTTTATTTTACACCGATGGCAGAGAAATACCATCGGTGTTGGTCTGTTTTTAAACCGTTTTACTTGTTTTGAGATAATCAAACGAAGCATCCCAGTCTTTCCATACCGGTTCGCGCCCCAGTGTTTTAAGCGCCTTTTCTATCTCTGCGGCGGTGCGCTCATCGCTCACATGGAATTGCTCCAGTGCCTGCGGGTAAGTGTAGTATCCGCCTGGTTCTGTTTTACTCTCGGCACTCATGGTGGTGACACCCAAAGAGGCCATGTGGTCGCGGATATTGGCCGGTTCGCGGGTAGAGTAGGAAATGTCTACATCATGGTCGAAGATACGCATGGCAAAAGTCACCTGTGCCAGTTCTTTGTCGCTCATGATTACATTAGGCTGGAAGCCCTCGTTCTCGGCCGGGCGCATACGCGGGAAGTTCACGCTGTACTTTGTTTTCCAGTAGTGCTTTTGCAAGTAGCGCAGGTGGTAGGCCATCATGGTTACGTCTGTGCGCCAGTCCTCCAGTCCAATGAGTACGCCCATACCGATGGAGTGTACACCTGCCTGACCCATGCGGTCGAATCCGTTGACACGCCATTCGAACTTCGATTTCATGCCGCGCGGATGATACACGTTGTAGCGGGCCTTATTGTAAGTTTCCTGAAAGCAGATAACTCCATTCAGGCCATGTTGTACCAATTCTGCATATTCTTCTGTTTTGAGCGGCATCACCTCGATTTTCAAGTTCGAGAAGTATGGCTTGGCCAGGTCGAGCGCCTTGGCAATGTAGGGCACACCCGCCTTAACCGGATTCTCACCCGTCACAATCAGCAGGTTTTCGAACGGGCCGAGCTTCTTGATGGCCTTGTATTCGTTTTCAATCTCTTCGGGCGTCAGGATGGTGCGTGCCATGGGGTTGCTGATGTGGAATCCGCAGTACACGCACGAGTTGGTGCACGAGTTGGTGATGTAGAGCGGAATGAACATTGACATGGTACGTCCGAAACGTTCTTCGGTATATTTCTTGCTGAGGCGTGCCATGGGTTCAAGGAACTTTTCGGCAGCCGGCGAGATCAGAGCCATGAAATCGTCTACGTCGCACCGTGATTTTCCGAGTGCACGGATTACATCGGCCTCGGTTTTGGAGTAGATGGCCTTGGTCGTCTCCTCCCAGCTTATTTTTTCTAATTCGTCACTAAACATTTTCGATAATTAATAATTAAAAATTAATAATTAAAAATTAATAATTAAAAACGGCGGCCTGATGCATTTATGAATTGGATTTGGCGGTTTTGATGATACTTACCAGCAGTTTGATAAGTTCAGTGCAGTCCGATTGGATGGAGTCGTATGCCGTTTTCTCGATATAGTTGGATTCCGATAACAGTAGGAGCCAGTAGTCTGTCTCATTGGCTTCTTTTAATGCGATGTGCAGTTTGTGGGCGAAATCGTTTTTACTTTCGGCAAACTCGGTTGCTTTTCGGTTAATAACACTGTCGTTCTTCATCTTGTCAAATCCACGGGTAGACATTTCCCTAAAGAAGGAAGTAATCCACCCGTTTTTCATTATTCATTATTAATTGTCTTCAAGTCGCGTGAAAGTTTCATTGCGCAGAAGTTCGGACCACACATGGTGCAGTATTCTCCGTCGGTATGACGTCCTTCGTTGAAATATTCCAGCGCACGGTCGGGATCAAGACTCAGGTGGAACTGGTCGCGCCAGCGGAACTCGTAGCGGGCTTTGCTCAGGGCATTGTCACGGATTTGTGCACCCGGATGACCTTTGGCCAGATCGGCAGCATGTGCTGCAATCTTGTAGGTGATGACACCAGTACGTACGTCTTCGCGGTTAGGAAGTCCCAAGTGCTCTTTCGGAGTGACATAGCACAGCATGGCGGTACCCAGCCAGCCGATTTGTGCAGCACCGATGGCCGATGTGATGTGGTCGTAACCCGGAGCAATGTCGGTTACCAGCGGGCCCAGTGTGTAGAACGGTGCATTGTGGCAGTGGCTGATCTGACGCTCCATGTTCTCACGAATCTTGTGCAAGGGCACATGTCCCGGACCTTCGATAAAGGCCTGTACGTTCTTTTCCCATGCACGGAGTACGAGCTCACCCATTGTATCCAACTCGGCAAACTGTGCTTCGTCGTTGGCATCGGCAATACAGCCCGGACGCAGACCGTCGCCCAATGATACAGCCACGTCGTACTGTGCTAGAATGTCGCAGATATCGTCAAAGTGTTCATACAGGAACGATTCCTGGTCGTGGATAAGGCACCACTTACTCATGATGCTTCCGCCGCGGCTCACGATACCGCACAGACGTTTGTCAGCCAGATGTACGTTATGGCGACGGATACCGGCATGGATGGTGAAGTAGTCTACTCCCTGCTCGCACTGTTCGATAAGCGTGTCGCGGTAGATTTCCCAAGTCAGGTCTTCCACTTTACCGTCTACCTTCTCCAGTGCCTGATAGATGGGTACGGTACCCACCGGAACCGGACAGTTGCGCACAATCCATTCGCGTGTTTCGTGGATGTTGGCACCCGTCGACAGGTCCATCAGCGTATCGCCGCCCCATTTGCAACTCCACACCGCCTTGTCCACTTCCTCGTCGATACTTGAGGTAGTAGCCGAGTTACCGATGTTGGTATTGATTTTCACCAGGAAGTTGCGGCCGATAATCATCGGTTCCGATTCTGGGTGGTTGATATTAGCTGGAAGTACGGCACGTCCGGCTGCAATTTCATCACGCACGAATTCCGGTGTGATATAGGTATCAATACCTAACTCCTTACAGTTCATGTTCTCGCGGATGGCTACATATTCCATTTCCGGAGTAACAATGCCCTGTTTGGCATAGTACATCTGTGTACAGCAATGGCCTTCCTTGGCACGGTAAGGCAGGGCGATATGCTCGAAACGCAGGTGGTCGAGTGAGTGGTCGTCACGGCGCATCTTACCATATTCCGAAGTAATGGACGGCAACTGTTCTACATCACCACGTGAAGTAATCCAACTCTCACGCATGCGTGGCAGTCCTTTCTTTAGGTCGATTTTAATATTCGGGTCACTGAACGGGCCGCTCGTGTCGTACACGTACACCGGTGCATTAGGTGTCATCACCTTCTTGCCGTCTACGATGTTTACCGTGGGCGTGAGGTTTACTTTCTGCATACCTACTTTAATAAAAGGGAAAAGGGTACCCTGCATGTAGGTTTTCTCTGCATGAGCGTATGCTTTTTGGTCTTTTTCTTTTTCCATATATCAATCAAAACTTAATCATTCAAGAAAGAGGTGAGGGGAGATGAAGCAGATGCTACTAAATTGTCGGCCTGAATACCCAGTCCGGCTTCATAAGCACGGCGTCCTGCAATAACGGCTTCCTTGAAAGCTGCGGCCATTTCTACCGGATTTCTGGCTACGGCAATAGCCGTATTGACCAGACAGGCAGCAGCACCCATTTCCATGGCTTCAGCCGCATGGCTCGGCGCACCGATACCGGCATCCACCACTACCGGCACGTTACTCTGCTCAATGATGATACGCAGGAAATCGCGTGTCTGTAATCCCTTGTTTGTGCCGATAGGAGCAGCCAGTGGCATTACGGTAGCCGCTCCGGCTTCTTCCAGGCGCTTGCAAAGGGTAGGGTCTGCCTGACAGTAGGGAAGTACCACGAATCCCAGTCTTACCAGCTCTTCTGTAGCCTTCAGGGTTTCGGTAGAGTCCGGCAACAGATAACGTGGGTCGGGATGGATTTCCAGTTTCAGCCAGTTGGTGCCGAAAGCTTCACGGGCCATCTGTGCGGCAAATACAGCTTCTTCTGCAGTACGTACACCAGAAGTGTTAGGGAGCAGCTGGATATGGGGGTGGATGATATGCTTCAGCATGTCGTCTTCCTTGTTGTCAAGTTCGATACGTTTCATGGCTACGGTCACCATTTCAGTGCCGGAAGCCAAGATAGCTTCTTCCATGATTTGGTTGGAGTTGAATTTTCCTGTTCCCAGGAAAAGACGGGATTCGAATTCACGTCCCGCAATGATCAGTTTTTCCATTGTCTTATAGGTTTCGTTCTAACTTTTACTTTCTAAATTACGATTCTCCGTCTGTCACTATTCGTTATTCTTTAATTGACGGATGATTTTTTCTGTTTCCTCCACCGGATTTTCTGCCCTTAGGATGGTACCACTCAGGGCAATGCCTGTTACTCCGGTTTGCATGATGGCTGGAATGTCCTCTAAAGTAATGCCGCCGATGGCTACGATAGGCAGGTTGATGCCTTCCGCTTTCATCTGTTGTACGATGGACTGATACCCCTCAAATCCTAAAATCGGGCTGAGCTTTTCTTTGGTGGTGGTGAAACGGAACGGACCGCAACCGATATAGTCGGCACCGGCTTCGTAGTGATTCCGGACATCATCAAATGTATTGGCCGTGCCTCCGATGATGAAATCCTTGCCAAGTATATTTCTGGCTTCGGCTATCGGCATGTCGTTCTTACCCAAATGCACTCCGTCAGCTTTCAGTTTGCGCACCAGTTCCACGCGGTCGTCGATGAGGAAGGTAGCACCATACGTACGGCAAAGCTTTTGTACTTCTTGCGCAATCTTTTCCACTTCTTCGTCCGAGGCATGTTTCATGCGTAGCTGTACCCAGCGGCATCCGCCTTCGAGCGCCATGCGTGCAGAGTCAAGATACGAATATGTTTCGGTAAAATGTGTGATGAACTGCAGCTTGAAATGATTCATGTTCATGGCCTTACCCTCCACAAGCTGCTTTGATGATAACCAGACTGTCGCCCTCTTTTAGGACGGTGTTTTCCCATTCCGCACGTGGAACCATGCGGTTATGCAGCGCGATGGCTACTCCCTGTTTGGGAAGCTCCAGCTGCTGTGCCAGTGCGGCAATTGTTTGACCTTGTGTAAGTTCAGTCTCTTTGTTGTTTACTGATAGTTTCATAGGCATATTGTTTTAGCGTGTAAACCAAAGAGAGCATCCCGCTGACGGGGAAAGGAAATAGATGTCAGAATCAACAATCCCTTCGTCGGTATTAACCGCATCAGGTTCGTAGGGTATAATCTCAGCCCGTCCGGTGGGGCACCCCTTTGTTTACTTTCTGGCAAAAGTATAGAATTTCTGCGAAATATCCTCGCAAAAAAAAAAGATTAGCGTAAATTAAATTTGTGGTAGCAGGAAAAGCTACAGGCGGCTCCATTCTTCTTTCCGGAGATACCGGTAACTTAGTACACCTATGCATAATGCATAAATGTGTTCGGCAATCCAGCAGACAGCTACATCTGCTTTGCAAATCAGAATAACGATGGTGATAAAAACAATGTATGCAGCCAGTGCTTTCAATTCAAGCTGGAAGGCTTTGCGCGTATTTCCGGTGCCGGATACCGACTGGAAATAGATGAATGCCGGAACACTGATCAGGTAGCTTGAGCACAATACCCATAAGGTAGGGACAGATGCCTGTACAAGTTCTTCCATATCGGTATAAATACGTATGGTATAGGTAGGCAGCAGGCAGATGGCTAGGATAATGGGAACTATGATATAAAATGCCAATCGTACGTGCTGTACGATTGTTACATTTACATAATTGCTTTCTTTAGCCCCGATAAGGTTACTTACCAGTGAACTGCATGTAGATGCGAAAGCCGTGATAATCATAAACGGAATGCTGGAAATATTCCGCACAATGTTGGTAATAGCCAATGGCCTTTCTCCCAGATGTTCGATGAAAAGGAAGAACAGAAACCAGGTGCTGATGGATATAAAGTTCTGTATCATGGTCCATACCGAAACACTCATGATACGTTTCAGCTCCGTTTTATTAAAAGGTATAAGGCGGTTGAGCGCATATTTTTTGCAGTCTACTTTTTTCCAGGTGTAAATGATAAAGAACACCATGGAAATAAGCTCCGACAGTGAAGAGCCGATGGCTGCACCGGCAATTCCCAATGCCGGGAATCCGAATTTACCGAAAATCAGGATATAATTGAGTACGACATTAGAGAGTACCATCACAATGGAATTAAGAGTGAGGGTTTTTGTCTGGGTCGTACCAACGAAGAACGCCCGGAACATTACGGCTACAAATGAAAAGAAAAAGCCGAATACGCGCCAGTTGATGTACTTTATGGCAGCATCCCGGATGTGTGATGACGTAACGATTTTGTCGAGTATGATAGGAGAGAAAACCTGTGACAAGGTGAACATAATGAGTGCCATGGCCAGCAGGAAATAGAGTCCCTGGTAAAATATGACTCCGATATGGTGATAGTTTTGTTCGCCATTACGTCTCGCAATCAAAATCTGTGCTCCGATGCTGAACCCGAATCCCAGCATGAATATCGCCAGATAGTATACGCCGGCAATGGCTGATGCTCCCAGCTCGACCTCTCCAACTCTTCCCAGAAAAGCAGTGTCTGTCATGCCGATAAGTTGTTCCATTATCAGACTTATCAGGATAGGATAGGCAATTTTCCAAATGTCTTTGTTGCTGTACTTTTTTGATGTCATAGTAATATTATGAGTGATTAGGGGTGCAAAGATAGGACTTTCTCTGCGTAGGGCAGTGAGAAAAGGTCGAAAAAACAACGGATTTCTATCTGGAAATCTACCTTAAACATTTAGTGCGGCTCAATTGAGACAGACTTGCATCATTGTTGTGGAAAAGATGCATCATTTTTGTGCCGTAGGTTCGGCATTGCAATGAGGAATTGAAAACGCAGGCACAAAAATAATGCATGACACAGTTTATATGACAGTCTCGTAATTGCCAGGCTGTGGTCGTTGTACCCTTTGTCTTGGCTTGACCAATTGACATTTCTCCAAAAGGTGTTCCAGCTAAAAGGGATGGCTTGTTGCTCTAGTTTCAATCGTACAAGAAGGTATATACTCAATTTCTTCACTGCTAGAATTATTAAATGGAGTTACAGGTAATTCTGTTTTAGTAGAAGCTTTAACAAAGATTATGGCATCGGAATTTGAAATATTATCTTTAAATGCTTGCTTAGCACTTGACGAAGTGTCTGTAAGTTCTACTATAACTCTATTCAATTTATCATCTATATAAAACACTAAGAAATTATTATAGATTTCTCGATTGTCAGTGAGTTTATAACCCTTGAGTGTTTCAAGAATATTAAGTAATTCATTATAAGAGTACTTACACGATTTTATAACAGCTCCTTGGGGAACGAAATCCAAATCTTTTGTTTCTTGTCCTTCAACAATCAAGATAACAAATTCTCCATTTTTATCAAGATAGCTTCCTCCATAATTTTTAGGGTAAATTTTATTTCCGTTTCTTGTTGAAACAAAAGAAGTGTTTAATGTTTCATAAATTTTCAGCGCATCTTCCTCAATAGGCGCATCCTTAACATCAAGAGTACTATCCATCTTCAAGTCTGAACTTACATGATTATCTTTATCAGTACAAGAAAAAAAGACTACAGGAAGTATCCCTAATAACCAGAACTTTTTCATAAGCACTTCATTTTAAATTAAGTGCCATGAATTTATAAAATATCCTGCGTTATTGCTCCTTTTAACTGGACTTTAACACTAGTAAGTTGTATGAACGAATTTCATTGCGACGTGACCCTTTTATGCGATGGCTGGAAAATAAGCATAGGCAATAACCGATTTGTTGCGGACACAAAAAAGGCCATCTCAAATGAAATTTTGAGATGGCCTTTTCTATTTGAGTTTTTTTTCATCAGAACATATAAGTCAGTCCTGCAGAAATAACAAATTGGTTGAAATCGTCTACGATTTGGTATTTAGGCTCGATGTTGAGCTTCCAGTTTCCACCCAAATTAAAATCGGCTCCAACTCCAATTTTTGCATTGAATTTTCCCTCTGATGCAGAGATTTCTTCAAAATCAGCTTTTGCATGGGCATATCCGATACCTACTGCAGGGTAAATTGTTACGTCAGAAGCAACGGGGAACAGATAGTGGAAATTAACGCCTAAATCCCAAAAGCTAACGTAGTCGTGTTCGAAGTAGTAATTAAATTCGGGTTCGATACGAACGTGGTCAGTAAGATTGTATTGGAATTTGGTGCCTAATCCAAACGAGGTTTCTCCGGCATAATTCAGATTCAGTCCTATGCCTTTATCTCCTTGGGCATTTTGTGAAAATACTGTTGTCACACCCATTATCAGTGTGATAACCAAAAAAGCTAGTTTTTTCATAACCATTGTTTTTAAGTGAATTATTTAAAGATAAGCAATCTTTTTATAAATATCCACTATTAATTTAAATTTTATACTTTTTTGGCAGGGGAATATATTTTTTAGAATAAAAATAATAAAGGAGATTTTGACTGAATACCGGTCAAAATCTCCTTTATTAGTATGCTTAATGGTCAAAATTAATTATTCCCACTCAATTGTTGCAGGTGGTTTTGAGGAGATATCGTAGCATACGCGGTTTACTCCCTTAACCTTATTGATAATGTCATTTGACACTTTTGCCATAAATTCGTAAGGCAGATGAGCCCAGTCGGCAGTCATGGCGTCTGTACTGGTTACAGCACGGAGAGCTACAGCGCGTTCATAAGTACGTTCATCGCCCATTACACCTACACTCTGTACTGGCAATAAGATTACACCTGCTTGCCATACCTGGTCGTACAATCCCCAGTCACGCAATCCCTGAATGAAGATGTCATCCGCATCCTGCAGGATTCTTACCTTTTCGCGAGTGATATCACCTAAGATACGTACAGCCAAGCCCGGTCCTGGGAATGGATGGCGGGTAATCAGGTGTTCTGGCATACCCAGCTCACGACCTACACGGCGTACTTCATCTTTAAATAACAGACGAAGAGGTTCGCAAAGCTTCAGGTTCATCTTTTCAGGAAGACCTCCTACGTTATGATGACTCTTGATTACGGTACCTGTGATAGACAGTGATTCGATGCAGTCTGGATAGATAGTTCCCTGTGCCAGCCATTTTACATCTTTAATCTTATGGGCTTCTTCATCGAAAACGTCGATGAAACCTTTACCGATAATCTTACGTTTGCGTTCAGGCTCTGTTATGCCTTCCAGTTCGCTGAAGAATTTTTCGCTGGCATCTACACCAATTACATTCAGACCCAGACATTCGTAATCGTGCAAAACGTTTTTGAATTCGTTTTTGCGCAACATTCCATGGTCTACGAATATACATGTAAGGTTTTTGCCGATAGCTTTGTTCAGCAGAACTGCTGCAACTGATGAGTCAACACCACCGCTCAGTCCAAGAACGACTTTATCGTCACCAAGCTGTTCTTTCAGCTCGGCTACTGTTGTTTCAATGAATGAAGCAGCACTCCAGTCTTGTTTACCGCCACAGATGTCAACCACAAAGTTTTTCAAAATTTGTGTTCCGTCTTCACTGTGGAATACTTCCGGATGGAACTGTACGCCCCAAAGCTTTTCATTCTTTGCCTGGTAAGCTGCAATTGCGACTTTGTCGGTAGAAGCGATAACCTCAAAGTTTTCAGGGATGGCAGTGATGGTATCACCGTGGCTCATCCATACTTGAGAGTTTTCGCGGATACCCTTCAGCAAAGGATTGTTATGATCGAACTTCGACAAGTGTGCACGGCCATACTCGCGTGTGTTGGCTGGCTCTACCTTACCGCCATTGATGTATGACATGAACTGTGCACCGTAGCAAATACCTAAAATAGGATATTTACCGCGAATGTCAGTCAGGTCTACCTTGAAAGCTTTCTCGTCGTATACAGAGAAAGGGCTACCAGATAAAATTACACCAATGACAGAGGGGTCATTGTGCGGAAACTTGTTGTAGGGTACAATCTCGCAATACATGTTCAGTTCACGTACACGGCGGCCAATCAGCTGCGTGGTCTGAGAACCGAAATCAAGAATAATGATTTTTTCCTGCATAAAGTTTTACGGGTTTAAATAACTTCTGCAAAGTTAGAAAAAAATAGGGGAATCTAAAATTAAAACATAGAATAAAATATAGAGGTAGAACTATAATTGGGGGAATTAAAGTTTGGGGAAAGGAAGAGAAAGGGTAATAAATTGTATAAAGAGAGAACAGATAAAACGCTTTTTTGCAAAAACTCGGGCATGTGCTATTATTTTATTACGTGTAAATGCCATGCAGGTAGCGATTTTATGCCTGTACGACATTTTTTTATAGAAATTAATTGTGATTTCGTATGCGAATATAAAAAGAATTGATTATTTTTGCATCGCAAACAGGAAGAATGCTTATGAAGTTTGGCATTTCTTCGTTGAATAAAGCATGAGAGTTTTTTATAAAATAATTATAAAACCTTTTAAATTTATAGCAAAATGATTAAAGTAGGTATTAACGGTTTCGGTCGTATCGGCCGTTTCGTATTC
>Flurry_p1__coassemble_1396_pt1 | contig 10849 bp, 10 predicted proteins | sample Flurry_p1__metabat2_high_PE_018 | metagenome-assembled genome bin Flurry_p1
GTTGCCGATGTCAGTCTCGAACTTTTAACCAAAGGTCGTAAGTTAGCCAATCAGTTGGGATGTCAGCTGGAAACAATCTGTGCTGGCAGCGACCTTGCAGATGTAGAAAAACAAGTTTTGCCATACGGGGTAGACCGTGTTCACGTGTTTGATACTCCGGGGCTGTTCCCTTATACTTCACTTCCTCATACTTCTATTCTTATAAACTTGTTCAAGGAAGAAAAACCGCAGATTTGCTTGATGGGTGCTACCGTTATCGGTCGTGACCTGGGACCGCGTGTATCTTCTGCACTGACAAGTGGTCTGACTGCTGACTGTACACAGTTAGAAATCGGAAATCATGAAGACAAGAAGAACGGGGTTACTTACGAAAATCTGTTGTATCAGATTCGTCCTGCCTTCGGTGGTAATATTGTTGCTACTATTATTAACCCCGAACATCGTCCACAGATGGCTACCGTTCGCGAAGGTGTGATGAAGAAAGAAATCGTGGATGCCAATTATCAGGGTGAAGTAATCCGTCACGACGTAGCGAAGTACGTGCCTGAAACAGATTACGTAGTGAAAGTAATCGACCGCCATGTTGAAAAAGCTAAACACAACTTGAAAGGTGCTCCGATTGTGATTGCCGGAGGTTATGGTATGGGTGGCAAGGAAGGTTTCGATATGTTGTTCGAACTGGCTAAGGAACTTCATGCAGAAGTAGGTGCCAGTCGTGCTGCTGTTGATGCAGGTTTCTGCGACCACGATCGTCAGATTGGACAGACTGGTGTAACCGTTCATCCGAAACTGTACATCGCTTGTGGTATTTCCGGTCAGATTCAGCACATTGCCGGTATGCAGGATGCAGGTATCATCATTTCTGTAAATAATGATCCTAATGCACCAATCAATACGATTGCAGACTATGTGATTAACGGAACGGTGGAAGAAGTGATTCCGAAAATGATTAAGTATTATAAAAAGAACAGTAAATAATGGCAAACTTTTATACAGAACATCCGGAACTCAAGTTTCACTTGAATAATCCGATGATGGAGCGTATCTGTCAGTTGAAAGAACGTGATTACAGAGATAAAGACGAGTTTGATTACGCACCGCTGGATTATGCAGATGCAATCGACTCTTACGATAAAGTATTGGAAATTACAGGTGAAATCACAGACGAAGTGATTGCAGCCAATGCAGAAGGAGTAGACGAGGAAGGTCCGCACTGTGCAAACGGTCGTGTGGAATATGCTTCGGGTACAAAAGCTAATCTGGATGCGATGGTGAAAGCTGGGCTGAATGGTATGACTATGCCGCGCCGTTACGGTGGCTTGAACTTCCCGATTACGCCGTACACCATGTGTGCAGAAATCGTGGCTCAGGCTGATGCAGGCTTCGGTAACATCTGGTCACTTCAGGACTGTATCGAAACACTTTACGAATTCGGTAACGAAGATCAACATAGCCGTTTCATTCCACGTATCTGTGCTGGTGAAACTATGTCAATGGACTTGACTGAGCCTGATGCTGGTTCTGACCTTCAGAGTGTAATGCTGAAAGCTACATACGATGAGGCTAACAACTGCTGGCGCCTGAACGGTGTTAAACGTTTCATCACTAATGGTGATGCACATTTACATTTGGTATTGGCTCGTTCGGAAGAAGGTACACACGACGGTCGTGGATTGTCTATGTTCATTTATGACAAGAACGATGGTGGAGTAGACGTACGCCGTATTGAAAATAAACTGGGTATCCATGGTTCTCCTACTTGTGAATTGGTTTACAAGAATGCAAAGGCTGAACTTTGCGGTGAACGCAAGTTAGGTTTGATTAAATACGTTATGGCGTTGATGAACGGTGCCCGTCTGGGTATTGCTGCACAGTCGGTAGGTTTGAGTCAGGCTGCTTACGATGAGGCTTTGGCATATGCAAAAGACCGCAAGCAGTTCGGTAAAGCTATTATTGAGTTCCCGGCAGTATATGATATGCTGGCTACTATCAAAGCAAAACTGGATGCTGGTCGTGCTTTGTTGTATCAGACCTCCCGCTATGTAGATATCTATAAAGCTTTGGATGATATCGCTCGTGAACGCAAACTGACTCCTGAAGAACGTCAAGAACAGAAGCGTTATGCAAAACTGGCCGACAGCTTTACTCCGTTAGCTAAAGGTATGAACTCTGAGTATGCAAATCAGAATGCATACGATTGTATTCAAGTACACGGAGGTTCTGGTTTCATGATGGAATATGCTTGCCAGCGTATTTATCGCGATGCCCGTATCACCAGTATCTATGAAGGTACTACCCAGTTGCAGACAGTTGCAGCCATCCGTTATGTAACAAATGGTTCGTATGCAGCTACTTTGCATGAATACGAATTGATACCTTGTGCACCGGAATTTGAAGGATACATGAATCGCATCAAGGATATGACTCGTAAACTGGAAGCATGTACCAATGCAGTGAAAGAAGCTCAGAATCAGGAACTGCTGGATTTAGTTTCTCGCCGTTTGTACGAAATGGCAGCAGTTTGTGTAATGAGCCATTTGCTTTTGCAGGATGCTACTAAAGCTCCTGAGCTGTTTGCTAAATCACTGAATGTATATGTGAACTATGCAGAATCTGAAGTAGAAAAGCACTTCAACTTTATCCGTAAGTTCCAGGCTGATGAGTTGGAAAGCTACCGTAAGTAATTGCTGGTAAGTTGAAAATCAGATAGAACAGGAGGTCTTGAAGTAAGTTGTGAACGGCTGACTTCAAGACTTTTTTAGTTTATACCTTGTCGGCAACTTCCAGTGCCAGCCAAATAATTAATCCGGAAGCAATTAGAGAGGCTGTCAGTGAAAATATCAGGAATACATATAATGTCTTGAGAAAAGTACGTATCCACCCGTACTGGTAAACAGTGTGCATGGAAATGTACATATAGATAAACATCAGAAGAAAAAAGACTCCAAATAAAGGGAGACAGTCGGTCTTTATTGTATTGTATTGCCAAGCCAAACAGGTAAAGGTAATACCCAGTGGAATGGAGAATAAGAGCAGAAATACAGTATTCAGATGAATGGCATGTACGAAATGCCACATATAAGGCATCTGTAATTTACGATGTGTCCGTTTTAGCAATAAAGCAAATAGGGGCAATAAGAACATCATGTAGAAGGGTGTCCATTTTGAAAGCTGACCGAATATGAACGATACAGTGGAATCTATCGAGAGTAGTCTGCTTGTATTAGTTTGTGGAGTCCACTGGTAGACAGGAGTATGGATTCCTTGGATGGAGTCTATTAAAAAGCTTTTATAAGCATCTTGGATTTGTTGTATTTCTGCACCTGAACCAAACTGGATGTTGAATTTTGCTGGCAATAGTTTGTTCAGCTTGGTCAGGTCAAAAGTTTGCTGCATTTTGCGTATATCTGCCAGTTCTGTAGTATCCATTTCCACTTGTCGAAAACAGGAATCCAGCAGAACGTGTGGCAGACGCATTAAATATAGTCCCTGAGAAGTATACATATTGACAGCATTAATCAGACTGTCTGTCCGTTCTACTCCTTTATTGGCTAATGATTGTGCAAACTCTTTGCCATTGTAAGCATATATGGTTGTATCGGGATGTAATTTTCCACTGTTCAGTTCTTGTATGAGTCTGTCAGTAACCGTTGGAGTCAGGGATGCAGAAACTATTTGGGTAGTGTGATTTTCTATGACCATAAAGAATATGGTGAAAAATATAACCGATATACACATATATAGCCGGAAGGGATGCACGTAAGAGCTTATTTTACCTGCATTGAATTCACGTGTCAAAAAGCCAGGACGGGTAAATAATAGTCGTAGTGTTTGCCAGATTTTTGTATCGAACTGATATACGTTCTCGAAATATTGCTGAATGTATTTCCAAAATGGCTGATAGATGTCTAAAGCGTATTGGCCGCAACGGTGACAATACATGCTTTTCAGCTCCATACCACAATTCTTGCAGTGTGTATATTTTGCTTTGCGGTGACGGCGTACCCGGCGGAGGCGGGCTGCCTCGATGTTACGGTAAATTTTTCGGGTACGTGATTTAATCCGTTGTTTCCATCTAGTGAGAGTAGGGATATCTTTTTTCATATAAAATTCGTTTTATTTTTTTTGAATTATAAGATGTTGCCGCCGATGATATAAAGTAACCATAGCAGTAGACAGACAGCTATGCCGATAGAAAGCACGCTGAAGGATACGTAAATGAGCAGACTTTTGAACAGAGTTCGTATCCAGCCATCCCGATAGACGGTATATTGTGATATATAGGTATATACAAACAGACCGATACTAAAGAGCAGTAGTAGTTGGGCTGTTTGCGGAAAGATGGAGTTCGGATTATCGGCTAGAAAAATCGGAAACAGAGGAATGGGCAGTAGGAACAGGAAAACAGTGTTGATATGGATTGCATGTACAAAGTGCCACATATAAGGCATTCGCTGCCTGTGATAGGCGAGCCGGAAAAACAGGGCGAGTACAGGCAACAGGAACATCATATAGAACGGAGTCCATTTAGAAAGTTCTCCCAATAGTTCGTTAAAGAATGATTCTCCTCGAAGTTGGTTAAGGTATTGGGTTTCGTTATTGTTCCAGTCGTAAATAGGGACAAGGCTGTGTACATTGTCTAGGGAGTCTAGTCGGAAATTAGCAGTAAAATCGAACGTCTTGAATATATTTTGCTCGTCTTCATCCATTTGGTTGATAATTGAATCCATTGGATATAGGACTTTTTCGTCAATACTTTCAGTAAGCGAAACGGTTTCCAGATATTTGCCAATTTCGTCTTGGTCGGCATCCCGTAGTCGGGTAGAGCGGTAATATCTGTTGAATACAATGCAAGGCATACATACTTTGCTGAGTGTTTTTTCGTGCGTACTGAGTGGAATGACTTGTATAAGGCTGTCGGCTTGTTGAACCCCTTGAGATTTCAGTGCTTTCTGTAGCTCGTATCCGTGATAGGCGAAAACAGTGGTGTCTGGTAATGCTTTGCCTGAGTTCAATTGGGCAATCACTTGTTCGGAGAATTTAGGAGCATTTACGTTTAAGAGGACATGGGCTATTTTGTCCGAGGTCAGCATAAAGAAAATAGTGAAAAACACTACAGAGATGAACATATACAGACGGAACGGATGGACGTACGAACTGATTTTTCCATCATTGAATTCTCGTGTGAGAAAGCCTGGCCGACTGAACAGTATCCAGACTGTACGCCATATTTTACTATCGTACTGATAAACATTTTCGAAGTATTGTTTTACGTATTTTTGGAAAGGTTGCCGAGGGTCGAGAGCATATTGTCCGCATTGATAGCAGTACATTCCTTCAAGTCGGGTTCCACAGTTCTTGCAATAAGTGTATGGGGGAACAGTGTTCCTGCTGATTCGTTTTAAACGTGCATATTCTATTTGTCGATGTATTCGTTGCTTTCTATAGTTCCACCATTCGCTTATCTTTATCTTTTGTTTGGAAGAGGACGAATTTTCTTCTTTTTGAACTTTTTGTTGATACATGTCAGGTCTTAGTGATGTTTGTTTTACTTTTTATTTGTAATTTATGAACAAATATAGCAAATGGACTTAGACGGTGCAAGTAATATCGGGATTTGTTAAAATAATAAACGGAAAATGAAGGGATAGTCTTTTGTAATACAAAAACCGGGCAGCCTACATTTTGTTATAAAGTAAACAGATAGTAACCTGAAATACACAGTGTTGTAATATTGACAGCCTACATTTGTGTAGTCTTAAAAAAGGAGGTTATTATGGAACTAATTGAGAGTAAATATATCGTAGAGTGTACACCTGGAGGTGAATATTATGCTTATCTGGCCGATTATAACCAATGTTGTGCTTATGGTGAAACACTGGAGGAAGCCATCTATAACTTAAAAGAAACCAGTGATGAGTTTTTTAATGAATTGAATTCTATTTACTTTATCGAAGATATCGCTTGATTGTCTCAACATAGTACTTAAGTTTGCATCCGGATTACCGCATTTGTCAATCGGTTTTCCGGTTTTTTTATTTAATGGGACTGTTTAGTGTCCCATTAAATAAAGGTTATATCCCAGATAAGAGAGATAAGAAACAGATAATAGAATCATCATAAAACAGACGCAAAATCGTTTTACGTTTTCGGAAGTCAGTAATAATTTCATAGTCCTCTTGATTTTTTAGTTCCCTAAAAGTAAGAGGATATTATAACAAGGCTATTTCTGCTGCATAACAATTGTATTGCAGGCTTGTTGGGATAAAGAGTTATTCTTTTTTTAGCTGTAAAGGAAACGAGAAAGTTTCTTTTGAGTTTCATCCCAAAGCGAATCAGCCTGTGGATGGTTCAGATAAATGGGCTTTAGTTTTCGTTGCCGGCAGGAAGCAAACATTGCTCCACCCACTCCTTCTAAATTTTTATCCAACAACAGCTTAATGGCTGTTTCTGCACCTTCACGAGGAGTACGGATAAAAGGACGGAAAAACAAGTCCGTCAACGGATCAAACCACATACCCATGCGTATGATGTTTGTAGAAACAATACCAGGGTCTGCCGCATTCACACATATCCCTTTTTCTTTAACCCGCTTGGCCAGTTCACACGTAAACAACCATAGAGCCAGTTTCGTATTGCTATAAATGGGAATTCGCCAGAAGCTTCCTGTTTTCCCGTGCGTAAAAAACTTACAGTCTATTTTCCCGATAGCGTATGTACACGATACCATGTTGACAATGCGCGTCCCTTTGTGCATGAGTGTGAGCAGTTTATTGGTTAGTAAAAAGGGGGCCAGATAGTTTACAGCAACAGTTCGTTCAAAACCGTCTTCCGTTTGCGTAAAGCGACTGCACATGGTACCGGCATTGTTCATCAATAAATCGATGGCATAGTTCTTTTTTAGAATCTGATTAGCTGCTTCAAGCGTAGACTCCATGGAAGATAAGTCTACTTGTATAACTTCTATATCTTTATTTCCGGTACTGAGAATGAGCTGGCTTCTTCTTTCTTCACCCAGAAATTCAGTGTGGCAAAGCATGATGACATGGTATCCGGCCAAAGCTACTGCTTTGGTTATTTCGGTTCCCATACCTCCGTCGGCTCCTGTGATGACTGCTGTTTTATTCATATTATCCTTCTTTTTCCTGTTTCTCGATTTCTTTTTTCAGATGTGGGGGCAGTGTTTCTTCCAGATGTTGGTGACATGCCATATCAAGTGTATACATGCGTGCAATGCAATAGTTGCTGTGTTTGCAGTTACAGCGGGCCTGTTCTTCCTCTTTCATCCGGTTTACAAATCCGGGTTCGTTCAGGAGTGCCCGTCCCATTTGTACAAACTCGAAACCGGAATCGAGGACTTCATCGATTTTCTTTCTTGATACCAGACCTCCGACATAAACCAATGGAACGTCTTTTATGTGTTGTCTGAATTGCAGGGCATCTTCCAGAAAATAGGCTTCTTTAAAGGGAACTGTCGGAATCATCAGGTGTCCTGCCAGGCGTACTCCCCATTTGAGCCACCAACTTTCCATATAGTAGGTAAGCGTTTTTATCGGCATGGCACCACGCATTACATACATGGGAGCTTTGCTGACAAAACCTCCGCTCAGGACCAATGCTTGTGCACCGTCTTTTACCAGTTGCTGAGCTATAGTCAGACTTTCGTCTATTTCCATACCTCCTTTGAATCCGTCTCGCATGTTCATTTTAACCAGTATGGCAGTATCATTTCCAGCAGCTCGGGTTACTTCCTCCATAACTTCGTTCATGAAACGCATCCGGTTTTCCAGTGTTCCTCCATACTCATCTTTCCGGTGATTGGTGTAGGGGGAAAGAAACTGACTGATGAGATAGCCGTGTCCGGCATGGATTTCTACAGCATCGAAACCAGCTTCTTTCGATAAACGGACTGCATCGCCATAGGCTTTGGCTAATTGATGTAGTTCATCTTTTCGAAGTCCGCGGACGAAAGTAGGCGAGTAAAGGTTAAATCCGCTACAAGCTCCTACCGGAGTTTCTCCACATATTTTTTTGTGCGACATGTTTCCGCAATGTCCCAGTTGGATGCTGGCCGCTGCGCCTTCTTGATGAATAGCGTCTGTTACTTTTCTCAAACCGGGAATTATCTCTTTACGCATCCACAGTTGTCTGTCGAATGAAAGTCCGCTGCGCGTTACGGCAGCATAAGCTACGGTGGTCATACCTACACCTCCGGCAGCTACCGAGCGATGATAATTCAGTAATTGTTCGGACGGGGCGTTGCCGGGACACATACTTTCGAATGCAGCGGAACGGATGGTCCGGTTTTTTAGTGTGAGCGGACCGATGTAAGCTGGGGTAAATAGTATTGATTTTTTCATGCCTTTTTAGTATTAGAAGATAAAGGGAATCAGGCATTTGCGGTTGCCTACGGCTTCCGCACCAAATTCCTGTATATATCGTTTACGAATAGAATAGGCTCTGGGAGCAAGGTTTGCAAAGGTCCAGATTACGAAAATCCAGGCAGCGGTGCTTTGGGTGAGGAGGGCAAATCCGGTCCATTCTACTAGTTCGCCAAAATAATTGCCGCTGGTGACAAAGCGGTACATGCCTTTTTGGGGAAGATAATGGCGGGTATCGCCGGCAGGACGCAGATTGCGTGTCACATGGTCGGAATGTAAGTTGACAGCCATTCCGATGAAAAACAGGAATAGTCCTGCTGCAGACAAAGGCTGTCCGAACCATGCGGCGGTATAGAAAGTATCTGGTGCCAGATGGAACAGACTTTCGCCTAAAAGAAAACCGTTGATGGAATTGAACAATACTCCCATGGCCAGGATGGAAATTGGCATTTGACTGTTCCCCTTCATCAGTAGTGGAAAGACGAATGAGCGTTGGAAATAGTGGAGCTCGAACAACAGGAAAAAAATAAATTCCGGTATTTTGAAGCGTACGCTACTGGTCCACCATAAGTAGAAGAGCACGATGAAAGCCGGAGCTTCCATAAGTATCCATCCGATTTTATTCGGAATACTCCATCCCCATTTTTTTGTGTGGAATCTGCCGTATCCTGCTTGTACGAAAAAGAGTGCTATAAATACGACGACAGCCAGATAGGGCATCACTTGTATTAAAAGTAAATAGATTTGTTCGGTCATATAAATTCGGTTTTCTCAAAAATACTTCTTTTTTATGAATAAAAGAATAAATGATGTTTATAATTTCTTTCAAAATGTTCTGTATCAATGTTTTTGTGTGCTATTTTTAGTTATATCGTGAATGTCGACAGAAGATATATCCGGTATGTTTTTATTTGGAAGGTTCTGCTGGAAATGTTCTTTTATGTACTTTTGTCGCGGAATTTTTATTGGAATAACAAATGAAGGATAGTATTGATTTTGCGACAATGAATGTGACTACATTGTTTCGCAAACTTCTTGTTCCCACATTGCTGGGGATGATTTTTTCTGCTGTGTTTATTATTACAGACGGAATCTTTGTTGGTAAAGGTATAGGAAGTGATGCTTTGGCTGCTGTCAACATAACTGCCCCACTTTTTCTCATCAATACCGGTGTAGCACTGATGTTTGGTATTGGGGCATCAGTTGTAGCGTCCATCCATCTTTCACAAGGCAAGGTAAAGGTTGCACGTATTAATATTACGCAAGCAGTCGTGGTGTCTTCACTGTTACTATTGGGGTATGCCGGTGCTATTATGCTTGAGGTTGAGCAAGTTGCACATTGGCTGGGCAGTTCAGAAAGACTTTTGCCACTGGCTGTGGAGTATATGCGTTGGTTTGTTCCTTTTTTACCTTTTAGCGCCTTGCTTAGTTCCGGACTCTTTTTTGTTCGTTTGGACGGTTCTCCCAATTATGCCATGACATGTAATATTGTAGCTGCAGTTATTAATATGGCTTTGGATTATATTTTCATCATGCTTTTGCAGATGGGAATGTTTGGTGCAGCACTGGCTACCAGCTTGGGATATATAGTAGGGGCTTTGATGATTTTAGGGTATCTGCTGCAGCGATGTAGAGTCTTGCATTTATGCCGGGTGAAGACAACGTTGAAAAGTTTAAAGCTTACGGTCAGAAATGTTGGTTATATGTGTCGTCTGGGGCTTTCTACATTTCTGTGTGAAGCGGCAGTCGCTACAATGATGTTTGTGGGCAATTATGTGTTTATCAGATATATAGGTGAGGATGGAGTCGCAGCATACAGTATTGCCTGCTATTTCTTTCCGATTGTATTTATGGTATATAATGCGATAGCACAATCTGCTCAGCCTATTTTAAGTTATAATTTTGGAGCAGGTAGACCGGATAGGGTGAAGACTGCTTTCCAGTTATCTCTAATTACAGCCATCGGGTGCGGAGTTTTAGTTTTTGTGCTGACAGCTTTGTTTTCTCATCAGGTAGTGAGTATGTTTGTAGACAGAAATACTCCTGCTTATGATATTGCAGTGAAGGGATTGCCGCTTTTTGCATCTGGTTTTGTTTGTTTTGGCATTAACATGGTTTCTATTGGTTATTTTCAGAGCGTGAAGAGAGATTGGACAGCCATGTATGTAACCATATTGCGCGGTTTTATTTTTATTTTGCTTTGTTTCTGGTTGTTACCGATCATGTTGGAAGTAGCTGGTATTTGGTTGGCTGTCCCTATGGCGGAGTTTCTTACTTTTCTTTTTGTCTTGACAATATATTGTCGAGGGAGAAAGGGGGAATAATATTTTTGGTGTAAATAGATTTTTCTTACATCCTTAGTTTCTGTTTTTCTCATTAAAATGACAAACTTCTCTCATTTATGAGCAGAATGTTTCTCATTTCAATGGTGCAGGTTGGTCATAAAAGTGATAAACCTGGTTCGTACC
>Flurry_p1__coassemble_1463_pt1 | contig 10413 bp, 7 predicted proteins | sample Flurry_p1__metabat2_high_PE_018 | metagenome-assembled genome bin Flurry_p1
TGATTCTAAATTTAAAAGTTTGTGCGTTCAAAGAACGGATGGACCTCAGTGCTTCGGTTCATGTCGCTTCGGTTCATTCGTTCGAAAGATTAGGGTTTCGTGGCTATCCGTGCCAGTACATCGAGGCGCTTTTGTATCTAGCAGCACATTCCTGCAAGTTCCCAGAATAGAAGACCGCAAGCCCGTATTCGTGAGCTGCGAGGTAAGGGACAGGCTGGACGGGTATGTCCGCAAGCTCGGAAGCCGCAGGATGAGCGTGTCCGGACTGCTGGAAAATATCGCCCGGCAGTATCTTGCAATCTATTCGGAAGACTTCGAGCGGTGGCGCAAACTGTAAAAGACACCCGGTGCAAAATCCATCCGCATCATGGAATGATGGCATTCCTGCATTCAGAACCCGCCAGAGACGGTCAACGGACGGAACATCAGTTTCGGGAGTGGAGGCAATCCGCTCCCAACGGTCGCAGATTGCAGGACACATCATCACAGTAAAATAGCTGAAAGTGATTATTAACGAATATAAAAAATAAGCCTATGGCCAGTGTAAAAGCAAAATTCAGACCTTCCGTCATAGAGGGAAAGGAAGGTACCGTCTATTATCAGATTATCCAGAACCGTGTAATCCGTCAGTTAAAGACGGATTACCGGATATTTGCAGATGAATGGAATGATGCCGAAAACAATATCATCATCGGTAATTCAGAGCGAAGCAATCTGCTTCTCTCCTTGCAGGAACGTATGAAATGGGACCTGAAGCGGTTTGAAATGACCATTCGTAAATTGGGAAATCAGAAAAGCACATTTACGGCGGATGAGATTATTGGTTCCTTTCAGAACGGAACGGATGAACAGTCATTTTTCAACTTCATGCAGGGTGTCATCGCCCATCTCAGACAGATGGGCAAGATACGCACGGCCGAGAACTATTCCTGCACCCTGAAAAGTTTCATGCAGTTCAGGCAGGACCGGGATATTCTGCTGTCTGAAATTGATTCGGATTTGATGCAGCTTTATGAAGCCTATCTTCATGGGAAAGGTGTCGTACGGAATACCAGTTCATTCTATATTCGTATTCTGAGGGCGGTATATAACCGTGCCTTGGAAAAGGAACTGGTGGAACAGCGCAATCCTTTCAGGCATGTCTATACGGGAGTGGACAAGACCGTCAAGCGTGCCGTTCCCTTATCCGCCATCAAGCGTATGAAGAATCTGGATTTGTCTTTACAGCCTAATCTGGAATTTGCAAGGGACATGTTCCTGTTCAGCTTCTATACCCGTGGCATGTCGTTCATAGATATGGCTCACCTGAAAAAGAAAGATCTTCAGAACGGCATCTTATCGTATCGCAGACGAAAGACCGGGCAGCAGCTGGTTATCAGGTGGGAAAAATGTATGCAGGAGATTGTCGGCAAGTATCCGGAAAACAGTCTCAGTCCCTATCTTCTGCCAATATTGAAATATCCTTTTGAAGATACGAACAAGCAGTACAGGAATGTAATGTCCGTAATAAACCGAAAACTGAAAGAAATAGCCGGACTGGCCGATATATCCGTTGCTCTGAGCATGTACTGTGCCCGCCATTCATGGGCAAGCGCAGCCAAAAGCAAGAATGTTCCGATTTCCGTCATCAGCGAGGGGATGGGACATGATTCGGAAATGACTACGCAAATTTATCTGGCTTCATTGGATAACTCCTTAATAGACGAAGCTAATGAAATGATATTGAGAAATCTTTAAGATATGCGTTTAGCAAAATTGGTTTTCTCCTGTTAAGAGAGAGATTTATGGCCACAATATAGCGAAATTTCTGCACAACAAAGAATTATTAACAAAAAAAATTAATAGACTTTGCAAAAAACATAAAAATGTTTAGCACAAGGTCTATTATGCCGCATGAAAATCCTTATTTACAAGGTGTTTTATCTTTAGTCTCCCTCTTAACAGGAGGTGTGTCATTAACGCTTTCTTGCAAAGAGAGAAATGACTATTTTGAAGAATCAAGATTTTCGCTCATGTAAAAAATAACGAGGGGCAAACCCTCATACAGATAGTGATGTCCGGCTTTGCCGGTTCAAGTTAAGATAACAAGAAAAAGGGAATATGAAAAAGTTAATCCTCGGTGTTTTCCTCGCCATTTGCTGGTGTTCCGGTACCGCCAATGCGCAGGATATAGCAGCAAAGACCAATTTGTTGTATTGGTCAAGTACGACGCCCAATTTGGGTTTTGAATTTGGCTTAGGCAAGCGCACGACCCTCAACATTACAGGGGCCTACAATCCTTGGACACTGAACAAGGATAGCAACAAGAAGATGAAGCACTGGCTAGTGATGCCGGAATTCCGCTACTGGCTCTGTGAACGCTATAATGGCCACTTTTTTGGTCTGCACAGCGGTTATGCCTTTTATAACATCAGTGGTGTGAGAGTCCTGTTCCAGGATAAATCGACCAAGGACCACCGTTATCAGGGTTGGGCTACGGGAGCCGGTCTTTCCTATGGTTATTCGTGGATTTTAGGCAAACGGTGGAATATCGAAGCCACTATCGGTTTAGGTTACATCTATTCGAACTATGACAAATACGAATGTGCTACCTGTGGCAAGTTCAAAGGCAGTCAGAATAAACACTACTTTGGCCCGACCAAAGCGGGAATCTCTCTGATATATATAATCAAATAAGAAAGGAAAAACTATGAGACGCATATACATTATACTATTACTGATGCTGGCATGCAGGCCGACTGTACTGCTTGCCGAAAACGAAACCAGCTACCTTCCCTCCATCACTATCGGTCAGAGAGGTGTAGCCAAGCAGGGTCGTACGGTTGAACTGAAAATGTCTGTAGATTTGAGCAATGCCAGAATTCGCACGCAGCATACCGTAGCACTGACACCCGTGCTCGTGTCAGCGGATGGAAACCGGGAAATAGCCTTTCCGCCGATTGTCATTGACGGAAAAACACGTCACAAGGTTTACTTGCGGGCGCAACGTCTCGAAAGTGTAGAGCTTCCCCCTTATCATAATGATTCTGCACAGGTAATTATACGCCATAGCAGCAAGAACCAGCAATATGATTATGCGGCTACCGTACCTTACCAACGATGGATGCTCGACGGCCGGGTGGAAATCCGTGAACAGGTACACGGCTGTACCAATTGTGGAGAAGGAAAGTCTGAACAGAACTTGCTGGACGGAGTTTTGCCTACCTATATCCCTGATTATCGCCTTCATACCATCGCACCGGAACCCGAACCGGTGAAGGTACGTGCAGAAACACGCACAGCCCGCCTGCAATTCCGACAGGACAGTTATAAGATTCTGCCCGGCTTTAAGAATAACCGTGCCGAACTGGATACCGTTTCAAACTCCATTGATTGGGTGAAGAAAAATTCGGATGTCAAGATTATCGGTATTTACATCACGGGTTACGCTTCACCGGAAGGTAGTGAGGCTCATAACCTTACCTTGTCAGAAAACCGCGCCAAGGCACTGGCCGATTACATCCGTCGTCACGATGCCATATCTCCTGATATGCTCCATGTGGACTGGAAGGGGGAAGACTGGGAAGGTTTAGTCCGTGTGCTCGACAACTATCCGAATCTGTTGAAACGCGACGAGGTATATGAGATTATCGAGCAATACCGTGACAAACGTGACTTCTGTGAGTTGCAGCTTCAGAAGCTCGTTCCGCCAACCATCTATCAGAGACTGCTCAATGAAATTTATCCCGCACTTCGTCGCAACGAATATCGCATTGAATACAACGTGCGCAACTTTAACCTCGAAGAGGCACGCCGTATGGTCAATGAACGACCGGACTTGTTGAGTCTGACAGAAATGTACAAGGTAGCCGATTCCTATGGGAAAGGCACCCCCGAATATGACAAGGTAATGGCTACAGCGGTGCGTTACTTCCCGACATCGCCTGCCGCACTCAATGAGAATGCCGTGAATGCCATCTCGCGCAAGGAATATGACAAGGCGGTGCAACTGCTCGAAAAGTCTGAAGTCGCTGCACAGTCTGCCGAACTGTTGACCACCCTGGGTGTAGCTTATGCAGGAGTTGGGCAATATGAAAAGGCAGAGGATGCTTTCCGTCGTGCTTCGGAGTTGGGTTCAGAACCGGCCCGGCATAATCTGAAGGAAATGCGCCAGGTAATGGATCAATTATAATCACCAGGAGATATAATCAAACATTTGTTCAATTTTTAATACTTAATTCTTATGAAGCTTAATAAGTCTTTTATGCTGGCAATGGCTGGTTTGGCCATGACCGCATGTAGTAATGATGATGAGATGGGTAATAATCTCTCGGGTAATGGTGTGGTAGAAGTGAGAATTGTTGCTCCGCAGTCACGTGCACTTGTAGATGCTACACCGGATGAAAATGGTAGTACAGTTAATGTAGAAGGACAAATCACTGTGAAATTGACAGCGACAAGAGGTGGAAAAGAAGTTACGCTGGATAAAGGAGCGACTACAGTGAAGTTCTACGACGTACAAGGTCCATCAAAAATTGAAGCCTGGATTAATGATGGTAGCACAAAAGGTCAGGGTGAAACAAACATTTCTGACATGCAAATAGTTCCTAAGTTTATTCCTGCTTATGGTTCAAGTGAACAGTTTAACTTGACTGGACAAACAGAAACCTCTGACGGAAAGAAATATGAAATGTACAGCACTAGTGTAAAAATGGAGATTCCTGTAGCTCGTCTGGAAATTTCTGGTATTAAGCATAAGAAGCATACTGATCCTAATCCTAACTGTAAATTTAAAACACTTACCATTGACGGAATCTATTTGGATAAGGTTTCTGTAACCAAAGGTGCTACTCCAACAGATTACTCTATGCCAGCCATTGAAGGCGGTGCACAATTGCCTATCCTGAAAGATGACATTGAAGAAATTGATAATAATTTCATGAATTTTGAAGCCGTTTGGCCGGCAGCAAAAGGAACAACTGCTCAAGCTTATGCTTACAACTTCTATCCCAACGAAACCCTGCAGCCTCTTGTAAAGATCTATTTTGCAAATGCTACTGCTTCTGACGACAATAACCCTGTAAGCAAGCCGCGTTACGCTGTCATCAAGAGCTACAATAATGACACAAACTTCAAATTCGAAGCAGGTAAAATCTATCGCATTACTAATGTTGAATTGGACGACAAGAACATTATCGGTGACGAAGAAGGTAACACCCTGTATGGTGTAAATGTTACTGTAACGGAAGCTCAATGGACTGTGGTTGATATTACCGGACAATGGGAAGAACAATAAAATTTTGTCTGTTACCCTATCCCTTAAATAGTCAGGGCAACAGCCCCATTAACTAACTGAAAAAACAGCCGGGACTCGTCAGGTAAACCGATAACGGTACTGCCAGAGCGGTCTCGACTGTTTGATTAACATTTCCCTGTAAACGGGAAAGCATCACTTGGAAAATCCATCAACATGATAAAATGACAATGAAACTGATACAAAAAATAATAGGCTTGATGCTGGTGCCTGCTCTGTTCACCGGTTGTATCAAGGAGGACATGGATGATTGTATGAACGTTGCAGTCTGCTTCCAATACAATGCTGATGGACAAGACAACGTGCTGCAAAATTATATCCATGACATCAGCCTCTATGCCTTTACCCCCAATGGAAGTATTCATAGCCGCATACCTGTCGGCAAGGAATACTTGACGAACGAGAAGCGTTTCAAACAAATTCAGCTTCCCGCCGGAATCTACAGCCTGGTGGCGGTGGCCAATGCTTATGACAAAACAGAAGTAAAGACAGGCGGAAACAGCCTGGCGCAGACCTTTATCCAGCATCCACAATGGCAGCATACGCCTGCCTTATCCGGACAAGACCATAACTATTTGGGACACTCCGACTTGCAGATACCGGACTATCATACGCTGCAAGAAATTACTATCCAACTTTTCAGTGCGCATATAGATGCTTATGTGGAAGTACACGGCTTGCAGCCGCCCGTACGCAGCGGTGAAACTACCGCACCTGCCTACCGCATTTCCATTTCCAATGCCAATGCGCAAACCAACCTGCTGAATCAGGTCCGGCCCGGACAGTGGACTACCGTGGCTCAGGATTTACACTTCGATTCGGCTACACAGACTTATCAGACCACCGACATGGCACTTTTCCGCATGGATAGCGAAGGCAGTGTCATCGAATCTCTCTGCCGCCATCAGATCCAACTGGAAGATCGAGACGGCAACGTGCTTGTATCTTTTCCTCTCAGCGATTATCTGAAGGAGAATGCGAAATACATTGATGTAACGAAACAGGAGGCTTTTCTCCCCATCAGCATCAAATTTACTCCGGTAAGCGTCACCATCGAAGTGCCGTCCTGGTATATCGAAGACATTGAACCGGATTGGACTCATTCTTAATAAACTAATAGGAGAATGTTGAAAAATGAAAAAACGATTATCTTATATATTGGCTCCGCAGCACCTGCTGACTGTTTTTCTGTCTCTGTTCCTGCTCTCGGCTGTCTCTTCCTGTTCGGAAGATGAAAATTCGGAAGCAGGGAAAGCAACGGTAAAGATGACTTTCACTACGCGGGCCAGTGCACAGGCTGACGGCTCTTCTACGCTTGAAGAACGCGAGCGCATGAAGACCTTGCGGGTCATCATGGAAAACGCTAACACCGGAAAAATCTTGTACAACGTCTTTTATGACAACTTGGGGAGTGTGACATCGAAGACAATTACCTTTCAGGATGTGCCGGTAGAAGAGGGTGGAACACCCTTCAATTTCTATGCGATAGCCAACGAAGCATCTTTTCTTACGCAGGGAGAATCCTTGGAGGGCAAGGAGGTGGACTTGGACGGGCTATATCATCGTGATATAGCGATTGATTTTAATTCTCAGGAAAATGAGCAGCTTTCCATCCCCCAGGCCAAGAAGAATCAGAAAACGATTCGGCCTGTACCGGGAATGCAGGAACATACCGTGCAGTTGGAATTTCCGGTAGCCAAGGTAGATGTCGGTTTCACCAATGAGATTGAAACGGAGCAGACAGTGGCGGACATCCGGATGCCGGGTTTGAAGGTAATCGGCGGCAGGCTCTTTCCACAGGATTTTGCCGGGGATGGGGCAGAAGTGCCGGATGAGCAGGTTCCGGAAGCAGGTGCAGCCGAAGACCTAGTCTTTACGCCCAATCCTTTATCCGTGCCGGCCGGCACGTTTGGAGGAGAGCCGGGCAAGGCTTCCGTAACATCGCTTTACGTTTATCCGGCTAAGAGCAGCAGCTACAAGCTGACCGCCCGTTGGTCCGATGCAGCGAAAGAGCAGACGGTTGACCTGAATCAGTCCGGCCGATTGGCTGACGGCATCCGTCGCGGTATGCAGTTGAATATCGGCATTACCTTGAAGTACGGTGTCATGCAGCTGGATAATCTCACAGTGACGGTGGACAACTGGACGAATGCGGATGTCATTACACCGGAATTCCAATAAAGGCTTAGGCCGACCTTAAGAAACCTTGTTTTAAGATGTATCATTTAAATCAGGAAAATCATGAATCTGTATCGGATGAAAAATAGATTATGTCGGGTAGTGGCAGCGATAGGCTGCTGCCTGTTGCCTTTCGGCTGCACGCAGGAAGAGGATGAGACACGTGTTCCTGAACAGGGGCAAGGCATGAGTTTGCAGTTAAAGGTGAGAGCGGGGGCTGATAATACGGGTACGGCACCTACAGCAGAGGAAAGCAAAATCCATACCCTCCGTGTGTATGCTTTTGCACACATCCCAGGTGACTCCAAGGACGGACGTTTGGTAGGGTATTACTATACCGGCCAAGTAGAACAAGCCTCTCATACCTTTCCTATGGACATCACGTTCTATCAGAAAGGCAGGCAAGACGTAAAATTTTATGTAGTGGCCAATGAAGAGGCGATGTCAGAACCGGGGGGTGATAAAAAGTTTACCGAGCAAACTACGGAAGAAGAGTTGAACAAATATACGTTTACATCGCTGGCAACGGATATTGCAAACAAAGGATTACCCATGTTTTACAGGTCCGAGTCTCCGGTATCATTGACAAAAAACCAACTGAATAATGTGCCCTCCTTCAATCTGCAACGCCCCATGGGAAAGCTCGGTGTATTTGCAGCCAAGCCCGCAGGTGAAACAAGCACTTTGCGGATTACGGGATTGACTATGCTGGAATCCGGTACACGTACCCGTAATTACCTTATGCCGCAGGATGTCGAGAAATTGAAAGAAATCACAAGCAACAAGGGGCCTGCTACACTTCAGGTAATTGACGGGGAGGTGAAGGCATTGCCTTCCAACCTTACAGAAGACGATAAAAAGAATCCGAAATATTATACCGACTTGCTGAAAGTTCCTTACTATCCGTTCGAAAGCCCTTGGGGCAGCCCTTCATGGAACGCTCCAGGTGACGAAGAAGGGAATGTGCTGCAGATAGATTATACATTTGACGGAGGAGAACCACGCACCGGATGGGTTTACCTGCCTTGCATTTTAAGAAACCATTATTATGCTATATGCTGCCTGATGCACAACGACGGCAAGATAACCGTGGAATGCCGGGTGGCCGATTGGAATGACGGGGGTACGGATGATCTTGATTTTGATTATCCGTCTTATACGAATCCCATCACTCCAAACGGCAGCAGTGAACCGCTGCCTGAGGGGAAAAAATATCCTCAGCCTACGGTTTACTATAATTCGGATGCAAATTCTGATAAGGGACCTTCCGTGTTCGATTTTAAGATCTGGGCCCCAAAAGACAAGAAAGAAGTATGGAGACCTGTGTTGTATACAAGGCATCCCGGTGATTTTGAGGTGGAGGTGTATCAAGGCGGACAAAAGGTGGAAACTGTGAACGGTTCTTATCCGACGTCGCCGGATTCTTATCAGATTCGGGTGAAGGCATTGAAAAATCACTATTTGTTTGATACGGGTGATGGAACACTAACCAACAAGATTGTAGGTTTGGGCATCGCCTATCAGCCGGCATGGGCTCCGGATTCTAATTCTTTACTTCTGATTAATGGGCTGACGAATAGCCTGAAATGGGAAGGAAGTGACCAAGCGGAAATTATCGAAATCAAACAAGTAGACATACCTGTAATAAATTGATGGACTATGAAACGACTATTGTATCATATTGTTTTCTGTTGCCTGGCAGCATGTTGCTTTACGGCATGTGAACAGGAAGACATGGATCGTCACACAGAGACGGTAGGTGACGGCAACCGTATTATTCTGGATCTTGCATCTGCATCGCTGCCCGTGACCCGTGATGCTGTCACGGCTACTGGCGCGGAAACCGCAGTCAGCCATCTCGACGTATTGATTTTCAATCAAGATGAAACGAAGAAATGGTATGAGCGGATAAGCATCAGTAAGGTCGGTAAAGTTACGTTGTCTGCCAAGCGAAGTGAGTTTGAAGCAGATACGAAGTATTGGGTATATCTGATAGCCAACAGCACCGCAGCAACCGCTGTGTTCGAAGCCCAAGACTTCAATCTGACCCAACTTAAGGGAATGACGCAGGAAGACGAACGTATTCATGTGACCGGGCTGAATATCCCTGCCGCTAACGCACCGCAGACATTCCTTATGGATGGAATAGCCTACCCGAATGGGAAGGAAGAGCCTAAAACGTCAGAAGCAGTCGTGTTGAACAATGGGAACAAGGCTGATGACACGGAATTGCAGGTGACCTTGCGTCGTGCGGCAGCCAAGATTGTGGTCAACATTGCTCATGGCACTGACGTGGAGTTCGGCGACAGTCCGAGCTCGAATGCTGCTGGAGCCGGATATTACTTGCGTAACATGCCTTACTCCACCTCGGTGATAGCACCACCGAGTATAGATGCCGAAACGGCCAAGTTGAGAACCCCCGATAAGTACAATGGTCCGTCTTTTTTCAATTGGACAAAAGATAAGATTACCGTAACATCGTATGCCTACGCCCATGTTTGGGACAATGCAAGCACCTTGGAGAAAGAAGTGCGTCTGATTGTAAATATTCCGATGCTTTACACCCCTCATAATGAAGAATCTACAGGAGATTCGGAATACTTTGCTAACAGTTATTACCAGATTCCTGTCAGCAAAGCCCAAAAACTGGACCGCAACACCTGCTATCAGGTGAATGTTACGGTAAACGCTCCGGGTGGAAGCGACCCGTCGGAACCGTTTTCTTTGACAGACATAAGCTATGCTGTGTATGAGTGGGAGAAGGAACAGATTAATGTAGGCGGTGAAACCGACCTGCCGGCTTTCCTGACGCTGAACGAGTATGAAATGGAAATGCACAACATGGCAGACGACAATACCACGCTGGAATTTGCTTCTTCTTCGGAAGTGACAGCCACCATTGGCAGAGTCTATTATATCGACAAGTTCGGACAGGAGAAGGA
>Flurry_p1__coassemble_1752_pt1 | contig 9004 bp, 6 predicted proteins | sample Flurry_p1__metabat2_high_PE_018 | metagenome-assembled genome bin Flurry_p1
GTCTGGGTACTGAATAAAAGGCTAAGTAATGAATTGTCAATTACTTAGCCTTTTTTGTTTACTCTATTTTTTCCACACTTTCCCAGCAAACGCAAAAAGTCTAGTAGTAAATCATTATTTTCTTTGGTAGCGCAATACAAATGCACTACCTTTGAAAAGAAATAAAGCCAATTAAATAAAAGTCAATGGAGCAAGGTGTTTGGCAAGAGATTGAACAGTTATACCAGAAGTTTCAACAACTTGGTATCAGTGAAGCGGTGGACTATGAAAAGTACTACCTCTATTCTCTTATTGCCCATTCTACAGCGATTGAGGGTTCAACACTTACTGAAGCGGAAGCACAAATACTTTTCGATGAAGGCTTGACTGCTAAAGGGAAACCTTTGGTGTATCATTTGATGAATGAGGACTTAAAGAAAGCATATGAGTTTGCCAAAGAGGAAGCCAAATGTAAGAAGCCAATTAATTCAGCGTTTTTGCAAAAGTTGAATTCGACATTGATGCGTACGACAGGCAGTATTTATAATGTTATGGGAGGCTCTTTTGATTCTTCGAAAGGTGAATTTCGCTTGTGTGGCGTGACGGCTGGTATTGGTGGACGTTCTTATATGAGTTATCAGAAAGTCCCTGCTAAAATAGATGAATTTTGCACCTTATTACAGGAAAAGCAAAAGACAGTGGGAACATTTCGGGAACAATACGAATTAAGTTTCAATGCTCATCTTAACTTAGTGATCATTCATCCGTGGGTGGATGGTAACGGAAGGGCTGCCCGCTTGCTGATGAATTATATTCAGTTTTGCTACAACCTTTTTCCTACTAAGATATTCAAGGAAGATAGAGAGGAGTATATTTTCGCCTTACGTCAATCACAGGAAGAAGAAACAAATCTGCCTTTCTTGGGCTTTATGGCTGTTCAATTAAAGAAATCGCTCTCTTTGGAAATTGAACGATTTAAGACTTCTCAAAAGAAAATTTTTAGTTTTATGTTTTAGTTGTGTTCGTATTGTTAGTTAATATAGAAAGCTCCACCATTCAATAGCAAATTGTGGAGCTTTTTAGGTCTAAGTCGTATTTTTGTTAATATCCCGGATTTTGTGTCATTGACGAATTAACATCTATTTCTTGTTGCGGTATCGGTAATAGTAGTCTGTATTCTTCAATTCCATATACTTCTTTTGCAAAATTGTTTCTTTTCATGAATGCGAAGTTTGTATTGGTATAAAGCATCAACTGTAGTCTTGCATCTTTTATCTTCTCCAAAGTATTTTGACCTGTTGCGCTAATATGTTTAGCTGTGATTACTTTTTGCAACTGTGATTCGGCTTCCAATGTCCTACCATTTTTATAAAGGCTTTCAGCATAAGACAAAACTACATCAGTATAAGTCATTATGGGAACTAATAGAGGGGTGCCAATCGAAATATTTCCACGTGATTGAGGCTCATTATGTGTTGCAAATATAGTCTCTTTGCTACTTCCATTATTAAATAAATTCGTAATGGTTTCCTTGTTGTTGTAATTGGAAGCATCCAGCCCATAGAAACCATTGCTGATAACTTTTCCCAAGAGTTTTTCTGCTTGGCTGTATTCACCTTGATACATACAAATATTAGCAAGCAATATTCTTGCTACATCTTTTGACAAGAAGAAAAAATCATTGGCATCATTACTAAGCGATTCATTCTTTTTCTCTTCAAGATTATCTATGGCTTTTTCCAAATTGGCTTTTAAGTCCGAGAAAATATTATGTATTGGAGTTCTGCTGATATTATATGCGTTATTTATATCAAGCACATAATTTACATAAGGAACGTCTTTCCAAGCTACTGCCATATAGTAATAATGCATTGCGCTGAATACATTAAGATAGTCTTGATAAACACCGAGCTGTTCAGCTTCCTTTTCTTTAAATAGCATAATCATCCTATTGGCTCTATAAAAATTACTCCAAATGTTTTTTACATTATCACAACTGGAGTGAACGTATTGACTTGCCAAATCCGTTTCTTTATTATAGTGGTAGTATTGCTCAATAAGATTAAAATCAGAAAGTCCGCTAGCAATGGGTAATGCAAAGCCTGCGACAACCTGCTCTCCTGTCCGTCCTAATTTCGGTATTGAAGTGTTTCCATTTCCTTCTTGGATTACTTTTACTTCACCTACTATATTGCCAAGACAATCATATATGGTTACAGAAGTCGATTTAGTTGCTCTTGAATTTAGTTGGGAAACTTTAATTGTCAACTTGTTTTCGTTAATGCTTTTTTCTATCGAAATATCATCATTTTCTATGTGTTCATAGATTTCATTGAAAACGTTATCTTCTGTAATGTTGCCTATTGGTCCGTCATCGTCTTTATTAACTATTGGCGTTAGATATACCGGAATGGGTGAAGATATGTTGATTGTATAAACTCCTCCTTCATTGGGTACATTGATTTCTGATGTTTCTAATTTGACTTCTTGCCCATCTTGTAAAGTTTCATTTCCTGCAAGCCCGTCATTATCCCAGTCTATGAAGTGACCTAATTCTTTTACTTCAATTTTTAATCCAAGTTCGTCATAGCGTTCTATAACATTTCCTCTTACAGAAGAAAGTTGATTACTCAATGACTTTTTGTCTTCACTGATTTGCTGTAATGTGCTACTCCCAAACTTTCCATTCTCGCCAAACTCCCTGCATAATTTTGCCAAATATTCAGTCAAGGCAGCTTCACTTCTATCTACAAGCAGTAGAGAAGATATGGCAATCAATGCGGCTGATTCATCTGTCCCTCCTGCAATGGAAAATGTGGATGCATCTTTTTCGGCATATTTTTGAAGTCCGAAAGCGGTAAACAATTCTTTTTGTGCTTGTCTGTTGGCTTCTCCGAATTTCATCCCTTCTACAATGAGTTTCTGTATTCTTTGATACTTTAAGTGTGTAAGCAGGTTTACGTTTACTGTAGTTTCATCAGATAAATCTACCAAGGCGCGTAGACTCAATGTGCCAGATGATAACTCACCCTCAACTTCGTTAAAGAAATAACCGTTAGCTGATAATTCTGCATAGGGGGCTTCAAATAACTTGGAGCCGAATGAAAAATTACCTAAGTCATCTTGAATGGTAGCAGAATATAAGCTTCCTAGTACTTGTAGATTGCCGTCCATCGGTTGAATGGTAATAGTAGAACCGCTGACAAACGGACCTTTTTCAACTTTGCCCAATACATTATACGTTTTAGGTTCAAAATCATTTTCCATGCTGTTGTCATCACTACAAGATGAGAGTGAAAATGTGATTGCGGCAGATAAATAGATGTAATGCTTAATGTTCATATGAACTATGTTTATTGATTAATTGTCATTCCGAACGCACGAAGCGTGGACCACAAATCGTTTACCTGTGTCGGAGGTCCTAGGAAAACCCATACAAACAGATATAACAATAGCAGCCCACGCTATAGCGTGAGAACCACTATGCCATCATCGTTTGTATGTCTTAAGAAATTTCCTAGGTTTCCGACACTACGACCAGCATAACGCTTCTTCTAATTCTAACATGTATTGGAAAGAGTTTCCTCAATCCATTGGCAAAGATACACAATTTAATTGATAATCGTGAATATAGAGTCGTAAACTATCAAGTTACATCTTAACCTTTACTTTTCTTTTCTTCCTGTTGTGGCAGCCTTGTTCCGTATCTGAGCCTGTGCCATTGCTCCCTGAACCAGTCGGCAATCAGCTTCCTATTTATTGTCAGATTTAGCCTGCTTTCATCGTCAGGGTCATTCTCCACCCTTAAAACATCATCCTTGACATCAAAGTTTCGTCTGTGCTGCTCCGAATAGATTTTACCGCTACATTTTAAGGCTTCTTTCTTGACCAAAATACTTTCAGTCATTTCTTTAGAGAATCCCAGCATGGCACAGAACTTTTCCATGCGTAGCATTTCCCTGAACATCGGGAACCACCTGAAAGCCTTGTCTATGATTCTGGCGAGCCGTGACAGTTCTTTTTCTTTCATGTCAAGTTCCTGTCTGTGCATTTCTCTGAGATTGTGAAAATGAATGTTACGGACGGTGTTAAAGGATGTCTGCTTTGGGCTTTACAGACAGGGAGAATGTCACAGATCTTGGGACTTTTTTGTATCGGTATGCTGACTTATCGAACGGAATTTTTTGTCCGGGATGTTTCGTTTTATAAGAGAATAACTTTGTACTCTTTTGCCTTGTCTGTATTATTGTATATAGCAGTGATTGCTGTTGGCAATATTCCATTGAGGATGTATTATAATATGTCTTCTTCTGTCTGTATGGGCAATTTGTTGCTTTGGATTTATGACAAAAGTCAGAATGCGCCTTTTTGGTATTATATGAGGATGTACGGAAGAATGAGCCTGACAAATTTTATCGGTCAGAGTGTGATTTGCACTTTCCTGTTTTATTCCTGGGGGATTACATTTGGGCTTGACTCTCGGGACTTCATTAAGTATAGTACTTGCAATCATGGTGTTAGTAGCACAGATTTTTTTCAGCCATTTCTGGCTTAATTATCATAAGCAAGGACCATTGGAGCATTTATGGCATAAATTGACTTGGATTTAAAATCGTTGATTTATATAAAGATACTTATGTGAATGAAGTTTCCTTTTGTTTCGATTAATCTTTTTGTTTTCCAGAATAAAATCTTTATCTTTAATGGGTAAGTAGGAAAATATGAGATATAGAAACTTTTGTATAAGTTGGATTGTTTGCTTTTGCTTGCTTTCGTGTGAGCAAGGCGAAAATGTTCCTCGTGTTTTTGGGGATGAAATATCTCTTTCGGAAAAAGAGTTGGTGATAAATCGTACCGGAAACCAGTTTTCTTTTGATTTGTTTCGGCAATTGTCTACTTTAGATGGTACGGACAATTTATTTGTTTCTCCTTTCAGTATATCCTGTGCTTTAGGAATGGTGAATAATGGTGCATCCGGCATTACGCATCAGGAGATAGCGCAAGTAATGCTGATTCCAGACTCTGTCGTATTATCATTGAATAATTATCACCAGAAATTAATAGATGGACTTCCTTGTCTTGATTCTACTGTTACAGTGAGAGTTGCTAATTCGATGTGGTTTAATAAAGAAGTATCTGTCAAGAAACAATTTATAAAGAAGAACTCAGTGGCGTATAAGGCACCCTTTCAGCAACTAGACTTTTCCCAGCTGGAATCGATTGATAAAATAAACGGATGGGTCAGTCAGCAGACCGAAGGTTGTATACCTGAAATTATATACAATCTTAGCCCTAATCAACTGATGGTTTTAGTCAACTGCCTTTATTTCCAAGGAGAATGGGAGTTTCCTTTCGAAGAAAGTGAAACTCGCAAGGAACAGTTCCTTTGTGCAGATAAAACAAAGGAAAATGTGGATATGATGCATCAGATAGCAGCTTTTTTATACCGTAAGAATGATTATTTTGAAATGGCTACTTTTCCTTATGGGAATGGTTCGTATGCAATGACTGTTTTATTGCCTCGTGCAAATAAGTCCTGGAAAGAATGTATAGATGTACTGGATGGAAAAAATTGGGAAACATGGATGGCTGATTCAATAGAAAAGACATTGCTGGATGTAAAGCTTCCTAAATTGGTTTTGAAAAATGAATACAAAATGAATCGTGTTTTATCGGCAATGGGTATGCCAAATGCATTTACAACAAATGCCGATTTTTCTAATTTGACAGATGTAAAGCCTGTGTGGATTGGGAAGGTTGTACATGCTTCTTTTCTTGAACTGAATGAACGTGAGACAAAGGCATCTGCCGTAACGGGGTTGACGGTTACATTTGAATCGGAACCAATTCCGATTGAGCCTGCAATTCCTTTTTATGCGAACCGTCCTTTTTTACTCATTATTCATGAAACAGGCAATCATACAATATTATTTATAGGGAAAGTATCTCATCCCAATCAATAAATTGTATTTTGGGGGAGAAACATGATGGCAAATAAAAATTCTCTCTTAAAACCGGATTCCGATACCCAGAAATGCAGCGTGCATATTCCGTGGCTGAGGTAAGTCTAGCTTTGTTCCTTCTACAATAATATTTCTGCTTCCACCGTAAATATCGAAGTCGGAAATTGTATATCCGGCCGAAAAGATTAGTCGGTTGTCTATTTCCAGTGAGATGGCTGTACGCAGATGGTAATAAACTTTTCGTGCTCCGCTGTTTTTGACCTGCTCCCGTTTTAGTGCAGTCCATACACCTGTCCGGTTCGGGTAATAGTCAATGCTGAACTGACGGTCAGCTAGGAAGGGGAGCGTCAGCCCGGGAGATACGGACAGGAAAAGTGCATATTCCTTGTCGTGCCCCAGCCACAGTTTTGGTGTATTCAGCCGGAGTGCTGGTCGCCATGCAAGAAGATAACTGGCTGCATTGCTGTGTGTACTGCTCCATTGGAGTTGACGGTCGGCTGTGATACCGTTTTCAGATGTTGAAGGGTAGGGGGCTGTAAACAGTAATCCCATACTTATTCCAGCATATTTGAATGGGAAAAAGGTAACCGCAGGTTCCACTTCCCATGAGCTGCAATTGGTCAGTGCACCTTGCAGTTCTACTTCCCATAATAAACGCTTTTCGGACTCTTGTGCATGAATCGGCAGGTAGGCCAATAAGAATAGCAGAATGTAACACCACGTACTTTTCATATTTTTCTGGATGGAGATAGTGTGTATAAAGGAATTGAATGTTGCAAAGATAGATGCTTTATAGAGAACGACGAAAAGGTAATGATGTACATGTTATGCAATTAATTCCTTTATTGATAGTTGTTTATGTAAATTTAAAATGTACATCATTCTATTTTTCTTCAGTCGAGTGCTGTCGGAAAATGAAATCTGTTTGCTGTTTTATTGTGTATGTAAATAAAAAGCACGAATATTGTATTTCTTACAAAAAGACGGTAAGTCTGTCATGCAGGCATACGTTAATGATAAAACGCATCAACATTAAATCTACTATGAAACTATTAAAAGGTATACTTTATGGAGCGTTGTTTGTTGCTCCTTTTACGCTGTATGCACAGCGTAGTAATTTGTTGCTGAATAATAATTGGCAGTTTCGTTTTTCACATCAGGTACAGCCAGGCTCTGCCCAACGTGTGGATTTGCCGCATACATGGAATGCACAAGATGCTTTGGCTGGCAAGGTGGATTATAAAAGGGGACTGGGAAATTACGAGAAGAAACTTTTTGTAGACGAAAAGTGGAAGGGAAAACGTCTGTTTATTCGTTTCGAAGGGGCCAACACGGTGACGCATCTGTTTGTAAATGGTAAATGTGTGGGCGAGCACAGAGGAGGATACGGTGCTTTTGTTTTCGAAATAACACATGCCGTGACTTATGGGCAGGAAAATTCTATTCTTGCGCGGGTAAATAATGCGGAACAACTGGACATTATGCCTTTAGTGGGCGATTTCAATATGTATGGAGGTATTTACAGGGATGTGCATTTGCTGGTAACAGAAGATGTGTGCATTTCACCGCTTGATTACGCCTCTAGCGGTGTACGGCTGGTGCAAGATAGTGTGAGCAGTGCGTATGCCAGAGTAAATGCGAAGATACAGCTTTCCAGCAGTTCAGAGGAAGACCGAAAGGTTGAGCTGCGTTTGCGGTTAAAGGATGATAAAGGTACTGTCATACAGGAAAAGTGTAAGTCCGTTGCTTTATCGGCTAAAGAAAATATAGGAGAGGAGATTCCGGTAGAAGTGGTAAAACCGCATCTATGGAATGGCCGGGAAGACCCTTACTTATATCGGGTAGAAGTAGCTTTGTTGGAAAATGGAAAAGTACTGGACGAGGTCGTGCAGCCGCTTGGACTTCGGTATTATCGTATCGACTCGGAAAAGGGATTCTTTTTGAATGGCAGACATCTGCAACTGAAAGGTGTCTGTCGTCATCAGGACAGAAGTGAAGTCGGAAATGCTTTGCGCAAGGAGCATCATGATGAAGATGTGGCCTTGATGCTGGAGATGGGTGTCAATGCGGTACGTCTGGCACATTATCCGCAGTCGTCTTATTTCTATAATTTGATGGATAAGTATGGAATCATTGTATGGGCCGAAATTCCGTTTGTAGGTCCCGGAGGATATGCTGACAAGGGATTTGTGGATACGGAGAGCTTCCGGCATAACGGAAAAGAACAGTTCCGTGAACTGATACGTCAGCACTATAATCATCCTTCTATTTGTGTTTGGGGACTGTTTAATGAGCTGAAAACAGCAGGGGATAATCCTGTAGCTTATATTAAGGAATTGAATGAGCTGGCTCATCAGGAAGACCCGACACGCTGGACTACTTCGGCCAGCAACCAGAGCGGGGAAATTAATTACATTACCGACGCTATTGCATGGAACAGGTATGACGGATGGTATGGAGGAGATCCGGGTACGCTGGGAGTATGGCTGGATGATATGCATCGGCAGAAACCTGAATTATGTATTGGTATCAGTGAGTATGGTGCTGGAGCAAGTGTCTATCACCAGCAGGATTCCTTGCTGCAGCCGGTGCCGTCGGGATGGTGGCACCCGGAAAACTGGCAGACTTATTATCACTGGGCTAACTGGCAGATTATTTCTTCCCGTCCTTTTGTGTGGGGAAGCTTTGTATGGAATATGTTTGACTTTGGTGCGGCACACCGTACGGAGGGAGACCGACCGGGCATTAATGATAAAGGACTGGTTACTTATGACCGTAAGGTGAAAAAGGATGCTTTTTATTTTTACAAGGCAAACTGGAATCAGGATGTTCCGGTTTTATATCTGGCCGGCAAGCGGAACAGGATGCGGAGTAAGGAGATTCAGTCTTTTATGGTCTTTACCAATTATCCGGAGGCAGAATTGTTTGTAAATGGCAAAAGTTGTGGCAAGGCGAAAGCGGATGTTTTAGCAACAGTTGTCTGGAATGATGTACAGCTGCAGAAGGAAGAAAATAAAATTGAGGTGGTGGCAGGAACCGGTAAAAACAGGTGTACAGATGGT
>Flurry_p1__coassemble_2171_pt1 | contig 7474 bp, 4 predicted proteins | sample Flurry_p1__metabat2_high_PE_018 | metagenome-assembled genome bin Flurry_p1
TCAGAATCAGCCACAAAATGAGTCATATAACAAATTAATCTATATAATGTCTAATGAAAGAATTCCCCGATTACTAAGTTCTGACTCTATCTTTGTTGTTAAAGAATGTGATTATTCATATAATGAACTGCTTAAAGCGACAAACGAAGTTTCCGAATTTATGGTATCAGAAAAGAAGGAAGAAAACCCCATAAGGGAAAAATTATCTTTATGTTCTTTATGTGAAACATTTAACTGGGTAGAAGTATATGTAAGCGACTTATCGCCATCTTTTATTTCTGAATTTAAAAAACAGGTATCAAATTCTCCTGCAATAAAATTTATTATTGCACCTAGATATGATGATTTTGAAAATACAGTTCCAACTCCTATTATTATTGATAATAATCATATGTAGCCGTTGGATTATGTTGCGTTTTGGGAGAAATAAAAAATTAATAGGATTAATCCTAGGCAAATTTTCCGGCAAAGACCGGAGTGACAATGATAGCTACTCCGTATGCTCATTCTGGTCCTTTTGGTGAGATATTCCCACCATACCGACATCCTGACTGTGAATATCGGCTTCGTGCAGGCTTTCCCGTGCATCACAGATTTCGGTATCATAGAGTTCCGAAGTAAGATCCGGACGATGCTTGCCGATATACCAGTCAAGTCTTTTGAAGCGTTGTCCGTATTTTATCCAGTTGCTGCACGGCATGAACATGATATGATAAGGCTTCTTCTCCAGTTGCAAGGCATCCATGCATGCCTTGAAGAATTCAATACCGTGTACTTCTCCTTGTTTGAACTGGTAGATGGAACGGCAGAAAGCTTTCTGTTCATTATTGAGCAGTGCATGGTATCGTGATGGATAATAATATCCGAAAAAGGCCATTCGGATACCATGCAACTTAAACTTTTTGTTAGGAACATGCTCCTCAAAGCGGTCGGGATGCAGGATGCTGAACATCCGGCATCCCGATGGCCGGCCATTACGGCCAGACGGCAATATCGGTCACGCTCTTTATCTGCATTGCTCATCCGGGCGGCGTCAAATGTCACTTTACCAGCTTCCCGTCGCCAGTAACTGATGATACGCAGCAATCCCATAATCAGGAAAAGCAGGAGCGTAAACAATAACCTTTCATTCATGGTATTTCTCTTTGACTGTACTTGTAAATCAATCTTTTGCTTTTATCGATCTTTTTATCTTGGTTTCCATGCAAAAATACGAAATATAAAGCTCAGTTTCTAAAAAGAAGACCTTTTCCCATATAACATAAAAAGTAAGGAAAAAAACAACGAATGTATTCTTCCTTACTTTCAACATCGGCCGATAGAGCCGGTTTCTGTATCCCTACTATTAATGTTTGGTATCTATTCCAATCTATTTTTCAGGCGGTATCACCGGGAAATGCGGATTCGGTGTATGCTACGCAATGGTAATAGAATAGTAATCAGCCGGATATCAAGCAAAAGTCGGAACAATATTCCATTTGTCACATTGCTCCGACTTCGGTATAAGCTATTCACTGACCGTAGGCCATCCCGGGTTTTGAGTTAGATTCTTGTTCAGCAGAAGCTGTTCGGTAGGTACACAATACAGGTAGTATTTGTCAATCCATCCCTTGCCTTCCACTTTCGGACTGGGCTGTATGTAGATGTAACCTTCCCGGAGTGTTTCATCTTTCAAGCCGGTTTCGGTATTCAGGATACCATTGGTGTTGGCCGTATAGAGAGGATCGTCCATACTCCACCACATGCCTTTTTCCTGACGGTTGATGAAATAAGGTGCTTTGGCCCACCGGCGTACATCATAGAAGCCGAAACCTTCACCCATCAATTCCACTATGCGCTCACGGCGGATTTCCCACAAAAGGGGGGCTACTTCATAGTCAGGCATTTCACCGGACCAGTGAGGGTTGTTGCCCTTATCACGGTTTGGGTCGAACGAGGCGTCAATCTTGGCCACTTCCATGTCGGCTACACCGGCACGTTTACGAAGGCGATTGATAGAGATGTCGGCTGCAGCCTGGTCAAACTGCCCGAGTTCGCAAGCAGCTTCGGCATAGTTCAGAATTGCTTCTTCTACCTTAAAGATAGGCTTGTCAGAATCGCACATGGCTGAATTGTTGTTGCTCAATTCCCAGCCATTGTAGTTTTTCCACAGATAATAGCCCGATGCAGTACTGCAAGGTCCGTTGTCACCCCTGAGGTTAGGCATTTTCTTGATCAGATTACCTGCATTCCAGTTGCTGATGGGCAAACGTTTCATCTGCCCGGCCTTGCCGGGATTAGATACTATAACATCCGCCCCCATAATATCAATGAACTTGCGGTATTTGGGGTCACGGGTATCATATCCCCAGCTACAGTTTGGGTTTTCAGCCGGTTTATCGGTGCCTCCCTGTATAACAGAGTAAGGAGGAGTCACCGTATGATACATACGCGGGTCTCTGTCGGTAAAGATGTCGTAGATGTCCTTGCTGGCTCCCTTATACTGTGTATTCTGTGCATTGGCTATGGGCAGACCGTTTTGGGTTAGATACATATCAGCCATATCTTGTGACAGCTGATAGACTGCCTGGTCATTCCGTTCGCGGAAATTGAACATGGAGGTCAGGAAGTCGGTCTTGTACTCTCTGTACAGAATCACGCCCGGCACATTGGCCAGACTGGGCGATGTCCATAGTTCGCCATAGCCGGCAGCCGGCTGACCGTCTGTACCGGTATAGAGTTCCGGATATTTGTTTATCAGTTCTTTCGATACCCGTACGCATTCCGTGAGGTATTTGTCTGCATCATTCAGACCGTGATATTTCCGCCAGGTACCTTCACGCAAGGTAAAGCGCGACAGGGCCATCTGGACACAAGCCTGATTGATGGCGTTTCTGCCGTCTTGTTCTTCAAAATTACCGATGTGCTCTTCCGCCCATTTCAAACGGGTCAGGATGTTGTTGGCCACTTCATCACGCGGAGTACGCGGACCGTAAGGCTCATCGGTGTCGGGGTCGAGCACCTTATCAATCCAAGGCACATCACCGAAGCGGTTGATCAACTCCATATACCAGAAAGCGTGGAAGAAATATCCCACCGCTTGCCAGTGTTCTTTCTCGGCAGTAGGCATGGAAGAGGTTTCCAGTCCCTTCAGCATGATGTTGATGTGATAGATCCATCCGAAATCCCAGCCGTTGCCCGAAGAGGACGGAGCTACCGTCTGGAAGGCATAGGCATTATATCCTCCCGGTGTACGGTTGGAGAAATAACCGGCATTCCGATCACCATTATATACCGACGCATAGCCGTGGTCATTGGGCGAGGTGGCAATGGTGGTATTGTAGAGGATGGCATAGCATGGCCACATATAGGCCTGGGTGGACTTATAGGATTCGAAAGCCGTCACTTCACTGATGGTGGTAGTTGGAGCTTTATCGAGAAAGCTGTCATTACATCCCGCAAAGCCTATGGCCAATGCGGCAATGGCTGTATATTTTGCAATCTTTTTCATGGTTCAATCGTAGGTTTTAGAGTGTAACATTAAGACCGAATGAAAGAGTACGGTAGAACGGGTATCCCCAGCTCAATCTCTCGGGGTCGTAGCCTTTAGGCAGTGAACTGATGGTGGCCAGATTTTCTGCGCTGACAAATACCTTCAGTGCACTGAGGCTGACTTTGCTGATCAGTGCCTTGGGGAAGGTATAGGCCAGGGTGATGTTCTTCAGACGCATGTAGGCACCGTTCTGCAGATACTTGGTGGACGCACGCTGGTTGGAACCATGGTTCTGCATATTGCTGTAGAGACGATACAGAGACGCATCGGGGTTCTTGGCTACCCAATATTCGCGGTCGTTTTCGGTGTACTGTCCGTCGCAGCTGCCCATCGGTTCCCAATAGTCGGTCTGGTTGTAGAACACCGGATAATAGGCTTTTGCACTGCCGCCGAAGGGGAAGAGTGACATGCCTCCGATCCATACATCACGCTTGGCAGTACCCTGCAGGATGGCGCTCAAAGAAAATCCCTTATAGCTTACTCCTAAATTGACTCCGAAGTTATAGCGCGGAGTGCTGTTTCCGATTACCTTCTGGTCTCCGGGACTATCTACCGTATTCAAGCCACTATTGATTTCGTTAGTACCCCGGTCATCGTTCAGATTCACAAATTTCTCGTCACCCGGACGCGGATTATATCCGTCAAGCGAAGCAACCCCGTCTTTCAGCTGCCAGGTACCGGGACCGTCAAAGTCATCAATGGTATAGAACCCGTCGCTTACATAACCCCAAATTTCACCTAACGTCTTTCCTTCGTAGTAATTCTGAGACAAGAGTTTGTCTTCATTGTTGCTGTATTTGGTAATTTTTGACTTATAATCATAGAGGTTGAAGCCTACGTTATACTTCCAGTCGCCAATCTGGTCACGCCAGTTTACGGCAATTTCCCAACCGCGTGTACGCATGTCAGCTGCATTCCGCATCGGAGCAGAAGTACCTACTACGGCAGGAAGCTGGATACCGGCTATCAGCATATCACGGGTAGTACGCTGGTACCAGTCGAAAGTCACCTGCAGGCGGCTGTTGAACATGGAAGCATCAAAACCGATATCCAAGGTTTCTACGGTTTCCCATGTGAAGGAATTGGATACCAGACCGGGAGTACTGATGTAAGTAATGAATTCACCGTCTTTCAGCCAGTAGTTGCTGTTACCCACCGGCTGCATGGTAGAATAATAGCCGTAGTTACCAATATTCTGGTTACCGATCTGTCCCCAGGATGCACGCAGTTTCAGGTCGCTTACATAATCCAATGCCTTTTCCATCCAGGCTTCCCGGGCAATGTTCCAACCGACAGAGAAGGACGGGAAGAACCCAAAGCGGTCATCCTTAGGAAACTTGGAAGAACCATCATAACGACCGTTGGCCTCGAACAGGTAGCGGTCTTTGTAGTTATAATTGATTCGGTAGAAAGCACCGCGGATAGCGTAGTCTTCGTATGAGTTCTTGGGAATGATTTTTCCTGTGGCACTAGTAAATGACGGAGCTGACGGGGCAATCATATCGTGTGCCTGTACGGAAATCCAGGAGTTCTGTTTGCGCTCTTGGTTGAAACCGGCCATTATCTTGAACATATGGTCTTCCTTGATAGAAAAGTTGTACGTACCATAAAGGTTCAGGGCATTATAGTCGGCATGGTCTTCGCTCTTGAACAGGTAATCGGAAGAGACCGAGCTGTTGGAACCTAACTGTTCGGTAGTATATTCCCACTTTTTGGCGTAGTATGACTTCTGCCAGTTTTTGCGGTCGTAGGTATATTCACCCACCAGTTCCAATCCCTTGATGGGACGCAGAATGGTACGCAGGTAGATACGGGTGTTGTCCGTGTCCGTCAGATACGGATTGTTATAGCGGATCTGGTTTTCAGGAGTAATCAGAGGCAAGTCTTTACCTACTGATGTGTTGACCGAACCGGGCATCATACCTGAAGGATAGAAAGAGATGTGGTTCATACAGTAGATACCGTCACCGGAACCCATCGGTTCTGAGCGGTCTGCCACCGTATAGCGGAAGTCTGCCTCCTGCGTCAGCCAGTCGGTGATGTCTGCACTGATGAAAGAAGAGATATTTTTACGCATGTAGGTATCTTTCGACTCAATCAGCGGTCCGTCTTCTTTGGTGAGACCGGCACTCAGACGGTAGCGCAGTTTTTCTGTACCTCCGTTGGCTGTCAGATTATGCGTCTGCATGAAGCTGGTTTCCTGAAAGGCTTTATACACATCCTTGTCGTTCAGGTAATAGGGAGCACCGTCTTCACCGATATAGATACCGTCACCCACGGTAGGATAAGCAGAAGGATTTTCCTTATATCCGGCCAGATATTCGCACCACTTGCTCACGAACCCGTTTCCGGCATAGTAAGTTTCAGAGAAACCGGCAGCCTGGTAAGCTCTCAGGTATTCGTCAAGAGAAGCTTGCTTTGGACTGTTGATAGAAGTCTGGAAGCCGAAATTGGCATTGTAGTTCAAGTTGAACTTTTCACCTTTCTTGGCTTTCTTGGTGGTAATCAGGATTACACCGGCAGCTGCACGTGCACCGTAGATGGCAGACGATGCTGCATCCTTCAGTACGGTGACACTTTCAATGTCTTCCGGGTTCAGCAAGTCTATGTCACCTTCGACGTTGTCAATCAGAACCAGCGGATTCATACCGTTGATAGATACGGTACCACGTATGTTGAAGCTTTTTGCTTCACCCGGTGATGCACCACCACTTACCATCAGGCCGGGCATAGACCCTTGCAGGGCATTCTTGACATTGGTTACAGGACGTTCGCCCAGCACATCATCCATCTTTACCTGCGAAACCGAACCGGTCAGGTTGGCTTTTTTCTGCGAACCGAAGCCTACCACTACGACTTCTTCCAGGGTCTGGGAATCCTCTTTCATTGTAATGTCGAGCGGAGTCCCTTGCCATACGACTTCCTGGCTCACATAGCCGATGAAAGAAATCTGGATAACATCACCTCTCTTTACATTGTTAAGGGTGAAATGACCGTCAAAATCAGTAATGGTACCATTGGTACTTCCCTTTACAACAACGGATGCACCGATGACACTCTCTCCCTGATTGTCCTTTACTACACCTTTACATACGCCATTCGGCTGTGTAACAGCGCTGTGTATCAGTGAGTTATATGGGGGGGGTAAAAGCGGATACCGTTCCCGTAGAAGCACCCAATAAGGCAAACAACATGCCCACAGTTCTGAATTGTTCTAACATAGTTTTAAATTTTGATTAATACAAGGTTAGTTATGTCTATTGCCTCTATTTTAATAAACGGGTATCTGTTATTTGTTTAGAATTAATTTCTTTCTATTAAAATAGACTTAATAAAACAATGCAAATATATCAAAAATTATAAAATAACACACTATACAGACGGCTTTTTTAGTATATAATGCCATTCAGGAGTTCGAACGTACGCTGCTCACACCGAATTCTCGTTTCGATAAATACCTGAAAGGTGACAAGATAGCTCTGACTTCGGAAGAAATTGCCGGCTACGACCTCTTTAAGAAGTATAACTGTGTAACCTGCCACGTAGGTGAAAACTTGGGAGGCCAGTCGTACGAGCTGATGGGTATCAAGCACGATTACTTTGCTGACCGTAATACCGAAATTACTTTCGAAGACCACGGACGTAACAAAGAAACCAAGACAGAACGTGATATGCATCGCTTTAAAGTTCCTGGACTCCGCAATATCGAGCTTACGGCTCCTTATTATCACGACGGAACGCACCAGACACTGGAAGAAGCTGTCCGTTCGATGGCTAAGTATGAGGTAGGCGTAGAGCTGAATGATGCAGAGACTGCACGCTTGGTAGCTTTCCTTAAAACACTTACCGGAGAGTATAAGGGAAAACTGCTGACCAATGATAATATGACTTAAGTTTCGCAAGTAAAGTGTAGCTCCTCAGGCGGCTGGTGTCAGCCTGTCG
>Flurry_p1__coassemble_4331_pt1 | contig 4117 bp, 4 predicted proteins | sample Flurry_p1__metabat2_high_PE_018 | metagenome-assembled genome bin Flurry_p1
ACGAAGGTATGCGAAAGAGACATGCTAGTCAATACGCCAATTTTGGAAGCTTACCTAATACCCCAAATTTGCAACGTGGTTTACCGAATGCTTACAAAGAAGAGTTTATTGTTTTATAAATCTACAATGTGTACTTTATCAAAAGCTTACAACCTAATGACATAACCTAGCACGGATTTAAATGGTTCGTGGGGGAAAAGGGGTGCATTACCAAACCAATGAGAGTTCTCTCGAAAAGAGATATCTTAAAAGTATTCCAAAATCTCTGCTATGCTGTTCTTAAAAATTATAATCTAGTAAAATCGGATTCACATCATTTAAAGGATTCTAGATTCTCAATACAACTTGATAAATAGCCTTTACTCGATCACATAATTCGAAGAAATTTATATCATTATTCTCCTGTAAATCAAATAAATCTTTTAATTGTGAGAGATAGGAAGAATCTTTTAGCAATATCCATCTGCAAACTTCTTTCAAATAAGCCATTCGAACTTTCAATGCAGGCTTAAATGATAAATCGCATTCTTTACGTGAAACTTGTTTATCAGAACAACGATATAACAGCAAGACCTCAGGTATATTTGCAAAACGATATCCTTCCTTTATTATATCATACCATAACTTGTAGTCTTCAGCATAAATAAAAGATTTGTCATAAATATCTTTTCCTCTCTTATAGAAAAGAGAAGATAATACATCTGCACGCATAATAACGGACGGATGGCACATAGGGTTCCCTGATAATAGATTACAAACTATAGAATCATGAGTTGTCTCCAGTTGATAAATATTAGTCTCTTTTCCAAATGTCTGGAACCAACATCCACTTACTGCGATTTCTGGATTAGTTTCCATAAAATTAAATTGTTTCTGCAAACGTTCAGGTAACATTTTATCGTCCGAATCCATTCGTACAATATATTTACCTTTAGCCAAACGCATTCCATGATTTAGAGATACAATGTAATCATGTTCAAGAGTCTGTAGTTTTATTCTTTTGTCTTGATATCTTTTAACAATTTCAAGGCTATTATCTGTAGAGCCATCATCAATAATGATAAATTCAAAATCATCAAAAGTTTGATTTAATATACTCCTAATAGATTCATGCAAGTAAAAAGATGAATTATAAACGGGCATCACAATACTGTCTTGGGGTACATATTCCTTATATCTTACAATTATGGTAATGATGATTCTACAGATACGCGCTCCTATTTAGTCTGCAATTCTTTACATTGCTTCTTATTTACCTTCAATCCCTGCAAGTTAACATGACTATTACCTTTTGTCATACAGTCGAACACATCCGTTTCTCCTTTTAGGGTTAACTGGCTACCCGCTCCAGCCGATACTTGCAGATATTTTGCCTTTACGTTCATCGCTCCCTTGGAACCGGCAGCCAACGACACACTGAGTGAATCAACTGCAAACGGCTTGTCCGTCTTCAGTTCAGAATAAATCATGCTGATTCGGCGAATATCATTCGTATAGAGACGCACTATCCCTTTCGGCATCGGTCCATTCGCATCCTTAAGCGTGAACGACAGTGTCCCGTCCTTCAGTTCCTGTATTCCCAAATCCGGATTTTCCACTTCTACGCGGAATGTATCCGACGGAACCAATACGACCTTGTATCCGGAAAAATAAAAGTTTCTTACCGGTTCCTCTGCCTGGCTCAACAAACAAAAGCCAAGACCTGCCAACAATAAAGCTATTCTCTTCATACTGCTATTTATTTTAATTGTCATTTACTTTCAAAATACTGTTCATCCGGTCTGCATTCTGCAACCGTTTATTGCTTTGGAAAATGGAACGTCCCCAGTTGATGTTGTATGACAGGCTGACATAGAACATATTCCGGTTGTTGCGAATCAATACATTCCGGTCGGAGGCGATGACCTGGTTCAATTGTTCTGTCCGGTATTTGGAACCCTCCGTGAATGGAAAGAGAATCCCCATCCCTACATTCAAGTTCTTCCATTTATAGCTTGCATTGATACTGCTGTTATTTTCAGATGTCATGACATACTGGCCTGACAAGGACTTCATCGGTTTCATCCAGGAGCCATTGAGTTGAAACCCCTTGTATGTCATGGCCAGATAAGCACCATAATAGAAATTATTCAGGGTATGTTCGTAAGCCTCCCCCTTCGATTTATAATAGTTCCATCCGCCAAACACCTGAAACATAAACAGCTTCAGTATATCCGTCATCTGTACAATCAGCTGTGCGCCATAGTTGACGTCATAGTCCTGATTGTTTTCCTGAAAGACAAAGCGTTTCCTTTCGGGCGAATAAAAAATATCCTGCTGGATGGGATGAAAGCTGCGGTCGGCCACCAGCGTCAGCACAGAAGCAAACTTCTTGTTATCCCACACCGAGAAATTAATTTGATTGCGCAACGTGTTATAAGGAGTCAGCGAACGGTTTCCACGCATAATGGAAAGGGAATCGATTTCCTGTATCACTTCAGAAAGGCTGCTCAAAGAAGGGAACAACGGACGAAAATTGATTGAATACTGCAAATCCCAATACTTCTGCTTGTAGGATAAAGACAAGGACGAAGTATTGCGCCAATAATTCACCGACTCGTTCCCCTGCCGCTGCTGCTGGAACCGCAAACCTGTACCGACCGTGTAAGCGACCTTACCCAGACTGCCTTGGAGCTGGACATACGGATAGGCATTGTAATTCCTCAGATTCACTTGCTCGTCTGTCCCGTAAAGGTTGCTCGCGCATTGGTATGTAGCACGCAAACCGGCCGAGAGGTTCACCTTCTTGCCTTCCCGCCAATAATATACCTCGCCAATCAGTGATTTCTGGTTGCCATCCGTCGTGTTGTTTATTTCCGACAGAGTCTGTCCATCCAGACGGTCTGTCAGTGTACGCTCATAATCCGTATTTCCCAGCGTACCGACCAGATTCACTTCCACCCCCTGATTGTTCTTCATCTTGCGGCTGTAAGTAAGGTTAAGCGACGGGATGTAGCTGGAGAAAGAAGAATGGATATCCCGCTGCCCCGTGAACTGCTGCCCCTGAAACATCTGCTGACGGTTCCTGTTGTAGTTCGAACCAATCTGGTTATCCAATCGGACATTCACCATATCTTTCTCATTTTTATAAAGGTAACCGACGGCGACGTGATGATCCGTATATCCGAAAGGAGCAAACTCCCCCCGCTTGTCACGCATCAGCGTTGAACCGTCCGGAAATGAATAAGTCTCCAGTTCATCCGTCCGGCGTTCGGAATAGTCACGGTAGTTCACATTATAGTCAATCGAGAACTGAGATTTCTTATAATTGGTCCGGAAGTTGAGATTCCCGTTCACGAAGCCAGTAGTAAACGCGCTCGTGCCTCCGACAGACAGCGAAGTGCCCACCCGCGGCTCTTTCAAGATGAAATCAAGCACTCCGGAATTGGAGTCCAGTTCACGCATGGAGGGCAACTGACTGTAATCCACACGTGCATCTGCTGCGGCTTCAAAGCCTTCACTTCCTGTAGGCTGGCCTTCACCCCGTTAATCCGGTAAATCACTCCGGAAACCCCAGAAATGGAAATCGATTCCTGTACCGGGTCGACAAACAGCTGCGGGAGCATCATGCTTTTCAACAGACTGAGGCTGGAAGTGGCCGCTTCCACCTGCCTCACGCTCGGATATGCCATAATCTTCCCAGTTTTGTGTACCATGCCTTGCGCTACCACCTCAACACCTCCCAGGCTGACCGTATCGAGTGCCAACGATATGATTCCCAAATCCAGGTTCTTCCGCTCACCGTTCTGTATCAATGCGACATTCTTTTCATACCCCACATACGATATCTCCAACCAGAAATTATCCAGTTTCACTTCCGATTCAAAACGTCCTTTCTCATCCGTCGTAAACCCAGCGACATACACCGAGTCTTCTGTCAGCACCCGCATCGTAGCACCTGCAAGTGGCCGGTTCTCGTCGGCCGCATATACGCGTCCTTTTATCTCTTGCGCAGATAACACTCCAATTTCAAGTAAAAGAGAAGTGCAAATTAGTATGACCTTTTTCTTCATGTAAAATAGTAGTAAACTTCCAATTTTAGGGTAGCCCCTTTTAGACGGGTGCCAGCCGACACCCG
>Flurry_p1__coassemble_10959_pt1 | contig 1713 bp, 3 predicted proteins | sample Flurry_p1__metabat2_high_PE_018 | metagenome-assembled genome bin Flurry_p1
ATGAGGCAAAGGTATCAAAACCTTATGATATAAACCAATTATGAACATCTACTTAATACAAATGAGAAAGCCTATTTCAACAAAAATATTACCTTTGTAAAGAAGGTAAATTTAGTCTGCAATGAACACAACACGTATTAGAATTATTTACATCATACTCCTTGTATGCGGATGCCCTATGATGGCGGGAGCGACTTATGGCTATCTTTCATTGAGAAAAGCCATGAATACTTACCAGCCAACTACCGGAATTATAGAACATATCGAAAAAAGAAAAGTTCCCCGTCACAGAAAAAGCAGGTACGAATATATAAAATGCATCAGCTATCACACTCCCCAATATGACCAGCTGCACACTTATACCAAAGACTTTATCCCTTTTAAATTTCTCAAAGACTCAATCACCGTCTATTATCATCCGCTTCATCCCCGAGAGGTAAAAATACCAGGCGCAGAAAGCTTTATCTGGACCTTTTTATTCATAATCGGGGGAGGATGCTTTTTTATGGGAATACTCATCATGAAACAACACTAAAAAACATTAATATAAAAATTACCATTATGAAACAAATCTATCTAAAAGCCATGTTGCTGTTATTGTGCAGCATAGTCGTACCCCCATCAATGGCACAATTTAATCTGAAGCAAGCAATCAGTGGAGCCGCTAAAGCAACAAAGGCATTACGCTTACAGACGAACAAATGACAGAGTATGTAAAAGAATACATAGACTGGATAGGCCAGCACAATTAGGTATGTGCAGATGACAATCCTTACACCATCCGACTGAAAAAACTGACCGAAGGATTAAATGACGCAGATGGTATCCCTCTCAATTTTAAAGTCTATTATGTAACAGACGTAAACGCATTTGCCTGTGCAGACGGAAGTGTCCGCGTCTTTTCTTCACTTATGGACATTATGAGTGACGAAGAACTATTGGGAGTTATCGGACATGAAATAGGCCATGTAGCTCACCGTAATTCAAAAAAAGGCATCCGCACAGCCCTACTCACATCAGCACTGAAAGACGGAATATCTTCTCAGGGTGGCAAAGCTGCAGCTCTCAGCGAATCACAGTTGGGAGATTTAAGTGAAGCCCTTATCAATGCACGCTATTCTCAAAAACAAGAATGCAATGCAGACGATTATGGATATGAGTTTCTTAAAAATGCCGGAAAAAATCCTTGGGCAATGGCTTTATCCTTTAAACGGCTAAAAGAAATGCAAGAGGAAAACAATGCACAAAAAACGAGCAAAATCAATCAGCTGTTTTCAACTCATCCTGATTTGGATTTACGAATCTCACGTATGGAAAACGTGCTACCCAAGAAGGTATTGCAAAACCAGCCAGCACTCCTGCCGCTCAATAAAATCAGCAAACTTCAGATGACAATTAATTATATAAGGAAGGGCCAATACGGTCCTTCCTTATTAATATGATATTATGCTATCATAAACTTTTGATTTCCAGCATATATTATTTTTTTAAAGAAAAAAGTATACGCAAGGTATTGTATATTTCAAAAATAGTAGTACCTTTGCAACCGCAATCGAGAGAGATGCAATAACAAAAAAATATTGGTGCGTTAGTTCAGTTGGTTAGAATACATGCCTGTCACGCATGGGGTCACGGGTTCGAGTCCCGTACGCACCGCTAGATTTCTTGAAATATTTACTGGTGCGTTAGTTCAGTTGGTTAGAATACATGCCT
>Flurry_p1__coassemble_11365_pt1 | contig 1661 bp, 2 predicted proteins | sample Flurry_p1__metabat2_high_PE_018 | metagenome-assembled genome bin Flurry_p1
CACCTTTGATCTTTTCAATATATTCATCAAGACCAACATAGTCAGCGCCAGCTTCTTTTGCAGCAGCTTCAGCATCAGGTGTACACAAAACAAGAACTCGTACCTGTTTTCCTGTTCCATGAGGAAGAGAAACCACGCCTCTAACCATCTGGTTAGCTTTACGAGGGTCTACACCTAAACGTACGTCAATATCTAATGAAGCATCAAATTTTGTAAAAGTAATTTCCTTTACCAATTCGGCAGCTTCTTTCAGTGAGTATGCTTTCCCTGCTTCAATTTTTTCTGCAGCCAACTTTTGATTTTTTGTCAGTTTACCCATTATTAATTGAAGTTAATTAGTTATTACCCGGGAAGTCACCTTTTACAGCGATACCCATACTTCTAGCTGTTCCTGCTACCATAGACATAGCAGCTTCGATAGTAAAACAGTTCAAGTCTACCATCTTGTCCTGAGCAATTGTACGAATCTGGTCCCAAGTTAATTCGGCAACCTTCTTACGGTTAGGCTCAGCAGAACCACTCTTGATCTTTGCTACTTCAAGCAACTGAATAGCTACAGGAGGAGTCTTGATTACAAAATCGAAAGACTTATCTGTGTAGTAAGTAATGATAACAGGCAATACTTTACCTGCCTTGTCCTGGGTTCTGGCGTTGAATTGCTTGCAAAATTCCATGATATTAATACCCTTAGAACCCAAAGCAGGTCCAACGGGAGGTGATGGATTTGCAGCGCCTCCTTTAATCTGTAATTTGATTAGTCCAGCAACTTCTTTAGCCATTTCTTTTAATTTTTTATATATAAATATTTAACGAAAAGAATATCACACGTAACAAAATGCTTTATTCTTTTTCCACATCCGTAAAGCCTAATTCAAGCGGTGTCTTACGCCCGAATATTTTGACCATTACTTTCAGCTTACGTTTTTCCGCATTAACTTCTTCAATTAAGCCATTGAATCCACTAAACGGACCGACGCTCACTTTCACTGTTTCTCCTACGGTATAAGGGATATTCATATCCTCACCACCTTCCTGAAGTTCATCCACCGTACCCAGTATTCGATTCACTTCTGACTGTCTCAAAGGAACAGGATGGTCCTGACCTCCAAGGAAGCCAATCACATTAGGTGTATTTCTCAAATGATGAGCAACCTCACCTACGAGAGCAGCTTCTACCAAAACGTAACCAGGAAGATAACTTCTTTCTTTCACAATTTTTTTTCCATTGCGAACCTGATACACTTTTTCAGTAGGAATCAACACCTGAGAAACGTAATCACCAAGGTTGCCGTTTCTAATATCGGCTTCAAGATACTCTTGAACCTTGCTTTCTTTACCGCTTACAGCACGTAATACGTACCATTTTTTTTCAATCTCAGACATGCTCTTTTACTGTTTAATTAATGTGGATAGATAACGTCTTCCATAATAAACTGGAAGGCAGAATCCATAAGGAAAACAACGAGTGCAATGAGTAGGGAAGCATATAAAACAACCACCGCACTGCTTGAAAGTTCTGAACGAGTAGGCCAAGAAACTTTATGGACTAGTTCGTCATAAGATTCTTTACAATAATTCGTTATCTTTTTAAACATATTCTTTAAGATTAGCACGGGAAGAGAGGCTCGAACTCCCGACACTCGGTTTTGGAGACCGATGCT